>Ga0315273_10009973_pt1 | contig 12079 bp, 13 predicted proteins | sample YL17G02_0_MG_FD_205753 | JGI IMG/M metagenome (GOLD analysis project Ga0315273, IMG submission 205753) | Sediment microbial communities from Yellowstone Lake, YNP, Wyoming, USA - YL17G02_0 | ecosystem: Environmental > Aquatic > Freshwater > Lake > Sediment | place: USA: Wyoming | collected... | reverse complement strand
ATCTGTCATGGGAATGCCTCTGGCTGCGATGCAGGATTTGGCGTCACAACCGCATCCTTCGCGCTCCAGAGGCGTTTCCCCTTCTTTCTCCTCTTCCCTCATGCATAATCCGGGCTAGGCGTCCCGCGGCAGGCAGGGAAGACGCTGCTGGCGCCTCGATACGAGATCCTCGCGTGCCTTGCGCCGCCCGGACAGGCGACAACGGCACAAGCGCCGAAGGGCCTGAGAACATGGAGGCATACCGAGATGACCGACCCGATCGCCGGGATCAAGCAGTTCGCGGAAGATGCTGCTGCCATCATCCCGCACAGATTCGAGATCATCATCCGTCTCAGTGATGGTACCCCTATACCGCCCGAAGCACTCAGCGAAGACCATACCGTCGGCTTATATGCGGATGTCATGCCGCGGAAGATGCGTGAGAGCGCCACGGGATTTCGGGACGTGGACCTATCTGACTTGCTCCCTCAGGTGTCGTTCGAGACGACTGCCACAGGCGCTCGGATCGAGTGGTTCCTCGAGTGCCCGGGACTGCGGAACGTTCGTTTCCGCACGGAGAAACTCCAGTACCTCGAGGAGGGGTGGCAGGCAGTGACGAGCGAGGTGAAATACCCGGCAGCGACCGTCCTGGGCCTTCTGCATGTGATGAAGAGGCGATATGGCGCCGCTCACATCTGCCTGAACACGGAACTGCCGATGCCTCTCTGGCTGAGGTCAGCGCCGCTGGCGCAGGCGGCCGACAGCGTGCAGGCTGTCATACAGGCGAGGGGAGAGGGAAGGCTCCTTCTGACCAACATCCATACCGAATGCCCGATGGAGTTCGCGCGACAGTTCGTGCCGGCCGTACGAGGATACTACCGAAAAGCCGTATCGCAAGAGCCCTAGAAGAGCCTGCAGAGGGTGAGGACCCTGGCGGAGGGGGTGGGATTCGAACCCACGAGGGCTTGCGCCCCAACGGTTTTCAAGACCGTCTCCATCAACCGCTCGGACACCCCTCCAGAGAGAACCTACAGCGGGCAGTAAAGGCGGCTGACCCGACCGCGTGCTCTCAACGACCGGATCACCATACCAACCGCGTCCGGGAGCGTCAAGCGTACCGCCGGATGCTCATCAGCACCTTGCCGATAATCTGGATGTCCGTCGCGACAATGGGCTGCATACTGGAGTTGGCGGGGTCCAGATAGACGTGTCCCCGTCTGCGTCGCAGATACTTGACCGTCGCCTCTTCGCCGATCATGGCGATAACGATATCACCGTCGTCGGCGTAGGGCTGCTGGCGGACCACCACATGATCCCCGTCGAAGATGCCGGCCTCGATCATGGAATCGCCCTTGATACGCAGCATGAAGCACTGGTCGTCCTTCACGATGTTGCGGGGGAGGGGAAAGATCTCCTCGATGTTCTCAGCGGCGAGGATGGGCTGGCCAGCGGCAACCGTGCCAACGATGGGTACCGGGACCATGGGCACTGGGACCATGGTCGGATCCTCTGCCTGCACGATCTCGATGGAACGGGCCTTGGCAGGGCTGCGCTTGATGTAGCCCTTTCGCTCCAGCGCCTCTAAATGGCGCTGAACAGTGCAGCTCGAGCGAAGGCCGAGTCGTTCGCCAATCTCCCGCACGGTAGGCGGGTAGCCCCGCTCTTGGGCGATCTCATGGATTCCTTTCAAGACCTTCCTTTGTCGATCCGTGATGCCACGCATGTCTCTATCCCTCCACCCTTCCAATCCACTTGATGTTACCATGTCTGCAGATGCTTTGCAAACAGCCGTTTGAAATTTTCGAAGCGGTTGTGCTACTAGCAAACTAATGTGTGGCAATAATCGTAGTATCCAAACTGATGTTTGCAAGGAGCAGGGAAAGTGATCAGGCGACCTCGTTGGTCTCACTGGGCGCTATTGGCCGGGGTGGCGACGGCGATGGTATCAGTGCCTGTTGCCGCCCGGACTCGCGAGGCGGAGCGGCCGCCGCTCGTTGTGAAGGTTGAGTACGGAGATAGCCTCTGGACGATGGCGAAGCGTTGCGGCGACCCGGATCGCGATGTGCGGGAAGTCGTGAACGCGATGATGGTGGAGAATGGCGTTGACCCCGGTCATCTGCAGCCTGGAGAGAGGCTGCGCATTCCGGCCGAGTACGCGGCTGGTTCTCGGTAGTTTGCCCCTGTAGGGACGGGTCTCCTCAGTGTGGTATCTATTCACACCAGTTGGGGCGAGGAGGCCTGCTAGTGCGGAAATGTTGTTTTGCCCTCGGCGTACTACTCTTGACGGCCGGCTGCTGTGCCGCCAACGCGGCTCCATCGATGCTCGGTCCCACGGGACTCATACTCACCCCTACCGCAGATACCCTTGGCATGACCGAGTTCGATGTTGGCGTTTCCGGCATCCGTTTTGATGACAACGGGAATGAGACCGTCATCTACGGAAATGCCGGCGTCCTGCCCGGGCTGGAAGTCGGGGTATCCCACGACCGATTCGGGAATGAGGACAGCCAGACCCTCGTCAACGCAAAGCTGCGCCTGTTCCGGCCGCCGCTCGGACGGTTCACTCTCTCGGCAGGCATGATCGACATCACCGACCAGGTCGACCGTACCTCGTACCTAGTGCTCAGTCACGCCATCGGCGCCGGGGTCATCACTCGGGTGGGGCCGGTCACGCTTCCCCAGGTCCACATCGGCATCGGCAATGGCAGACTCGACCGCGTGTTCGGCGGCGTTTCGACTGTGGTCGGCCGGCGAGTCGAGGTGATGGCCGAGTACGACGGCGCTCATGTGAACGTGGGGGCGCGCGTTCCGCTCGCGCTGCGGTTCGCCGCAACGGTGGCCGGACTCGATGGGTTCAAGGACGTCGCGGCCGGAGTGTCGTTCTCTAGCCCGTGGTGACCAGATCGGTGAAAACGAACCCCTCTCTCTCCACCGTCTCGCCCACGGTCACCGGAACCGGCTGACGAAAGCCAGGGCCGTCCCACGCAAATGTGTGGAACTCGCCTCGCTCTCCGCACGCGTCAATGCCTGCGGGCAGCGCATCGAGGAAGCTGGCGTCAAAGGCACGACCGGCCATCTCCCTTGGCATTACGCGCGGGTCGAGGCAGGTCACGTGGGCTTGCATTCCCCCGGCGATCATCTCGCGGGCAAGCGCGTTCGTGTCGCTATTCCACAAGGGAAACACGGGGTCGATCCCGGTGCCGGCCAGGCGCTGCTCGCGGTAGGCTCTTACGTCCTCGAGATAGAGGTCGCCGAACACCATCCGCGTCACGCCTCGCTCGCGCGCGACATCCAGAGCACGCCGCATAACCGCGCCATATTGCTCGTCCGAGCAGGGAGCGGGAATGTAGACGCGGTGCAGCGGCAGCCCCAGCGAGGCGGCCTGCGCCTCCAGCAACTCCTCTCGCACCGCGTGCATCGAGACCCGGTGGTAGGGCTCAGTGATGGTGGTCAGCAGGCCGGTAACGTTCAGGTCGGGGCATCGCCGGGCGACGTGGAGCGCCCAGAGGCTGTCTTTACCACTGCTCCACGCGACCCAGGCCCTGTGTGGCGAAGCGCTCATGGTGAGGTGGTGACGCGACAGAAACGGCTTCCCATCACTCGGATTTCAGGATGGTGATGCATGAGTCCGGGCACATGATCGCGCATTGCGCACACGCCGTGCATTTCCCCGGACACAGCGGGGCCGCGGGGTGAAAACCGCGAGCATTGATGTGACTTGCCAGGCCCATCGCATGCCGGGGACACGCACAGATGCACAGACCACAGCCTTTGCACATCTCCTCGTCTATGATAACGGTAACACGAGTTTTCGTTTTGGCCACATTGGCTCATTTCGTCATTGGTGAGCCGCACCCCTTTCAGGTCTCGTCATTGCCACGGTAGGCGAATCATGAGTTCCAGCGGCAGAACGGGCACGTCCAGCCCCAGGTCGGTCTGAGCCAGGGCGACCGGAAGCGCGAGCATTACGACCGGCAGATCCAGGAGCGTCGCGGCGTGCCGGATGTCGGCAGCTCCGCGGACCACATCATCGGCCTGAGTCAGCGGCCCAATATTGGGGTTCGCGACGAGCCCGGTGAGTGAGAGATTCGCCTCAGCGGCAATGGCCAGCGACTGAGCGACAATCTCATCTGGCGACGGTGTTGCCGGCCGGAAGGGGTTGACTACCATGAGGAACAGACAACGGCGCCGCGCGATCTGCTCGGCACACGTCCTGAGCAAACGCGCTCCTTCCGGATCGCCGCCGACATCGATGACAACGTGAAGCGATCGGTCCAGTAAAACGTCATTCACCTCGGGCGAAACTGCCGGCAGCTCGAATGACGCGAGTCGTCCCTCGGGCGCCACAACCCGCAGGCCGCGGCGTTGGAGCTCCTCCCGCTGGTCGCCGACTCGGAAGTATGGCGTGACGATGTCGAAGTCGACAATGCATGTGGACACGCCAGCCGCGTTGGCCGCCAGCGCGTAGTTGATGGCGACCTCGGTCTTCCCACTGCCAAAGACGCCGGTGAAGATGACGGCATCGGCATGCGACCAGAGATGAGGCGCGCCGTCTGTCACGGAACTGCCTCGCGTGTGGGCAGTGGCGGCACATGGCCGGTGCCGAGGGCGTCGAGCCACGCCAGCACGCGGTTCCTGCGTACCAGCTCCGAGAATGACACCCGTTCGCAGAGAAAGTGGAAGGCGAGCAGCGTCAGCACCGCGACGAGTCGCTGCCATGGAGACAGTGCGATGACCAGCCCGATTCCTGCGGCTCCGCCGAGGACGTTCGCGCCGACATCGCCTAGCATCACGCGGCCGGCGAATTCGGCCGGCGCAGGTACAAGAGCGAGCGCGAGCATTGGGCCGAGCAGGTAGAGGGAACCCGGCGACGCGAGCAGAGCGATCGCGCAGATGATCGCGAAGCCCTTGAGCGCGCGTCCAGGGCGCAGGTCGAGCAGATTCACGGAGTTGGCGCAGAGAGCGATCAGCAGCGCGTCCAGAACGATCACAGCGGGTCGCCCCGGGGACAGCAAGGCGCCCGCTGCGACGCCCGCGGCGAGGCCGCCGACAGCCTTCATGCCGCCAGTCGTGAGACGTCGTGAGAGCAGCGCGCGCAGGTGACCGCGCAGTCCTCGCGCCTGGTGTCGAGATCCGTACAGATCATCGAGCAGTCCCACTACGCCGAGCACTGACAGAACTACGAGCGCGGCCGCGCGTATGTCCTGCGGCAGCCCAGGGAGAAGCAGCAGCGGCAATGCGACGATGGGCAACACCAGGCCTGCCGCACCCGGCAGAGAACAGCCGACGTAGTTCGGTCTGCGCAGTCTTAGCCAAACGGCGGAAATCCACAGGCACGGAATCCATGCGATGATGCCGGCGAGAGCGGCGATGATGATGTGTGTGACCGCCTGCGGCTCAGTCGCAGCGGCAAACGCGATGATGACCGCGAACGCCATGAGCCACACAGCGGTCCGCCCGAGCGCTTCCGCCGAAGTCAGCGCCGGCCAGCTCAGGCCATAGGCGGCAAGGAGTGCATACCTCAGGATGTCTTTGAACTGGCGCGCCCGGTGCAGGAAACCGGCCGCCGTTCGGCCTGTGTGCGCGTGCTCCAGGGGCAGCGGGACTTCGACGATCGGGATCCCAAGCAGTGCCGCCTCCGCGGTCAGAGCCGTCTCAACCCCGAATCGCGAGGCCAGGCCCAGATGTTCGACGAGCGCCTTCGGGATGGCTCGCTGGCCGGAGAGCGGCGCTGTCACTTCGATGCCTCCGATCAACCGTATCGCGGCGGCGGCGAGGCCGCGCGCGAGGCCGAATCCGCCGCCTCCCGGCTGCATGGGGAAGATCGCGACCGACATCGCATATCCACCGCCGACAGCGTCCACCAGAGGCCCTGTGAGAGCAGCAGACTCGGCGAGGTCCGCGTCGAGGAAAAGAACCGTAGGAGAGCGAACGGCGGCCACCCCCGCGGACATGGCCGCGCCTTTTCCCGTATTTCTCGGCAGCACGACGACTTGATCGGCTCCTGCCTCGCGAGCGGTCTCAGCGGTGGCATCGCGGGAACCATCGTCTACGACAATCACCTCTGCCGCGCCTGCAATGCTGTGAGCCGCGGAGACAGTTCTGCCGATAGTGTCGGCATTGTTATATGCCGGGATGATGACTGAGACGGCCATCGCCTAGGGGCGGCCCGCCGCGGACAGCGCGGGCAAGAAGCGGTCTGCAGTGTCCTTGACGCCGAAGTGGCCGGTGGCGCCGGCCATGCAAAGCACCACCGACATGCGCCCGGCGAGCGTATCGGCATTGTCCACTGTAGAGATCCCTTTTGACTTGTAGAGCGGGATAGACGACACAGAACTGAGGCTCGACTCACACCCGACGACATGGATGCCGAGACGGAGCAGCTCGCCGATCAAGGGCAGATCGATCCGCTCGGGGGACGCGTCATCAGATGCGCCAGTTCCATCTACGAATAGGACGGTATCCACCGGCAGCCGGTAATCCGAATCCGCGCTCGATTTGACGATTCCCAGCGAATGCAAGAACGCGATCGAATCCTCTCTCCCGTCCGCCAGATCGCGCCCCAGTTGCTCCGCGACAAGGCTGCGGAAATGAACGCCAGGCGATGGGACAAGGCTGTAGCGCTCCGACGCGCGCTGCCGGATGCTTTCGGGCATAGCCACGAACTCCTTGGTGATCGTCGTGGTGGACGCAAGGGTGGCGCCGGACTCCTTCATCAGCGCTCTGAGCACGTCCGGCAGGGGATCGTGGTTGAACTCGTGGTTCAGGATGATGGAGACCCTACGCCCTTTCAGCCGATCTCGAATCAGGCCCGTTACGGCCTCCTTGGAGAGCGACTCGTACCGGTTCTTCTCTGCGATCAGTGCATCTTTCTCCCGCTCGTCCATCTTGAGTCCCACCTTCAGGTCACTCACGGTATTGTTGAGGCGCTCCTGGTCGGGCGCCAACCCAATGCCGATCAGAATGCCCAGCAGAAGGGCAAGGAAGATGGCGATGAAGCTGCCTATGTGATAGCGATAGTCAATCGGCACATCCGTCTCCTGTCACATCGGCGCTGTTCGCCGCTCACAGATGGAGATTCCTGAAGAATGAGAGCAGACGCAATCCCCAGAGATCGAGCACCGCGCGAATGCCGTGAGACTTGGTCAGAAGCACGAGAATGATGATGCCCGCGACAACACCGAGGTAGATGAAGAGGCGGGCAGATGCGGTCGAGGGATAGAGCCGGCTGATCCCCTTGGCATCCACCAGGATAGCGCCGACCTTCAGCCGCACCAGGAACGTGGATGACATGCCGCCTCGCGACTTCTCCAGGAATTCCGTGAGCGAGAAATGCGTGCCCACTGCTGCGATCAGCTCCGCCTCCTGCTCATAGGCCAGCAGCATCGCCACATCCTCGCTGGTGCCCTGCGATGCCATGATCTTGTTCGGCAGCCCGAGCATCTCGAGTCGCTGGAGGCCCGGTGCAGACCCGTCGGGGTATGCATGGACGATCAGCTCCGCGCCCGCCCTGAGCGCGGCATCAGAAACACTGTCCATGTCGCCGATGATGACATCCGGCGTGTACCCTTCCTGGAGCAAGAGGTCGGCGCCGCCGTCAACGCCGATCAACACCGGTCGGACAGCCCCAATGTATGAATGGATCGCTCGCAGATCCTGCCCAGCGCCCGTTCCCCGCACCACGATCAGGCAGTGTCGCCCCTTGATCTGCGTTCGCAGCACGGGCATATCTGTGGGCTGGAAGAGCAGGTACTGCTCGTTCGCCACGTAGCTGAGCGTGTTCTCGACAAACCGCGCCAGCTCAGCGCTCAGCCCCTTCTTCGCCTCTTCCAGGCGCGCGACGAGTAGCGCGTCCGTCATCACCTCGCCCGAGGCGATCAGGGTGCCGTCGGAGTACACGGTGCCATCAACGATCTCGAGCGGATCGCCGTCTTTCAGGCGCTGCATCACATACTCGCCGACGTTATCAACCAGAGGAATGCCGGAACGGACCAGCATGCTCGGGCCGCGATGCGGGAAACGCCCCGAGAGAGAGCGCTGAGCGTTGACGACGGCCGCGACGCGGCGGGCGGCAAGAGCGGAGGCGCAGGGCGCGTCCAGATCGGCATGAGATATGACGGCGACGTCGCCGGATTCCAGCCTGTGAATCAGGTGCTTTGTGCGGCGATCAACTTTTGCGGTGCCTCGGATACGCATGTTCTGCCGTGATCAGCGCTGGCCGAACCATCCGAGCTTCGTGCGCAGCTTCTCGTAGAAGCTCGTGCTTTCTGGACAGAGCAACCGCGCTGAGAAGTCGGCCTCGCGCACCTCCACCCGATCTCCGGCCGCCAACTGGCAGCCCTGCTGGCCATCAGCCGTGAGGTTGACTTCCTCGCTTCGCAGGTCCGGTATCGCCACTTCGACCGTCTGGTCCGCGGGGACGATCAGAGTGCGGGCCGACAGCGCGTGCGCACAAATGGGAGTGATAATAATCGCGCGAACCTGAGGAGAGATGACCGGGCCACCCGCGGCCACCACGTATCCTGTCGAGCCAGTAGGAGTGGCGATGATGATACCGTCGGCGGGGAATTCCGAGACGGGCTCACCGGAGATGCTGGTCTGTAGGCGGAAGAGGCGGGCGAATGCTCCCTTGCCGACGACGATGTCATTGAGAGCGCTAAACGAGCCGGCTTCGTTTTCGCCCCGGAGCACCCGAGCAGTCAGCATCATCCGCTGTTCGACGCGCAGCCGGCCGTCCATGGCCTCGGCGAGCGCGTCGAGCATGCCCTCCTGCGGCAGCGAAGCGAGAAACCCGAATCCCCCCAGGTTGATTCCGAGAACGGGCTTTCCAGAAGGAGCACCCAGGCGCGTAGCCGCCAGGAAGGTGCCGTCGCCGCCCATGGCGAGCAGGAAATCCGCGTCGCGGACCATTTCAGCGGAATCGACGGCGAGATCGGGCATTGATAGCGCCGCCGCTTGCTCGGCAGGCAGCAGAACGCGTATACCACGCGTTCTGAACCACCCGGAGACATCACGGATCGCGGTGGCGACACTCCGCTTGTGGAGAGCCGGTACCAGGCCCACGCAGCGGACTGACTTCGGGTCGAATGAGGCCGTCGATGGTGTTGCGGACGTCATAGAGGGCATGGCCTCGGTCACTCCGGCGCCAGGCGGCCAAGGTTGCGCTTGGCATCGTTCAGTTCAGGGTCAGCGGCCAGTGCGGAGCGATACTCGGCGATCGCCTCATCTCGCTTCCCTTGCCGCTCATATACGACGCCGAGGTTGTTGTGCGCGGGCGCGTATCTCGGGTCTATCTCCAACGCGGTCCTATACTCCGCCGCTGCTTGGTCGAGTTGGCCAAACTCTTCGCAGATGATGCCGAGGTTGTTGTGGGCAACCACGTCCTTGGGCTTGAGTTTCAGCAGCGCGTCGTACTCACACTTTGCCTCATCGTAGTGGTGCAGGCGAAAATGCGTGGCCGCAAGGGCTTCGTGCACGGCTGCGTCATCGGGGGACTTCTGCGCGAGAGCGGACCACACGCGGATCGCATCGGCTTCGCTGCCGAGCTTGACATAGGCGAGCCCCAGATTGAACGCGGCGGGGTAGCTGTCTGGAGCCGCCTTGAGGGCCTCGGCGAACTCCTTCACAGCGGCCTCTGCGTTGCCGTCGTCCAGCTCCATCGCGCCCAGGTTGATATGGGCGCTGGCGGATCCGGGGTTCAGCTCGGCGGATTTCCCAAATGCCTCTTTCGCCTCCGGCCTGGCCCCAAGTTGCTTGGCACACAGGCCGAGGTCATAATAGGCAATGGCATTGCTCTTATCGAGAGCGACCACCTGTCGGAACGCAGCGCGGGCGAGCGCGTATTCCTTGCGGTCGTAGCGGATCAGACCGAGATTGAGATAGGCGGCCGGGTCCTTGGTCGCGCCGGCGAGGCGGGAGAGCTGCTCCAGCGCTTCGTCGCTCTTGCCGGCGGCCCGCAGCGCGGTCGCCAGGTTCAGCCGAAAGGAGGTTCCGTCGGGCTTCAGCCCAACGGCCCTGCGATAGGCGGCGATCGCTTCCGCCGAGTGCCCGCTACGCTCATTCGCGACCCCGAGGTTGTTGAAGGCATCGGCGTTGTTCGGGTCAAGCTCGACAGCGGCCGAGAACTCGCCGACGGCATGATCGAAGTCATCGAGCGCCAAGTAAATCGTGCCCAGGTTGTAGTGCGGGACAGCGTAGTGCGGCTGCAGGAAGATGGCCTGCTTGTAGTGCGTGATCGCCTCTCTGCTCTGTCTGAGCCCCCAGTAGGCGCTGCCGAGGTTGTTCTCTGCTTCCGGCATCTTCGGGTCAAGAGAGAGAGTTTTCGTCAGGCTGGCAACCGCCTCGTCGTAGCGGCCGGCCCGTAACAGCACTGATCCGAGCCAGGCCTGCGCGTTCGCGTCCTTCGGGCGCTCCTTCGCGGCCGCAGAGAACTGCTCTATGGCACCCGCGAAATCGCCCTTGTTGAAGGCTGCAGTACCAAGATCAAGAGGGTCACTCGCTGGGCAGGCAGTCGCAAGAGCCAGAGTCACGAGCACCAGTGATGCCGACGACAAAGCCAACGCTTGCGCGGAGCAAATCAGTTGAAGACGGCGTCGGAAGCGCCGCCCAAGGAGGGCGCGGCTGCACATAGGTTTCCCCTAATCCTTCTGTATCACCCCGACCCACCCATGTCCATGGCAACGGCCGAACGTCACCCCACGTGACGCAGCGAGTGTATCACAGCGGACACCAGTTTTCAAGGCGGCGACGGCGTGAGTTAGGGAGCGGGTGGTGAGCTTCCCACGGGCGCCATGGCAGAGCAGCCCGGCGGACGGCAGAGGGACGCGGTGAGAACCTGCCGAAGAGAGACGCGACCTCAGGAGGATCGACATGAAACTCGCTTTCAGCACGCTCGGCTGCCCCAACTGGGGGATCGACGAGATCATCGACTCGGCCCGCACCAATGGATATGACGGCGTGCAGTTGCGCTTCTACCAGGGAACGCTCGATCTCAATAAGGCGCTCGCGGATTTCCCGGGGGGCGCCCGCGAATTCCGGCGGCGCTTTGAACGAGTGGGGCTGGCGATCTGCTGCCTCGACACCTCGATCGTGCTGACGGCGAAGGACGAGGCCACGGGCGAGGGGCAGCAGATGATGGATCTCGCCTTGGCGCTTGGCGCCCCCCATCTTCGGGTATTTGGCGGGGAGATTCCTGAGGGCGAGACCAGGGACGACGCGACGAGAAGAGCCGGCGAGAAGCTCGCCCGGCTGGGCCGGCAGGCAGGGCAGCGCGGCCTGCGCGTCCTGCTTGAGACGCACGATGCTTTCTCCAGCGGCGCCCATACGGCGGAGTTGTTGGCCGTCGCGGGTGACGAGGGCACGGGGGCGATCTGGGATTTCCATCACCCGTTCCGCATGGGCGAGTCGCCGGAAAGGACCGCCCGCCTGATCGGCAGCCGGACCTATCACGTCCATGTGAAAGACGCCAAGAAGGACGGACAGCTTACCCCGATGGGCGAGGGAGAAGTACCGACCAAAGACCTGCTGGCTCAACTGCACAGGATCGGCTACACCGGATACGTTTCCCTGGAATGGGAGAAGGCGTGGCATCCGGAGCTGGCCGATGCCCAGGTCGCGTTTCCGCAGGCCGCGCGGTACCTGAGCGACCTCTTCAAGGAACTCGGCATCTCGCGGGGCTAGCGCACGCGTCACATGAGGCGGAAGTTGGGTACCGCTACCGGCGCTCCGCCTTGGCGGATCGATACCTCGGACATGAGGCCAGGGACGGTGAAATCGAGCGCGCGGTAGACGTCGATTGGTGGCTCCGTGTCTTTCAGGATGGCCTCGACGAACGCCAACACGGCGAAGGAGTCACTCCCGTCGTGGCCGGCACGGACAATCTCCGCCGGCGGGTTGCGCCAGATGTCGCCGAGGTAGCGGTCCTCGAAATCCCAGAGGGACTGCCACACGCGGCGCTCGTCTCTTCTTGGCGTGTCTCTTAGGCAGACGCGGTGGCTATCTTCATCGTGGCGCTGCGCTTCGTAAGCCCCCTCTGTGCCCTGAAGCGCAACGTAGTTGTGCGTCGAAGGGCGCGGAGACATCATGTCATTTCGGATCCTGA
>Ga0315273_10009970_pt1 | contig 12082 bp, 12 predicted proteins | sample YL17G02_0_MG_FD_205753 | JGI IMG/M metagenome (GOLD analysis project Ga0315273, IMG submission 205753) | Sediment microbial communities from Yellowstone Lake, YNP, Wyoming, USA - YL17G02_0 | ecosystem: Environmental > Aquatic > Freshwater > Lake > Sediment | place: USA: Wyoming | collected... | reverse complement strand
CCTTGATAAACCACGCGCTTAAGGGGAGTAAGAGAAGTGACCCGCGTGCTCATCGTGGATGATTCCGCCTTTATCCGCCGCGTCCTCTGGGATGAGTTGTCGAAATTCGAGGACATCCAGGTGGTCCGCACGGCGGTCGATCCCTATGTTGCGCGCGACAAGATTGTGAGCCTGCGGCCCGAGGTGATCACCCTGGACATCGAAATGCCCTGGATGGACGGCCTCTCTTTCCTCTCCAAGCTGATGCACCACTACCCGATGCCGGTGGTGGTCGTGAGCTCGCTGACCAAGGAGAACAGCGAAACCGCGCTGCGCGCGCTTGAACTGGGCGCCGTCGAGGTCATCGCCAAACCCGGCAGCCAGTTCACCATTCCCGATGTGCCGCACCGCCTGATCCAGGCGATCCGCGCCGCGGCCGTCGCCGATGTACGCAAAGGCAAGGACCCGGCCGCAGCCGGCGAAGCGCGGAAAGCCGCCTTTGCGGCGCCGATCCTCTCGTCGATCCAGACCAGCTCCAAGATCCTCGCCGCGGGAGTTATCCTCACCGGAATGGGGGCGGATGGGGCCAAGGGCCTGCTGGCCATGAAGGAGAGCGGCGCCCATACCATCGCTCAGGATGAACGCAGCGCGGCAAGCCGCAACCAAAGAGATGCTTAAGCCGGATTTACCCACGCGGCTTGCCGCGCTGCGTGAAAAAGGCAGCTTGAAGATTTCTTTCCGATTCGAGAAGAATCTGACTGTTAGCAGTACAGCTGCGTCATCTTCGGCATGCCCAAAGAGGCTATTAAGATGGGAGCCGCCGACGAGATCATTCCACTCTCGGAAATTGCGCAGACGGTTCTGAACCGCGTTGCCACCATGTCCCTGCACAAAGACGAAAAACCCAAAGAATCCGCATCACAGGCCAGCTGACCCGCCGAATCAACAAACAAACGCGCAGACCTCCGAAACTCCAGAGTTACTCCATCATACTTATTCGCAATAGATGAGAGCCCTCGGCAAATCCTCAGGGAAGCCTAAAGAACTCCTCTCCCCCCATCGCCGTCTAACCCGGTGTAACAAGTCAGAAATCAAGTTCCCCGCGCTCGAGCGGGATGAAGGAAAGAAGTCAAAACCGAAAGACTGGAGGGAGATATGAAGAAGATTGCGGTTGTAATGATTCTGGGAGTGATGGTGCTGGGGCTGAGCGTCGTCGCAACCGCGGCCATGGGGGTGCGACTGCGAGCTAACATCCCATTCCCCTTTTATGCCGGCCCGGAATTGATGCCGGCTGGCGATTACATTTTTGACATTCAATCGGTCGGGACCGGCGCTCCGACTGCTTCCTCGATTCTGATTCACAACGAGAGCGGCAGCGTTGCCAAATGGGTCCTGACTATCCCGGGGGTCATAGATTCCGGCGCCGAAAATCACCTGCATTTCAACCATTATGGCAACAGGCATTTCCTCGCCAGAGTCGAAGGCGTCGGCCACCAGGCCAACCTGAGACTGACACCGGCCGAGAAGGAGCTGCGGGCTCAGAAGGTTGCGGGCAAGGATGCGATGATCGCGGCGGCCAGGTAACCCGCCAATCGAGACCGGAACTCGGTCTGCAGATATTACCCCTGGCTTGAGACCAGGGTATGGCTCTCGGGAAGCGAATGCTCAGGCAGCAGCCGAGAGAAGAGCTTCGCTACCCTCCAGCAAAAGGGCCGTCCCCCGGAACGGCCCTTTTCAGTCAAGTCGGTTCTGGGGCACGGCGGCATGCCGCCGCTCTCTGATTGCGGATGGCGGAATTCGGATGGCGGATGCGGAATAAGGAAATGGTACGGATCGGTGCCTGACCAGGAATTCCGCCGGGAAGAGCACCCAAAGTTAGCGGAAGATTTCGATTCGCAATCCGAATTCCGCGCATCGGCGTGCCGCACTTCCCTGCCAGTCCGGAATTGCTGGCAGCGACAAACTCCATCGCCATACACCGCTAACCGCGCTGGCGAACTCGATCGTTCAGGATTGGGCCAAAAAAGAGCACTCGCGGTTTGTCGAGAACAGCCGGTAGACAGTCAGAGATCTTGGCAAGCCAACCGCGCCCCTCGAGTTTTGATTGCGCGCACGCGTCCCTCAGGTGAATCGCAGGCTCAAGCGGGTGGCTTGGGCTTGGGGCAGTTGGTAGCGCCGATGGCCGTGGGGAGCGGCATGCCTCGATTGGGGCAGGCCTATGGACTCCTCCTGGTGTACGACCAATTCTCCCTCGCACCCCGCAGGCAGCCCGATCGAAACTTCCCGCTCGCCTCGTTTTCCTCGCGAGGCAAATCGTATCGGGCCCAGCACCGTTTGCGCCACAAGCTCGATCTGCTCGAGGTCCGATGGTTGCGGGCGGATCTCGACCCGCCTGAATCCGGGATCGAGCGGCCGGATTCCCGCCAGTCCCATGTAGGCGATGTAGAACGGGACGACCGCACAGTGGCTCCATTGGTTTCCGGAATCGGGGCGCGCCTGCCAGTCCTCCTGGAGCGTATTGTTCAACTTCACCGATGCCATCGTCGCCCAGCGCTCGCGCAGGTCCTTGGTAATGATGTCGGTGCGACCCCCGCGCGCCAGTGCCCACAGCCGCCAGCCCGCATTCGCGGGATAGGAAAAGCCCATTTCCTGGGGGCATTCCGCGAGAGCCCGGAGAGCCGGTTCCGTGATTCCGCCCGGGCACTGATCGAACAGGACCGCCGTGGCCAGCGTCCGGTCGCAGAGCCGGGGCGACTTTTCCTCGGAGAGCCAGGGGAGGTTGTTAACGAACAAGCTTGGCTCCGGGCTCCAGAATCTGCGCACCGCCGCGGCGAGCAGGCTCCTGCCGAGGACCGCGGCATCTTTGGCGCGCGCTTCGTCGCCATTCGAGCGGCAGATCGGCGCCAGGACGTGCTCGAGCATCGAGGCGGCATACAGGTTGAAGGCGCACTGTTTGTGGCGCTGCTTCCTGTAGGCGTTGTGGTCGATCCAGACCGAGGGTATCCCCAGCCGCTCCACGGGCAGAAGCCCGTCCCGTCCCACGATCCCTTTCAGATAATCCGCAAAGCGGAGCAGCCGCGGGTACGGCTCCCGCAGCGCCTCGATGTCACCGGTATATAGATAATGGTGCCAGCAGTCGAAGTTGAACCCGATGCCATGGTCGAGAATCGGCCCCCAGCCGGTAAGCTCCAGCTGCCGCTCCATGAGGCGCGCGAGCCGGTCGTAAGCGGGCCAGCAGTCGAGGAAGTAACCGTCGAGCGTCATCCCCTGGCTGAACGTAGCCAGGTATCTCGCGGGCAGGCGCGGCGGAGAACTCCGTGTTTTCGGCCCCGGCGGCCAGCAGCGCTGCGCCGCTTGAAAGCGGCGTCAGGCCGGCTATCGCCCTTGCGTCATGGTTTCCGGATCCCAGGTGCAGATGCGGCGCTCGAAATAGCTGACATTCGCGAGCAGGGCCGGTCCCGCGGCACGAAAACCGAACACGCCATCCTCGATGCTCGGCTTCCCTGAGCGGATGGACTCGTAGAAAGCCCGATGATGATCCTGATGCGCGTCATGCTCTCTCGGCAGGACATAGTGCTCCACCTTCTCGGGAACCATGCTTTCAGGAGCAGGCTTGCGCGCCGGGTACTGCTGCCGGTACTGCCGCAGAAAGGCTTCCTGAACCACCTTGGGGAATGTCCCGATCGTGTAGCCCGGCTCCGCCTCCCTCGGTGTATTCGAAAGGGTGATTCCGCTCATGCTCGTGGTCATCACCCCCTCGCTGCCCACGAACCGGAATCCGAACTGCTCCTGAGCGACGCCGCTCTTGAAGTTCACACGCAAGGCCAGGTTGAATTCCGGGTGACGGCCGGGAGAGTTGGCATAGTCCAGCAGCGCGAGCATGACGTCCGGCACGTCGCGCCCGTCTTTCCAATAGCGCAACCCACCGGTCGCGAGCACGCGGATGGGACCGATGGAATTCGTGGCCAAATGCAGCCCCGAAAGCAGGTGGACGAAGAGGTCCCCTGCCACCGCCGTTCCATAATCCTGGTAATTGCGCCAGCGGAAGAGCCGGATCGGCTCAAAGGGCCGTTTCGGCGCGTTGCCCAGGAAGCGGTCCCAATCGATGTTGGCAGGCGAAGCATCGGGCGGAATGGAATACTGCCACGCGCCGAGCGCCGTGTTGCGGTCGAGCCAGGCTTCCACCATGTTAACCTCGCCCAGCGCTCCCGCCTTGATCAGGTCGCGGGCCTTCTGGTAGACCAGCGAACTGACGTACTGGCTGCCGACCTGGAACACCTTCCCGCTGCGCTGTTGCGCCTCGATGACGGCCTTGCCTTCGCCGATCGATTTGACCATCGGTTTCTCGCAGTAGACATGTTTGCCGGCGCCGAGCGCATCGATGCAAATGCGCGCATGCCAGTGATCCGGCGTGCCGACGATTACCGCGTCGACATCCTTGCGCGCGAGAATTTCGCGATAATCGCGCGTGGTGAAGATCTGGTCGCCGTACATCTCCTTCGCGCGCGCCAGGCGGCCATCATAGACGTCGCAAACCGCGGCGAGTTCCACGCCCGGGACGTTCAGCGCAAAGCGCGTGTCACCGCTGCCCATGCCGCCGAAGCCGATGGTGGCGATGCGAATCCGGTCGTTGGGCGAACTGCTCTGGCCGGTCTGGCCTGAGGTTGCCATGCCGGTGGCTCCCGCCATGGCGCCGGCCGCTCCGGCAGCCTGCAGGAAATGACGCCTGGTTGTCTTCATGGTTTTGCCTCCGCTGCGGATAGTTTTTTCATAATGTTCGCCTACCTTTTTACCACCAAGGGGCAGGGAGATCCAAAACTATTGAAAAATCGGCTCTGCAGCTGACGTCCCTCGATCAGCGGAGGACCAGCGGCAGCGCCGAAGAGGCTTCTTCGCCGACACGGAAAACATCAGCCTGGCCAGGACGATAGAGCCCGGCCGCTCAGGCAGCCATGCGAAATCACCAGCGAAGCATTAGGGCGCCGTAGTGCCCACAGCCACTGTTACCGTCACGAACGTCGCCACCAATCAGGAAATATAGGTCATCACTTCGGACTCCGGATCCTACAGCGTCCCCCTGCTCGACCCGGTCACGTACAACGTGACCGTTGAGATCAAAGGATTCAAGACGTGGATAAAGATGGAAGTGAAGGTCGACACCGCGATCGTGGGAACGGTGAGTGCAACGCTGGAGACCGGTGAACTGACCACCCAGGTTTTCGTCCAGGCGGAGACCGCAGCGGTCAACACGGAATCGGGGGTCGCCGCTGCCGATGGCGAGCTTGTGGCCCAGCTGGATGTTTTCCTCACGCCCCTCGGTCTCCGGCTCCACGGTGTCAAGCCACCAGGCATCGACGCCGATCTGGAATAGCGCCTTGTTCATCAGCTGCCAATAGCAGGCGCGCGCCTCCGGATTTGAGGCGTCATAGACGGCCATGCCCTCGGGATGAAATCCCGCGACCTTCGTGCGGTCGATGAACCAGCCGCGTTTATCCATCTCGTCGTAGACCGCCGAGCCGCATTCGAAAAACGGCCAGACCGAGATCATGAGATTGTTGCTTTACCGCCGTGACCGGATTCGGCGCATTCCACTGTGCGCTGAGGCTTGCGGCCGGAATCAGGGGCGAAAAAAGCGACAGGATGGAAATGATTCGGTGTAGTCTTGGCATAGGGCAGGTCCATGGATGGATTTTTTATTCGTCGCTGTTCAGACTGCCACTTCGAAGCCATTACGTCAACAATGTCCATCGCGATAAGGAGCTGCGGTGCTGCTCTACGGCGCGACCATGTTCCTGGGTGCCTTCCTGCTGTTTGTGGTGCAACCTTTGCTGGGGAAAATCCTTTTGCCCCGGTTTGGCGGGGCTCCGGCTGTCTGGACCGGGTGCATGTTGTTTTTCCAGGTTTTGCTCCTGGCCGGGTATGCGTATGCCCATCTTCTGGCGGGCCGCCGTTCCCCAAAGAGGCAGGGGACTGCGCATATTCTGCTGTTGGCAGCCTCGCTGGCGGTGCTTTTCGGACTCTCGGCCGCAAGCATGTGGCCGAGAGCAGACGGTTGGGCTATATCCCGGATTCCAGGAAAGATGGCGCTCTTCGTCGGAGTTCCCTATTTTCTGCTTGCGTCCGCAAGCCCGCTCCTGCAGTCCTGGTTCAGCAGGACCCGCGGCGGCGCCTCTCCTTATCGCTTGTATTCCCTTTCGAACGCCGGATCACTGCTGGCGATTCTCGCTTATCCCATTCTGATCGAGCCCTCATTGTCGCTTCGGAACCAGGTCCGGATGTGGTCGTGGGGATACATACTCTTTGTGCTCGCCTGCATCCTTTGCGCGTTGGGAATCATGCGCCGGAAGGAAACGCGGGGGAACGCACCGGACGGAGCGGATCCTGCGTCGTCTACCTGTATCGGGGAGGAGAAACCCGGGCGACTACAGCAAGTCCTCTGGCTCCTCCTGCCGGCGTGCAGTTCCCTGCTGCTCCTGGCAACGACCAATCAGCTCTGCCTGGATGTGGCCGCCATCCCGCTCCTGTGGATTCTGCCGCTCGGCCTATACCTCTTGTCCTTCATCCTCTGTTTCCACAGCCCACGCTGGTACTCCAGCATCCTTTGGGGCATCTTGTTTGCGGCGGCACTGGGCTGGACATGCCAGGTGTTGTTCGACGACGTCTTCGCCGGCGTCAGAACCCAGATTGCCTCCTGCTCCCTCACGCTCTTCGCGGCCTGCATGATCTGTCACGGCGAACTGGTCCGGCTCAAACCTGCTGCGCGACACCTCACGGCCTTTTACGGGGCGATCGCCGCCGGCGGCGCACTCGGAGGCGCCATCGCAACCTTCATAGCCCCGCTGATTTTCAAGGGCTACTGGGAATATCACCTGGGATTGGTCTCCAGCACCCTGCTTTTCCTGGCGGCCCTTTTCTTCGATCGCAGCGGACGCCTGCATCAGGGCAGGCCTCGCGCGGTCTGGCTCCTTCTTTGCGCGGCCGCCCTGACTCTCGTTCTCATCCTGGGGAGGCACATTCAGCAAGCGACGGAGGGAAATCTCGAGATGGCGCGCAATTTCTTCGGCGTTTTGCGCGTGATCGAAGATGACAAAGGAGACCCGCGTTATCACCGTTTCACGCTGATGCACGGGCGCATCCAGCACGGTTTTCAGTACCAGGCGGCTTTCCGGCATAACTGGCCGACAACCTATTACGGCGGAGGCAGCGGCGTAGGAATGGCGTTGCGTTATCACCCGGCGCGCGGCCAGGATCCTTCGAATCCCAAAAGCCTGCGTATCGGCGTCGTCGGCCTGGGCGCCGGAACACTGGCCAGTTATGGCCAGCCGGGGGACTACATCCGCTTTTATGAAATCAACCCGGAGGTCGTGCGGCTTGCCGGGAAGTACTTTACCTTCCTGAAGAACTGCCGCGCTCGCGTGGAAATTGTTGCGGGAGACGCCCGGATCGCTCTGGAACAGGAGAGGGAACGGGGCGAATTTCAGCGCTTCGATGTGCTCGCAATCGATGCCTTCAGCGGCGATGCGATCCCCGTGCACCTCCTTACGCGGCAGTGCCTGGAGATCTATCGCGCGCATTTGAAGCCGGACGCGATCCTCGCCCTTCACGTCAGCAGCAGGTATTTCGATCTCGTTCCCGTCGCCAGAGGTCTTGCGGACCTGCATGCGCAGCAGGGCACCCAGGCAGCGTTGATCTCCTGTCCCAGCAGCCGGAGTGAGGGAATCAGCACATCGGATTGGGTTCTCGTGACGGCCAACCGGGAGTTCCTGAACATGGAAGAGATCCGGCAGGCGATCCGTCCCTGGAGAGAGGAGGACGGAGCGCCCATGCTGTGGACCGACGATTACAGCAACCTGTTCCACCTCCTCCGCGCCAGGAAATAAGCCCCCATTTGTAAAAAACCGGGGTCTGACCCCGACTTTTTAGTTTTCCGGTGCGTATGCAACCAAGGTCTGCAAACCGCGAATCCTGATTTTTTAGCCTCCGCCTGTTACATTTGCCGTACGCGCGATACTAATATGGGCAGACAGGAGCTGATTGCCTTGGTTGAGATAGCGGACAAGCAGAGACTCTTCGAGCAGATCGTGGCGGAGAACAGCCGCCGACTCCGGATCGTCGCCTGGAATAACAGTTCCGGCGATCAGTATAAAGACCTCGAGCAGGAGATCCTGCTCGCGCTGTGGACCAGCCTGGACCGCTTCGAGGGGCGGTCGGGCCTGACGACCTGGTTTTACCGCGTCGCCCTCAACACGGCCCACGCGTTCACTCGCAGAAACTTTCGCCGCAACAGGGAAACGGGGCCGAGCGCCGGCAAGGAGCCCGCGACGGCCGGCAACTGGCAAAACCGGGATCCCGTGAGCATTCTCGAGGAGTTCGTACACTCGTTGGGAGAGCTCGACCGAAGTGTGTTTCTCATGTACCTCGACGATCTCTCCTACCGGGAGATCTCCCAGGCGATTCAGATCGACGAAGCCAACCTGCGAGTGAGGGTGAGCAGGCTGAAAAAGCAGTTTGAGTCCCGTTATATCGGGGGTTGAATCATGGAATTGGAAAGATTGAAGGCTGCATGGCAGGAGCAGAAGTTCGAGGGATACCTCTTCGAGAAACCTCCCAGCCGGATCACTGCCGATGTGCGAAGAAAGGCCATGGAAATGAAGAGCCGCAATTTGGCCGAGGATGTGAGTCATGTGCTGGGAAGCATGCTGATAGTCGGGATGTGGATTTTCTGGTACGACAGCAGGCAGCCTCTGATGACCCGGGCGGGCATTATCCTCTTGATGGCCGGAATTGCCCTGGAGGCCATCGCCTATATCGCGCCGCGCTTCCGGTATCGCGGTGAACGCTTCGATCTGCCCAGAAATGAGTTCCTGCTGCGCGAGAAGAAAAGGATCGAGGCGCGGATTCGTCTGGTGAAGGGATCCCTGACCTGGCTGTCAGTTCCGATGCTGGCCGGCTGTATCTTGTATGCCGCGTCGGTCGTGAAAAACATGGGGGAGCTCCTCTCCTGCGTGGCGCTACTCGCCTTCATGTGGGGAATCGCTTTCTGGGTAAATGCCAGGCGGGTTCGAAAACACCTGGCGCCGCTGCTCGTCGAAATCAATTGGATGCTTTCCGAAGCCGACTCCGGGCTGATTTAGCCGGCGCCGCATCCTTCTCTCTGCCCTGTTTCGTATGTGGCATTTGACAGGGAAAGGCCGCTGATACCCCCTGCTTTAACGGATGTTCACCCGCCTGATTCGGGTTAAATCTCATGTCCAGAGAAGTTAGCCATTATTTTGGCCTCAATATATAGTCACTAATAGTGCCTGATATATGTGATATTATGCTTTACAACAGTGACTAGTGATTATATTATAGTAGTCACTATGTACATCACTCAGACAACAGCTCCATCCAAATCCGGCCAGTCCTATGTCTGCACCTTGTTGCGCGAGTCCTACCGCGAAGGAGGCGTGGTCAAGAACCGCACCATCGCGAACCTCAGCCACTGCAAACCCGAGGAAATTTCGGCGCTGCGCCTCGCCCTGGAACATAAAGGCAATCTGGCGGAGCTCGGTTCCATCGAAGACTCTGTCCGCCTGCAGGAAGGCCCCAGTGTCGGCGCTGTTTGGACGGTCTACACCGTTGCCAAGCGTTTGGGGATCGAAAAAGCCCTGGGGGCAGAGAGCGCGGGGAAGCTGGCGTTGTGGCAAGTGATCGCCCGCACCGTCGACCAAGGATCACGGCTATCGGCGGTTCGGCTGGCTCAAACTCATGCGGCGTGCGATGTCTTGGGCATGTCACGCGGGTTTGACGAAAACGATCTGTACGACAATCTGGGCTGGCTGCAAGAGCATCAATCGCAGATCGAGCTGAGCCTGTTTCGAACTCGCCGAAAGGGAAAAGAGAAGCAGAAGGAGCTGTTTTTGTACGGCGTGACCAGCAGCTATTTCGAGGGCGTGTGCAATGCGCTCGCGGATTGGGGCTACAACCGAGATGGCAAGAAGGGCAAGAAACAGGTGGTCGTGGGGCTGCTGTGTGACGAGTTGGGCGAGCCGGTATCGGTGGAAGTGTTTCCCGGCAACGCGAGCGACTTGAAAACCTTCGCCAATCAAATAGCGAAAGTCACCAGCCGGTTCGGCTGTCAGCGCGTGACGATGGTGGGCGACCGCGGCATGATCAAGAGCGCGCAGATCGAGCAGCTCAAGGAGCTGGAAGGCTTCTACTACATCACGGCGCTGACCAAGCCGCAGATTGAGACGTTGATCCACGGGGGTGTGGTGCAGCTGTCGTGGTTTGATGAGAAGATCTGCGAGGTTGAGAGCGACGGAGTCCGCTATGTGTTGCAGCGCAATCCACAGCGCGTGGAGGATCTAAAGCGCAACCGGCGGGACAAGCACTCATCCGTATCCAGGCTGCTGGGGAAAAAGAACAGCTATCTGGCGGAACACGCGCGGGCGAAGATGGATGTCGCCCAGAGAGAAGTAGCCTCGAAAATCGTCCAGCTAAAGTTGGCTGGCTGGTTGAAAGTGCAAGCCGCCGATCGCGAGTTGCGCCTGGAGGAGGATAACCAGGCGCTGGCTGAGGCATCGCGGCTGGACGGTTGCTACGTGGTAAAAAGCGACCTGCCAAAACAGTATGCCGATGCTCAGACCCTGCATGATCGTTACAAGGACTTGACTCTGGTTGAACAGGCTTTCCGGACAAGCAAAACAGTTCATCTTGAGATGCGGCCCTGGCATGTACGCCTTGAAAGGAATACTCGTGGTCATGCGCTAGTGGTGATGCTGGCTTATCTGATCGTCCGTCATCTGCGACAGGCCTGGGCCGATCTGGATTTGACTGTTGAGGAGGGGTTGGAACAATTGACCACTTTGTGTGCGACCGAGATATTGGTGAAAGGAAAGGTCCGCTGCAACCAAATCCCAATCCCTCGGGATCTTTCACAAAAACTGCTCAGGGCCGCCGACCTTCACCTCCCCGAAGCACTCCCGCATCTAGGGGCGCGCGTAGTCACTAGGAGGAAGCTGACCGAACGTCGGGTAAAGCGTTGATTTTATGGAGATAACGGGTCAATCCCGCCTTGGGACAAAGGGGTGAACATCGGCTGTAACAAAAGGTCTTACTGGCTGCTAACAGGGTATGCCTATGAGAAACACCACCACCATGACAGTTTCGCTCCCGCCGGCGATGGTTGAGGAGTTCGAGAAGGTGCGCAAAACCGAAAACCGTACCAAGTCGGAGCTCGTGCGCGAAGCGCTCCGCCACTACTTCGCGAACCGCATCCCCGTCGTGAGCGCCTCCGACGAAGAACTGGCGGCGATCCGCCGCGGCCGCGCGGCTCTCAAAAGAGGGCAGTTCGTGACCCTCGACCAAGTGCTCCATGACCTGGCACCTCAGAATCGCAAAGCCGGCAGAAAAAGAGCTTGAGCGGTCTCCTGTAAAAGACCGGGGCTAAATCACAGCGGCCCTGGCTGACATGCAGGCCAACCCGTTTAGCGGCGATATCGTGCGTCTCAAGAACCAGCCGGCGACCTTCCGCCGGCGGGTAGGGAACTACCGCATTTTGTTCGACGTCCACCCGGCCACGGGGTTCGTTGACGTGGTTGCCATAAAGCGGCGGACGTCCACCACCTACTGAACCGCCAAGAAAGCCTCTCCAGAGTCATTTTTTTGAAATAAAAGCACCGCGGGCGAAACAATGGGGGTGACGGATATCGTGTCCCTCCTCGATCACCCCCTCAGCGCGGGCGGGGCGGGATCTTCTTCGTGAATTCCTCCGCGACCATGATACGCATGGATCTCAGCGGTTGCCTCTCGGGTGGGAGTTTTCACGCCGAGATATGACTGAACATTCAATTCTGCTCCTTGTCGTTTTCGCGTATCGATCATGTCTGTGCAGGATACATGCCTCCATGGGGTTTACTCGTTTGTGCTGATCAAGCAGAAAGAAGGGTAGTTGTAACATGAATATCTAAATGCGCCGCCTTTCAAATTTGCATGTAAGTTTTTGCCATAAATCTGCATATATGGGTAGAAGCAGGAAAATAGGCAGTTGCAAAATCACCGGAGTCAGGGTGGGAGAAACCTGGCCGTAGGTTTTACACAAGCGTGCCATGAAGCTGTG
>Ga0315273_10009969_pt1 | contig 12083 bp, 9 predicted proteins | sample YL17G02_0_MG_FD_205753 | JGI IMG/M metagenome (GOLD analysis project Ga0315273, IMG submission 205753) | Sediment microbial communities from Yellowstone Lake, YNP, Wyoming, USA - YL17G02_0 | ecosystem: Environmental > Aquatic > Freshwater > Lake > Sediment | place: USA: Wyoming | collected... | reverse complement strand
CGTCTTCGTAGCTGAGACGGTCGTGGCGGACGAAGGGCGCGAGGAAGGTGTCGACGCTCGAGAAGGCCTGGGCGCCGGCGAACTCGGCCTGCATCGTCCCGATGTAGTTGACCATGTGCAGGGTCAGGGTGTCGAGGTGCTTGGCCGGGTTGGAGTGGATCTGGTTCGGGACGTGGCCGAAGCCTTTGCGGATAAGGTTCTCGAGCGACCAACCGGCGCAGTAGCCGACGATGGGGTAGCTCAGGTCGTGGATGTGGAAGTCGCCTTCCTCGTGGGCCTTCTTGGCCCGTTCGGTGTAGATCTGGTTGAGGGCGAAGTTCGACAGGACCTCGCCGGAAACGCGGGCATTGAGTCCGGCGAAGCTCATGACACCCTCGTTCGAGTTCTCCCGGATCTTCCAGTCGGAGTTGCTCAGGTAGTCCTTGACCAGCCGCTCGAGGTTGAGCCCGATCTTCTTGGCCTCGCGGATGCCCTTGTGCTTCTCGCGGTAGAGGATGTAGGTCTTGGCGACATCGTGGTAGCCCTGCTTCATGAGGACCATCTCGACGACGTCCTGGATCTGCTCGACGGATGGGACGGTGTAACCGCCGAACTTCTCCTCGATCATGAAGCAGACGATGTCGGAGGCCGTCTTGGCGATCGACCGGTCCTTGATGCCCTGGGTCTGCATCGCCTTGAAAATGGCGTTGGTGATCTTCTCCTGGTTGAAGTCCGTGACGGTGCCGTCTCTCTTCTTGATCCTGCCGACCGTGCTGACCATGAGCCGCCTCCTTCTTCTTTGCCCTTCTCACAAGCCTGGGATTTTCGCAGGCGACGTGCTAAAATCAACCCTTCCAGAAACCATGGCGAAAACTAAAAGCCTTTCGGCCATATCCCATATATTGTGGAGCTTTTTAAGGAAAATACCAAATATTGTATTTTCCGAGCAGACTCTACACCCGGAAAAAAGGCTTGTCAAGCCCTTTTCGAGGGATATTTTTAAGTTATTGAGGCAACGATGGATATTATCGAAATCCGGACGCGGGCCAAGGAAGAATTCGTCGATTTGACGGCCGAGGTCGGCCGGGTCTTGGCGGCGTCGGGGGTCGCAAGCGGCGTGTGCGTCGTGGCCGTGCCCCACACAACAGCGGGGATCACCGTCAACGAGAACGCCGACCCGGACGTTAAGGCGGACTTGCTGATGACGCTGCGGCGGATCGTGCCCGACACCCTCCCCTACGCGCACGCGGAAGGGAATTCCCCGGCCCACGTCAAGGCCACGCTCGTCGGCTCGTCGGTGAGCCTCATCGTCGAGGACGGGAGGCTCCAACTCGGGACCTGGCAGGGGGTCTTCTTCTGCGAGTTCGACGGGCCCCGGCCGCGGAAGGTTTGGATTCAAATCGTCGGCAAATAAGGAAATGACGGGCAGGGCGGCGATAAGCCCACCCTTCCCCCCCCGGCCCCCCCGGGAACCAGTCCCGGCGGTTCCCCCATCCCGCTTCTCTCGAAGCGGGATGGGACCCCCTCCGCTACGGGGGTTTGCGGGCGGCCTCATCACCGCCCATAGCCCGTCAGATTTCAGCAGTCCGGGGACGTGTCCTAAAGGGCCCGGTAAAGGCCCTTTAGGGCGTGTCCCCTCTCTTTCTTCTTCCGAGAGCAATCCGCCGACTGGCGGTGATGATGGCCTTTTAAAACTCCAAGCCGAGCTTCCTGAGCTCCGCGGCGAGGTCGGTCGTGGGCGTGTAGAGGATCCCGGCCAGCCCGGTCGCGATGGCGCCTTTCACGTTCTCCTCCATGTCGTCGATGAAGACGCATTCCTGAGGCTTCGTGCCGGCGAGTCGCGCCGCCGCGAGGTAGATGGCCGGGTCGGGCTTGAGGAGCTTGAGCTCGTAGGACAGGACGTAGCGGTCGAAAAACAGGATCTCGGGGAAACGGCGCCGGACGAAAGCGAAGCGCTCGGGGTCGGTGTTCGAGAGGAGCAGGGCCTTGTAGCCGGCCGCCTTGACACTGGCGAGCACGTCGATCGCAGGCGCGTTCAGCGAGAAGATGTCGTTGTACATCTCGAAGAAGGCCTCGTAGGAAATGTCCGCGCCGACCAGCCCCGTGACCCGTTCGTAAAATCCGGCCGGCGTCACGGCCCCGCCGTCGAAGCGGCGGAAGAGCTCGAGGTCTCCGTGGATGACCGCCTTGACGTCCGCGAAGGGTTTCCCGGCGCGCTCGGCCAGCTTGCGCAGGAAGATGTTGTTGTCGAACCAGAGGACGACGCGTCCCAAGTCGGAAACGACGGTGCGGATCATGGAGGGACTTTATAGCAGAAATCCGCCGCCGGGGCAAACGGCGGGCCAGATTTCATTTCAAGTCCGGCAGGTCGTAATCTCCGAGCCGGAGCGGGTACCTGCCGTACTCGCGGACGAGATTGACGACATACTCATAGTTGCGCGCCGAGACGTTGCCGGGCACCGAGTGGTCGGATTGGAAGATGAAGCCGCCGCCCTTGGCCGCGTTCAGCTTGGTGAGGACGACGCGCCTGAGCTCCTCCTCCGAGCCTTGGGCCCAGGTCAGGACGTCCATGTTGCCGCAGAAAGCGATCTTGTGCCCGTGCTGCCGCCGCAATGCGACGACATCCAGCCCGGCCTTGGCCTCGAGAGGATTATAGGCGTCGATCCCGATCTCGATGAAATCGGCGAAGATCTGCTGGACGTTGCCGCAGCCGTGATAGATCACGGGCAGGCCGTGGGCGTGGCATTCGTCCACGAGGGCCTTGACGACCGGCTTGAAATGCTTGCGCCAGTAGCCCGGCGAGAAAAAAAGGCCATTGCGATAGGCCACGTCACCCCAGATGACCAGGCCGTCGAGCAGGCCGCCTGAGGCCCGAATCTGGGCCTTGGCGATCCCCAGGACGAACTCGCCGATCCGCTCGATGAACCGGCCGACCTCGTCGGGATAGAGCCCGATCCAGAGCAAGGCGTTTTCCAGGCCGATCGTCCGCCACAGCATCTCCTGGGCCTCGCAGACGCTGCCGTAGACCGGGATGTCGGGGTGGAGCGACCGGACCGTTTCGATCCAGCCGGGGGAGTTCCGGGTGAAGCCGTCGCCCATGCCGGCGAGCTGGTTGTCGCCCGAGCTGAAGTAGCGGCGGTCGTCCCGCGGATCGTCGAACCGGAAGGCCGCCATTTTTTCGAGGGAGTCGGTGTCGAACGTCAGGAAGGCCGGCATCGGGTCGGCGAAGTTCTTCCGGATCACGGCCTCGAACCCGGTCCGGACGATGACGTGCTCCCGCGTCTCCTCGAGCGTTTCGAACGCTTTGATGTGGGGGTCCATGTTGGGGACGGTGACGGTCCAGTCGAGGTCGTAGTATTTATAGATGTCCGTGCCCGCGGGCAGGCCCAGCTCCCTCCGCCACCGCTCGAGAAAGCTGCCCCAGAATAGATCGCTGACCGGGACGCGGTCCGCCTCCCGGTGATGGAGCGTTTTCGTCATCCGGTCGAGCTTGGCGAGGCAGCCGGCCGTGCGATTCACCGTTCGATCCCCTCTCAATCCGTGTGAAAGACTTCTTCCATTCCCGCCCACCAGTCGCCCTCGGCCCGGCCCGGGAGGGGCTCCTGCATGGGCATCATGATCTTCCACCACTCCTGCGTCTTGGGGTCGGCGGCCATCTTGGCCATGTCGGCGGCGTAATCGGCGCCGTGGTATTCGAAATAGGCGAAGAGAAGGCCCTGCCAGTGGAAGATCGAATAGTTATGGATATGGCAGCGGCGGATCGTTTCCAGGACTTCCGGCCAGACCCTGGCATGGGTGGCCTTGTATTCCTCGAATTTCTCCGGTTTGACCCGGATGAGCTGTCCGTATCGTTTCATGTGCGCCTCATCGTTCAGAGTCTCCGCCTAAAGGCCCGGCTTATTTCGCTCGTCCCGGACGTTCGAGCTCGAGCTTCACGATCGTGTCGAGTTTGTCCTGGCTCCCGACGGGCATCCGGATGACGATGCCGTCCGCCGCCTGCTCGATTTTCGCCTCGCCTCCGGTCAGGACCCTGCTCTCAACGATTTTCGCCTTCAGGGCCGGCAGCTTGACCGAATCTCCGTCCCATTCGAGGATGTGGACATAGACGACGTTGCCCTTATTCGTCATCCCGCCCCAGGCGCCGTTCCTGACCGGGCCGCCGCGCGTGCCATAGATGCTTTCCCCATACCTGCTCAGCCAGGCGCCGAGCCCCTTCAGAACCTCCTCCTGGCGGGGCTCGATCTCGCCGCTGGGCATGGGGCCGACGTTGAGCAGGAGGTTCCCGCCTCCGGTCGCGCACTGGACGAGAATGCGGACGCAATCCTCGATGGATTTGATCTTGTCGTCGGGCTTCCACGACCACTGCGTACCGAGCGTCAGGCACGTCTCCCAGGGCTTCTCGATATCGAATTCGCCGACCCGCTGCTCGGGCGTCGCGTAATCGGCTTGCGGCCCGACGCGCTGGGCGTTGTAATCGTCCATGCTGCCCATATCCAGCCGGTTGTTGATGATGATCTGGGGCTGAAGGGACCGGACGATCGCGTAGGTCTTCTCCTGGTCCCAGGGGGCCGGGCCTCCGTCCGTGTCGAACCACAGCCTGTCGATGCGCCCGTAGTTGCCGAGGAGCTCGCGCAGGTGCCCCTGCATCCGGGCGACGTAGGCGGCGTTCTTGTCCGCCCGGCATTCCGGGTCGCGCCAGTCCATCGGCGAATAGTACCAGCCGATGGGCATCCCGGCCCGGTGGGCGGCCTCCGCCAGCTCCCCGCAGATGTCGCGCTTGAAGGGGGAGCGGCCGATGTTGTAATCGTCGACCTTCGACGGCCAGAGGCAGAATCCGTCGCAATGCTTGGCCGTGAGGATCATGTATTTCATGCCGGCCGCCCGGGCGAGGGCCACCCATTCCTCGGCGTTGAATTCGACCGGGTTGAACTGCTTATAGAGGTTGTCGTAGATCTCGACCGGGATCTCGCCCTTGCCCTCTATGCCGCGCCTCTCCCCGCCGCGCGACCAGCTGATCTCTGTTCCCCTCAGGCTGACCGGGCCCCAATGGATGAACATGCCGAAGTGCATGTCCTGCCACTCCTTGAACGCGGCCTGGTTGGCCTTCGGCTTTGGACCGGTTTCGCCGCGCCCAGGGACTTGGGCGGAAATAGCGATGATTCCGGCGATCAGGATGAGGGGCAAGAAAAAGAATATTTTCTTCGGGAATTCTCGGGTTCTCATGGAAATCTCCTCTATCGAGAAAACTTTTCCGGGCCGGCGAGGCATGAATAGTTAGGGAGCGAATCCCCGGAATTCGTATTCGGACAGGAAGCTGTCAATCAACGGGCGCCCGACTTCTGCGGGACCTCCAGCCCTTGGCCTTCCCGGCGGTCGGCCCGCTTGAGGAGCAGGGCGAAAACGAGCCCGACGAGGCCGAGGCTGGCGAACATGACCTGGCTCGCGACATAATCGCCCGTTCTGTCCCTGAGGAGGCCGTTGAGGAGCGGGAAAAGCCCCAGGCCGATATTCTGGATGGCCGTCATCAGCCCGAAGGCGGTCCCTACTCTGTCCGACCGGACGATGAGAGGCACAGACGGCCACATGGCCGCAGGGACGAGGACGAAAGCGAAGCCGAGGAGGATCATCGGGTACGCCGGGTAGATCTTGGTCAGGCCCATGGCCAGGTGGCAGGGGATCATGAGGAGCGAACCGGCGATCATGAACGTGGCCCGCTTCCCAACCCGGTCCACGAGCCTCCCGGCGAAGGGCGCCAGGATCATCGACGCAAAGATGATGATGCTGGTGACGCCGCCGGCCGTGCTGGTGATGTGGAGGAAGTTGTTGAAGACCTGGGCCAGGAAGCCGCCCGGAGACGGTGCCGTCAGGGCGATGCCCCACTTCGTGTGGAAGAAGTCCGTCGACAGGCTCTGGAAGGGGAAGACGGCCGCGTAGAAGGTCAGGCAGAGGAAGGTCACATACCAGAACGTGGGCTTGAACGCCTTGATGTCCTTGAAGACGATCTTGTCCCCGGCGCTCTCGTCGCGGAGGTTGAGGGCCTTCTCGCCACGCTTGTCCATGACGATGTAGAAGAGGTTGCCGACGAGGGATATGGCGCAGGCGCCGACCGCGGCAAGAAGGGCATTGCGGAAGCTGCCGAAATATTTGGTGATGAGCTCTCCATTGTTGAGAGCGAAGAGGGAGCCGAGACGGCTGACGGTCAGAGCCACGCCGAAAGATAGCGCGAGTTCCTTGTTCTTGAACCAGCGGGCGAGCATGGCGCTTTGGGCGACGACGAGGGGCTCGGCGCCGGCCCCGAAAATGAACCGGCCGACGAACATCAAGGGAATGCTCCTGGCCTGCCAGACGATCGCCGCGCCGACGAAGACGAGGGCCGAGAAGATGATGCTGGCCTTGCGCGTCCCCAGCCGGTCGATCAGCACACCTGCGAAGAGGAGGACCAAGATGGCGGCGACGCTGTACATCGTGTTGAACGCTCCCACGGTAGCCCGGCTAGCGTTGAGCCCCTCGATGAGCGAAGGCGCGATGGCCCCGATGATGTCGTAGGCGAAGTAACTTCCGAATGTCAGGGACGCGATGAAGAGCAGGTTGGTGAACCGGTAGATCGGCTTGGTCGGGTGGAAGAAGCCGGCCGGCACCGTGGTGTCTATGGCCATGGGAAGTCCTCCTTTTCCGTGTCGCGTTCTCCGGGCCGCGGGGACCTCTATCTTCCGGAATCCGGGGAAAATAATCAAGCCTCTTTATCCGTTCCCCGGTGTCCTGATATAATCCCCCCTGAAGGAAGGGATGGGTCCCATGGACGAAGACAGCCGCCATTTTAGGTTTTTCAACCCGGAGCGCCTGGCTTTGGATCTCGACCGCGGCCTCCGCGACCTCGAACGCGACAAGCTCATCCGCCGGATCTGGGACCGGGACGCGACGGTCTGGAAGCCCGAGGCCAGGGAAATCTCGAACCGGCTGGGCTGGCTCTCGTCTCCCCGATCGGCCGAAGACGAGGTTCCCGCGTTGGAAGCTTTCGCGGCCTCGCTCCGCGGCGAAGGACTGACCCGGGCCGTCGTCCTAGGCATGGGCGGCTCGAGCCTCGCCCCGGAGGTCTTCGCCCGCCTATTCAGGACGGGTGACGACGCCCTCGAACTCGAGGCCCTGGACACGACCGAGCCGGGGACCGTGGCCGCGGCGGCCGAGCGTCTCGACCCCGGAAGAAGCCTGTTCATCGTCTCCTCGAAGTCGGGGACGACCGCGGAACTCGTCGCCCTCTTCTCCTATTTCTACGACCGGGCCCGCCGCGAACTCGGCGACGCCCGCGCCGGCGGCCGGTTCGTCGCCGTCACCGACCCGGGGACCCCGCTCGAGGCCCTGGCCAAATCGCTCCGCTTCCGCGGGACGTTTCCCGGCCGGCCGGATATCGGCGGGCGGTTCTCCGCCCTCTCGGTGTTCGGCCTGTTGCCTGCGGCCCTCAAGGGAATCGACCTGAGGCGCCTGCTTCGCGCGAGCCGGGCCGTCGCCGACGCGTGCCGCATCGAAACGCCGGACGAAAATCCGGGGGCCCGGCTCGGGGCGATCCTGGGGACCGCTGCGGCGTTGGGCATCGACAAGCTGACGTTCATTATTCCGCCGCGGCTCCGGCCGCTCGCCGGCTGGCTCGAACAACTCATCGCCGAAAGCACGGGAAAAGAGGGCCGCGGCATCGTACCCGTCATCGAGGACGTCCCGGGGTCTCCCGAGACCTACGGGAAGGACCGCCTTTTCGTCGAGCTTACTCTGGCCGGAGAAGCGGGGGGCGGTGAGGGCGTCGGTGCGCTTATCGACGCCGGGGCGCCGCTCGTCCGGCTGGCGCTCGAGGACCCTTATTCTCTTGGCGGGCATTTTTTCCTCTGGGAATTCGCCACGGCCGTCGCCGCTCATTTCCTGAAGATCAATCCCTTCGATCAGCCGGACGTCGAGTCAACCAAGAAAAAGACCAGGGAGATCCTGGCCGGCCGCCGCCGTCCCGGGACCGCCGTTCCGGGAGGCCCGGCCATTGCCGCCGACGGCCTGAGAATCTTCGCGCCGGGCCGGTCGAAAAGCGCTGGGGAGGCACTGGCCCAATTTCTGGGCGGCTCTCGCGAAGGGGACTACATCGCCATCCTGGCTTTTCTCCCGCCGGCAGAGGGAATCGAAAAACGCGTGGCCGGGCTCGCGGAAAGCCTGCGACTGAAGCGAAACCTGCCCGTCACGGTCGGGTTCGGACCCCGCTACCTCCACTCGACCGGACAGCTTCACAAAGGGGACGGGAACAAGGGCCTCTTTCTGATGCTGGCCGAGGCCGATATGCCGGAAGTCCCGATCCCCGCCGTCCCGGGTATCGAGCGGCCCGCCGCGGCTTTCGCAGACCTTTTCGCGGCCCAGGGGTGGGGAGACGTGATGGCCCTCGCGGACAAGGGCCGACGGGTCCTGAGGGTTGAGATCGAAAGCCCGATCGAGGCGGGGATCAGGAAACTGTCGTCCCTTTTGGGCTAAAAAAAAGGGACGGCCCCGAAGAGCCGCCCCTGGTTATCCGCTGCGGGAATCTCAGAAAAGGCCGATGCCGACGACGTCGGCGTGGAAGATCTCCTTGGTCTTCGGACGGATCTTCTTGTCGACGCTGTCTTTGACGTTCAGGTAGAACCAGAACTTGTCGAAGAGCCTCAGTTTGTCCAGGTAGTAGCTCGCGTAGTTGGTGAAGGAGTCGACGATGATCTTGGCCATTTCCTTGCCCTTGTCGTCGGAGAGGACGATATAGGTCACGTCGCCCTTCTGGAGCTTCCCGTAGATCTTGACCTGGCCCTTGCCTTCCCATTCCTCGGGCTTGGTGACGCCGGTGATGGCCAGGGTCGGGACGGCTTCCCGGGCTTTGAACTCGATGAAATCATCGGCCTGGAACTCCTGGCTCCGCGTGTAGACGCTCGAGGCGGCGCCCGAAGCGTCCTTGAGCTCGACGCTGTCGGCCAGGAAAATCGGGGGATGCTCGATCAGCAGGTTGCCCTTGATCTTGACGTTCTTGCCGACCAGCGTAGCGGCGTCGAGGCCGGGCAGGACGATGTCGAACCCCTGGGCCGTCGAAAGGTACATGTACCGGCCCAAAGCAGCCCGGACCGTTCCGTCGAACTCGTTGACCGTCGTCTGGACCTCGGCGGCCTGTCCTTCGGCCGCTTTCTTCTGACAGGCCACGGCGCCGCCCAGGGCGACGAGCACGGCCAGGCTCAAGAAGAAAATACCGGTTTTTTTCGCTGAACTCATCGGAAGCACCTCCATGTGTCGAACGATCGCCCGTCCCCGCAGGCCGGATTGGCGGTCTTATCGCGCCGGGAAATCTATTCCCGAACGAGAATAAGTTTATACCACCGCGGCCTACAAAAGTAAAGAAAAAAATGGGGCCTCGGGGATCGTCGTCGTCCGCTGCAGTGATTCTCCATTATGCTTGGCTGGCAAGAGCCGAATCCCTGCTTTATGCTCCCTCCGACGATCCCCTCGCCCCTGTAATTAAAGAAAAAGGGCGTAAAAGAGAGGGGATGTACAAAACAAAGCCAAATCGGATTCGCTCAGCCCTTCCTTTTAACGACGCTGGACTTGGAGGAAGAGCTCGAGGACCGGGAGGAAGAGGAGCTTGATCGGGCTGACGAAGAAGAGCGGCCTGAGGAAGACCCGCCCGACCTGGCCACGCTCGAGGAGCGTCCGGAAGAGGAACCGCTCGACCTCGGTGCGCTGATACTGCGGCCGGAAGAACCGCCCGAACGGGAGGGGGCGGAATAGGAGCTCCGGGGCTGAGAATAAGACGGCGAGCGCGAGGTGCCGCGGGACGGGGACGAGTAGGTGCTCCTCGAGGGCGACGCCGAGGAGGATCGGACGGAGCTGGGGCGGGAGTAAGACGGGGAGCTCGTCCGGGCGGAGGAGGAGCGAGAGGTCGAGGTCGACGGGCTGCTCAGACGCGGAGCTGGCCGCGAGGCCGCCGGCCTTGAAGAAAGGGAGGGAGCCTGAGACCGGCCGACGGAGGACTGTGAAGAGCGGCTCGGCGAGCCGGCGTAGGTCCGCGAGTTGGAAGAACCTAACGAATTCGTCCGGTTAGACCGGGATGGATAAACGGCGGAGGCCCGGCCGGATTCCTGCCGGGCCTCCCTCGCCGCAGCCGTCGTCCGCGGCCTCAGGGCTGCGGACTCGGACCGCGCGCTCGACGGGTAGTTCTTGATGGTCTCCCCTTTCTTGATGACGGCGCCCTTGGATTCGCTTTCGTTCTTCTTGGCTTTCTGCTGGTCCTGCTTGGAGTCGGACTTGGGAGAGGCCGAAACCTGCTTTTGTGAAGGGGCGACCCGGGAGGGGTTTTCCTTGGCCTCGGACCCGCTCCGGCGGACCGGCGCGGCGACGCCGGCCCGGCGGTTCTCGGAAGCGCCGCTCTCGTCGCGGTTCCCGGAGATCCTTTGGCTCGGGTAGGACCTGATGGCCCGGCCGCCCGATTCGGGATCCTTGATGGCCGGCCGCGAAACGGCGTTCCGGTTCGGGTCGGAAGGGGACGCGCCGCGGTCTCTCGTCCGGGCGCCCTGCGAAACCGCGCCCTGCCGCAGACGCGAGGAAGATACGGAATTAGCCGGTGGCAAAGACTTCACGGCGCTGCGGCTGCCGGACCGGACCGCCAGCGCCCGCCTGGCCTCGATGGCCTGGGGCCGCGCGTTATCCACGGCCGGCCGGATCCTGGGCTGATCGGCCTTGAGGGCCACCCTGTCGATACGGTCGCGTTCGCCGGACCCGACCTGGCGCCGGGCGATGTCGGGAGACTGGAGATGGTCGCGGCGGATGACGGACAGGGCCCGGTTATGGGCGGGGAAATAGGGATCGTAGTGTCTATCGTAGAAGTGATTGCCGACGATGACGACGGGCCGGTTGTACCAGCTGAGGGGGCACCAGCCGATGTAGCTGTTGTCCGACCACCAATGCACCCAGGCCGGCCCCCAATGATTCTGGGGGATCCAGTACCAGCCGAGGCCGAAGCGCCAATGCCAGCGGCCGTAGTGGTAGACGGACCAGCCCCAAGACTCGGAGGAAACCCAGTTCCAGCCGATGACGGGATACCAGACCCAGCGGCCGTAGAGGTAGGGCCGCCAGTCGGCGTAGGAGACGTTGGGCACCCAGACGTTGCCGTAGGGCCGCTCGTAGACCCATTGGCCGTTCTGGTCGAGCTCTTCTTCATATTCTTCGAGGTCGGAGGGGAGGTTCTGCCGTTCGCTCCGCTCGGAGAGCTGGGCGTCCCGGGAACCGTTCCAGTCGTCGAAGCTGTCGCCGCGGGTATAGGAATATTCCGGGTCGCCGGAGAGGCGGCCGTCGGCAGCCGTCAGGGTCTCCTTCTCCCGGACCATGACCGAGCCGTCCTCGCCGGCCGCCTCCAGGCTGCCCTCGCGGACAAAGACCTCGGTTTCACGGTCCAGTTTCACGTCGAACCGGTAGAGCCCTTCTTCGAGAACGTAGAACGATGCGTCGGGGGTATGGACTTCGATGCCCTTGTCAGTGGCGAGATAGCTCACCCTGAGGTAGGCGCTTCCTTCGGTGATATGGAGCTTGATGCGCTCGTCCCCTTCCTGGGGAAGGACAGCGAATTCCACCTTGGTGTTGTCGGCGAGGCGGAGGTAGTTGCGGCGGCCGAAGTGGATCTCGGCCTGGCCGGCTTCGGTCCCCATCTTGTCGCCCTGGACGAGGGCCAGGTTCACTTCGCCCTTTTCATAGCCCAGGTCGGCCGTCCTCTGGACAAAGACCGCGCCGTTGACATAGCTCAGGCGGGCATAGCTGTAGGGGTAGAAGCCTTCGTCCTGGGCCATGAGGCCTAACGGGATCGAAACGATGAACGCGATGGCGAGTATTGTGAGTTTTCTCATCGTCTTTCTCCTTCTAACCCTGTCTTAAGCAACTATCGTGCCATCCCGGCTCTCTTTGGGGAGAAGAACTTCTCCGTCCCATTAAGAGGACAGCCCGGATAGGGGACAAAAAAAAAGGGACAGTCCTTCAGGGGGCCAGCAGGGAGCGGAGCCCCTGAAGCGACCGATAGAAGTGCGGCTGAGCGGCTCGAAGCCGCACTTCTAGGAAATATCTTAATAGAGTTT
>Ga0315273_10009968_pt1 | contig 12084 bp, 11 predicted proteins | sample YL17G02_0_MG_FD_205753 | JGI IMG/M metagenome (GOLD analysis project Ga0315273, IMG submission 205753) | Sediment microbial communities from Yellowstone Lake, YNP, Wyoming, USA - YL17G02_0 | ecosystem: Environmental > Aquatic > Freshwater > Lake > Sediment | place: USA: Wyoming | collected... | reverse complement strand
GATGAGGGTCAACTTGCGGCCCGAAGAGAGACCCTCGCTCAGCCGCTCGATCAGGCGGGGGCGGAGGACAACTTTAGGACGAGGCGGGGGGATATATAGTTTAGTGGCTAGAATTGGCGTGGACATGGATCAATCATAAAACACGCACCCCAAAATTCAAATTTGCAAAACGGTGATAAAATTGAGCACGCGCAGCAGATCGCGAATCACGAATCGCCGCGCCCGACCAGGCTGTATGACCGCACCAACGATGCCATCAGCCTGCCTGAGATCGAGCGTTCCTGATGTGCTACTCTGTAATACGCATCCCTACCGCCCTCGCGATGATTTCGGATGTAACGCCACGGGAGCGTATAATCCGAGAAGTCACCGCATAGTTCGTAGTTGGGCCGCTCATTGGGGCGGGAAAAGCGAAAGGTCTAGATGAATATCGTAACGATCAACGTTGGGCTTTCACGCGAGATCCCGTGGCGCGGCACGACGGTGAGGACTTCCATCTTCAAAGCTCCCGTGTCGGGCCGTGTCCAGGTAAGGCGACTCAACGTAGACGGCGACGAGCAGGCGGACCTAAAGGTGCACGGAGGGGCAGACAAAGCTGTGTACGTCTATCCATCCGAGCATTATGTATTCTGGCGCGACGAGCTGCCAGGTATTGACCTTTCCTGGGGCGCCTTCGGAGAGAACTTCACAACGGAGGGTCTACTCGAGGAAACAATTCACATCGGGGACCGCTTGCGGATTGGTGCGGCGGAGTTCATAGTCACGCAGCCCCGCATGCCGTGCTTCAAGCTAGGACTCCGCTTCAATCGACCCGACATGGTGAAGCGGTTCCTGTTGAGCGGCCGAATAGGGTTCTATCTGCGCGTGTCCCAGGAAGGCGAGGTGACCGCCAGCGCGGCAGTTATGATCATAGCGCGTGATGTCGATGCTCTCTCGGTGGCAGACATTGTCAGGCTCTACACTGCCGATAGTGCGAACCAAGATCTTCTGCGCCGCGCGAGCGAAGTGACGGCACTTCCCGATGGCTGGCGGGACTACTTTCGCCAGCGCCTGTGGGAGCCTGACGCCTGACACTCAAGCTGTATGACCGCTCCAGCGATGCCATCAGTCTGAATGAGATCGAGCGGATTCTGATCTGACATTTCGAGTTGGTCCACGCGTTGGGGGCTTATTGACGCGCGGCGTTTGCGATATGGTATTTTGAGCGCATAACATAGGCAGTTCCCGCATACTCAGTATTTGGGACGCCGTATACCAATCCGTGTATAACCCTCTATGCGGGTAGATAGGCGGAAATCGCCAGTCCATATGGAGTTAGGCGGATGAACACGTATCTCCAATTGGTGCGCGCAGCAGAGGCCAAAGATGGGGACACACTTACTCGGCTTATTCGCCAGCACCCGGATCTTCACCCCTTCGAGGGTGACGACGGCAGCTTACTTGACGTTATCCGCGACAACTGTCCGGAGTTCTTCGATGCAGCGTTCGTCGCGGGTCTCAGCCCCGACTCTGGGCCGCCAGCACCGCACCAGACACTTCTCCAGCGCGCCGTCTGCGACAGCGACTTGGAACTTGTCAGCTGGTGTCTGCGCCACCGCACTGATGTCGAGCGCCGCAACTGTGAGGGTGAGACGACACTCCATTGCGCGGCCTCTTGGGGTTCACTCGATACAGTGCGATTGCTGGTTGAGGCGGGTGCAGACGTCGACGCCATTGAGGGCACACAGGAGGGATGCTACTCGACCGCACTTGATACCACCTTGTTCCTGTGACCCGGCTTTCGACCGTTCAGACATTCGTGATTACCTCAGAGGGCATGAAGCCAAGAGATACAGTGAGTTGTCGCCATCACCATCCGCCTAACCATGCGCTGCAGCGAACCCGGCCATCGCGCTCTGGTTGCAAGCGTGGCCCCTCACGGGCCAGGTGGCTGAGCTTGGGTCGTTAGCCCGCTCGTTACAATCACAGCGGGCGCACCTACACGAGGAGCCAAGAAACGATTGTGGTCATGTTGCCCGAGTTCTTGAAGGAGGTGACAGAGAATACGAAAGATGTACTCTCAGGCCTCGTACCGCACAGTCGCAGGGTCAAGTTGGGACACCGAAGCCCCTTCTTTTTGGGAAGAGGTCGACGGTATCGATCGGGCGGCGGCCCGACGTTGCGATAGCCCTGGTGGGGGTGCTCATGGCGGTTATGGCGCGGCCTGCGTCTATCCTCATTCAGATTAGGTCCACCTCATCATCGAATCTGAACTCACTGACAGTTGCGGCGGCAGCTACTCTTCGAGCCCGTCGGCACCGCGGCGGCGTCGGTGATGCAGTAAGCGCGTCAGGCCCCAGGCTAACCCTCGGCGACCCCGGCACCGGCAGCACCAAACGCGTCGTCAGGACAACTCCTCGTTGTGTATTGCGTCTCGTACCATTCGTCGACGGTGCCCTGCATAGGGCTGCGGTGAGATTCGTTGGCTGAGGGCACGCCAACTCGGCAGGTTCTTCAGCCACCGACTCGCGAAGTTCGGTGGCGGCGACCAGGACCTCAGAGTGGAGGAGACCCCATGCGGTTCGACCCAGCGCACCCGATCACGGGCGCAGCACGATCGGGATCCAGGACTCGAAGAGAGAACGTTCCGCTGTCGGCGTCGACGTGGCAGTGGCAGTCGGCGTGATGGTGAACGTACCCGTCGGCGTCACGCTGGCCGTCGAAGTCGGGGGCGCGGTCGGTGTGGGAGTCGCCGTGCTTGTCGGCGTGCCGGTTGCTGTAGGTGTCGACGCTTCGGTCGAGGCCCCGGTCGCCGTCGGCGTCGCCGTGGGCTGGGCCTGGTAGCTGACGCTCAGCCTGGCGGCATTGGCCGGGCTGTAGTCATACGCCTGCCAGTCCACGTACTGCTGGGTGCTGCTGATGGCGTTGATCAGCAGCGCCAGGTTGTTGCCGGCGCGCCAATCGCTCTGGCCGACGATCTCCTGGATCACCGGCCCGATATCCGGCGAGTTGGTGGGGCCGGTGGCGGTGGCGTTCAGGGTCCAGATTGACCGGGCACCGGTCCTCGGGCGCAGATGCACGGGGAAGTTGGCCGGGTTGAAGTCATCTGACTGGCCGCGCAGGTCGCCGGCGATCTCGACCACCACGGGCATGCCGCTCTGATAGCCCCAGGGCAGGAGCTGGAGTGTGGCGGAGATGATCTGGCTGTTCCGGGGGATGCGGACATCGCGGAAGAGGAAGCCGTCTGCGTATGGGATGGCGCCGCTATCGTAGGCGCCCATGTGGACGTAGTCCCGGTCGTAGAACGAGGTTTCGGTGTCCACCCGAACGTAGGCGTCATCCATGCAGTGGGCGACCTGGCGTTCGACGGCACCGCTGGTGGGCAGCGGACCCGAGTACGGCGCCTGCGGGGTGGGGGTGGCCCAGCAGCCCGGCGGCTCGGCGGCGCTGTAGTGCAAGATCAGCCCGCCCTCCCCGACCAGCCACGCCAACCCCGGTCCGGCAGCGTGCACCGCGACCAGGTTGATGCGGCTGGGATGCTCCATGCGCGCCCAGGTCGTCCCGCCGTCTGTGGTGTAGAGGATCAGGCCGAAGTCGCCCACCGCCCAGCCTTCGTGCGCGCTGAGGAAGTGTATGCCGCGGTAGACTTCCTTGGGAGACTGCGCTGCGCCGTCGCGCACCTGCTGCCAGGTCAGGCCGCCGTCGGTGGTGCGCTCGATGACACCCGCCGGGACCATGTAGAGGCTGTAGTAGTGGCGGCTGGTGCGCCAGCCGTGGGTCGCATCGGCAAAGGTCAGCTCCAGGCCTGCCCCGCCCACGGCGTCGCTGGTTCCCAGCAAGCTCCAATTGGCGCCACCGTCGGTCGTGCCGAGGATGCTACCGCCGACGTTATCCAGGAATCTGGCCCAGCCGCGCTGCGCATCGACAAAGGACACGTTCCACAGGCTGTGTTCGGTGCCGGACCACTGGTCGGTCCAGGTGATCCCCCCATCGGCGGTGCGCCGGATGTTGGCGCCGCCGGCCAGCCAGCCGCGGCTTGCATCCACGAAGTCGAGGTCCGCCCCCTGGCCCGCCGAGACGGCCGAGGTCTGCCAACTGGCTCCCCCATCGGTGGTCCGCTGCACGGCGTGCGCGGAGAGCGCCCAGGCGCGCTGGTTGTCGACCGCATCGATCGCCGACACGGGTGCCGCCGCCTCGGCCTGGTTCAGCCACGTCCGGCCATTGTTGAGGGTGGCCAGGAGGTACGGATCGACGCCGCCGGCCCAGCCGGCGGCTACCGAACCCATGTGCACGGCCTGCAGCCGTTCGGTCAGGATCTGCGGCAGGAGGCTCCAATGCGCGCCGCCATCTCGCGTGCGGCGGAGCGCGCCGGCGTAGATCCACGCCTGGTTGCCCCCGGCCACCGCCAGCTCGCCCACGTCCTGCACCGTCCCGGCGTCCACTGCGGACCATTTCCAGCCGCCGTCGGTGGTGTGCAAGGCGGCGCCGGCCGCGCCGGCAGCCCAGCCCTGCAGATTATCGGCAAAAGCGACATGCGTCAGGGTGCGCGTCGTGGGACTGGAGCCGGGATTCCAGCTCGCGCCGCCGTTGGTGCTGCGCGCCGCCTGACCGTCTGTGCCCACGGTCCAGAGGATCGTCCCATCGCCGCTGACCGTCACATCCTCCCACCAGGCCGGCAGCGTGCCTGTGGTATTCCAGGTAACTCCGCCGTCGGTGGTGCGCTGGAGCGCTGCACCCGTGAGGCCGAAGCCGCTGGTGGCGCTGGTGAAGCGCAGTAGGCGGTCCGGCACGACGGTCGTCGCCACCGGCTTCCACGTATCGCCCCTGTCGGTCGTGCGGAGAAGAGGCGGCACCGTGGCGCTCACGATGTTCACCCAACCGTACTGACTGTCGGCGAACAAAATCGCCTTGATGGTATCCCCGTATTCGCACGCGCCGAAAACCTCCTGCCACGTCGCGCCGCCGTCGGTGGTGCGCTCCGCCCACGCGCTCGGCATAAAGTCGGCGCAACCTCGGCGGCCAAATGCCCAGCCATCGGTGGCATTCACGAATTCAATCCCCTGGATGATATGCGCCATCCACTCCGTGGCATTGCCGAAGGCGTAGGCCTGCCAGCTCACGCCGCCGTCGCTGGTGCGGTAGACGCGGTGGTCTGCCGTGCCCCAGCCGTGATCGGCATCTGCAAAGATGAACCGACTGACTGGAGTGCCCAGGCGCTGGATCAACCAGTGGCCGGGGATGGTCTCAGGCGACACGGGCTGATCCATGGTCAAGGAGAGTCCCCGTTGAGGGGCCAGCAGCAGTCCAAGGACTGCCAGCAGTGACAGCGCCAGGTGCCCGGTTCTCATGCGTCACCTCCTGACTGAGAAAGTCCAGGTGCAGCGAAGATCACGACGGGCCGGTCAAGCTCTCTTTCAGCATAGCACTTTCGAGCAGGGATTTCAATAGGGGTACGAAGACCGATCGGGGCGATGTCACCATGTGGCGGCCGGCTATGCCTGGCAGCCCAGGCCGGTAGAGTCCCATCACGTGATGCCGTCGGTGAATTCTTCACACTGGTGCCAAAGCAACAAACTGCGCTATGCGGATTGTCAAACGCGAAACATCGGCGACAAGCGAGTACCCGCTTCGAATTGATGGCACTCGCCATGATCTGTGCACCCGCCCAGCCTGTTCATCTGCTCAGGGGCTTTCTCCGTCTGGCGAGCCGTGCACCGAGATCACCAAACGCGTCGTCAGGACAACACCTCGTTCTGTATTGCGTCTTGTACCATTCATGGATGGAAGCGTCGAATTGCAGTAGCATGCCGGCCCGGGGCCGCCGCTCCCGGCACTGATGGCCGCGCCGCCGCCGATACTTGTGCGGGCTGCCCAGCCCAACCGCGCGTCGCACGCGCCGCACGCTGGCCGGGGACACCTGGAAGCCATGCTCCTCCCGGAGCACCTCGGTCAGGTGTTGGTCGTTGTAGTCCCGGCAAATGCCTTCAGCTAGCAGCAGCAACTGGGCCCGCGCCGCCTCGGGCAGGCGCTGCGGCGCGGGCCGGCCCCGGTTGCGATGCACCAGCCCGGCTGCGCCTTCAGCCCGATAACGGGCCAGCAGCCGCCAGCCCTGGCGCTCGCTGACCCCCAACAGATCGGCGGCCTGCATCACGGTCACCTGCTCTCCCTCGATCCATGCGAGGACCTTGAGGCGCTTCAGTTCCTTCGTCGTCAATGTCAGTCTCTCTTCCATGACTGACATTTTCACTGATCACTTATCTGCTGACACTATCACTGAACGATAACAGCGCGTGAGATCTGGCGCGTGCAGGGTGATTTCATGTTGTGAACCCGCCCAGTAGTTGCAATGCTTTTTGCGGGTTGGCCGCGTAGCGCCGGTTTGCTGCCGCGATATTGCTCCAACCATGATAGCGCAGCAAGGTCAGAATGCCATTGCGCAGTGTTGCCAGAACCTGGGGGGCGGTGCCAGTATGGACTTGGCATCGGTCTTCGCCCAGGGTCTCATCTCGCACGTAGTGCAGCCTATTCTCGATGGTCCAATGGCCGCGCCAGAAGCGTTCTACCAGTTCGGGGCCGGCCAGGTCGCGGGTCAGGCTGGTGATGCCATAGCTCGTTTCAGACTCAATCTGGCCCGTGCTGACTCTGACCCGCCGGCAAGTACGGCGTAGTACCTGCGCGACCCCGGGCCAGTCCAAGTAGCTGTTGAGGGCAAGCGAGCTCTCCAGCGTCCGCTGCTCCAAACGGCCGTGCTCTTTGCCGGGATACGCCTAATCTAGGACTTCACCGGGCCGGGCGGGCACGGGCGGCGTCTGGAAGACCAGCTCGATGGCGCGATACAGGTTGGGCTGATTCTTCTTGACGATCATTAGGTAGTGACCGTGCTGATTCAGGATTTGACGGGCCACAGCCCATTGGGTGAGCAGGGCGTCCATGGTCGTGACGGTACCGCTGAGGTCGCGCCCGGCCAAAAGTGCCGGCACTGCCGTAATCTCGTTGGTTTTTTCATCGACAACCGCCTGGCCCAGCACGTAGGCGCTCTGGTGGCGGACCAAACTGACCAGGAAATGCGGATTGCCGTAGGCACGCACCCCCCGGACATCTTTGCCATCCACCGACTGGCCGCGCAACACCTGGCCGTTCAGGGCTCTCGCGCTGCCAGCCGTCACATCAGCGGCATCCAGGGCCTGATGGTGCTCTGCGATTTGTTGCTCGACGGTAGCTGCGTCTGCATCCCCCAATACTCGGCGCAGAGTCGCCACACTGGGGATGCGCGGGCACTTCGGCTGAAGTTGCGCGATGAGTTCTGCGCCATGGTGTTGCGCCCACTCAGCAATGTCCAGCATCGTCGTCTGGCCGGCGGTGAGGCCAGCCGTCAAAATCGCCAGCAAGTAGGACCAGGCAAAACGCTGCCCGCGCTTTGACCGGCTATCCGGTACTTGTGCCACCTTGGCCAGGAGGGTAGACTGTTGCGGTTCCATCGGACTCGAATCTCCTTGTTGTGGATAACAACCGATTCTAGCCGATGGAACACTATTTGCCAGTCGATAGCTGACCATTGCCGAACTGATGGCCCTCATCGCACACGGCGGCCCAAACCGTGCTCGCTTGGCGCAACTCTGAACAACTGCAACATGACTTCGCCCTGGCATGCCTGGGAGATTGCTTGACACTCGCGCCCCGTGAAGCTATAATCGTACCATCCCGCCAGACGATGCGGCATCTGATTCAGAGGTGGTACTCAATGGCTCGCAGGAAATCTCGAAGGCGTGATTGGCGCATGATCCTGTTCTTCGCCCTCTCGCTCCTCATCATCCTGTCTATGGCTTTGGGCTACATCCTCCTCCCTCTGGCGAACTAGCCCAGCCAGATCCATCGAGAGGACGGTCGGACCTACTTGCAGCCAGTCGAGACCGAGCCGCCGAGATGGCCCTCCTCCGGCAGCGCGGCGCAGGCACCCTCACGGCATGGCATAGCGCTGGCCGCCGTTGCAGTGTTGTGCTTCTCGACAAGCCCAATCCTGGTCTTCTGGGCCGCGCCCCTGAACGCCTTCGAGATCACCGCTGGACGGCTGGGAATTGCTGCCATCGCCGTGTGGCTGATGGCACGTCGTTCGGGCCAGGCGCTGCTCCCACGAAACGCCGATTTGCCCCTGTTCGCCGTGATCGCCCTGATCACCGCGCTGCATTTCTTGAGTTACATCGCCTCTTTGTCATTCACTACGATCGCCCACGCGCTCGCCATCGTGTACACGGCGCCAATCTTTGTGGCGATCTTCTCGGCGTTGATCATCAAAGAGCCGATCGCCTCACGCAAGTGGTTGGGGGTGATCGTCACGGTATTAGGGATTGCCGTGCTCGCCGGCTTTGATCCGCGCCTCAATTCGCGCATGATCTTTGGGGACTTGCTGGCGCTCGTCTGCGCGATCACGTTTGGGCTTTATTCTGTAGCCGGTCGGTCTCAGCGTGAGCGCTATGGGCTGTTTACCTATGCCGGGACGGTCTACGCGCTGGCCTGTGTGTGGACTCTGCCTGCTGTCTTCATGACATTGCCTACGGCCGGCGTGCAGGCCAAGTCCATCCTGGCATTGGTGGCGGCAGGCCTTCTGCCACAGGCCCTCGGCCACACGCTGTACAACGCATCGCTTCGCAGAACACACGCTACAATCGTCAACCTGGTCGCGACCCAAGAGGTTGTCGGCGGCGTGCTTCTGGGGGCGTTCCTGCTCGGTCAGATCCCGCGCACCAACGAGATTGTCGGGGCAGCGATTGCACTGGCCGGTATCGTTTTGGTGCTGGTCTTATAGGACGGGCAATATGTCGAAACCTGTCACTTGCCCCTACTACTTCGCGGACTATCACCGCGGGCTGGATATCGAGAAGTGCCGACTGATCGAGCGCAACCCCGAGAACAGGCACGCCTGGAAACGGCCGCTCTGTGACACCTGCCCCGTGCCGGACATTTTGCGCCACACTACCTGCAGGCACCTGGCACTCGAAGCGACTGTTGTGCGCAAGCTGGCGCTCTTCGACAGGGTGTCAGTTTATGCCCTCTGCACCGAACACCTGAACGAGCTTAGCGATCCGAAACACTGTCCCAGGTGCGAACAGGAGCAACCCAAGAGCGGCGAGTAGTTGTCGGTGCTCGCCGGGCTCGCATCGCCGGTGCGGCGCCGGAGGTGCATCAGCCGAGTTTTTCCCCCGCGATGTATTCCTCGAACCGCGCCAGCGCCTCGCGGAAGTTGGCCCGCCCAAGGCCAACCCGGAAGTGATTGCCCCCATACTCGAAGAGTTCGGCAGGAACGACCATGACGTCCTGGCGGTCGAGGAGGGCGCTGCAGAAGCCTTTCACAGGCGTGGACGCCGCAAGCCGGGGGAACGCAATCGAGCCCGCGCGGGGAGGAAGCCAGGTCAGGAGATCCGAATGCCGGGCGAAGACCTCTTGCGCAGCCCCGTGGTTCTCCCCGATGATCCGAAGGTTGCGGGCCAGAATGCGATCGGCATTGCGCAGAGCCATGATCGCCAGAATTTCGCCCGGCGCACTGTTGCAGATCGTCGTATAGTCTTTGAAGGCCACGAAGGCCGCAGTCAGCTGTGGGTCGCGCACCACCAGCCAGCCGGTGCGCAGCCCGGGGAGCGCATACGATTTGGAGAGACCTGACAGGACGACGGCCTGTTCGTAGAGGTCCACAGCAGAGGGCAGACGGTCAGCAGGATCGTACTCCAGAAGGCGATACATCTCGTCAGAGAAGAGGCGCAGCTTGTGGCGCCGGGCGATCTCGACGATAGCCTCGAGCTCGGCCAGCGTCGCCTGGCAGCCGGTCGGGTTGTGCGGGAAGTTGATCACGATCAACCGAGTCTGAGGCGTAATGCTGGCTTCCAGCCGCTCGAGATCGAGCAGCCACCGATCCGCCTGCTGCAGGAGCTCCCATCGCGTGAAGGAGCAGCCCAGCGCGCGTGTGATTTCGTACAGCGACTGATAGGCCGGGGAGATGACAATCGCGTGATCGCCCGGCCGGAGCAGGGTGTTCATCGCGATGAAGATCGCCTCCTCAGGCACAGCGACCACCACGTCATCCGGGGATACGCTGCCGTACAGGCAAGCTATCTCCGTCCGCAAGGTCGGATGTCCCTGAGATTCCGTGTACTGCAGGCTCAGGCTGCGCCAGAGATCGAGGCTCGCAGCGTCGGCCATCCCCAAGAGATCTGAGAGCGAGAGAGCTTCGCAATCTGAGGCGCTCAGAAGAAAGCGCGCCTTGAACTCGTGGGCGGCGAAGTAGCGCTCGAGTTTGAACGGGCTGATCTGCATAACGCTATCCTCACAAGGAGTAATATGAAGCCCAAACAAGACGCAAGCGGCGCGTGCCGCTTGCGTCTTTACTACTGGTGCGGCGATGCTTACTTTGCGGGCGTCGCCGTGGGCACGGGAGCCGGGTTCAGCGCAGCCTGGATCTTCGTGTCGAACTCGCTGATCGTCCTGGCGCCGATCACGCTGGCTACGGGCCGGCCCTGTTTGACGTCGATAAACAGGAATGCTGGGACCTCAGGCACGCCCACCTGCCTGGAGAACTCGGTGGCAGAATCGATTTCCGCCTGAGTTGCAGGGTCGGCCAGGCACTTGCTGAACTTGGCCTCGTCCAGGCCGAGCGTCTTGGCGTAGCCGGTCATCGCCGCTGTGTCGCCATCCTTCCACTCCGACTGATGGGTCAGCAGTGCGTCGCGGAACTCCCAGAACTTCTGCTGATAGGCGGCGCAGAGCGCGGCAGCCGCGGCCTTGGGAGCCTCGCTGGCGTAGAACTTGTACACAACCCTCACCTGGCCCGGAGTCACATACTTGTCGCGCAGCACAGCCTCAACGTCCTTGGCATATGCGGCGGCGCCCGGGCTCTTGAAGTCATCGAAGGCGAGCATCACCAGTGGGGCGCTGGTGGACCCGAGGGTCGGGCTGCTATCGAAGGTGAAGCCCGCCCGCGCAGGATCGGCATCGTAGAAGTTGGCGCCCGCGGGCAGCGGCGTTGGCGTAGGGGGCGGGTGAATGCCCTGTTGCGCCTTGTCGATAATCTTCTGGAAGTCAGCGAACGGGTAGGCCCCGCTGAGGAACCAATCGTTAATGAAGAACGCCGGAGTGCCGCTCACGCCCAAGTTCCCACCATCCTGTATGTCCTTCTGGATGGCGGCCTTTGTCGTGTCGGCCGTCAAGCACGCGTCATATTTCGTGCCGTCAGCCTTCAAGGCCAGCGCTTGTTTGCGGAATTGGTCCGCGGCGTCTGTGGCGCTCGACCAGCCGCCCTGGTTGGCGAAGAGCCACTCGTGCATACCCCAGAACAGCTTGGGATCCTGTTGGCCGGCGCAATACGCTGCGACGGAAGCCGGCATCGCGTTCGGATGTATCGGCAGCGGATAGTTGCGGAAGAACGAAACGACTTTGCCAGATGCGACGTACGCTTCATCCAGAAGCGGACCCGTCTCGATTACGTGACGGGCGCAGTACGGTCACTGGAAGTCTGAGTATTCGACCAACTTCACCGGGGCGTTGATATTGCCTCGATAGAAGTTGCCCGCGGCGTCGACGCCCACCGGCAAGTCGAGGTGCTTGGCGGGCGGCTGAACAGCCGTGGCCCCCGCCTGGTTGGGCGCCGGCTGGGCAGACGTGGCGGCCGGCGCCACGGTGACCGGCGCGGCCTGGGTCGGGCCAGCTGCCGGCATACCGGGCACCGCGGGGACACACGCCACGCCGCTCAGCGTGACGACCACGAGTGTCAGCGCGAGGCCAGCCAACCTCAACCGGACGCGGGGATGCAATCTCCTCATTGAACCCTCCTATTAGTAGATTCGCTCGCTAGCTTCGCAGCGCAAGCGCGAGTACCGCTTAGTAGATGAACTCGCGGATATCGTAACGTGAGCAGCGCGGTGGATTGGCAGGGTCGCGAACCCTGAATCCCGCTCGGATCGCAACCTCTTGCGCCGCGATTTCCGCCTCGGAGACCGGGTGGATGCCGTCCTCCGCCGCCCTGCGACCGTACTCGGAACCCTGATGGTCGATGAAAGGCGAGAAGTAGACGATATCGCCCGCGCCGAGCGGCATGGCGTTCAGGGCCCAGACCGTGCC
>Ga0315273_10009967_pt1 | contig 12084 bp, 4 predicted proteins | sample YL17G02_0_MG_FD_205753 | JGI IMG/M metagenome (GOLD analysis project Ga0315273, IMG submission 205753) | Sediment microbial communities from Yellowstone Lake, YNP, Wyoming, USA - YL17G02_0 | ecosystem: Environmental > Aquatic > Freshwater > Lake > Sediment | place: USA: Wyoming | collected... | reverse complement strand
CTCGCCAACAACGCCCCGCCGAAGGTCGGGCCGGTCGTCATCAACGAGGTCATGTATCACCCGCTCAACGACACCGACGAATTCATTGAGCTGTATAACAACTCCGCGACCGCCGTCCCGCTCCACGATCCCGCCCACCCGGCGAACACCTGGAAGCTCGGCGGCGGCCTGGACTTCGTTTTCCCCGGCGGCCTCTCGATCCCCGCTTACGGGTACCTGCTGGTCGTGAACACCGACGCGGCCGCGTTCCGCACGAGGTACGGCGTGCCGGCCAGCGTCCAGATCCTCGGGTCGTACACGGGGCTCCTCGACAACGGCGGCGACAATGTCGAGTTGTACAGGCCCGGCAAGCCCGACCCGCTGCCGCCGTACGAGGTGCCGTACTACCTCGTCGACCGGGTGGACTACAAGAACGCGGCGCCGTGGCCAACGCCGCCGAACGGCCTCGGGCCATCGCTCGAGCGCGTCAGCCTGACCGGTTGCGGCAACGACGTGGTTAACTGGTACACGGGGCCCGACGACGGGACGCCCGGCCGCGTCAACGGTACGACCGACGTCACCCCGCCGCGAGTTGTCACGGCGACGGTGGCGGAGACCGACGCCACCCACATCACCGTTGAGTTCAGCGAGGGGGTCGATCCGGTCACGTCGCGGAGTGCCGCCAACTACTCGGTCGCCGGCCTCACCATTTACAGCGTGGCCGCGGGCAGCAACAACCGCCTGGTCATCCTCAGTACCTCTCCGATCACGAGCGGGATCAACTACACGCTTGCCGTCACGGGCGTGAAGAACCTGGCGGGCATCACGATCGCCGGCGCCAACATGGCCGTGTTCTCCTACAAACAGGGGGGCACGGGCCTCTGGGGCCAGTACTACCAGTATCTGCCCGGCAACATCAACTGGTCCAACCTCAGGGCGGCGCGGCTGGACGCCACGGTCAACTTCGACTGGGGCGGCGGGTCGCCGGACGCCCTCCTCCTGTCGGACCTCTTCTCGGTCCGCTGGACCGGCAAGGTCAAAGCGCTCTATACCGAACTGTACACCTTCTACACGGTCAGCGAGGACGGCGTCCGGCTCTGGGTCAACAACCAGCTCCTGATCGACAACTGGGCGGAGCACGCCGCCACCGAAAACTCCGGCGCGATCAGTCTGGTGGCCGGCCAGAAGTACGACATCAAGATCGAGTACTACGAGAACTCCGGCCTCGCGTCGATGAAGCTCTCCTGGTCCAGCGCCCACACCAGCAAGGGTACTATCCCGACCAATTCGCTCTTCAGCAACGCCGTGCCGGCCGTTACCGTGCCGGACAACTACTTTGTGGCCGCCGACACGGTGCTGACCGTCCCGGCGGAGATCGGCGTCCTGGCGAACGACGCCGACCCGAACCTCTATTCGCTGACGGCGACCCTGCGCCGCCGGGCCGGTCACGGGACCGTCACGGTCCGCTCCGACGGCGGGTTCACCTACACGCCCACCGCCGGCTACACGGGGAACGACACCTTCTCCTACTACGCCTACAACGGCCTCGTGAACAGCGCCGAGACCATGGTGTATGTCCTGGTCGACACCGCGCCGGCGGTGACCGGCATGGCGGTCAATTGGGACGACCAGGCCCACGGCCTGGGCGCCACCTACTACCCCTATGGCGCGGGCGGCGTCGACTGGGCCAGCCCTCGCCTGGCCCGACGCGATGCCACGATCGATTTCGACTGGGGCACGGGGTCGCCCGACCCGCTCCTGGCGGCCGACAAGTTCGCCGTCCGCTGGATGGCCAGGCTCCAGAGCACTTACTCGGAACTCTACACATTTTACGCATATAGCGATGAAGGCGTGCGGGTGTGGATTGACGACAAGCTCGTCATCGACCAGTGGACGGCGCACGCGGCGGCCGAGACATCCGGCACGATCGCCCTCAGCACCGGCCAGTTGTACACCGTCCGGGTGGAGTACTACGACGACTCCGGCCCGGCCACGATGAAGCTGTCCTGGTCCAGCCCGAACCAGACCAAGGAGGTCATTCCCGCCTCGGCGCTCACGCCGATCGACGGGTCCTTCAGTGTCATCGATCCCGGCGCCGGCGGCCTCAAGACGATCGACGTCTTCTTCAACAAGGATATCACCTACAACCCCGAGGACATCGTCGTGCAGGAAGTGACCTTCAACGGCAACTCCGAAGTGCTCGGCGACATCCTCACGCCCGAGGACGTCCACGGCTTCGGCTTCAACTCCATGAGGATCCTCCTGGCGGCCGGCGCCGTGCAGGATTCGTGGCTGAAGGTGACGCTGAAGGGCAGCGGCACGTTCCGCGCCTTTGAGAACCTCAAGCTGCGCCTGGACGGCGAGCCGTTGGCCGGCGGCACCGGACACACGTACGCCTACAGTCCCGCCGATCTGCCGACCGGCAACGGCTTCGAGGGCGGCGACACGGTCTTCTACGTCGGCAGCCTGCGGGGCGACTTCGGCTCGGTTGACGGCGAGCCGGTGGCGGACGGGGTCTTCAACGAGACGGACATCGACGGCTTCCTGGCGAGGATGCAGGCCGGCGATCCGGCGGCCGACTTGCGCGGCGCGGGTTTTGCCGACAACAACCCGGATGGTCTGATTACACCGGCTGATTTCGATGGCTTCATAACGTTCTACCAGCAGATAGCGGGGGCGCCGCGGTCGCTCGCGCCCCTGCCGAACCCCGGCCCGCAGAGCGGCGACGAACCACAGCCCCTCGCGGCCGGGCAGGCCGAGCCGGTGGCGGTCGCCCCCGCGCCGGCCGACGGGTCCGCCCTGCCGGCCGCCGGCGGTCCGACCCCGGTCATGCTCGGCGCCGCCGCGAGGTCGCTCATCCCTGGGGCGGACCTCCGTGAACTCGCGATTCCCCACGAAGAGGGCCTGCCTCTGCTGGTGAGCGAAGCCGGCTTGGCGGATGCAGCACCGGTCGCGGCGCCGCCGGCGGTTGTGAACTCCGGGGCCGGCGGGTTCGGAGCGCTGCTCACGGTGGACTCGGGCACAGCCGGCGGTGCGCCGCTGGCCTTTGCGTCCACTGGGGAAGTCGCGCCGCCGAGGCCCGCGCCGCGCCTGGCACCCGATGACGGAATCGTGGACCTGCTGGCGGCTCCAGCGATGGCCCTGTAGGGGCTGGCCCACCCGTGGCGGCGCCGTGAGAGCGACGGCGTTGGCCCGAGGGCAACGGCCCACCAAGCCTTGTATCGCCGGCGCCGCCCGTTACGGATTTCGAGGCTCGTTGCCTTCGCTCATCTGCTGTGCGCCCTGCCCGCAAGCAGAGGCCGAGCCGAGCATTCCAAACGGCACGTAAAACTTCTGATACTTCTTCCCGTCCGAGTAAGGCAGGCCATTGGCATCCTCGACCAGCACCGTCGCCCGGCTATGAGCCCGGTTGACCCGGCCAACCAGCCGCCGACCCTCGAAGTCAAAGCATACCAGGCTCCCCACGCGGATGCCGTGCTGAGCGGCGGCGTGTTCCATTGGCGTCACGAGGGCATGCTTGGTGCCGGCATGGCCGAAGATGTTCGCCGCCAGTTCCTTGAACCGCCGACCCCCGCAGCCAGACTTGCCGTAGGTGACCAACTCGGCCAGATGGATGATCTCGTGCTCCAGGATGCGTTGGAGGGCCTCCAGCCGGTTCGTGCAGGTCAGGCCGCAGACGGCAACGGGCCGCTCCACCTGCCTGAACGTCATACAGAGCATCCGGCTGGCCACAGCAATCTCGTAATGGGCCTGCACCTGGCCGCCGGGTATGCGCCGCCGGTAGCGGATAGTCTTGCCGCCCGCCCGGGTCATGGTCGAGGACAGGCGGAAGACCAGCGGCTGGCCGGTCTTCGCTTTCGCCGCTTGGGCCAGGAGTCCGTTGAAGAAGGCCCGGTCATAAAGATCGAAAAGCCGGGCCAGGTCCTCGGTGCCGAGGCACTCGAAGTTCGGCTGCTTCAGGTTGTCGGACTCGCGCAGAATGGCCTGATGGATGGCCGCGGTCTGGGCGGCGATGTGTTCGGGCGAGTTGTGCAGGGACAAGATGTCCACGCGGCGTATTGTAGCCCACGAGCCCGTCGCCCGCAACCTCGTCGCTGCCATGAACTCCAACGGATTCCGTCTCAGCCTGACCTCACCGCGGCGACGCCGCACGACCCATCGCGACGATGCCGGCCTTGACCGCTTCCTGCCACACCCATTCACTTCGCCTCCATGCGAGCGGCGGCGCGGAGCGTCACCGGTCCCAGCAGGCCGGACTCCAGGAGCGGCTCGCCCTTCTTCCAGAGCCGCCACGAGGTAAACGTGAAGCGCCCCGTGGGGCTGGATTTGCCTTCGAGCAGCCACGGCGGCCAGGCCGCGAGCGTGCCGTTGGGGTTTCGCTTGCTGTCCTCGGGCAGTTGCTCGTCGCCGATCAAGCGGTTCACCCAGAGGTTGGTGACCTTGACCTCCAGCGCGTTGTCGCCCGCCTTGACGGCGCCGGTAACGTCGAGGCGATACGGCGGCTTCCACAGGATTCCAAGGTTCTTGCCGTTGAGCGTGACCTCGGCCATCACCTGGACCCTGCCCAGGTCCAGGTACAGCCGCCGGTCTTTCGCCGGCAGGTCCGGCGGAATGTTGACCGTCTTCGAGTAGACGGCCGTGCCCGAGAAGTGCTTCACGCCGGTGTCGGCGTGCTCAGGCCACGAGATGAGAGTGTCGAGCGTCACCCGCTCGGGCGCGCCCCAGTTCGGCGGGAACCGCAGCTCCCAGGGGCCGGCGACCGTCAGCGGCTCCGGAATCGCAGCCACCTGGAATGGGCGGGTGTTGCCGTCGGCGGTCTTGAGCACGTAGCGGCCCGGTCGCCAGACATCGCCACTCGCCAGGTCGATCGTCGGCCCTTGCCCGAGTTCGCCGGCGGCGGGCGGCTTGGCTGCGAGTTGCGCGATCTCGGCTTCGGTCAACGCGCGGTCGAACTGCTGGAGACCGGCCACCTGGCCTCTGAACGGGGCGACGCTGCGGCCGTGCGGAACGCCGACGCCCGGATGCACCGTCAGCGGCCCCTTCAAGCCCTTCCGCACGAGCTTGCCGCCCAGGTAGAGACTCGGCGTGCCGTCGCGATACGCGACCGCGATGTGCGTCCAGTTCGCGAGCGGCGCGGCGTACACCAGCACCGCCGGGAAGTAGCTGGCGCCGTGCTCGTGCACGCAGACGCCGTTGCGGCCGGCGGCGATGCCCGCGCCGCCGTGGCCGTCGCCGTACACCTCGTGGCCCGGCGGCGGGTAGAGCACGTCGTTGCGCTCGAGTTGGAAGGCGGTGACGCCCGCGTTGGTCTCGGCAGGCAGCGCGGTGTCGGCCTCGGGCTTGACCCACACGGCCATGGTGAAAGTGTTGGTGACATCGCGGTTCTCCGCCGGCCCCGCCGCCAAGGACAGAAGCTCGTGGCCGTCGCGCGCGACAGAGACGATGCGCTCCGACGGCGGCGCCGCGCCGCCGCGGAACACCACGAAGACCGACCCGCTCGGCTCGAAGCGGACCGGGATGCGCGTGGAGCCGGCGGCCTCTTCGTAGGCGGGAGCAGGCTGGATCCGCCCCGTCTCCGGCTGCCAGAACTCGGGGCGCTTGCCGGTCACGCGGAACTCGCAAACCGTCTCCACCGGTTGCTGATGGCTGCTGGCGACAAAGTAGACCTCGGCCCCGTCGACGCGGCGGTGAATCCAGCGGATGAACGGGCCCGCCTTGAAGTCCGGCGTCACGCCGGCCTTCGCCAGGACTTCCTCGGGAGTGAGGCCCCAGACGACGCGGCCTTTGCCGCACGCGTGCTCTTTGACGGTCTTGCCGTCGCAGTCGCCCCACAGTTCGTCGGCGAGGCGCTTCACTTGCTCGTCGCACTTCGGGTAGTCGGACAGGCTGGGCGACTTCAGGGGCCGCGGCCCGATGACGGTCGCGCCGGCCTCGACCAGTTCCTTGACCTTCCGGAGGAGCGCCGGAGTCATCGTGGTGACCGGCGGCAACACCAGCACCCGATAACTCATGCCGTCGGGCAGGACGATGCGACCGTCCTTGACCGACAGGCGCGAGAGCACGACCTCGGAGGTGCAGTTGTCATAGTCGTAGCCGGCGCGATTGTGGCCGTGAAAGCCCTGCGGCGCGGCTTCGGGCTGCATGTAGCAGATGTCGGCCACGAAGAGTCCCTGCCGCAGGAGGAACTGGCAGCGCGCCAGGTACTCGTGCCACGGCGCCGACTGCTCCCACCACGTCTGGGTCCGCTCGTAGTGAAGGCCCCACGGCCCCATGGTCATCCCCGGCTTGGGGTTGATCCACGGCTGCATCGCGTAGCGGTGAAAAACGAACCGGTTCACGCCCTCGCAGAACGCCCGGTCGCCGAGCGACTTGATCGTGGCCGGATGATGCAGCCACCGCTCGTGGTCGTCGGCCGTGAACGATTCCGCGCCCACGATCCGGCGGCCGTAGGTGTGGGCGGCCGACGACATCTCCTTGCACGTCTCGAAGCGGCCGCCGCCCATCCAGAACTCGCACATGGGCTCGTCGGCGCGGCCGGCGTAGGTCATGTCGTCGCACGGGCCGTCGTACGCCTCGATCGACAGCCGCATCCCGTGCTGCCGGGCGAGCGTGGCCATGTGCCCGGCGTAGTTCTCGACCAGCAGGTCCGAGATGGTTTGCCGCAGGTCCCACAGGAACCGTTCCGAGACCTCCAGGCTGTCGACGGCCCGCCCCGTGACGGCCGGCAGATAGCGCAGCGGGTCGTAGCCGCGGCGCTTCTGGAACTCCTGGCGCATGCGCGGCGTCCAGTTCTGCGTGCCGACCTCCCAACTGTCGATGTGCGTGGCGGCGAGCGCGTGGCCTGCCGCGGGCCCCACGTCCTCGATGAGTTTGCCCATCATACCGGCGAAGTGCGCCTCGATGCCTTCCTTGCTCAGCTTGTCGCACTCCAGGCCGGCGCCGCTCGCCGGCGCGGGACCGCACATCGCGCCGGTGCTTGTGTGGCCGATGCGCAGCACCGTCCACTTGCCCGCCGGCACGTCCCACGCGAGCCGGCCGTCCTTAACCGCCGGTGATTCGCCGGGGGCTGATTCCGTTGCGGTCAGATCGACCATGCGGTCGCGAGGAATCACCAGGTCCGCGGCCAGTTGCGCGCGCGGGGCGTCGGGCGGAAAATAGGCCCGGCCGAACTCGGCCTTGCCCTCGATCTTGTCGATGCGGAAGTCCCCGGGCGTCGGAAACGCCAGCACGGCGATGTCGCGGTAGAAACCGTGATTGGCCTGCGGCGGCGCGAGCACGCCGTCGAACCGCTTCGGCCCTTCGACCTTCGTCTCGGTCCAGACGATCTTCTGCATGGACTGTTCGGGTTTGATCCACGGCCCGCCGCTGCCGTTCCAGCCGGCGTCGTTGTTCATGTTGACCTCGAGGCCAAGCCGCTGCGCCTCGGCCACGACGTGCTTGAAGAGCGCCCGCCACTCGGGGCCCATGAACGCCACGGGGCCCCTGGGCGCGCCCTGATCCACCTCCATGATCAGCACGCCGCCGATGCCGACGCGTTTCATCGCCTCCAGGTCCGCGGTAATTCCTTCGCGCGTGATGTTGCTGTTCAGCCAGAACCAGTAGACCCACGGCCGGGCCGCCTCGGGCGGACCCGCGAACGCCTTGTCCAGGTCCTCCGGCGCCGCCGCCATGGCCGCCGTGGCCGAAAGCAGGCCGCACAGGCCCAGCACGAGAACTCGCGTAGGCATCTCTTGACCCCTTCTGAAGGTGGTGCTTCCTGTACCCCGTTTACGTCCACTTCGCGTGCGCCGCGACGCCGGCGCTACTTGACTGTCACTATTTTTCTGTGGTGTTTTTTGGGGCGGGCGTGGGCTATTCTGCCCCCCCGCGCGGCGGGCAAGACTGCCCGCCGCGCGAGCGCTACTCACATTATCAATAGTGACGGACCACTACCGCCGCACGTACTCCGCCAGCAGGCGAAGGTAGCGGCGGTACTGCCGGAGCGAGACGCCGGGCGGGGTCTGGTGGTCCACGCTCGGGATGAACCCGCCGGTCTTCATCAGCGGCACGAGCCGCTCGAATTCGGCGCGAATCGCCGCCTCGCCCTTGTTCATCACCATCTTATCATAGTGCCCCACCATCCGCAGCCGCGGGAACTGCTGCCGCAACTGCATGCCGTCCACGCCCGCCTGGCGCTCCAGGGGCAGCACCCCGTCGATGCCCACGGACTGGAGCCACGGCACCAGGAGGGTCACGTCGCCGTCGGTGTCGACGATGGAGAGCATCCCCAGTTCCTTCACCCGCTCGAGGAGGCGCCGGTAGTACGGCGTCAGGAATTCGTCGCAGACCTGCCGCGAGACCATCGGTCCGTTGTTGTACGACATGTCCTCGGCAATCGTCATGAAGGTCGGGACGCACACCTCGGCCATCTTGCCAAGCAGGCCGAGGTTGAACCCCAACAGATCGTTGTTGATCCGGTGAATGAGCTCCGGCTGATCGTAGTAGGCGAGCATCAGCTTCTCGAAACCCATCAGCGTGCGGGGGAACCAGAAGAACCCCTCCAGCGTGATCCACACCACCGCCTCGCCGGCCGCTTGCCGCGCCGCCCACGGGGCCATGCCCTCGATGGCAGGATCGTGGCGCGGATACAGGCACGGGAGGATCCGCAGGTAGTCATCCATGCTCGAGACCGCACCCTCGACGTGGTGCTGCGCGGCCTCGATGGTGGCCTCGGTGGTGCTGAACCAGAACTGCTGATACGGGTCCAGCCCGAAGTGCCGGGCAACGTCGAACACCGTGTCCAGGCGCGCGGGCAGACCCTCGGACCGCCACCGGGCGAGGGTCTTGTCCCACCACATGGCCCATTCCCACATCGGCAGGCGATCGACCGGCTGGAAGTTCATGACGGCCCGGAAACGTTCGACGTGGTTCACGGAGGAACTCCCTCACGACGATGCGCCCCGCAGGTCACGGCCGCTCAACGACCGGGGCGGTGGCGACGCGGGGGCGGACCGGCAACCGCTCGATGCCCGGAAAGTCCGGATCGCCCAGCGCGCGGACCTCTTCCTCGCCCATGAACGGGCAGCAGGCGTCCACCCAGGCGATCAGGCGGTGCAGGCTCACCGCGTCCACCTTCACGTCGTAGTGCTTGCCGCCGGAGGCCAACTCGATGAGCCGGCTCTTCGAGGAGAGGTACTGCATGGGGCGGAGCGTGGTCAGTGCCCTGGGATCGTTCTGGTCGTAGGCGCTTTCCACCGGAATCGCCCCGGCGATGCCGTAGCCAGGACGCCCGCCGCCCACCGGGTTGCCCCAGCCCGCCGGCCCTACGAGCGTCAGGTAGGGTTCCTTGAACACGTTGTGTCCGGCCCGCAGGCCCAGGTCCGGCTCGTCCGACGCCTTGGCCTTGCCCCGGTGGCACTTGACGCAGTACCGGTCCAGCACCGGCTGGACGAAGCGTTCATAGCCGATGCTCTCTTCGCCCCAGGGCGGCGGAGAGAGTTTCGTCGGCGGCCGCTGGACGGCCAGGCCGCCTTGCCGCGGCGGCGCGGTGCTGTGCATTTCGTGGCAGCCGACGCAGCCGCGCCGCTCGCCGGGCATCAGGCCGGTGAAACTGCGCATCGTGTGGAGGCAACGGCGGTCAACGTCGAGGAGCTGGAAGTACAGCGCGCGGCCCGCCGGGGCCGCGAAACTCACCGACCCGTCGGCCTCCACCGGCACCTCGGAGAGGATCCGCTTGACCCCCTCCTCCTGCACGATGGAGACCGGCGGGCCGGAATGGCGATACGTCTTGTTCCACGTCGAGTACGTCTTGTAGTCCAACTGGAAGACCCGCAGGTACTTGACCCTGCCGCGCGACAGGTCGGGCACACCCTGGCACACGTCGGCACTGAAGAAGAGGCCCGGCTCGACGGCCTTGCGGTCCTTGCCCGTGCCCGGCCAGGTCACGAGGTCCGGCTGCGCCGGCGGCGCCGGCCGCGGCTTGACGGGCATCGCGTGCCAGACGTTGTGGACCCCCTCGTAGACCAGGTCGCGGTTGCCATGGACGTCCATCAGGTAGAGGCGGAACTTGCCCCCCTGCCCTCGGGCCGAGACCAGGAAGTCCTCCTCCGAAAGCGGGTACGCCGTCTTGTACCCGGTGAACCGGCCCGAGGCGTGGTAGTCGTCGGCTTCCTTCGGGTCTTGCGGCGGCGGGCTGACCTCCGGCCAGCGAAGATCGGCCGTGACCTTGGTCAGGCCGTGCGGATAGTCGCGGCCCCGGTCGGGGTCGACGATCCCGATCGACCCGCTCCACCAGTCATGATGCCCTACGCCGGAGAACATGACGCGGCGGCTGCCGGGGATCGGCCGCGGCTCGGAAAGGTGATCGGGCCAGACCGACTGGTTGCCCCAGAGGTGGGCCGTGCCGGTGCCGTCCTGGTTGGTGGTCCACAGTTTCTGGAGCCGCCAGAGCGGCTTGTCCGTGTACTCCCAGCGGGAGTAGACCACGCGGCCGTCGTTCAGAAGGGCGGGGACGAAATCGGGTTCGCCGTTGTAGCTGATCAGGTAGACGTTGCGCCCGTCGGCGTCGCACCGGGCAAGGATGGTGGAGTAGATGAACGGCCCGCAACGCACGTACGAGTTGCCGCGCGTCGTCGTAAAGAGGATGTGCCCGTCGGGCAGGTAGATCGGGTCGACGTCGTCGTACGCGCTGTCGGTCAACTGCTTCAGGCCGCTGCCGTCGAGGTTCATCTCATACAGATGGAAGCTCTTCTCATCGTGCGGCTTGTAGCAGAAGAGCACCTTCCGGGCGTCGAACGACAGGTCGGGCCGCCAGAAACTGCCGGGCTTCTGCGGCGCCAGTTGGCGGGGCGAGCCGCCGGGGTGCAACCCGTCGAGCACCAGCAGCCGGCCGCCCGGAACCGCCATGATGCCCATGCGGTGGATGGCTTCGTGCAGCGACTCCGGCCCCTGCGGCAGCGGCTGATCGATCAGCAGCAACTGCGAGAAGTCCAGCACCGGGTTCTTCAGCAGGAGGCGGCGCTTGACCCGCCGCACGGCAAAGTAGACGTCCTTGACGGCCGGATCGGTGTCGGCATAGGCCGCGACCGCATCGCCTGGCGGGTCCGACCCGCCCAGGCCGGCGATCCGGCCCCACGGCCCGCCGCCGAACGGCGCGGCCACCGTTGCCGCCTTCCAGGCCGAGTCGTCGCAGGCGGCCTCCTGCCACTTCGGGCGCTCCTCCTTCTCGGATCGCCACGAGCCGTCGGAGACGACGGTCATCTGTTTGCCGCCGGCCAGGGTCACGGTTAGTTGGGCGATAAGCCCGGCAGGATTCTTGGTGGGGGCGGGCCTGTTCTCGGCCCGCACGGCAAGGAGATTGGCGCCGGGCTTCAGCAGCCTGTCGACCGCGAAAACCGCCGTCTGCCGCCAAGTCTCATGGGCGCCGACGCGGGCGCCGTTGAGAAACACCTCGCAGGCGTCGTCGGCGGCGATCCGCAACTCCGCTCGGCGCACCTCGCCCGGCACCTCGAATCGACAGCGGAAGAACCGCGTGGCGGCCGGGGCATCTTCAACCGGTTTGCCCTCGGGATACCAGATCCAACTCGGCGCCGCCTCGGCCTTCCCGGCCGGTGGTGTTGGGGCAGGCGAACCCGTCAGATCTCCCAGCCGCTTCTCCAGGGCGTCCAGATTCCTCAACTCGGCCGCAAGATCCGGCGCCGGCCGGTCGCCGCGGCGGACCCGCGCCGCCAAGTCCCTGGCCCAGCCGATCTCCTTGGCCGCCCTCGGCAACAGCGGCTCGCCCATCGCCTGGAAGAGCCAGTCGCGCTCGAGCGCCTGGCCGGCCTCTTCGGCCGAGAGCGTCCGCGTTTCGGGCGTTTGAGGTCCGCCCGGGGCAGGCTCCCCCCCTGGCGCCCTCGGCGCGGCACCCAGGACGATGGCCGCCGCCACGACCCAGCCCAGAACCCGCGCCGCTGCCTGCATCATTCCTGTTTCATTCCGACCGTTCACCGTCCCGCCCGGAGACTGCCGGCGTCGGGTGTGCCAAGACTCTATGGCGAGCCCTCTTCGACCCGGGTGGCATGCCCAGCGCGCTGTTCGCTGGGCATGCTGTCCCTTCCGGGGGAGACATGCCCACGCAACAGCGGC
>Ga0315273_10009966_pt1 | contig 12088 bp, 7 predicted proteins | sample YL17G02_0_MG_FD_205753 | JGI IMG/M metagenome (GOLD analysis project Ga0315273, IMG submission 205753) | Sediment microbial communities from Yellowstone Lake, YNP, Wyoming, USA - YL17G02_0 | ecosystem: Environmental > Aquatic > Freshwater > Lake > Sediment | place: USA: Wyoming | collected... | reverse complement strand
CCACTGCTCGGCGCGGCGTTCGCTGATGATCCGGTAGTTCTTCTCCGTGATGGCGCGCTGCACGGTGGCGCGGTCCCGGTAGAGCGAAGCGGTGTGATAGCGGCCCGCCATCAGGCCGGCGTGGACGACGACGCCGGCGACGAGCAGCGCCGCCGCCAGCCGGCGCCAGGCGGCGCGGGCGAACAGCGGCTCCCAGCAGCAGAACGCGAACAGCGTCGCGACGGGCAGCGACAGGTAGAAGGTGTGCGACGCCGGTCCCTTCACCGAGAAGACGAAGCTCGCAGAGACGAGCGCCAGGGTGAGCACCGTCAGCCATCTCACCGCGACCCAGGGGCGCCCCGCCCACCGCGGCTTCACGAGCAGGTACGCCAGCCCCAGCGTCTGGACGATGCCGACGACGGCGGCGAAGACCGCGAACGGCGCGGCCCACCAGACGCGGGTGAGGAACGCAATCCGCGATGCCGTGCTGTTGCCGAAGAAGCGCGGCACCTCGTACGAGGCGAACGAGAGGAACCGGGCCACGACCACCGGCAGTTCGAGCAGGCGCGAGAAGAGCACCTGCGTGTGGAGCGCAGTCTGGTCGGCGGGGTAGCGGAAGCCGTACACGACCAGCGTGGGCAGGAGCGTGCTGCCGGCGACGAGGGCGCCGGCCAGGATCCAGCCGAGCGATGTCGCGGCGCTGGCCCAGCCCCGTCGCCACTCGAAATACAGCACGACCCCGACGAAGGGCGCGAGCAGTGGATACGACATGTGGAGCTGCGCGATCCACAGCAGGCCGAACCCGATGAGGAAGAGCGTCAGCCGTCGATCGACGATGCCGAGGCCGATGCCGGGCAGGCGCTCGAAGACGCCGACGAAGAAGACGAGGCTGCCCGCCAGCACGTACGACGGGTTGATGATGTGCGTCGAGTAGTTGAGCGTCCACGGGCAGAGGAAGAGCCAGCCCCAGACGAACCACGCCGGCACCGCCGGCGTCCGGCGCCGCAGGTACCATCCGAAGAACACGAGGCCGGCAAACGACAGCGCGTTGAGCAGCACGTACGGCGCTTCGGGGATCGCGACGAGCTTCAAGGGCAGGGCGACGAGGAGCGCCTGCAGGGCGCCGGGGATCTGTGATCGCGTGTAGACGACGTCGGGGCCGAAGTAGGGCCACAGGCCCGTGTTGTAGTACTTCAGGCCGAGCAGGTACAGGTTCCGCTCGTCGTCGGCCCAGAAGTCCGAGAGGAGGCCAAACGCCAGGCGGAACCCGAAGGCGGCCACGAGGCACACCGCGAACAGCACGGTGCGCCCCGGGGCTGCAGTGCCGGGGCTCGTCCCTGCCGACGCAGAAGCGCCACTGGTAGCGCAGGGCTTCGGCCTTGCCGGCACGCCGTTGCTCACGTGTTCAGCCGGTAGATGTCGCGCACCTCGTCCGGGATCTCGATCCACCGTTCCACCGACACTTCCTGCCCGATCAGTTCCATCGGGAAGATCGGAGCCAGCGCCTCGGGTCCGATCGGCTGCCGGGTCCCGGGATGCAGCAGCGGCGGCAGGGGCGTCGGCAGGTCCGCGGCGATGTTGTAAAAGCGCGTCGGAATGTTCGACTCGGGCAACGTGATCTTCGTGTCCGTCCTGTTGTGCACCTCGGGAGTGATCGGGGGAAGGCGGAAAGGATAGCACGAGCCACCCAGAAAGACGTTGACACCTGGCCCATCCGTTGCCGTACGCTTGTCGCGCTCCCCGCAACCCTTCACGCCACCACCATGAGGTTCGACGTGTTGAAGCGCCTGCTCGTCCTTGCGGCCGTCATCGGTGTTCTGTGCAGCGCCCTGCCCCGCGCACGCCCGTCGGCGGCCGCCGCCGCGAAGGAGGGCGCGCTCGAGAGCCTGGCGACGCTCTCCGATCTGGCTCGCGGTCTCGTGCGCGACACCAACGGCGACGGGCTGGCCGACAGTGTCGCCGCCCGGGTCATCATCCCCGCGTCGCCGACGACGGACGACCTGGAAGCGGCGACGAACATCGCCACGCGCCTGGGCTACGAGACGACGGCCATGACGCTGCCGATCGTCCTCCGGGACGACCAGGTGGGCGTGGCCGATGCGATCGCGCTCCCGATCCTGGTGGGCCGGGAGAATCGCTTCGTCAGGCAACTGGTCGCGACGCAGGCCGTCGATCTGAAGGCACTGAACGCGGGGCAGGGCTTGGTCGCGCTCGTGCCGTCGCCGCTCGGGGGCGCCGACGGCCTGGTCGTCGTGGGCGGCGACGACGCCGGCACGCTGGCGGCTGGCGTCGAACTGGCGGCGCGGCTGCCGCGCCTGTGGAACATGTCGGGCATCACGCTCCAGGGGGTCGAGCAGCAGATCGCGCAGCACCTGAAGGCGAAAGCCGTGGCGGGCGCGGCCGGGCACGTCACGGCGATCGTGGTGGACAGTGACCGCCGCGGCATCGCGAGCGTCAACGTGCGGGTGACGGTCGCGGCATCGCTCGACCCGTCGCGCGTGGTGAAGGTGTTCGAGGAACTCGACGCGGCGCACCGGTCCGGGCGCGAGCCGCGCGTGCTGAACTTCTCGGAAGCGGCGGCGACGAAGGTCACCGTGTTCGCGGCGGGGAAGCCGGCCGGCCAGGCCTCGGTACGACGTGCCGGGCTCAACTCGCGCACCCTGACGCCGCCGATCGATCCCGACGAGTTGCTGCCCGATACGCCGCCGGCCGGCGCCACCGGCATGGCCGCCAGCGGCGGAACAACGGGCACTGAGCCTCCAGTCGCCGGTGGCGAGGCGGCAGCCGGTGGCGGCCGAGGCGCCGGTGCCGCAGCAACCGGCGCGGCAGCCGGTGGCGCCGCTCCGACGGCCGCGACAGGCGGTGGCCGTGGCGGCAGCGGAACCGCGGCAGCGCCATCCGCGCAGACGGCCGCGCCGCCGACGGCCCCGGCGCCGGCCAAGCCGTTCGACCTGACCGGCGTCTACTCGCTCGACGGGTGGTACGGCGATGCCTACCAGGACCTGATTCCCGATCGCACCGAGACGACCATCATCCTCGGCGATCCGCGCGACTCCTTCGGAGCCACGCACATCGCCGCGCGCCTGGGCCTGGAGACCACCGGCATCACGCTGCCCCTCACCAAGCGCGACGACAAGGTGAAGCAGCCGCAGAGCGAGGCCAATCCCATCCTCATCGGCCGTGAGAACCGGCTGGTCCAGCAGTTGCTCAAGATCGGCAGGACGCGCGTGGACGACCTGCAGGCCGGCGAAGGCGAGGTCCACATCGTGCCGCGCGCGTTCGCCAACGCCACGGCCACCGTGGTGGCCGGCGCGGACCCGGCCGGCACCGAGGCGGCCAGCCTCTACCTGGCGCGCCGCGTGCCGTACCTGTGGGACGTGCGGCGAGGCGCCGCCTCGCTCGACGACCTCGCAAGCGACGCGACGAAGTTCTTCGGCGGCCGGACGGGGGCGAACCAGGCCGCGCAGGCGCTCCAGGAGCTGAAGACCATCGTGGACGACCTGAAGGAGAAGAAGATCGAGTCGGTGGACGCGAAGCTGTTCCTCGAGAAAGCCGACCCGGCCTTCGGGAAGTTCTTCGAGGGCGAGATCCGGCAGCGGCTCCAGTCAACGAAGGATGCGAAGGACGCGAAGATCACCGTCACCACCCAGGGTGTCACCGACGCCGTGCCCGTGTTCGAGGAGAAGCAGGAGATCCCATGGGAAGTGGACGACTTCTGGACGAAGTTCCGGGCCGACGTGCTGCCGAAGGTGAAACCCGGCGCGAAGGTGGAGGTCGAAGCGCGGCTCAGCGAGCCCGTCGACATCCGCAAGGACGTCGCCGACAAGGTGCGCGCGGAACTCGCCAAGGCCGGCGCGGCGAACCCGCGCGTGCGCATCGTCTCGGCCTACAAGCAGGGGTTCTTCTGGCTGACCGAACAGGTGATCCCGGACCTGAAGGGCAGGAACGTCAAGCGCGTCCGCGTGAAGGTGCTGGCGCACAAGCCGGACGTGTCCAGGAAGTACAAATTCTACCAGGTGCCGAGCCGGTGGCTGCAGGAGCTCTTTCCGGCCGACGAGATCTTTACGCGCGATCTCGGGCTGCCGCTGGACGGCTTCCAGATGGAGCTGGTGGACGCGGCGAAGGACGTCTACGCGCTGGAGGCGACCGACATCGGCGGCAAGGTCGTCTACACGGCGGCGTTCAGCCCGAAGTTCGTCGAGCGCGAGTACCTGGACAAGTTCCCCGGCTGGTCGAAGGTGGACGTGACCACCGGGTGGCTGTCGGCGAATGTGGACGGCACGTCGGTGGCGGAGGTCCGCATCCAGACCGATCCGGAGCGGTTCTGGGACTACTACCAGGCGAAGATCCTGCCGCGCGTCTACGACAACGTGATGCGCGTGACCGGCAACCGGCCGACCACCGACAAGCAGCCGTTCTTCCGTGACCTCGACGTCGAGGTGTGGATGAGCGAGCCGGACTACCGGCTGGGCGTAGACGAGGAACAGATCTCTGCGCTCGAATCGCTGCACGAGGACATCTACTTCGTGACGCTCGACTTCTTCTCGGCGATGGGGCGCACGCTGTCGCGCCAGCGCCTGGGATCGCCCGGGAAGGTGCTGCCCATCATCCATCCGAGCCGGCCGGGCAAGGCGGGCGAATCGCGCATCCTCTACGCGGGCAACGCCGCGACGCGCGCCAAGCTGGACTTCAGCTACCGCGAGAAGCCGGACAAGGACAAGCCGGCGGAGAAGGCGGGGGAGAAGCCCGCCGAGAAGCCCGGGGAGAAGGCGGCCGAGAAGCCGGGAGACAAGCCGACCGAGAAGCCCGCCGAAGCGCGGCCCACCCTGGTTTCGCGCGATTTGGGCCGCATCAACGTCTCGGCGCCCCAGGTGATGCGGGTCGTGGCGCGCGCGGATCGCGTGAGCGAGATCGAACTGCAGGTGGACACGACCGACGATCGCGAGGCCGCCCGCGCGGTGGACGCGCTCGACAACCTGGTGAAGCTGCAATCCGCCGGCCTCTACAAGACGGCGCTCTCCTACGATCATGTCGATCGGATCGCATTCACCGTGCAGCTGCGCGACGCGCGCACGCGCCGTGTCGTCCGGAACACGGGCGCCAGCGCGCCGTCGAACGTGCGGGCGGCCCAGGGGACCCCGGCCACGCCGCTCGTCAAGTGGGATCGCATCATCAGTCCGGACGAGGCCGAGGAACTGGTGGCGAAGCTGGCGGCCTATCCCGAGGTGAAGGCCTACAAGGTGGGCGAGTCCTATCGCGGCCGCGATCTGTCGGTGATGGAGGTGACGCTGCCGACGCCGAGCGAGCAGGTGTCGGTGGCCAAGCTGACCGCCTGCAAGCCGACCATTTTCATGATGGGGCGCCAGCACGCCAACGAAGTGTCGTCCACCAGCCACATCCTCAGGCTGGGCGAACTGCTGGCGACGGACCCGTCGTATCGCGCGATCCTGAAGAAGGTGAACGTCATCCTGTGCCCGGTGCAGAACCCGGATGGCGCTGCGATTTCCTACGAGCTGCAGAAGCTGACGCCCAACCACATGCTGCACGCCGGGCGCTACAGCGCGCTGGGCTCCGACGTCGGCGGCTCGTCGGCGCTGCTGCCCGAGTCGGAGGTCAACAACAGAATCTGGCGCGAGTGGCTGCCCGACATCTACCTGAACCCGCACGGCTACCCGTCGCACGAGTGGGTGCAGCAGTTCTCGGGCTACGTGCCGCCCGGCTTCCGGGCCTACTGGGACTCGCGCGGGTGGTACACGATCATGACCAACACGCTGCGCGATCCGCGTTACCCGGACCACGCCGAGGCGGCCGAGGCGCTGCGCGAGGCGATCGTGCGCGAGGTGAACAGTCACGCCGACGTGCACGCGATGAACGTGCGCCACCAGGCCCGCTACACGAAGTGGGCGTACGGCTTCGGGCCGCACGTCTACAACATGGAGGTCTACAAGGACACGACGATCTTCTACAGCGACCCCGAAACCGGCGAGCCGCGGGGCAGCCGGCGCGCGGCGGGCGCATCAGGCGCTGGCGGCTCGAGCCGACGCGCCTCAATGGGCTCGTGGCCACAGGTGACGATTGTCGGCGGGACCACCGAGGCACCCGACGAGACCGCGCAGGGGCCGTGGCTGGACCTGGTGACCAAGGCCGGCTTCTCGTTCCTGATGGCGCACGTGACCTACCTGCGGGACGGCCAGTGCAAGATCGAGCGCATCGAGGAGAGCGCCGGCCAGCGCGACGGCGCCAGCCTCACGCTGCTGCGGGTGCGACCAGTGATGCCGGGGAGCGCGCGCGCTGTGTCGCGAGTGACGAGGTGAGCTCCCTGCGCGCGCGGTGACGGCTCTAGGCTCTAGACCTTGGGCTTTGGGGCTCGTTCGGCCTTGGGGTTCGTACGGCGTTGGGTTTCTGGGACCGGCGTCTCGCCGGTCGGCCTCCCCTGGCCCAAAGCCGTACAAGCCCCGAAGCCGAAGGCCCAGAGCCCAAAGCCCCCTCAGGTCCGGCATTCCAGCGCCGTCACCAGCGCCTTGAGGCCGGAGACGATGTCGGCGTAGTTGCCTGCCAGGCGCTCGTGGTCGGCGGCCTTCAGGAAGCCCAGGCGATGCGAGAGGTCGACGAGGTAGCCGGCTTCGGCCGCGGAACCGGTCGCGACGTTGAGGAAGTTCAGATACTCGGCGGAGGACCGGCGGGCACAACCTTCGACGATGTTGCACGGCACGGAGAGTGCCGCCCGCCGCAGTTGTGCCTGCAGGCAGAAGCGCTCCTCAGCAGGAAACCCCCGGGTGGCCCGGTAGACGGTTTCAACCGCGTCGTCCGCCGTCTGGAACACTCGCAGCTTCCGATGGTCTCGGCTCATGACGACGTCCTCTCTCGTCGGCGTCATCAAGGAATGTGACGACGGCCGCGCGAGAGCAAGAGTGACACCGAGTCTGCCGCGGCCCGAAAGTGGCCGATTCTCACACAGGCGACGGGCGGGATGCACTGCGCGGCAAGTAGTTGCTACCCACGGTGGTTCGAGACTACCCGCCGCAGCCCAAGCCTTTCAGGCGAACCTCCCCGTACAAACCCCAAGGCCAGAAGCCCCGGTAGCCCAAGGCCGTACCAGCCCCAAAGCCCAGAGCCCCAGCCCCAGAGCCCCTTCGAGCCCCAAAGCCGAAAGCCCAGAGCCCAAAGCCTCCTCGAGCATCTTGTGGTATCCTCGCGCCGTTACGTTGCCGATGTCCGGCAAGGGAGCGTCTCATGATCCTGCACGTGTTGCCGCTCGTCCTGCTGATGAGCGGGCAATCGCCACCACCGCCGCCGCAGGAGGTGAAGCCGGCGATTGTGTTGCCGCGGCAGGCCGCCCAGGCCCCGCGCAAGGTGTACAACGAGACCGCCGACGCCAGGGCGCAGATCGCCGCGGCCGTCAAGGCGGCCGCCGAGGACGACATCCGCGTCCTTGTCAACTGGGGCGCCAACGACGACGAGCGCTGCGCGAAGTTCCCGGCGCTGCAGCGGGCGCCTGAGATGACGGGCACCAGGTACTTCTCGGACGAGTACAAGCTGGTCTACGTGGACGTCGGCCACCTGGACAAGAACCTCGACGTGGCGCAGGCCCATGGCGCGAAGCCCGCCGTGGGAGCGTTGCCGTACTTCACCGTGCTCGACCAGAACGGCAGAGTGCTGGCGAATGCCTCCGCCACCGAGTTCGCGGCAGCGGCAGACCCGGCCGCGCTCGACCCGGGCAAGATGGCGGCGTTCCTCACGAAACACCAGGCGCCCGCGCCGGATGCGGATCCGCCCTTCAACGCGGCCTTGAGCCAGGCCAAGAAGGACGGCAAGTACGTCTTTCTCTGGTTCTCGGCCCCGTGGTGAGGGTGGTGCCACAGGCTGGGCGCCTGGATGGCGTCCAAGGACGTTGCGCCGGTTCTCGCGAAGGAATTCGTCAATCTCAAGCTGGATTTCGATCGGGCGAAGGGCGCCAAGGAGATCGAGAAGCGGTACATCGAGAAGGAGCAGGGCCTTCCCTGGTTCGCCTTTCTCGACGGTGACGGCAACGCGCTGATTCACAGCACCGGGCCGAAGGGGAACGTCGGGTTCCCGGCGCAGCCCGACGAGATCGCGTACTTCAGGACCATGCTCGAGAAGGTGCAGAAGCACCTCACCGATGCCGAGATCGCGTTCCTCGTGAAATCGCTCGAGGAGGCGAACAAGAAGACCTAGACATCTTCCAGGGCCGGAGGCGTGACGATTGACGCGTCTTCACGCGACAGCTCTGGAATCTGTCTTGGGCCCCTTCGGGGCCAAGTGGTCGTTCGTCCGGTTGGCCCTGGAAGATGTCTTCGCCCCGCGCTTCGCGGGGCCAGCCAACAAGGCCACCAGCGAAGCGTGGTGAACCGCCGTCGTGCCAGGCGGTTTGAGGCAGTGCTTCGCTGGTCGCCGCAGGCAGGAGCGCGGACCCGGGTCGGCGAACGGCGGTCGGAGGGGCGCGACGTCGCGTTCCTCCCGCTGCGCGAGAGGACCAGGCGATGTCGGACGCGTCCCCCCACACGGCCCTCTCGCGCCGTGCCGCCATCTACGGGCTCTCGCTTCTCACCCTCCTCAATTTCGTCAACTACATCGACCGGTTCATCCTGGCGGCGGTCCTGCCGCGCATCCGGGAGGAATTCGGCCTCACCTACACGCAAGGCGGCTTCATCGGCACGGCGTTTCTCGCCGTCTACTTCATGACGTCGCCGCTGTTCGGGCGTCTCGGCGACCGCTGGTCCCGCACGCGGCTGATGGCGGCAGGGGTCGCCGTCTGGAGCGTCGCGACGGCGGCGGCCGGCATCACCCGCAGCTACGGGCAGCTCCTGCTGTCGCGCGGCGTCGTGGGCGTGGGGGAGGCGGCCTACGCCACCATCTCCCCGGCGCTCATCTCGGACTACTTCCCGGCGTCGAGACGCGGCCGCGTGTTTGCCATCTTCTACGTGGCCATCCCGGTGGGCAGCGCCGTCGGCTACGTCCTGGGCGGCGTGCTCGAGCAGGCCTTCAACTCCTGGCGTCACGTCTTCTTCATCGTCGGTCTGCCCGGGTTGCTGCTCGCGCTGCTGACGCTGACGGCCGCGGATCCTCAGCGAGGCAGCCAGGACGACCTCGCCGAAGGCATCGCGGCTGGACAGGCGGCGAGCCTGCGCGAGGTGTTGCGTGACCTCGCGCGCAACGGCGTCTACACGTGGACGGTGCTGGGCTACGCGGCCTACACGTTCGCCATTGGCGGCCTCGGCCTCTGGGCGCCGACGTATTTCAACGAGACCCGGCAGCTCGCGCTGAATGACGCGAACATGCTCGTCGGCGGCGTGGCGGTGGCGGCGGGCCTGTTCGGCACGTTCACCGGGGGATACCTGGGCGACTGGCTCGCCAGGCGGGTGCGCCAGGGCTACCTGCTCATGTCCGGCGTGTCGATGTTGCTCGCGGTCCCCTTCGGGTGGATCGCGCTCACGTCCCCGGATCGCACGGTCTACACCGCGACGCTCTTCGTCGCCGAGTTCCTGGTCTTCCTCAGCACCGGCCCCATCAACGTCGTCCTCGTGAGCGTGGTGCCGGTTGCGATGCGCGCGACGGCGATCGCGGTGAGCATCTTCACGATCCACCTCCTGGGCGACCTGCCGTCGCCGGCCTTGCTCGGGGTCGTGGCCGATCACATGGGGTTCGAGACCGCGGCGTTGATGGTGCCGGCGATGATTGCCGTATCGGGGGTCATCTGGACGGGGACGGCGGTGATGGGGGGAAGGGGAGATGGAAGGGGAAGGCGGACCTGAAGGTCCGCCCTCCTGCCTGTACGGACGGTGTGCCCTCCTGCCTGCACGCGGTGGAGCGCGGTTCATGGCGCTCGCTCGAAACTGAATTCGTCATGCGGCATTCGCCGCGGCGCTAGCGCCGCTGCCGCGCGATGGCGAGCGCGCGGCGGACGTCGCCTCTCGCCAGGCTGTAGAGGAACACGCTGTCGCCGGCCCGCGCGTCCGGCCGCAGCAGCCGGAACTCGTAGAACGGATCGTTCGGCACGCTCACGCCGTCGAGCAACGTCGCCGAGATCGCCACGCACTGGCACTCGGCAACGCGCCTGTCGTCCCTCGAATCCCATGGCACCGCGATGACGCCGTACGCCTCGACTGGCGCCAGGCCGAAATAGGCAAGCACCGTGTCATGGGCGCCGAGGCGATCCAGCTCCGCCTTCAGCGCCGGCAAATCCTGGCCCCAATCGAGATTGGAATCCGCGAGCCGTTCGTGGGCGGTTCCGGGGCGCGTGAACACGCCGTTGAAGTAGCTGAGGTGGCGCGGCGCGGTGCTCGCCGCGCTTCCGGCCTGCAGGAGCAGCAACGGCAACGCCAGCGCGCACACCAGGCGCGTGCGCAGGCGATCGGCCGCGAGATCGACCACGGACAACGCGAGCAGGAAGTAGAGCAGCAGGATGTAACGCACGCCGAGGTCGAGGCTCGAGGCCAGCGAGGCGCCGCCCAGGGCGAGCAGCGCCAGCAGCCACACCTGCGCGGTACGGTTCTCGCGAATCCGTCCGAACCACAGCAGCAGCGGCAAGGCAAGCGTCAGCACCAGTTCCGCGGGGGTGCTCTTGAACAGCCACGCCGCCGGGTAGTAGTACCACCACCCCTTCGTCGAGCGCGCGCCCATCAGGAAGGCATCCTGCCCCGTCGAGGCGTGCGCCACCTGGACGATCAGCCCCTTGATGGGCGCGGGCAGGGCCGTCGTCCGGCCCGCGTCCACCAGTCCCGCCAGCGCGGGCGACACCGAGCCTGGCTCCGGCCACGTGCGGGTGAACGGCGGGATGCGGCTGAACCCGTAGAACATCCACACGATGCCGAGCGCGAGCAGGGCCAGGAGCGCCGTGAGCGCAGCGGCACGAATGACGGTCCACGCCAAGAGGCCCGCTCGGGGCTTCCGTGCGGCGGCCGCGGGACGGCGTGACCGGTGTGAGGCCACCAGCACGACGAAGATCACGGGCAGCAGGAAGAGCGCGGAGTACTTTGCGGACAGGGCGAGCCCGAGAGCGAGGCCGACGCCAACCACCCGCAGTGCCGAGGGGGCCGCCGCGTAGTGGGCCAGCGCGGCGAGCGCCAGGAGCGAGCACACGACGATGGTGGCATCCGTCGTCGCGAGGGCCGCGAACGCCACCACGTTGGGTGAGAAGGCCAGGAGGCCGCCCACGATGGCCGCGGCGAGGCAGCCGCGCCGCCTGGCCATCCACACGTAGGGCAGGAGGACGAGCGGCAGTCCGACCAGGATCGCGTGCGAGAGCCGGGCGAGGCGGATCGCTTCCGGGAACGCCGCCGGCGACACGCCGTCGGGGAACGCGCGCGCCGGCAGCCAATAGCTGAGCAGTACGGGAAGCGGCGCAACGCCGAGGCCCTCCATCAGGCGGAAGTCACCGTGCTGGAACGCGGCGAGGCCGAGATCGAGATAGAGCTTCTCGTCGTAGACGCCGCTGGTCGTCTGGCGGAACAGCGCGGCCTGCCAGAGCACGGCGATCGCCAGGAACAGCGGCACGCCCACCCGTCCCGCAAACCGCGCGGCGTTCCACCGGCGGGCAGTCGTCGCGGCGCGGTCAATGGGCATCGGGTCCGCCATGGCGTCAGCGCGGCCTTCGGGCACCCGGTCCCCGGAGGACGCGGCCAGGGCGCTCGGTCGTCATGTGGCCGTCGGCCACCACGGCGCGCCCGTTGACGATGACGAACCGGATGCCCACGGAATACTGCGAGGGCTGCTCGAAGGATGCGCGGTCCTGGATGGTCGCCGGATCGAACACCGTGATGTCCGCGGCCATGCCGGGACGCAGGATACCGCGATCGGCCAGGTGCACGCGGGCGGCCGGCTGAGACGTCATCTTGCGGATCGCCTCTTCGAGCGACAGCAGGTGCTCGTCGCGCACGTAGCGGCCGAGGATGCGCGCGAACGATCCCCAGGCGCGCGGATGCGAGCGGGATTCGGCCAGGCGCCCGTCGGTGGCGCGCGCGGCGGCATCGGTTCCGACCGACACCAGCGGGCTCGCCAGTGCCACGCGCACGTCGTCCTCGCTCATGATGGAGGTGATGCAGCCGCTCTCGCCGCGATCCGCCGTCACGAGATCCATGACGGCGTCGCG
>Ga0315273_10009965_pt1 | contig 12088 bp, 9 predicted proteins | sample YL17G02_0_MG_FD_205753 | JGI IMG/M metagenome (GOLD analysis project Ga0315273, IMG submission 205753) | Sediment microbial communities from Yellowstone Lake, YNP, Wyoming, USA - YL17G02_0 | ecosystem: Environmental > Aquatic > Freshwater > Lake > Sediment | place: USA: Wyoming | collected... | reverse complement strand
AAACGTCGCGAGCGACCGCACGCATCGGACCGTATGCTATCGCTTGAATTCCTGAAGAAACTTCGACAGATCGAGCTCCGCACCCGCAAGATCATCAACACGACCTTCGTGGGCGAGTACCGGTCCACCTTCAAGGGCACCGGCATGGAGTTCGTCGACGTTCGCGAGTACCTCGCGGGCGACGACATTCGGGCCATCGACTGGAAGGTGACCGCCCGCATGGGGCGGCCCTACGTGAAGAAGTTCGTCGAGGAGCGCGAACTCACGGTGATCCTGTGTGTCGACGCCTCGGGTTCGGGCTACTTCGGCACGCGTTCGCAGTTCAAGCTGGAACAGTCGGCGCAAGTGGCGGCCACGCTTGCGTTCTCGGCAGTCACCAACAACGACAAGGTCGGGCTGCTGTTCTTCACCGACCGCGTAGAACGCTATGTCCCGCCGCGCAAGGGCAAGCAGCACGTCATGCGCCTGGTGCGCGACATCTTGATGTTCCAGCCCGAGCACCGCGGCACCAACCCGGCGGCCGCACTCGAGTTCGTGATGCACATCCTCAAGCACCGTGCGATCGTGTTCTTGCTCAGCGACTTCATCGGCCGCGGCTTTTCGCCGGATACGGTGCGCATTCCACTCGGCATCGCCGCCCGCAAACACGATGTGGTGGCGATCCCGATCACCGACTCGGCCGAATGGGAGCTGCCGCGGGTCGGCCTCGTGGATCTCGAGGACACGGAAACCGGCGAGATCGTCACCGTCGACACGTCGAACGCGCGCCTGCGCGCGGCCTATGAAGAGCACGTGCGGGCGAAGCTGTCGCAGCGCGACCGAATGTTCAAGCAGCTGGGTATCGACACCATCCCGTTGCAGACGCACGACGACTTCACGCCGAAGCTGCACAAGTTCTTCCAGCTCCGCGCGCGGCGGTTTCATTGATGCTCGTGGCGACGCTGCTGTTGGTCTCGCTGGCGGCTCCGGCTCGCCATCCGGCGGTGACGATGAAGGTCTCGCCGCCCGCCCGACTCACGGTCGGCGATCCATTCGACATATCGTTCGTCGTGACCTCGCCCAACCACAGCCTCATCACCGGGCCGCTCGCCGATTCCATGGGCGTGTTCGTGATCGCCAACGAGAAGCGCACGACGCGGATCCACCCGGGCTACGACGAATCGACGATTGGGATCCGCTTGGCCGGCTTCAAACCCGACCACCACTCGCTCCCGGTATTCAAGTTCCTCGTCCAGTCGAGCGGCGGCGTCGACACGCTCGAGACCGACACCGCGTCGGTGACGATCGCCAGCGTGTTGCCGGCGAAGATGCAAGACATCAACGGCCTCGCCCCGGCCGAGATGTTTCCGAATCTCCTGCTCTGGATCATACCCGGCGCCCTGCTACTGCTCGCCGCACTTGCCTATCTTGGGCGGCGGCTGTACCAGCGATTCCGAAAGATTCACGCATTGGCCGCGGCCCCCCTGCCACCGTGGGAGGAAGCACTCGCCGCGCTCGATGCCCTGCCATGGCGGGAATGGCTCGAGGCCGGCCAGGTCAAACGTTATTCCTACGCGCTGTCGCAGATCCTCAAGCGTTACATCGAGCGACGTTTCGAATTTCACGCCGTCGAGCAGACCACGACCGAGTTGCTGGCGAGCATGCGCGCCCGCAAGACGCCGATGCGCGAAGAGGTCGCGCGGTTCTTCGCCCGGTTGGATCTGGTGAAGTACGCGAAGACGGTTCCGCCCGTGGAAGAGGCCGAGTCGGCGATTGCCGAGGTACGTGAGTTCGTGATCAAGACGAAGCCGGTCGCGCCGTCGCCTGCCGCTGCCAGACTCGGCACGACACCGGCGCCAGCGACGGGGAGCGCCTGAACATGCGCCTCGCCTCCCCAGGGTACCTGCTGTTGTTGATCCCGGTCGTGGCCCTCGTGTGGCTGGAGTTGCGCAAACGGACTGGCGCGGTACGGTTCTCCGACGTCTCGTTCCTGCGCGCCCATCAGGGCGCGAGTCGCTATCTAAAGCCGGCGCTCCTCGCCGTGAACGCCTTGGCACTTGCCCTGATGGTGGTGGCCCTCGCTCGCCCGCAACGCGGTCGCATATTCGAGGAGGTGGAGTCGCGCGGCGTCGACATCATGCTGTGCATGGACGTCTCGGAGTCGATGTCCGCCCCCGACCTCAAACCGGACCGCATCACCGCTGCCAAGCAGCGCGCCACCGAGTTCATCGGCAAACGCACGGGGGATCGGATTGGGCTCGTCGTGTTCGGCAATGGTGCAATGACGCAGTGCCCGCTCACCATCAATCGAACCGTGCTGGCGTCGATCATCGATCGGCTGCGGCTGGGGACGATCGATGGAACACGGACCGCGATCGGCATGGGCCTCGCGAGCGCAGTCGGGCGGCTCAAAGGCGCGTCCGCCAAGAACAAGGTCGTGATCCTGCTCACAGACGGACTCAATAACGCCGGCGAAGTCGACCCGCAGACCGCGGCCGAGCTGGCGGTGACCTACGGTATCAGGGTCTACTGCATCGGCGTCGGCTCGCAGACGCCCGTCACGGTGATGGTCAACGACCCGATCTGGGGACCGCGACCGCAGACGGTGGCCGCCGACTTCGATCTCAAGACCCTGGAGAACATCGCGAACCTGACAGGAGGCAAGGCGTACACCGCGTCGGACGACGAAGCGCTCAAGCGGATCTACGACGAGATCGGCCGCCTCGAACCGACGCGCTTCAAGACCGCGCGACACACGCTCTATTCGGAAAAAGCCTGGGCTTTCATGTTGCCCGCGATGGGTCTGTTCCTGCTCGGCCTCATCGTCCCCGCCGTGGCGCTGCGGAGGCTGCCATGATTCGCTGGGGCGCTTCGCAGTATCTGATCCTGCTGATCGCGGTCCCGATCATTGCCCTGGTCATGCTCGCGGGCGCGTGGCTCAAACGCCGGAGCCTCGGCCGTCTCGCCGACCCCGCGCTCGTCCCTCGCCTCACCGACAGCTGGAGCCGACGCTGGGCGGCCGCCAAAGCCATGTGTCTGCTGCTCGGGCTCGCCCTGCTCATCGTCGCCGTGGCGCGCCCGCAATGGGGCGAGAAACTGCAAGTATACAAAGGACGCGGCATCGACATCGTGATCGCCCTCGACGCGTCGAAGAGCATGCTGGCAGCGGACGTGACTCCCAATCGGCTGACGCGGGCCAAGACCCAGATCGCGGCCCTGCTCGACAACCTCAACACCAATCGTGTCGGCATCGTCGCTTTTGCGGGCGATGCCCAGGTGATGTGCCCGCTGACGCCCGATGTCGAGGCGGCCAAACTGTTCCTCGACATCATCGATCCCGACAACATGCCGCGTCCGGGCACGAACATCCAGACCGCCGTCGTGGCTGCAGCGTCGCTGTTCGATCCGGGTGTGGAAACCTCCAAGGCGCTGGTGCTCGTCACCGATGGCGAAAGCCTGGAGGGCGATCCGGCGGCGACCACCAGGCTTGCGACCGACGAAGGCATCCGCATCTTCGCGGTGGGCGTGGGCACGACCGAGGGCGCAACGATCCCCGAGTCGCAGGGCGCAGGCACGAGCTACAAGAAGGACAAGGACGACAAGATCGTGGTGTCGCGTTTGGCGGAGCGGTTGCTGCTCGTCATGGCCAAGGCGACCGACGGCCGCTACTTTCGCTCCGAAACGATCAACCTCAACAGCCTCGTCGCCGCGCTCGACCAGCTGCAGAAGAAGGCGATCGGTGGCGGTGAGTACATGGAGTACGAGGAGCGCTATCAGTACTTCCTGCTCGCGGCATTCCTCCTGATCTTCGTCGGGCTTCTGATCAGCGATCGCCGTGGCGCATGGTTCCCCCGTATAACGTTGCCGAGACTGGGAACGCCCGAGCGACGCTCCCACGCGCCGGGGACCGGTGCCGTGGGTGCGGTGCTCATCCTCGCGATCGGTGTCAGTATGGCCCCGCCGGCGCGGGCCGATGTCGGATCCAGCATGCGTCGCGGCCTGGCACTCGAGAGCAAGGGCAAGTACGACGACGCGATCAAGGCGTTCCAGGAAGCGTTCGTGCTCGAACCGGACAATGTCCGCATCCACTACGATATCGGGCGCGCCCAGTACCAGAACAAGCAACACGCCGAAGCCCTCGACAGCTTTCAACTCGGGCTGCTGTCCAAGTCACGGGCGCTTCGCGCAAAGACCCTCTACAACATGGGGAACTGTCACTATCAGGAGAAGCGACTGGACGAGGCCATCACCTCGTACACACTCGCGTTGCTTCAGAACCCCGGCAATCTCCAGGCCAAGCAAAACCTCGAGTACTGTTGGAAGATGAAAGCCGAGCAGCAGCAGAAGCCGGACTCAACGCAAAAGCAGCAGCAACAACAACAACAGAAACAAGAACAACAGCAACAACAAAAGCAACCACAGCCGGCAGAGGCACAGAAGGGTTCGATCAGCAAGGATCAGGCGGATCGGATGCTGCAGGCTCTGCAAAGCAAGGAAAGGGAAAATCTGAAGAACCAGCCCAAGAAGCCACAGCAACCGGATGCCGGAGGGAAGGACTGGTGAAGACGCTTGCCCGACTCTGGCCTGCTCTTGATCGCGCGGTGTTCATCGCGACCGCGGTGTTGCTCGCCGCGATCGCCGTGACCCGAGTTGCCACAGCCGGCGAACTCCAGTTCTCGGCGTCGGTGGATCAGACGACCGTCGGGTTGGGCGAGCAGTTCCAGGTGACGCTCACGGTGCAGGGCGAGGACATGCTGTCGGTGCCGGCGCCAGCGCTGCCGCCACTGCCCGACTTCAGCGTGCTCGGCAGCACGTCTTCACAGTCGACGAGCATTTCGATCATCAACGGTCAGATGAAGAAACAGGCCACGGTGAACTTCATCTACGTGCTCTCGGCCAAACATCTCGGCAAGGCGACGATCCCACCCTGCAAGCTCGCCTACCAGGGCAAGAACTACGAGAGCCAGCCGATCGAGATCGAGGTCGTCAAGGCCGCACAGGGTCAGGCGGCGCCGCTGCCGTCGCAGCCGGGCATGCCCCCGTCACGGGCGCAGGTGCCGCTCGAAGGCAACCTCTACCTGTCGGTCATTCCGAGTCGCAAGACGGTCTACGTCGGTGAGCCAGTCACCGTCGAGGTCTCGCTCTGCACTCGCTTCCAGATCAGCAACGGCGGCTGGGCTCAGATGCCGACGTTCGAAGGCTTCTGGGCCGAGAAGATCTTCGATGCCGACAAGTTCGACTTTCAGCGCCGCACCATCGATGGCAAAGCCTACGGCGTTTCCCTGCTCAAGAAGGTGGCGTTGGTGCCATTGTCACCGGGCGTAACAGCGATCAAGCCGATGGCCATGAACGTCGTCGTGGCCCAGTCCTCGCGAGACTTCTTCGATGTGTTCGGCAGCACCCAGACGGCGCGGATCGAATCGAAGCCGGTCACGATCAACGTGCTACCGCTGCCCGAGAACGGCAGGCCCAAGGAGTTCACCGGCGGCGTCGGCCAGTTCACGATGACCGCGTCTCTCGATCGCGCGACGACGACCAACAGCGATCCTCTGAACCTGACAGTTCGCATGAGTGGCAGCGGCAACATCCGGATGATCGGCAAACCCGAACTGCCGGCGATGGCCGGTCTCAAGATCCTCGATCCCGAGACCAAAGACGACGCGCACGCCTCCGGCGACGGTGTGCGTGGCTCGAAGGCGTTCCGCTTCCCAATCATTCCGCAGAGCGACGGCAAGTACGTCATCGCGCCGATCGAGGTCGCGTACTTCGATCCGCAGAGCAAATCCTACCGCACGCTCAAGGCCGGACCCTTCGAGTTCTCGGCCAGCGGCTCGGCGACGAACGCGCCGCTCACCGAGGCGACGGGGCTCAGAGTGCTCGGCACCGACATCAACTACATCAAGCCGGATGCGTCGGCGCTGGCCGTCACGTCGATGGACCCGCCGTGGTGGCCGAATCTGCTCTACCTGCTGTCCCTCGGCATGGTGGGCAGCGCGCTCTGGTACCGGGGCCACAGCGAACGGCTGATGTCGGACCGTGGCTACGCGCGCAAGACGCGCTCGTCGGGTCTCGTCAAGCAACGGCTCAAACAAGCGGAGAAGTTGCTGCGAAAGCACGACGAGAAGACTTTCTACGCCGCACTCACGCAGGCGGTCATCGGCTACCTCGGCGATCGCTTCAACATCGAGACCCACGCCATGACCAATGAGCAATTGCGGGCCGCGCTCGATCACAACCAGGTCCGACCCGAGACGGCGGCGGCGGTGATCGAGATCGTGGACGAATGCGAGATCGCGCGCTTCTCACCGGGCATGCTCGAGCACCGGGACCCCCGGCGGCTGTTCGAGAAAACCCGCGACACGCTCGGGCGGATCTAAGGTGTTCAATCCCCGCACGCGAGGCCGAACGTCGTGATGGCGACCCTGATGCTCGTGCTCGGCGTCGCGCTCACCCCGCTTCAAGCGTACAACCACGGCAACACGCTCTACGCCCAGAAAGACTATGCCGCCGCGGTTTCAGCATACGAAGCGGCACTCGAGGCCGGCACCGTCGCCGCCGTGCACTACAACCTGGGCAATGCCCTGTTCAAGACCGGCAGGATCGGACGAGCGATTCTCAACTACCGCCGGGCCCGCTACCTCGATCCGCGTGATTCTGACATCGCAACCAATCTGAACTTCGCGCGCAGCTACCGAGTGGACAAGATGCTCGCCGTGCCGAGCCCGCTGGCGCGGGTGCTCGACGACGTCTTCCACCAGCTGTCGCGACGTGGCGCGGCGGTGCTGGCGTCTGTCAGTTGCATGCTCGCAGCTCTGTTACTGGCCTCGTGGATCGTCAAGCGTTGGACGGCACTCGCGATCGCTGCGTCCCTGTGTGCGCTGGTGGCGATGTTCGGTCTCATCACGCAACAGGTATGGGCCAGCGAGATCGCGGAGCGGCCAGCGGTCATCGTCGTGCCCGAGGTCAGCGCCCTGAGCGGTCCCGGCGAGGAGTTCAAACAGATCCTCCTCCTTCACGACGGCACCGAGTTGCGGATTCGCGAGGCGCGTGGCGACTACCGGCTGGTGCAGATTCCCGGCAGCGGTGGAGGCTGGGTGCGCAAGGACGCCCTCGAGCGGGTCTATCGGTAATTGCGGTAGCCTTCGGTTGCACACGACGGACGTCAGCGCTCGTTGCTCCGGCCGGCGTCGTCGCCGTGGTTCACATCAGAAGCTGAACTGAAGCCCGGAGGACACCGTCCAATCGAGGCGCTCGAGCCCCGGTAGAGGCCGGTTTCGGTACTGCGCGTTGTAACCGAGATTGATCGACAAGCCGCCGGCGAGCGGTGCGGCCACGGCCGCGCGCGCGTCGAAGTCGCTGTCTTCGGTGTCCTCGAGGTTCACAACCCAGTCACCCGTCGCTTCGAAGGTGGCTTTTTCTGTGAAGTAGTACTTGTAGAGTGCCGCCACGCGCGCGGTCGAGAAGTCCTCGTCCACGGCTGCGGTCGTCCGGCGCTGGAGGAGACCGAAGCCGAGTTCGAAATCGAGCAACTGTGGCTTCGCAAGGATCACGTGCAAGGCGGCGCCCACGCCTTCGTCGAACTGGTGCTCGATGCCAGCGTAGACATTGCGCTTGAACCCGGTCAGGCCGTAGAGCGAAACCCGCGCGGCGAGTGCGTAGTTGGCGCGCAGCCCGAGGCCGTAGCGTCCCGCATTCTCGGTGTCCCCGTCCTTCCCGTACACCGCCTCACCGTCCTGGCTGAAGCCCCACGCGTTCCGCTTCCACTCGAACTTGTCCGAAGCGAGCATCGTGACCACATCGGTGTTGCCACCGGTTTGGACGTAGCCGAAGTTCACGGTCGCCTCGATCGGCTTCCCAGCTTCCTCGGCCTCTGCCCCTCGCGCGTGCGAGTGGAAGACCGACAGCGAGGCGAGCGCGAGCAATCCAACCACTACATGCTTCATGACGGAGTCCTTTCGTGAGATCTCTCGTGGAAACGGGCGCAGCTCGTCCCTTGAATAGAAAAGGACGGGACTACCCTATCAGGCCACGAGTGTCCGAACGGAGAACGATTCTCCGCCCAGCGGACGCGCGAGCGCTGAGCCGCCGGCGTGGATCCGGCCGCGAAGTGGAATCGAACTGCGTCCCTTCCGATCTATCCGAGGGCCGGGATCTAGGTGGTGGCTCCCGCTGTCTGGTTGCTCCATGCCTTCGCCGTTTCGGCCACATACGCCTCGAACGAGCGCGGGGCGTGGCCAAGCACCTTGCTCAGCGCGGCGACTTCTTCGGGCGTTCCGGCGAGGCCGTGCTTCTGGAAGTGCGCGTACATGTGCTTGAAGTCGTACAGGACAGCCGCGGGGAAGTAGGGCGCATTCGCCTTCTCCCACGCCTCGAGGTCGTCGCCGGCGTAGGTGATCGTGCGGCCCAGCGCCTTGCTCCAGATCTCCGCCGTTTCCTTGCCCGTCAGCGGACGCGGCCCGATCAAGTCGTAGGTCTTGCCTTCGTGGCCCGGCTGCGTCAGCGCGATGGCCGCAACTTCAGCGATATCGCGCACATCGACGCGCGACACACCCACGCTGCCGAGCGGCTGCGGGTACATGCCGTACTTGAGGATGACATCGTGGAACCAGTTTTCGTTCTGGTAGAAGTTGCTCGGGCGCAGGATCGTGTAGGGAATGCCTGAATGCTTGATCGCGAACTCGACGCCGACCTTGGATCCGAAATGCGGCAGGTGTGCCGCACGATCGGCATGCTGCACCGACAGGTAGACGATCCGCTTGAGCCCCGCGAGCTTTGCCGCGGTGAGCGCCGTCAGGGCTTCCTGAGATTCCGTGATGCCGACGCCGTTGATGATGAATGCGCCATCGACACCGTCATACAGGGTGACGAGCGATTTCGGATCGAGCAGGTCGCCCTTCAACGCTTCGACGCCGGCGCCGAGGCCCGCGAGTTTTTCGGGGTTGCGGGTGAGGGCTTTGACTTGATGGCCGCGCGACAGCAGCTCGCGTGCGACCTGTGAACCGACAGTGCCGGTTGCTCCGAGGACGAGAAATTTCATAAATGACCTCCGGTGATGAAGATGGACCTACCAGACCAGACGACCCTTGGATGCAGGACAGGGGGTGCGGTTGCGAATATTGTGTGGTTGAACACGCAATTCCCGCGACATGGCGAAGCGCATGGTTCCGAGTCGTTTCGGACCGGATACGTCGTGCCCCGACCTGGGTGTCTCGGTGCGGCGGGCGGCCGAGAGGCGCGGAAGTTCTTTCAGTACAAGCGCTGGCCGACAACTGCCCGCCACGGCTCATCGCGGCACGCGACGTGCGTTACTCACGGATGCACGCCGCACCGCCGGTACGAATCGATCGAAGGAGGCCGTTCACATGCGCCGCAATCCCCGGGGATTCACCCTCATCGAGTTGATGATCGTGGTCGTGATCATCGGAATTCTCGCCGCCATCGCGATACCCAACTTCATCGCCATGCAGCAGCGGGCGAAGGAGGGTTCCACGAAGGCCAACATGCACACGTTCCAACTGGCGGCCGAGGACTATGGCGTGCAGAGCGACGGCGCGTACGCCACCCTCGCAAGCGACGTTGCGCCGCTGCTGCCCGGCGCCGGAAACTCGTTCCACAACCCGTTTGACCGTTCGACGGGCGACCTCAACGCCTGGAAGGACGTGGCGACCTACTCGCCAACCATGGGAACCGGCTCCTCGGTGAAAGGCATCGTGGCCTATGCGGACAGCGTGTCGACCAAGTACGTGATCGCCGGTCACGGCGCAACGGGCGCGCTGGCGCTGCACCTGACCAGCGGGAACTAGGCCCGAGCGCCGGTCCCGGCGGCGCGATGACGACGTAACGGGCCGCCCGATCACCGTGCGGTCGCGACCCACCGCACGCACGACCCCGTCGTCCCCGATGACCAGCGCCGCTGCTACAGCCTGAATCCCGCCGTTACGCCGATCGTCTCACCGGTGATTCCGGCCGCCTCGTCCGAGGCGAGGAACAGCGCGGTGGCCGCGATTTCTTCGGGGTCAAGCATGCGCTTGAGCGCCGTGGGCTCGACGAAGAACTCGCGTTCGATCTCGGCTGCCGTCTTGCCGAGCGCGGCCGCGCGATCGCGCACGACGTTGCCGATGCGCTCGCCCCGCACCGCGCCGGGCGCGATCGCATTCACGGTGATGCCATGAGCGCCGAGCTCGAGCGCCAGCGATCGCGTCAGCCCGATCATGCCCCACTTGGATGCGGCGTACGCGCTGCGCATGGCGTAGCCGATCCGTCCTGCAATCGACGTGATGTTGATGATGCGGCCGTTCCTTTGCGCGACCAGGTGCGGAATCGCGTGTTTCGCGCACAGGAACGCACCGGTCAGGTTGACGGCGAGCGTGCGCTCCCAGTCCTCACACCGGGCCTCGGCCACAGGGGCGGTCGGACCGGTGATGCCGGCGTTGTTCACCAGGATGTCCAGTCGACCGAACTCGCGCAGCGCCGCTGAAACCATGTTCACTACAGCCGGCTCGCCCGCGACATCGGCAACCACAGCGAGCGAGCGGCTTCCGGCGGCGGCGATCGCGGCGGCAGTTGCTTCGAGATTCTCGCGGTTGGTGCCGGCGATCGTGACCGCCGCGCCTTCGCTCGCAAAGCGGAGCGCGATCGCACGGCCGAGCCCGCGCCCACCCCCGGTTACGATCGCGACCTTCCCGCTGAGTCTCATTCGCCGAAGGTATCACGCCCCGCGTCGGGTGTGGCCATGCCACAGGTGTCGCGACGACACGAGCGGTCGGGATCAGCCGATGGTGGTGCTCGCAGACGCGCAGCCCGAGGACGCGCACGAGGCAGAGCGGGAGGCAGACCTGGCCGGCGGTGATGGAGATGGGCCGCTCCATCGGCTAGACTGCGCGCCACTTTTCCTCCTGCTCCATCCGCGGTCCCTGGAGACTCGCCCCGTGCGCCGTGCCACGCTGGTGTCCGCCTTCGCCCTGCTCGTGCTCGCGTCATCTTTGGCGGTCGCCGCGCCGGCACGCTTCGACTTCTATGACCGCGGGCCCTATCGCACCGGCGTGCCGAAGCCGGCCGAGGTGCTCGGCTACGAACCCGGGACCTTCCACACTTCGTACGGCAACATGGAGCGCTACATCGACGCACTGGTGCACGCCGCCTCCGACCGCCTCGCGCGCGAGCCGTTCGGGCGCACCTACGAGTTCCGCGAGCGCGCGGTGCTGGTCATCTCGTCACCCGGGAACATGAAGCGCATGGACGCCATCCGCGAGGCGACGGCGAAGCTGGCGGATCCGCGCCGGCTCAAGAACCCGGCCGAGGCCGAGGCGCTGATCAAGGACACGCCGGCGACCGTGTGGCTCAACTACAGCATCCACGGCGACGAGTCCGCGTCGTTCGAAGCCATGATGCAGGTGGCTTACCAGCTGGCGGCGGGCGAGGACTCGACCACACGGGCGATCCTCGACCAGTGCGTCGTGGTGATGAACCTGGCCCACAACCCGGACGGGCACGAGCGTTTCGTCACCTGGATCAACGCGCTCGGCAGCGGCAATCCCGACCCGTGGGCGATCGAGCAGCAACGCCAGCAGCCGTGGGGGATCGGCGGCCGCACCAACCACTACCAGGTGGATCTCAACCGCGACGCGCTCGCCATGAGCCAGGCCGAGTCGCGCCAGATGGCCCGCGAGTTCCGGCGCTGGAACCCCCAGGTGTTCGTGGATTACCACGGGCAGACGGCGTCGTACTTCTTCGCCCCGCCCGCGACCCCGATCAATCCAGCGCTCTCGGCGGGCGAGGTCGCCAGGTGGACCGACGTGTTCGGCCGCGCCAACGCCGCCGCGTTCGACCGCTACGGATGGAACTACTACGTGCGCGACGTCTTCGACCTCTACTACCCCGGCTACTGGGATTCGTGGCCGTCGCTGCATGGCGCGATCGGGATGACCTACGAGACGGACGGGGGCGGCAACCTCGCCATTCGCCGCGACGACGAAACCGTGGTGACGCTGCTCGACGGCATTCGCCGGCACTTCACCGCCTCGATCGCGACCGCGGCCGCGGCCGCCGCCCATCGGGAGGAGCGCCTGCGCGACTACTACCGATTCGCCATCGGCGCCAGCGACGAGGG
>Ga0315273_10009964_pt1 | contig 12088 bp, 22 predicted proteins | sample YL17G02_0_MG_FD_205753 | JGI IMG/M metagenome (GOLD analysis project Ga0315273, IMG submission 205753) | Sediment microbial communities from Yellowstone Lake, YNP, Wyoming, USA - YL17G02_0 | ecosystem: Environmental > Aquatic > Freshwater > Lake > Sediment | place: USA: Wyoming | collected... | reverse complement strand
GAGAGAAGGAGACGGCGCTCACGGAGCGTACGTTCGTCTCTCCCATTTTTTCTGCCCGTGAGGTGGCTACCCGGGTCGATGGTATCGCCTATACGTTCGCGATCCCTAAAGCTGAGCCTGGGTGGTATAACATACGTCCGATTGACACCAAGCGAGCCAGGCTGGCAGGTAAGGCTGAGCTGCAGAACATCGAGACCTATCTGAAGTGCCTCGGCAAGATACGTCTCGTGCTGGTCATGAAGAAAGATGATGTCTACATGGCGGTGCCTGATAAGATCAATAAGCATGGCATGGCACCACAGCAGTTGGTACCCGTTTTTCTGACGGATGACACGGTGTTGGATTTCGATCGGGTCCTTGCTCGTTATGACGGTGCTAATCTGTGGTTCGAGAGTGTGGACATGGGGAATGACCCCCAGAAGGCAGAGCATCTTCGGACGAGCCTGGAGACCCTCGTAGAGCCCTCTAAAATCAAATGTGCGGGGCTCACGTTTGAAGAGCGTCTGGCGTATACCCTACGGCTCACCCTCGATCAGAAGTTGGTAGAAGACCGCAAAAAGCAGACTATAGAGGGGCACGTAGAGCATGCCGGTGGGAAGCTCCTACGGTTTGCCGAGAAGAAGGATCATATCAGCGTGACCTATACGGTAGATGGGGAGCAGTTCACCAGTCATGTCTCTAAAGATCCTGCGCACCAGGTGATCGCCGCGGGGATATGCTTGGCTGGTAATGACAAGCGGTTTGACCTGAAGAGTTTGATCACGGTAGTGCGTGAGGCTCGGAAACGTCGTGTCGTGCATCGGTTCAACATTGAGGATCCTAGGTTTCGAGATCCATACGCGAATCGGCATGGGGATGAGGACGACGAGGGTGATTAGGGCACAAATTTGAATATATGAGTGAAAAAGACCGGTCCTGTATCTTGTTACTAAGAAAAGAGATAGACAAGCATATTTCGTGGTTGAACGAGTTGGGTTGCCATAGTTGACAAGTTGATATACTGAGGAGGCGCAAATGGCAATGTATTATGGCTGTGGCCTTTGTCACAAATTGGTCGATCCAACCGATGCAACCGTGGTATGCCCAAGTTGCGCCTCCAAACGTGTGGAGTTGTTAACAACGGCACCCAACTCGGCAAGTGACGCCATTGTAGTACTTCGCGATATAGTTGCGGCAGCGGATCATGGGAGTCTGTGCCCTGACTCGATTGCTGTGCGATGCGCGAGAGAAGTACTACAACAGGCGCACGTTGCGTAGGCGTTGTAAGAAATGCGGTTGGCTCTGAAAATTATAGCCCGCCGCAAAACCATTAACAAACGGAGGTGTTTCATGGTCACATGTCAGGGTTGCAAAAAGTCAGTAGATTATGCTCGTCAGCCAGAGGTGTCAATGGGCGCTGTTAAGTGCCCGCATTGTGGTGCTATCATAGACCAGTCTGGCAAGGTGCTAAGAGCGGCGGGACGCTAAGGAAGCCAACCGCACATCTTACAACAGGCACAGGGCGGGGAGTACCCCCAAATTTGGAGTACCAAACTTCGCCCTGTGCCAACCGTTGTACAAAATTTAACCGCGTCTTGGAATTTATAGCCGGGGCGCAAAACAGGGAAAAAATGAACATACTACCGTGTCCACCTCCATGTAACACTGAAGCGATATTAATAGACGACGACGGTTTCTGGGTAAAGTGCCCTAAATGTGGGCTGAGGCTACGTCAGGTAGACTCCACTGCCCATAATGCTATTGAAGCATGGAACAAAAAACAGCGCCCCGGAGACACTAAGGAACGCGGTTAAACTTCGTACAACAAACGTGTTACGGCTCGGAAACCTCGACCCAAATCGCCTAAGAAGGCGACTTCGTAACACGTCAGACGTTGTACAACATTTTGGCCGCTCTGAATTTATAGAGCCGCGCCAAGAAAGGAACCAACATGCTTCCGTGGTCTGACGAAAAAAGGAAAACGTACATTATGGGTGTTACATACAATTATATCCGATTGATTGCTGACCGTAGGAATCCCACCATAAACGCCATTGACCATCCTCGTGGGGTATACAAACTTGCTGTTCCTTTCGAGTATTGCGGCAGACAACCAGTAATGGTGGGATTCAAAATTACTGACGGTGCTATTTTGGACTCAACTTTCTGTGAGCTAATAACAGACGAAGAGGCGCGGCTTGAAGAGATAGGAAGCGTCCAAAACGTCGTACAACAGCGGTAGGAATGTCATAACCGCTGGACATTATGGAGTTAGAATATTATAGGCGGTTACAACATCCGTACCGCGGACGTTGTGGTAAATGCCGTTTGACCTTTATATAAATAGGCGGCGGCAAGAAAGGTGATACAATGGATTTAATGCATGTATTGGGAGGTGTGTGAGCTACCACAGATTTGGGCAAAAAAATGTGTTCTGTTACACCATTGTCTATTCCTACAGCTTTGGGTGAAATTCGTAGAAAAGCTGCCGCCGCAGAAGAGCAAGGTAGTCAAACGTCACATCCCACAACACAGCAAGGGATGCCAGAAACGCAGGCCACTAAGAACTATTAAACAGAAAGATATGCACTATGGAAATTCAGAGAGATCATTACATCGATGCGTGCTCTAAAATAGAGTCCGAGGTAGGTAATCTCGCTATGGAAATCACCTACCTGGATGATTTGCTATATCCCTACAAAGAAACAAATTTCTCGGGGACTTCCGGGGTACACGGCTCCTACCGCGACTCCGAGCTAGATAGGCTGTCTAAAATTATGGACATGATACGAAAACAGGCAGACACCGTGAGAGCCTTGAGACTGTCCTGCGAGAAACTGAGGAAGAAATGATCGACGAAGGTTTCTCAGAGAAGTGTTGGTTCATCTACGGGCTGCGCCTGGGTCGTATCTACATAGGGTTTCTGAAGTACCACTCCAAAGGTACCGTTGGTGGGGTAGATTTTGACTGGCACAAAGCGCTCACTCCCCTACTCATAGGGTGGTACCACTCCCATCCTGGGGTGAAGTTTCTGACTCCCAGCGCTATAGATGATCGCACTATGCGATCGTGGATCAAGGCAACAAACAAGAAGCTACTTTGTGGCATATTTTGCCAGGATGAGCAGAAATGTTATTGCTATTATAAAAGGGGTATGAACGTGGCAAAAGAGTCTGTCATTTGGGTGAAACCTGTGAAAGCTCTATTCTCGGGATCTGTATTCCTGGGAATCTGTGGTGAGAAGTCTATTCGTACTGCCTGAGATATAGAGTTTTAGATAGACTACTGTAATCCAAGAAAGTATATTGTTCAAGCACAGAGCGCTTCTCATTGGTAGAAGGTGACGTCAGGTCTTCAGACCACAACGCCTCGGGATCGCAAGTGAAATTGGCGAAAAACTATGGGGATCTGAGCGATTGGGACGGTGCGATAATCCGATAAGTGCTGGCTATACAGCACACCCTGGACACGAGCGCACGGGGGAAACCATGGATACGAACGCTCTATTCCATGGCGCAGGGCCAGTTCCAGCTTTATACGTCACTGGATACCGTGAGGGGCGCTTTTTCAACAAAAAGGAGTGAGTATGTCTAAGCAGAGTTTTCTCAAGGCAGACGTAATAGAAACACGCAAAGTAAGTGATGCGGTGTGGTGGAACCCATTCACGTGGAATAAATAACACCAGGAACAACGGCGAGTCTGGGATATGGAAGGTCGTGTCAGACCTGATGAACTCAAGCTGTTCGTACATGACGATCCAAACTATGTGTCCGGTGAAAGCGCTTGGGAAATAATTCCATAACAAAGAGGAGTGATATCGTGGCTAAGAAAGAAGAAGCTCCCGTGAAGAAGACCACCACAGTGACTTTGCAGGTGGGTGCAGCAGGCATGTCCATTATCGAGCGTGGGAATGGATTGCCTTTCATCTCCGATCGTACGGAGAAAACGGTGGAGTGGCTCAAGGCAAAGGGCTACAAGGTGACTGACATCGAGCTGATCGGCGCGAAGCCCTCCAACTGGGATACGGTGTGGGAGATTGCTTCTGCGGATCCGGTTGTTCCTGAAGAGCAGCCTACGTTGGTAGATCCTATCGCGAATCCCGAGGACGCTACGGCAGTCGTCACAGAGGTCATATTGAATGAAACCGCTCCGGCTAACTGAGTTCGCGGAGGAGCACTACAAGCGCGATAAGTTATACCAAGTGCATACTCATCCAGGAGTGAAAACATGAAAATGAATGTAAAGGCGGAATGGGTCAAGGATTTGGAGAAACGGGAGGCGGAGATCATCCTCCTGAGAAAAGAGCAGATACTCCGGGAGAGTGAGCTCTATCAGCGGGAACAGACGCTCATGCTGAATCAGAATCTTCTCAGGGAGAGTTCTGATTTCATAGCGGTACAAAAAGATATTCAGAAAAGGCACCTTGCTGCTGTGATAAACGAAACTAGAGAGCTCGGGGTGATGCAGGGCCGCTCCGAGGAAAGGGAGAAAAATAGGGTTTCTCTCGAAGCAGCTATGAAAGAGGTGAATGAGCAGAAAAACAAAGAAATAGAGCTACTCAAGGACCTCCTGACCAAAGCTATCGCGGCTCTCCAGGTCAAGAGTGAGCCGACCAAGAATGAGAGGGGTTAATACCATGCCGCAGCCGTTTATAAAAGCTCTCAGTGCTACTGCCATAGTAGCGGGCATAGTTTTTGTTTTGTGGGGACTTGGGAGTTTCGTCATAGCAGATAGTAGCAAGCATTTGACATCTCAGATAGCCTATTTCGTTGTTCTCAAGCTGGTGTTGGGCGGAGGGCTGATATCTATGGGAGCTTGCTTTTTTGATTTTAGCCCCGCTTACAAGCACTCTAACCGGGTCAGTAGTCCCAAGGATACCCCTCGATTTTACAAGTCAGTTGGACTGTAGAGTTTGATAGGAGTGAGCGATGAAATGTACTTCTTTCGTAGAGCTCAAACCTCTCCGTGATGCTATGGTCGCTGAACAGGATGCATACTATGCCAAACGTAGGGAGTTGAATAGGGTATCTCGACAGGAAACAAAGAGAGATAGATGTCCTCGGTGCCGGGGTGCCGGTGTAGTATCTGGTCAGAGTGCTGATGTCTGCTGTCCGTCTTGTGGGGGACAAGGATAGGAGATCCCTATGTCAAACGATGATAACTATTGGTCCAGGGGGATGCCCAGCACTAATGGTGACTGGTCTGTGATGTGTGATCGCTGTGACGGGTCTGGTAAAGATTCTTCTGGGGACGCATGCAGTAGATGTGGCGGCTCCGGTAGAGTAGACTCGAGCAAGTCGAGCTATGACGATTACAAAAGCTCTTACGGATCTGAAAGTGACCCGTGGTAAATATGAACACGCTCATCCATGAAGAAAAGTATCGGGGCGATAAGCTCCTGAAATAGCGTGCCTTAGCATAGTTACAGATCACTACAGAGAAATAAATTCGATAGACTAATAGCAATTTTTGTGCCGTTTATATCTATATTTGCAAAAATAGTTTGTACGGATATTTGCAAACATAGTATATTAATAGTGGTGCGAAATATAAGCCAGAGAAGGTAGGATAAACTATGTCTAAGATGCACACAAGCGCAGCAGTGCTCTTGCTCGAGAAGTTTTTGAAAGACCAACCTGATGGAAAACTGTTCACGTTCGATGAGCTAAATAAAGCGGCTGAGCGTGATGTGAAGACCGACCGCTTTATCATAGCATCCGTGATGCGTATCCTTACTCGGCATCATGATCGGGTACTTCGGTCAGTGCGCGGCATCGGTTATGAGATTGTTAAGCAAGAAGAAGTTGTAGACGTGAGTCAGGCTTTTCGTAAGAGTGCCAAAAACAAGATCGTGCGAGCTTATGATGTCACCAGCACGGTTGACGTGTCTAAGCTATCTCAAGCAGACCTTGCAAAATACCTAAAAGAGCAGGCGAAAGTTGGCACTTTGCTAACCGTCTGCAGAGTAATCGATTCCAGGAAATTGTTGAAGAAAGGAGCTGATCAGGTATCGGTTCCTACTGAGGGTAGCGTTATGGCGTTGCTCTTTAACAGAAACAGTGAGACAGAAACTGACGCGAGCTGAGTTGGTGTGAGTTGAGCTGACATGGGCTGACAAGAACTGAGCTGATTTGATCTGAATTGATCTGAATTGATCTGATCTGAAATGCCCTTTAAAAGGAGATTTCATGGACCCAAAAAGCTGTACGATGGTTTTAGATAGCGTAACCCCGCTGCTGATGAACCGTGGTGATTTCCAATTGGAGGATGATTATAAGACAAAATACACCAAGCAGCGCGGCGAGACTTACCTTGAGTTTGAGGAACGTATCTGGCGTGAGAAGGTACACTCGAATTCAAAAGGTGAGGTAGTGGCTATCGCTGAGTGGTTCAAACAATCGTTAGTAAACTCGCAACGGCAATCGAATCACCCTATCAAGAGTCCTGGTGGCCGCAAAGCCACGGACACGATGAAACCTTTTTTCATAAGCGGAGTCCTGTTTGAGGACTCGCTAGTAATGAACGGTAAAAGTCCATTCACAAAAGAAACTGTATTGCCTTATAAGGCTATGTGCAAGATACCGAGTACCGGCGGTAGTGTACCTGTTGTTCGGCCTATGATGAACAAGTGGTCAATTACTGTGAACTATACAATCCTCGACCAGGCTATATCCGAGAGTGTGGTGCATGAGTGCCTGGAGTGGGTTGGTATGTACAGCGGAATAGGCGATTATCGACCTCAGAATGGTGGGAGCTTCGGGAGATTTACGGTTAAATAAATTGAAAGGACTTGAATTGACTTGATTGGGGCTGAGTTGAACGGAGTTGAGCTGAACTGAGATGATGTGAGTTGAATTGACGTGATATGGCTTGAGATGAACTGGTATGAATTGAACTCAACGGTGTCTCTCTCCGAATTAAACTCGGAGAGAGATTTTTAAGAGTGGCTTATGGATACATTTATACACGAAAAAGAATATAGGGGTGATCAGCTCTTGAAAAAGATAGCTGGTACAAATTTGTTTTTTTGTGGAGTAGGGGCCGTTGGAAGTAATGCGTGTGATAATATGTGCCGGACAGGATTCCAAAAAATTATTGCTATAGATTTCGATCGAGTGACTGACCATAATAGAAGTAATCAGATATGGGGTCGTAGAGATGTAGGGCAGCTCAAGGTAGCTGCTCTAAAAACAGCTATGTTTAATAGCATGGGAGTTACGATCACAGACATAGCTCGTAAATTAGACTCGTCGAATATTTCCAAATATATAAAAAAAGATTATCTGGTGATTGATGGGTTTGATAATCCTGAGAGTCGTGCTTTGGTACATGAGCATTGTAAAAATAATCAGATCCCTTGTCTTCACATAGGACTCAATAAAGACGTAGCGGAAATCAGTTGGAACGATGTCTATAGAGTTCCAAAGGCTGTAACTGGGTTAGACGTGTGTGAGTATCCTTTGGCCAGGAATATTGTTATGATGTCTGTTGTGGTAGGTGTAGAGTCCATCATACGCTATCTCGCTACCGGAGCTCAGGAGAGCTATTTCATTACCCTGGGCGATCTGAAGATACTGCCTAAATAGAAAAGAGTCTCGCATGGGTCTCAATCAATACGAAGTTATCCGGACTGCTGATGGGAATAAGTATCTCGCGCTCGGAGACACTCTGGTGTTCTGCCTGAGTAATGAAGACGCTGTGAAGAAAGAGGATATCTATTGTCTTCGACATATGGGTATGAAAGAGTTGGGGGTCTATGAGGTCTTGGGTAGACTCTGCCAAACAGAGTGCAAAGAAATAGGCACCCCCGTGATAAGTATGGAAGATCTCGTGGTATTGCTTTCGTGTGCTCGTGAAGCATTGAACAGCGGGATGGTAGATTTGCCCTATAAAGAGTCAGTTGTGACATATACCGTTACCAAGATAGAGCAGCGCCTGGGAAAGATCGGTTTAACCGTAGAACGGTCTGGTAGTCCATCTAAAACAGACAGGTGATCTAACCTATGATGCCAAGGATGCTCGGTGATAAAGTCCTGAAAACTAAAATAGCTGCTTTGATAGAGGATCACTCGGGCGGCATGAAGTTCACGGATTTGATTAGTAGTCTCACCGAGTGGGTCGCTGTGAATGAGTACTGTTTTGACAGGGATTTCGTGGACAGGGTGTCTACACTGGTACACCGAGAGATGAAAGGCATCAAAGTGCTCTCGTACACGTACAGACCTATCAAGCGAGAGAAATTGTTCGTTTACACGCCGTGAAGCAATTATCTGTTAATATTCTCTTGTGTGTAGTATGTTTCACACAGGGGGGATTCCTATGAGATACGCAGTGCTCGCTTTGTTCGTGTTGAGTTGTGCAGTATACGCCAAGCAGCGTACAGAGACGGTGAGAGTGGTGAAGACGGAGACGACAGTCGCGGCTACCCCGGACTCTACTCGGCTCGCGTGGGAAGACACTCTGAAGATTACCACGACCTACCGTGATACCAGCATCGTGGTTAAGATCGATACGGTAAAGACAGCCTCTGCGGCTCGGATTGTCCCGAAGACTGCTGCCAAGAAGTAAATTTTCAGTCTCGTTCTTTGAAAATATGGGCATGACAGGTTTCGACGTTTTGTGTGAAGTATGTGGTGCATGCCGAGGATGATCATTGGCCTCGTAAAAAATTGATCGAGTTTTAACTGCCAACAAGACAGTTAATCCGGGTTTGGCCTTTGCGCTTGGCTTCACGGCCATGTGCGAGTTGACTACCCCGGTCGCAATCGCCGTCTGATCAAACAGACTGCGTGAATCCTATACGAGTCCGCATAGCGTAGGATTCTATTTTGCGGATAGGGCACCCGAACGCATAGTAGAGAAGGGGACCTAAACGACATCTATGCACTCTGTGGTGAAGTTTGCCAGGATAATAACTACAGAGGATATAAACTGGACAAGCATGTAGTACCGTGTATGAATCGCTTGACGGACGCGAGTTCAATTCTCGCCATGTCCACTTTTTCTATATATAAGATAGGCTATCAAATATGTTCTCTAAAGGCACCTTCCGAGAAGATGGTGTAGACATCACCATCAAGAACAACCCAGACCACGTCCTGTCTCCGAGCGACTGGGACATGGTGGCTAAAGCTCGCTGCAGCAAAATCACACCAGCAGAGTATAAACGCTGGTACCTGAACCTCATCAAAGAGCGCTGGGCTGCCCTAAAACCAGAGTTCTTGGTCCTGGCTCAAGAGGGCATGGACAAGAACATAAAGTTACTCTGCTACTGCCCCAAGACCTCCCCATTTTGCCACGCCAAAATAGCCTCTGATTTCATGAACGCCCTCGTGAAAAAGATGCGGGCTGGTACGATTACTGCTTGATTACTCTGATCTAAAAAAGTATATTTCCAGTATGAGTGTAGATATACCATGTGCTCTGTGCGAGCGTACTGTGCCTGATCGATATCTTGAGAGACATCATCTGGTACCGCGGTCTAAAGGTGGGGACAGCATGGTTTGGATGTGCTGCGATTGTGGCAATCAAATACACATACTGTTCACCAACAACGAGTTACGTGACTCGTACTGCACTATAGAGGCTCTCCGATCAAATAGCCGGGTGTGGCAGTGGGTGAAGTGGGTGCGTAAGCAGAAGAACTTCGGGATCTGTATGAAAAAAAAGAAACGAAAGCTATAATGGAATACTCGTTCGAAAAAAGTGAGTACAACTATTATGCTACTGCTATGATTTTTGGTGGTCGTAGCCCTCATCTGAGTAACTTTAGTGCGTTCTCTTTGGACATCTTCAGGAAACGAAGCCTGGTGTTCTCCGAGATGAGCGCACTCACTGTAGAAAGTAACCTAGGTATAGTACGTCACCTGAAGATAGACGAGACTCGGCTTTTCGAAGCCAGTCACGTGGATATGCGTAGTGAGACCAGTCGGATCATATCCTACGTGGACATAGTAGCTGGGTTTCATTTATCAGACGCCCTATTTTCAGATAGTGAGTATGAGTACTTTCAACGTAGCTGGAACAAGACCGTTGAGAACAAGATACGGACACTTGGGATGCTCATACAGTCCCTACAGCTCAGGGATATCCGCACGATACCTCTGCTGATAAATGAGTTCCAGTATATATCTAAAACGCTTCTGGATCACGCGGACTTTTTCCTGGTGGGGAAGAATGCTGAACATACATGATTTCTATAATCACCCTAAAGTGCACAAGATGGAGTGGGAAGATCTTGTTATCTTCACGTACTCCCGGGAGTGCCAGTACGATCGTAGCTGGGATGATATCACCATGGCGGCGCGTGGTATCATATTCAACAAAGTCACCGGAGAGCTGGTAGCCCGCCCATTCAGGAAATTTAAAAATTTAGGGGAGGCTCCCGATACCTCTTTCGGTAATCTCCCTGACGAGCCGTTCACTGCCACGGTTAAGATGGACGGTTCGCTTGCGATCGCCTTCCCGTACAAGGATCAGTACTGGATCGCTACCAAAGGTTCCTTCCAATCCTCTCAGGCCGTATGGGCTACTGAGTGGATGCGTAAAAACATTCGTATGTCAGAGTATCGTAAAGGGTACACGTACCTGTATGAGGCTATCTACAAAGCCAATAAGATTGTAATCGACTATTTAGATTATGAGGGATTGACTCTTTTGGCGGTGATAGACAATGAGACTGGCAAAGAGCTACCCTACAAAGATCTTGTGACTGAGGCTGATAGGGTAGGTGCAGTCGTGGTGAAGCAGGAGACCAGTTTCTCTACACTCGAGGAGCTATATGAGTATTGCAAGGATCTCCCGGCGACTCAGGAGGGTTTCGTAGTCACGTTCTCCAACGGATTGAAGGTAAAAATCAAAGGAGATACCTATTGTCGAATCCACAAGATGATCTCTCGGATGACTCCCCTGTCGTACTGGGAGGCTTGGGACCTCGACCTGAAAGACATCCCTAAAGAGTATCTGGCGCAGCTCCCTGAGGAGTTTCGGGATGTCTCTGACGCGCTGTACCAGCAGATCTATGACATGCACTGGGAGCCGTTCAAGAGGGCTGTCCAGCTGCATGAGGAGATGAAAACTCTGCTGGGTCCAGGGGCTGATAAAAAGACGTGGGCTTCTCGTACTCGGGAGCTACACCCCAACGAGTTTTCCGATATCATGGACCTCTACAACGGAAAAGAAGGAAAAATGTGGTGGAGGATCCACAAGAACGTCCGTCCCACGCGCAACATCCTACCGGAGTCTTTGGCTGGCTCCGACCGCATCAAGCGAATCCTTTCGGACTCCTAAACTTTTTAGGTTAAAATGGTTCTGCCGGTGTCTATATTCTGGTAGGCAGGCCTCATAGATTGAGGTCAGTATGAGCGTGCTATTTTTTGGTTTGGGTGCTGTTGCTGCCGTGGTGGTGGTTTCAATCACTGCTTTGGTGGTGATAGTGTTTAAGCTGATGAAAGAGGTCCGCGTTTTGAGAGAGAGTAGTGTAGAAGACAGAAGAAACATGAATTCTGAAATCGGCAGTGTCGTCAATATGATTGACACGAGCTGTAAAGACTATCTGGAGCAGGCAAAAAAGTATACAGACTCCAGGTTGGATAAGATGTTCGAAAAACTCTCTAAGTAACTAACAACTAACTGGGGCCTGCCTTTCCCTAAGTAATCTTCAAACACCTATCAAAGGAGCCTGTCATGTCGTGGGAGTATCTCGCACTCGGTGTTGTAGCGGTCCTGGTGATCCTGATGGTCATATTCAGGAAGAACCCTATCGTGAAGCTCTACTGGAAGTACTCTCTGATCCTCATCCCACTGGTAGTCCTGATAATCCTGAAAATTATCACGGACACTAAGAACAAGACGACCACGGGTACTACGGATCCCACAAAGCCTGACCCTCTCGCTGTGAAAATCAAGGATATCAAAGAGGAGTTGGTAGAAGCTCAGATGACCACAGCCATTGAGGTATCCGCGGCGAAAGCCAAGAACAACGAGACCCTGAAGAAGCTCGAAGAAGTCACCAAAATCACTGACAAAGCAGAACGTCGTAGACAGATCGCGGCGATGGTCGGTTAACTGGAAAGTAGCTCCCCATGAGAATACTGACAGCAGTTGTAGT
>Ga0315273_10009963_pt1 | contig 12089 bp, 9 predicted proteins | sample YL17G02_0_MG_FD_205753 | JGI IMG/M metagenome (GOLD analysis project Ga0315273, IMG submission 205753) | Sediment microbial communities from Yellowstone Lake, YNP, Wyoming, USA - YL17G02_0 | ecosystem: Environmental > Aquatic > Freshwater > Lake > Sediment | place: USA: Wyoming | collected... | reverse complement strand
GCCGACACGCGGGCGCGACCGGACGAACTCGAGTTCCAGCCGCAGCCGCGCGACCAGGCAGAGAGGGGGACGTGATGGGATGGATCGCCAGAGCGATCGACGCCGGCCATGACTATCGCAACCCGCTGGCGGACGTCGAGGACGGTCTCTTCGTCGACATCGGCGCCAGGCGCGCGAAGGTCTCGCAGTTCTGGATGCTCCTCATCCTCTCCTCAACCATCGCCGCCGGCGGCGTCGTCGGCGACTCGACTCCGGCCGTCATCGGCGCGATGATCGTCGCGCCGCTGGCCACGCCCATCTACGGCGTCGCCCTGGCGACCGTCGTCGGCTCGTCCCAGCGCCTCCGGGCGGCGCTGACCCTGCTCGTCGCCGGCGTCGCCGTCAACATCGCCATCGGCGTCCTGGCGGGACTCGTCCTGACGCAGCGCATGCCGCTCGACGCCAACCCGCAGATCACCGGCCGCACGGCGCCGTCGATGCTCGACCTCCTCGTGGCCGTCGCCACGGGTGTCGCCGGCGCGTTCGCGCTGACCCGCCGCGACGTCTCGAACATCCTCGCCGGGGTGGCCATCGCCATCTCTTTGGTGCCGGTCCTCGCCGTCGTCGGCATCACGGCCGGCGCCGGCCGCTTCGACCTCGCCTGGGGCGCCCTCCTGCTGTTTCTCACCAACGTCGGGGCGATCCTGATGGCCGGCGCCGTCGTGTTCGGCGCCGCCGGGTACCAGCGCGAGGCCGTCGAGCGCGACCCGCGCATCGCCCGGCGTGCGAGAGCCTTGATCGCCGTCTTCGTGATCGCCCTCATCGTGCCCCTCAGTGTCGCCTCGTGGCGCACCTCGCGCTACGAGGGCTGGGTCCAGGCGACGACCAAAGCGGCGCACGCGTGGGTCGACGGCACCGGCTGGGATGTCGATTCCGTCAGGCTCAGCGGCGACGACATCGTCATCACCGTGCTCGGGTCGGGCGACCCGCCGTCCGTCGAGGAGCTGAAGGCCGAGGTGCGGGCCAGCGTGCCGGACCACGTGCCGGTCGTGCTCGTCGAGGAGAACGGCACGACGACGGACCTCTAGGCGCACCCACGCCACTGAGAAGCGTTGGGATCGCGGCGGGCTGCGCGCGAGTCCCGCCCATCACGGGGCCAACGGCGACAAGGTACCCTCGCCATGCGTATAGTCTTGGCGTGCCGCGTGAGCAGCACGGCGTCGCCAAACGTGTGCTCGCGGCAAACCACGCAGCTGGGGGGAGCGCATGGCCACAGCAAAGCGCGCGATCGCGGTCGTCGGCGACGTCACCGTCGACTGGATGTTCATGCACCCGGGCGGCGGACCCGAGGGCGTCGACTTCCCCGAGATCTGGGGGGCCGGGTTCGAGTGCGGCGCGTTCGCGCAACCGGGTGGCGCCGCCATGCTGGCCGCCCTGGTGCGCGAACTGACGTACCGCGACCCCGCCCTCTCCGGCACGTGCGAGGTGACGGGGCCTGCGGTGTCGCCCCGCGCCCTCAGCTCGCCCGGGTATCGGGCCCTCGACCGCACCTGGACCTCGTGGTCGCTGCACCCGCGGAGCCCGTCCGAGCCCTCGCGCTACGCTTGGCGCATAGCAGGCTTCTGGGGCCAGAGCTGTATCTGCAGCGCGGCCGGCCCCCGGCCTCGCCCCCGGGCGCGGCGCACGGCCCCTGACTACCTCGTGATCGACGACGCCAACCTCGGATACCGCGACGACGCGGCGGCATGGTCGCCTCTGCTCTCGGCAAAGCCGCGCGCCAAGGCCGTCCTGATCAAGATGAAGGCGCCCCTGGCGGCAGGTGCCCTGTGGGAGCTCCTTGCGAAGGACGTCGCCGACGTGCTCACCGTCGTGGTGCCGATCGATGATCTGCGCAGGAGCAGCGTGCAGGTCGGCGATCAGCTCTCGTGGGAACGGACGACGCGCGAGATCCACGCCGCGGTGCACGCGACCGACCTCGTGCGCGCCGCGCGCGTCGTCGTGAACCTGGGTCCCTCGGGAGCGCTGGTCATGGAGCGCGACGGCGACTGCACCCTCGTCTTCGACCCGCTCGCGCAGCTGGGTGACTGGGAGCGGCGACGTCCGGGACTCGTCCTGGGCCACGCGACGTGCATGTGCGCAGCTCTGCTGCACGACCAGCTGCACGGCGGCGGGGATCCGGTCGGCGCGGTCGAGCGCGCCCTGCGAGCGATGCGCTTCGTGCACGAGACAGGCTACGAAGAGCTCGATCGCGCCAGCCGCGCGTCGGACGCTTGGGGCTCACGACCCGGGCGGCGCGTGCAGGGCCTTCGCCTTCCATACAAGGCCGCTGCCGACGTCATGCTCGGCCAGTCATCCCGGGAGTTTGCGCGCATCGCGCTGGAGGACCCGAGCCGTGCCTCGCACAGCTTCCTCGTCGAGCGGCTGGGCTCGACCGATCTGACGGCGGTCGCCTGCGCCGTCGCCCTAGGCGGCCCCGGCCGCCTGCCGGCCGGCATCCCTGTCGAGACGGTCGGCGCGTGGTCGTCGATCGACCGCAGCGAGATCGAAGGGATGAGGGCGGTGCGCAACATCGTCGCCGGGTACGCCGCCGACTTCGAGAGCGGGCGCCGGCTCGAGCAACCGCTGTCGATCGCGGTCTTCGGTCCCCCCGGCGCCGGCAAGTCGTTCGCCGTCGAGCAGATCGCCAGGACCCTTCTCCCCGACAAGTTCGAGACCTGCGAGTTCAATCTGTCGCAGTTCCGCTCCGAGGAAGGGCTCCCGCCGGCCTTCCATCAGGTGCGCGACCTCGGCCTGCGTCAGGTGCTGCCCCTGGTCTTCTGGGACGAGTTCGACACCCCGCTCGGCGGCTCCCCGTTGGGTTGGCTGCGCTTCTTCCTCGCGCCAATGCAGGACGGCGAGTTCCGCGAAGGCGACACCTACCACCCGATCGGGCCGGCCGTGTTCGTCTTCGCCGGCGGCACGAGTCCCAGCCTGCGCGAGTTCGCCGAGGTGAAGGACCCCGAGGCCGAGAAGGCGGCCAAGAAGCCCGACTTCCTAAGCCGGTTGAAGGGCTACGTGGACGTGCTGGGCCCGAACCCCCACGGCCCCGACGACGTGGCCTACATGCTCCGCCGCGCGTTGCTGCTGCGCTCGCTGCTCGCGCGGCGCTCGCCGCGCCTGCTGCGCGACGGCATCATGCGGGTCGACGAGGGCGTCCTGCGCGCCTTCATCTGCGTTGACAGGTTCCGCCACGGGGCGCGCTCGATGCAGGCGATCATCGAGATGAGCTCGCTCAGCGGCAAGCTGCACTTCGACCGCTCGAGTCTGCCTCCCGAAGACCAGCTGAACCTGCACGTGAACGGCCGCGTCTTCGAAGACCTCGTGGAGCGAGGGCCGTGAGCGCAAGCCGCATCATCCGCGTCGGCGTGACCGGGCACCGGTCCTTCGCCTGCGCGCAGGACGTGGCCGAGAGGCTGGGCCTCGGCTTGGACAACCTGAGGCGACTGGCGAGCGACGAGGCGGGCGTCCCGACGCGCCTCGAGGTCCTCTCGGCACTCGCCGAGGGCGCCGACCGGCTCGTCGCCGAGGTCGCCCTGTCTCAGCCCGACACCACGCTGGTGGCCGTGCTCCCGCTCGCACGGGAGGACTACCTGGACGACTTCCCCGCCGCGGAGTCCCGACGCGAGTTCGAGGACCTGCTGGCCGCCTCCCGCGCGGTCGAGACGATGCCGCCTGCCGCGACGCGCGAGGCGGCCTACGAACAGGCCGGCCGCTGGATCGTCGAGCACAGCGACACCCTCGTAGCCCTGTGGGACCGGGACCCGGCTCGTGGCCAGGGAGGAACGGCCGAGATCGTGACGTACGCTCTGGAACGCGGAGTGCCGATCCTCTGGGTGCGCACAACAAGACCGCGGCAGGAGGGCTCGTGGCGCGAGTACTTGGGCGACCGTGAGTGAACCCGGCAAGCGTCGCTGGAGACGCCTAGGCTGGGTCTTCGAGTGGCCGACGATCGGCGTCTGCGCCGTTCTTTCCATCGTCCTCGGCTACATCGGCTTCGCGCAGATGTACGAGGCCCTCGGCGAGGAGCAGGACTTCTGGGGGACCCTCTACCCCAGCCTTCAACTCTTCGTGATGGAGTCCGGCGCGGTCACCGGCCCCGTCACCTGGCCGCTGCAGGTCGCACGCTTCCTGGCGCCCGCTGTCACCATGGCCACCGCAGCCAAGGCACTCGCCGTCGTGTTCGGCGAACAGCTGCGCCGCGTCCGCCTGCGCCTCACGCACGACCATACCGTGGTCTGCGGCTTGGGACGCAAGGGCCTGCTCGTCGCCGAGGCGCTGGCGCACGGCGGGGAGCGCGTCGTCGTCGTCGAGAAGGACGAGAGCAACACGTACGTTCTAGGGGTCCGCGAGCGCGGCGTCGCGGTCGTGCTGGGAGACGCCGCCGAGGCGGACGTGCTGCGCCGCGCCCGCGTCCCGCAGGCGCGACGCGTGCTCGCTGTCTGCGGCGACGACGGCGTCAACGCGTCCGTCGCCGTACACGCCCGCGAGCTGTGCTGCGATCGGGCGACTCGGCCTCTGGACTGCGTCGTCCACATCGTCGACGACAACCTCTGCCGCCTGCTCAAGGAGCAGGAGCTGAGGGGCACCGGCGACTGCACCGTGCGCTTCGAGTTCTTCAATGCCTACGAGCGCGGCGCCCGGCTTCTGCTTCGCCAGCACCCGCCCTTCGACACGGCCGCCGCAACGTCGACCGACGCCGCGCCCCACATCGTCATCGTCGGCTGCGGCACCATGGGCAGCAGCCTCGTGGCACAGGCGGCGCGCGAGTGGTGGCGCGTCGCTCGCGGCACCGGCCGGCGACTCACCGTGACAGTGGTCGACAGAGAGGCTCGCGCACGGTGCGAGGCGATCGAGGTGCGCTGGCCGCGGCTGCCCGAGTCCTGCGACCTCGTGCCGGTCGAGCTCGACGTCACCACACCGCAGTTCGAACGCGGCGAGTTCCTGGACCAGAGCGGCAGCGGCCGTCCACCGGTCGGGTGCGTGTACGTCTGCCTGGACCACGACTCGCGCGGCCTGACGGCGGCGCTCGCCGTGCATGCCGGCGTCCACGGACGTGGGCTGCCGATCGTCGTACGCATATCCGGTCTCTCGGGCCTCGCCCGTCTGGCGACCTGTTCGGTCGGCGGCTTCGAGAACCTGACCTGCTTCAGCGTGACCGCCGGCGTCTGCGCCCCCGAGCGCCTGTTCGCCGGTACCCACGAGACGCTGGCCCGAGCGATGCACGAAGAGTACGCGGCCGACCAGACCCGTCGTGGAGTCACGGCACGGGAGAACCCTGCTGTGGTCCCGTGGGAGCAGCTGCCCGACGACCTGCGCGAGTCGAACCTGAGACAAGCGGACCACATCGTCGCCAAACTGGCCGCGGTCGGCTACGACATCGCCCCGCTCACCGACTGGGACGCGGAGGACTTCGTCTTCGCACCGGACGAGGTCGAGGCGATGGCCGAGATGGAGCACGCGCGCTGGATGAACGAACGCCTGGCCGCGGGCTGGAGGTACGACCCCGGCGACAAGGACCTGGAACGCAAGACGAGCCCCTTCCTCCTGGAGCGCTGGGAAGACCTGCCCGAAGAGCAGAAGGACATCGACCGCGGCGCCGCGAGCGATCTGCCGCGCCTGCTGGCGTCTGTGGGCCTGCAGGTGGTCCGGGTCGCGCCTCGACGCGGACCCGGGGGCGGCCCCACGACCGACGCATAGTCCGAGCCGAGACAGAGAATGGGCCGGGGGCGGCGCCTGCGGCGCCGCCCCCGGCCGTTCCGCCTGTTGCGCCGTCACACGAGGCGGCTCACCGGACGGTGAAGTACCGCCAGGACGAGACCGTCCTGGCGTGGTCTGGGTCCTCGTGGATCGCTCGGACCCGCCACTTGCCCGACTTGTTGAAGTAGACCACGACCTTGTACTTGGTCGCGGTCGTCGTGTTGGTGCACGACTTCGCAAACGTCGTGAGGACGCGGCGGTACTTCCCGTTCGAGTAGCGATAGAGCTCGGCCTTGGTGTGGGCCACCTTGTTGGCCGCCGCGGAGTGCCGGGGCAGGAGCGTGCCCCACGCGGTGATCTTCACACCGCGGCGGACCGTCCTGCTGAAGGCGGGCGGCGTCAGCTTGCCGCGCGCCATGACCTTGAGTCTCACACTGCTGCCCCTGTCGTACGCGCTGTCGCCTTCAAACCACAACCAGAAGTACGTGCGTCGATCGATGCGGACCGTCGTCGCGTAGCTGCCGGTCGCCGAACTCAGGGTCGAGTGGTAGAAGTAGTAATCGTCGTCGAATGAGGTGTAGAGGTCGACCGGACGATTCGGCAGCGGCGTTCCAGAAGCGTTGGTCAATGAGCCCGCGATCGACACCGGCATGTTATAGCCGACCGTCTGGGGCAACGCGGTCATCGTGACCACGACGGGCTTGGGCGGGTTGCTGACCCGGACCTCGTCCACGTAGGCGCCTTCCGCAACATTGGACTCGTCGCTGACGAACAGGAACTCAATCGAGACGTTGCTCTGCCCGCACACGCTACCCAGCCCCGGGACATCGGCGAGATCGATGAAGTCGTCCACCCAGCCCTGCGTGTTCCCGGAGGCCTCCCAGCTGTCCCCCGTGTAGTTCACCCAGCCGTACGTCTGGAAGTCGTCTGCAGACACCAGAACGTAGAGAAAGTCGTAGTTGATCTCCGTGTCGCAGTAGAGCTTGTAGTCGAGCTGAGCGCTCGTCATCCCTGACAGATCGATCTGATTGGTCCACATCTCGGCGAACATGTCGTTCGCGTACGGACCGGGCGGTTGGATCAGATCGCCTGCGCAGTAGGCCGACCACGCGCCCACTGCGGGTCGGTAGGTCCAGAACCCCCAAGTGTGAGTGTCAGGGGGATCACTGGCCAGGTACCAGTGGCCGACGCTCCCTTCGAAGCCGTCGTAGAAGATGTCGCCGATACCCCTCGCACTTGGCGACCCCGGCAGGATCGGGAACGCACTGGACGCGCCTGCCGACAGTGATCTGAGCGCACCGCTGTCGAGCTGGTGCAGGCCGACAGGCGCCCCCAGCTGAGGCACGTCCCCGGTCGCGACCTGCTTCACGAACAGCGGACTCGCCGACGCGCTCGCGACTAAGCTGAGCAGGACAATCACCGCGAGAGCCACCCCGAGCAGGAGGCGTCCTACAGCGCCTCCTTGTGTGGACTGGCGCTGCCCCCGACAGCCGATGCGCCTGGTCGGCACCCCTTCACGCGGTCTCATCGAGACCACCCCCTCCTTTCACGCAACGGTCGCGCAGGCCGAATGCCATGCCATCTTCCGACACGGTGCATCATGGAGAGCCAGGGATGCGTGCCGCAGAGCCAGGAACGCGACGCGAACCCCGAAACAACCTGCCCCCATCTCGGCCACATGCGGGTCCGTCACCTCGTGTATCCCTCTTGTACTCCTCTATTAGCGATTGTCAAATGTCGGAGGCTCGCGTTGCCCGGGATGAAGACGGAAAGACGCGCCGCGGAGGAGCCCCTTACTCCCGGCGACTCGGCCTGTCGAGCACACGGATCCAGGTTGCTCGCCGGCTGTCGCGAGCCACGCCGACCTTGACGAAGGCGACTGGCGGGCAGAGTATCTAGGTGGTCCACGCACGGCGGGGGGTCGCGCGCGGACGGGAGCCGAGGAGGGACTCAAGCCGTGGCCGCAGCGTTGCGACAACCGGACTCGGCACTGACCAGACGGGCATTCCTGTTCGCTGCCTGCGGAGGCCTGCTGGCACTTGCCGTCGGGCGCCGGCTGGTCGATGCGGGTGAGCGGGGGACCCTAGGCGGGTTCATACCGAAGCGGGCCGACAACCTGATCGAGGAGCCCCGCGGCGCCGGACTCGCACTGCGACCGACGCCGATCGACGACCAGGGCCCCACGTTCTGTCTCAACGGGCCGGGGGCCTTCGTCTGGAGGCGCATCGACGGGAAGCGCTCGGTGAACGTCCTCGCGGCGCAGCTGGGCGCCGCCTATGGCCTCACGCCGGCCGCTGCGCGGACCGACACGCTGACCTTCCTCGGATCGATGATGCAGATCGGCCTCGTCTTCGACCCCGCGGGCCGGCGAACGGTGTCCGGGTGAACACATGACGACCTACCGACTCACCACCGAGGTCTTCGCCCTGCCGCACGGCGCCCACCACATCGTCTACGCCCCGCTGCGCGAGACCAGCATGCTGGTCAACAGCGGTGCGCTCGCCGTGATGGCCGAAATCGCCGCGGAGCGCGACGTCACGCTCGCGGCGGGCAGCGGTAAGCTCATCGAGCTCCTGCTCGAGCTCGACCTGATCTGTCCGAGCGATGAGGGCCAGCGGGACGAGCGGCGCGACGGCGAGACGCGTGCAGCCCGCGGGGGTAATTGCCGCGGACCAGCCGACGGCGCTTTGCGCCCCGTCGCCTGCACGCTCTTCCTCACCACCGACTGCAACCTGCGCTGTCTGTACTGCTACGCGTCAGGCGGCGAGCAGCCGCGCTACCTCGGCGAGCGGATCGCCTTGGAAGCGATCGAGCTCATCGTGCGCAGCGCCGCCGAGAGCGAAGCGGACAAGGCGAGCGTGACCTTTCACGGCGGCGGTGAACCGACGCTGGCCGCCGCCGCCCTGACACGCTGCGTCGAGCATGCCCGTCGCCGCTGCGACGAGGAAGGCTTGGAGCTCAGCGCCGGGGTGGCCACCAACGGCGTCATGAGCGATGACCTGCGAGACTACCTCGCGACGATGATGACGTCCGTGGTGGTCTCGGTCGACGGGCCGCCGGCGGTCCAGGACCGGCTGCGACCGCTCGCCGACGGCGGCCCTTCGTCGGTCGCCGTCGAACGCACGCTCGAACGCCTCTCGAGCGGCGCCTGCTCCGTCGGCGCCCGCCTGACGTGCACCTCGGAGTCGATCGACCACGCCTATGCCACCGTTTGTCACCTGGTCGACGACTACGCTGTGACCCACGTCCACCTCGAGCCACTGTTCGTGTGCGGCCGCTCCGTCGGTCGTGGCCTGCGGCCGCCCAGCCCCGAGCGGTTCGTCGAGGTCGTGCGCGCCTGTCGCGACTACGCCGTCCCGAGGGGCGTCAAAGTCGCCTATTCCGGCGCCCGGCAGTCGTCGCTGACGACGTCCTTCTGCCAGGCCTGCACACCCAGCTTCAACGTCACCACCGAGGGCGATCTCACCGCCTGCTACGAGGTCACCGGCCGTCACGACCCGCGCGCCGAGACGTTCATCTACGGGTCCTACGACTCCGCCAGCCGGTCGTTCGTGCTCGACGAAGCGCGCCTCGCCGCCCTGCACAGGCTGACGGTCCACGACGCCCCGCGCTGCGCGCACTGCTTCGCCAAGTACCATTGCGCCGGGGACTGCCCGTCGAAGCGGCTGTACCCCGGCGCCGACGACGCGGTCATCGCGCGCTGCGAGATCAACCGGCGCCTCACCCTGGACCAGCTGGAGGAGCACGTCCTGCGAGGGCCAACGGCGACGTCCGTCGGCGGTGAGCAGTCTGCATCCGCGAGTGCGCCGCGAGCGCGCGAGTCGGAAGCGACCGATCGGGGGGTGGCCTAGTGCCCGACGACGAACGGCACGACGTGCCGAAGCAGGGCACCGACGACGGGGACGACGCCGGGCGCTACGCGCCGCCGGAGCTCTCGATCTACGAGGGAGACGCGCCCGTCGCGTGGGCCTACGACCGTGCCGGAGAGAGCCCACCCGACGACACCTTGGCGGCCGCGCCGGGATCGAGCGAGGCACCGGAAGTGCTGGGCTGGACCGCCCCACAGCCCGAGTACGCCTTCGACGATCCCGCCGTCTTCGCCGCGTCGAAGAACCCGAGCCGCCGGGTGAGCCAGCCGAAGAAGACCTTCAAGAAGACCACCAAACCCGGCAAGACCACGCGCACCCACGCCACCAAGACGAGGCTCACCGGCCACGATGCCTTCGGAGGCGCCCTGTGTACCTGCGACCTGGTGTGCACCTGCAACCTCGTCTGCACGTGTGAGGTCGTCTCGACCTGCGGCTGCGTGTCGCACACCGCGTCCGGCGGCGGGACGCCGACGGCCAGCCCTACTCCGACGACTCCGCCAAGCCCGACACCGTCGCCGACCACCTGCCCGGCCGTGGAGGGCTAGGCCCCCGGGCGGAGACGCGGGATGCCCATGACGATGACACTCAGCGGAAGGCTGCCGGCGATCGTCGTGCTGCTGGCCACCCTTGCGGTCCTCGTCGCGACGGCCGGACCGGCTCTGGCCGCGACGGAGCATCCGTACAACCAGGGCTGTGAGGCGCTCGCCCGCGGAGACGTCGACAAGGCGACGGCTCTGTTCCAGGAGGCGGTCAAGCTCGACCCATCGGACACCGACGCGCTCAACAACCTCGCGGTCTGCCACGTCATGGCGGGCGACTACCGCGAGGCTCTGCCGCTGCTGCAGAAGGTCCTTCGACTCAACGCGCGCTACCGGGGCGCCGACCTCAACATCGGTGCGACCTACATCTTCCAGGACGAGCTCGATAGGGCGAAGCCGCCGACGGAGCGCGCGCAGAGCGGCGGCAAGACCGCGGCCGCGAAGCGCGTGCAGGCGGACGCGTACTACAACCTGGGCCTGATCGCCGCCCGTGAGGGACGCTTCGCGGACGCGCATGCGGCGTTCCAGCGCTCCCTCGAGGTCGTGTCCACCGTCTCAGCACGCATCGGGCTGGCCTCTTCGTTGTGCGCTCTTGGGGACTTCAATGCCGGCCTGCCGATGCTCGAGCAGACGGAGTCCGCGGACGAGGAGACCGCCGTGGCACTCACGGCCAACCTCGCGGCGGCCTACTACCAGCGCGGCATGGCCAAGATGGCCGACGGCGATCTCGCGGGGGCGGACGAGGATTTCGCCCGGTCTGACGAGGCCACGGCGAACGACTTCGCCAGTCTCGGTCACGCGCTCGTCGATGCCGAGCGCGGCGACACGAGCGCCGCGGCGGCTCTGCTCGACGAGGTGAAGGCGTCGTCGGAATCCCCTGCCCTCCAGCGCGCCGCCGAAGCCAACCTCGATCGCCTAGAGGCTCTGGCCGACGAGGACAGCCAGTGGCTCAAGTGGCTCGTCCTTGCAGCCGGCGCCCTGCTTTTCGCGTTCCAGGCCTACGTACTGGTCGACGCCCTCGCGGCCGGCCCGCGGCGCGACGGTGCGATCGTGTGGAAGGTCGTGGTGGGGATACTCGCGGGCCTCGGAGCGGCTGTCGTGCTGGGGCTGGCGTTCTTCGACCCGTTCCGCGGCCCCCTCTGGGTCGCCCTCGCCCTGGCAGTGGACCTGGTCGTCGTAGTGCTGGTGTGGCGCAGCACGAGCGCCTCGCCCCCGGCTGCGCAGCGCGCCTAGCGGAACAGCAGCTCGACGGCCAGCAGGACGCCGATCCACGACGCGCCGACGACCGCGGCGGCGATCAGGGCCGGTCGCCTGCCCGGCTTCGCCGGACGCTTGGCCTCCGTGACCGGCCTGGGCGATGCGACCGCGGCAGGCGCCGGCGCAACGGGAGCAGGCCTCGTCGCGGCCGGCGGCTCGGCGACCTTGGGCGGCGTGCGAGTGACGGGCGGCGGAGTGACCGGCGGCTTGACCGACTCGGGCCGCTTCACGACCTCGGGCGGCTCGTCGGCGGCAGCTGCGGCACGTGACGGAGCGACTGCCGGCTTCCCGTCTTCTGCAGGCCTCTTCGTGATCGGCGGCGGGACCGGGGGTGGCTTGACGCCTTCCGGCGCCTTCTCCGTCACCGGTGAAGGAACGACCGGCGGCTTGACCGCGTCCGGCGGTTTCTCGGTGACGGCCGCGGCAGGCGCCCGCACCGGAGCGGCCGGCTCGACCGTTGCCGACCTTGGAGCCACAGGCTCGACCGGCGACGACTTCGCCGCTTCCGGCGCTACGCCTCGCCACTCATCCGTCAATGGGGGCCGCCTACCTTTGGCCGGCAGCTGCAGGAGGACAGTTATCGCCTCGGAGAGACGGGAGAGGTGGTCCTCGAGCGGCGGCGTGAGGGCGTCGAGCCAGTGCTGACCCGCGAGGTAGAACTCGAGCGACCCGCACGGCATCACGTCCTCGACGCGCAGAGGCAAGATCG
>Ga0315273_10009960_pt1 | contig 12091 bp, 5 predicted proteins | sample YL17G02_0_MG_FD_205753 | JGI IMG/M metagenome (GOLD analysis project Ga0315273, IMG submission 205753) | Sediment microbial communities from Yellowstone Lake, YNP, Wyoming, USA - YL17G02_0 | ecosystem: Environmental > Aquatic > Freshwater > Lake > Sediment | place: USA: Wyoming | collected... | reverse complement strand
CTTGATGCTGTTCATGGGGGGTCACCCTTGCCACAATAGGGGACGGTCCTTCTCCCAAGAAGGCACATCCTCATTGGATTATGTACTTACAGCACTTGAATTTTACCGATTCCGATAAAAACGGGTGACCATGGAGAAAAGCGAACAATTATGGCGATTCTGTAAAATATCCACCTTCTCTAGAGTATTTGATAATAAACTATATATAAATCATGAAATCTTTGTTGGAAAACGTTCAACCATGAGGTGTCGATTATGAAGAGATGGCCATCGCTCGTTGTCCTGTTGCTGATGTTGATATCGATAATCGCCATAGTACCGGTCCCATCGGACGGATTGAGGTATGCGATGCGCCAGGGCCTGGGCGGCGTCGATGCTTCATGGTGGGGAGAGGCCATCAACGACAACACAGGCTATTCCGTGAAAGACGCCGGGGACGTGAACGGCGATGGATTCGATGACATACTGGTCGGTGCCCCCTATCATACCAAGAACGGTACCAACACGGGCATGGCCTATGTGATATTCGGCAAAGCGTCCGGATGGTCCATGGACAACAACCTGGCCACCGCGAACGCATCCTTCTTCGGAGAGGTGACCACCGATAACGCGGGAACGACCACCGCACCTGCAGGGGATGTGAACGGTGACGGTTTTGACGACTTCCTAGTAGGTGCGCCTTACAATGACCTGGGCGGAGGCTCCGCGGGAAAGGTCTATCTCATCCTTGGGAAGCCATCGGGCTGGTCCATGAACGTCAACCTCAGTACCGTGGATGCATCGTTCTACGGAGAAGCAGTCGGGGACTATGCAGGCATAAGCGTGGCCGGTGCAGGCGATGTCAACGGTGATGGTTTTGACGATTTCCTGATCGGGGCCTATTATAACAACTGGGCCGGGGCCGACGCTGGGAAGACATATCTCATCCTCGGAAAGGCCTCAGGATGGACGAAGAACGTGAACCTTCTAAATGCCGACGCGTCGTTCGTTGGCGAGGCCGCTAACGATTGGTCCGGATATTCCGTGGCCGGTGCGGGCGATGTAAACGGGGATGGCCTCGACGACATCCTGATAAGCGGTCATCACAACAACAGGGCCGCATCGAACGCCGGTGCGGCATACGTGTTCTTCGGTAGGATGAGCGGCTGGCCACAGAACGCCTCCCTCGGGACCGCGAACGAATCCTTCCTCGGGGAGGGGAACACCGATTTCTTCGGGAAATCCGTGTCCGGCGTGGGTGATGTGAACGGTGATGGTTACGACGACATCCTCATCGGTGCGTATGTGTCCGATTATGCTGCCATAGCGGACCGCGGCCAGTCCTACCTGTTCTTCGGGAACGCAACAGGATGGGCAATGAACGTCTCATGTGCCAATGCGAACGCATCCTTCCTAGGTGAGGCAGCGTCCGATTGGTCCGCATGGCCCGGTGCCGGGGCCGGCGATGTGAACGGCGATGGGTACGACGATCTCATCATCGGGGCATCGTACAATGGATACGGTGGGATCGGCACCCGTGGACAGGCATACCTGATACTCGGGAAGGCGACCGGCTGGGCCATGAGAACGAGCCTGGCCACCGCGAACGCATCGTTCCTAGGGGAGGTCGCAGCCGACTATGCAGGCATGTGGGTCTCCGGTGCAGGTGATGTAAATGGCGACGGGAACGACGATATCCTGGTCGGTGCCCCATACAATGATGCGGCGGCCATCGCAGCAGGGCAGGTCTATCTGATATTCCCGGAGCTCAACCTCAGGCCCTCCAGCATCACGTCCGTTAAGGCCTACAATGCGAGCGACTTCGCGACCGAGATAACCTCTGCGGACGTCAACGACACCGTCCATGTCGAGCTGGTGGGCTCGGACGGCAATGCCAGCAAAAGGGACATTGCCATCGTGAACGTGACCACGAACCTAAGTTCCCCCATCGGGATACAGATCAGGCTCGTCGAGACGGGCGTCAACACCGGTAACTACAGAGGCAACTTCACCATAAGGGACAGGACCGTGGATGATTACCGGTGGCTGAAGGCGACCATCGGAGACACCATCTACATCAGTTCGGTCCAGGACCCCACCAAGAACACGACCCTGATCGTGGGCAAGGTCCAGCTGTTCCCTCTAACGGACAACAAGGCGGCCACCGAGGATGTTCTATATACCGCGCATTACTGGACCCCCTCCGCCCTGCCGTTGACATGGACCTTCGCGACCAGCGCGGACTGGCTGGCATGGGACGGGGTGAACCACAACGTGACGGGCACCCCGAACAACGGTGACATCGGCAACTGCTGGGTGAAGGTGAACATAAGCGACGGCGTGAGCCGCTCCGACGAGCACAACTTCACGCTGACGGTCACCAACACGCCACCGATGATATTGACCGCGAACGTCTTGACGGTGAAGCAGAACGCCCCCTATCTGGTGGACTACGCCTCCAGCGACGATGGCAACGGGACCATCACATGGCACCTGAACACGAACGCAGGCTCATGGTTGACCATGAACACGGGGTCAGGCGTGCTCTCCGGCACCCCGGCCGAGGCGGATGTCGATCCGCACAACGTCAACATAAGCGTCGATGACGGCCACTCCGGATGGGACTATGCCGAGTTCACATTGACCGTTGAGAACATGAACGACCCGCCGGCCATCACGACCACCGATGTCACGGAAACGAACGAGGACGCACCCTACTCGGTCAATTACGAGGCCGCGGACCCGGACGTGGGGGACACCCAGACCTGGAGCGTGATGACGAACGCATCCGCATGGCTCCACATGGACCCGAGCACCGGTATCCTGGCGGGCACACCAACTAACAACGAGGTCGGTTCATGGTTGGTGGGCGTCTATATCACGGACTCGGGCGGGGCCCAGGCAAGCCACAACTTCTCGCTCATGGTCCGGAACGTGGACGACCTGCCGGTGTTCACCAGCACCCCCATCACCGACGCCAAGGCGCTCTTTAAATACACCTACGATGCGAAGGCGGAGGACGTGGATGTCGGGGATGTGATAACCTACTCGCTCTCCCAGAAACCGGACGGCATGGCCCTGGACCCGGTCACCGGGCACATCGAATGGATACCCACGGTCACCCAGGTCGGGGACCATGGCGTGATCGTGAAGGCCTTCGATGCCCTGGGCTTCGCTGAGCAGGAGTTCACCATCACCGTCAAGAAACCGGCCACCTATCCACCGCAGGCCACACTGCTGGAACCGGCGGACAAGGCCGAGGTCTCGGTCCTGAGCCCCACCCTGAGGTGGAACGTCTCGGACCAGGACAGCACCACCGTTAAGTCCGATGTCTATCTCGGTACCATCAAGGCGAAGGTGGAGGCCCGGGACACGTCCGCCAGGCTGGCCGTCGGCATCATCGACAGGGTCTACACGGTCTCCTCATCGCTCGTAAAGGGGACCACATACTATTGGACCATCGTGCCGAACGATGGCGCCAACACAGGCACATGCGGAAGCGGCATCTGGTCCTTCAAGATATCCAATACCGCCATCGCTGACAATCCCCCGGTCATCACATCGAAGCCCGGTGAAACGGCCTACGTGGACGAGAAGTACGAATACGACATAGAAGCCACCGATGCTGACGTGGGTGACGAGCTGACGTTCTCGCTGGACGAGGGCCCGACCGGGATGAGGCTCAATACAGCCAATGGGGTCATAGGCTGGACCCCGGAGGCAGGGACCGATGGTCCCCATCCTGTGACGGTCAGGGTCTCGGACGGGAAGATGTCGGTCACCCAGTCGTTCACAATAACGGTGAAGACCAGGCCTCCGAACAACAAGCCGTCCATCCTCAATCTCCAGAACAAGACCGTCAATGTCGGGGACTCGCTGTCCGTCCAGGTATCGGCGTCCGATAAGGACGGGGACGCACTGGCTTACTCGCTCGACAAGGCCCCGTCCGGTATGAACATCAGCACGAAGGGGCTAATCTCCTGGAAGCCTGAGAAGGGCCAGACAGGGAACCACCCCGTCGTGGTAAAGGTCTCCGATGGCAAGGATTTCGCGACCCTTACGTTCAATGTGACCGTGAACCCGACAGGCGGGGGCGGTGGAGGTGGGAGCGGGACATCGTCCACGGCAGCATGGCCGGACATGATGATGATGTGGCTTCTCCTGCTGATGATTATCATCGTGGTCGCGGTCGTGGTGGCGGTCGTGGTAACGAGACGGAAGAAGCCGGCCAGGGAGGAGCCGCGCCGCCATTCCTACGATGGGGAGCCCAGGCGCCACGGTTCCCACTATTCGAGGTACGATGAACAGGGCAATCCTATACCGCAGCAGGCACCGGGCCCGGCACCATATGTGGAGGAACAGGTCGAGTACGAACTGCCCCGTACCCAAGAATCCGGGGATGGAGCAGGGTACGAGCAGCCGGAGCCGGCCCCGCCTGTCCCTGAGCCACCAGAGGAGCCGGTCCCTGAGCCGGAGCCGGCGCCCGAGCCGATGCCCGAGATACCGAGCGACGCACCGGCCGAGGAACCGCCCGTGGATGTGGAGGGACCGAGCAAGGACAGCCTGAGAGAGTTGGATGCGCTCCTCGGCATCGCCGCAGGGAGCAAGGCGGCCGAGAGGTCCTCCAAGGCAAGGCCCCGCACCGAGGAAGAGCCGGCAAGGCCCAGGACAGGGCACAAAGCAAGGAAGGAGTCAGCCAAAGACAGGCTCAAGAAGATACTGGAAGAGGATGAAGAGCAATAGCGGCAATTGCCCGTCCGATGGATGTCGGGGACCGATAAATCCCCGACAATCTTTTATATTGTCATACATTACATCCGTTGCTCTCAAGAAAAGGTAATGTCCCATGCCAGACGATACGGACGGGCAACCATGGCCGTCCCAGGACGGGGGCCGGAAGAGGCAGCCCAGGCCAGAGCCCGGGCTCGAGGACGAGATAAACCAGATCATGGAGAAGATGAACGCCCCGCGGACACGGACCATTGCCGGTGCCACCGCCGCCTCCCTGTCCCTGGCGCTCTCCGAGATGATCCATGAGCTGCCCCAACCATTGCAGCAGTATCCGCGGGAGGAGCTGGCGGACCGGATACTGGCCGCCGAGCATGCCCTGAGCGAGAACGGGGAGTTCATAGCATGGCTCGATGGCCAATGGTACTATGCGAACCCTGACAGGTCGGAACAATTCCTTCTCTTGCACAATGGCCGGGCGTTCCATTTCGAGCGTATCGGGGTGGTCAAGGCCCGAGTGATGTCCGAGAGGAGGCAGGCCGAGTCCCGGGGCTTCGACGTTTCCAGGCTCGACAGGGCCCTTGACATGGACGACGAAGCGGCCGAAAAGGAGTTGTCCTCCTACCAGGACGACTGGGGCCACGCAGAGGAGGTGCTGAGGCATCTCAACGAGCTTGACACGCGCGGGTTCGAGCAGGAGGTCGAAGTGCTGAGTTCCGCGATACGGTCCCTGGAGAGGCTCGGCGATGCCAAGACTGCCATATACCTGCTCGAGAAGAAGATCGGGCAGAAGAGGAGGGAGATGGCACCGTTGCTGCCAAAGCTGGAGCGGGACATAGACGCGCTCCAGGCCGATGGCTACATGGTCGTCGAGCTGAGGCGGCTGCTGGCAAAGGGCGATGTCCCGGCCATCGAGAAGGCCATCCAGGACTTCGAGAACGACATCGACAGGCTCAAGGAGCTGGAGAAGAGGGGCCACAGGCTCAGGCAGCAGGGCTTCGACGTGGAGATAGACCTTATCAAGCACCATTTCTCGGACCCTTCCAAGATACCGCTCATCGAGAAGGAGATCGATGCCCTCGAGGAGGAGATACGGAAGGAGGAGGCGCGGCAGGGGACCTTCTCGGACATCGAGGCCAAGGTGGCGGCCTGGGAGGAGGATGGCTATGACACGAAGAAGCTCAAGACCATGTTCACGAAGGACATGGACACGATACAGGCCGCGGTGGATAACTTCAAGAGGGCGGTGGAGCGGCTCGAGAAGATGAGGAAGATCCTTGGTTCCTTTGAGGGCCAGGGCATAGACAAGGAGATTGCCAAGGTAAGGGGACTGACGAGGAACGTGGAGAATTTGGACAAGGTCGGTCAGGCCATTAACACGCTCAGGGAGATCCTCGAGGAGAACCGGGCCCTTGAGCAGAGCAAGCGGGTCCACAGGGAGAAGGTGGAGGCATGGAAGGTCGAGGGATGGAAGGTGGATTCCCTGTTGCCCCTATTCGACGGCGACATCGGGGAGCTGGAGACCGGGATTGAGGAGTTCGAGGGCAAGATGCAGGTCCTGAGGACCCATCTCGAGGTACTTGACGCCATGGACATAGCAGGGTTCGAGAAGGAGGCCGCCGTCATCCGGAGGATGGCAACGAACCCGAAGAACATGGACAAGGTGAAGGAGGCCATCGAGACGCTGGCTCAGGCCATCGAGGAGAGCAGGGAGGCCCGGAAGCCCCGGATGCCCACCATCTACCCGCCCCAGGAACTATGCCGGCTGATAGAATCGGTCCCAAAGGGACTGCCATCGTCGTTGTGGGGCCGGACACCGGGCGAACTGGCCGAGGCCATCGCGAAGGGCCCGTTCGGGAACACCCCAAACAGGAAGGTGGTGGTGCGGCTCTCGAGGCGGTGGTACTATTACGAACCGGACGAGCCGGACATCTTGCTGCAGCCCTACGATGGAGATGTGGAGCTGCTCGACATGAAGGACGCGACAAAGGGGAAGTAGCGAGACCTTTTTCCCGGAATTTGTGGTGTGTCCGAACCTCGAACATTTGTCCGTGAGCTGCACTTTAGACCGAATAGACCGGTGTTATCACCTCGTATTCCTCCCCGTTCATGCTCACTTTGAACGTAATATAATACTTGAAATTGTCAGTTATGGGCCAATTGCCATCCAAGTACCAGACATCGTTGAGGTCCTTCGTCATCGTCACCTGGGTAGGTGTCACCGGTATGAACAAAAGGTCCGACCAGTAATAGACCACAGGGTTCCCGGTGACGGTCGCGACCGATGACGCGATCGAGATGTTGATGAACACCTTGTAGTCGATGATATTATTTATGGCGTTATCATAGATAAAGGTATAACCAACGGAATATGGCGAGGTGAACACCGTGAAATTGCCATGGGCCTCTCCAAGCTTGTTCTCGATGCCGAGCCCCGAGGTCCATTCCATTATGTAGACATCGACCTGATATTTACCTAGCAGGAAATCGGAATCCGGGAACGTGGTCTCGTACTTGAAGGATGCCGTGCCTCCAGATGGAAGATACACGGAGGGTATGGCCTCCCAGGTATCGGTCATGGCAAGGGACGCAGTGTAGAACACCCTCGCACCCTTCTCGGGGGTTATGATTATCCGGGCCACAGGCAGGAGCTGTCCGGTCCCTTTGTTCATTACCTTCCCTTTAATGAGGACCGATGCCTTCGTGCCGTTGTTGAAAGAGGAATAGCAATGAAGCTCGGTCACAGCGATCTCCGGTGCCGCAGAGACCGGCACTATCTTGTAAGCAACGATGGTCCCGGTCAATATCCTGTCCCCGGTCAGGTCGCCAACGGTGTCCACTATCTCCCGTATCAAGCTGGAGACACCGAGGTTGTCCCCGAGCCCTGAGACATCATCGAACCTTTCCGCGAACTTGCTTAGGTTCACGAAGAAGCCCTCGATCTGGACCTTCTGCATGAAATAGGTGGGTCCGTTGTCCTTTGTCAGGTTGAAGCCTATTACAGAGGTATGGTATCTGTTCCCGTTGTTGGCAGGCTGGAACATCGCATATGCGTCCACATCGATGGGGGATTTCAATATCAGATTGGCCGTTGGAGCGGCCGGTGGGAAGTACTGGGCGTATTCCGCGACCGTCTTCATGGTGGTCCCGGTGGCGAACCCCTCTGTCGATATGGCCTTGAAGGTCGCATTCCCGAGCGCGCCATTGAATATCTCGTCCAGCCCGTATTTAGTGGGCGTGGGGCCTTTCTCGATGACGTCCGTGATGACGACAGGGAACTTGTACTCCCCATTGTCCAGGAACTTGCCAAGGTTGTACACGGTGCCGCTCAATTTGAGGGAATACATGAGCTGTTCCTTGCGGTCGAGCTGGATGTCCGGGAAAAGGCCGAGCGCCAGATACTTGTAGAACGGTTTGTCAGAATCAAATACTTCTGTGAAGTTACCGTCAATCAAAAGCCCTACACCAGGGTTCCGGACGGACGTGAGCGATTTTAGGGTGCTCATGTCGGTCTGGAACAGGTCCTCCATGTAGGTCATGACATCCTCGAGGCTCATCACCATGGCGAACACGCTCGAGGTCACGCCACCGACCGAGGTATTGGTCTCGAGTGGCTTTTCCAGCATGTCCCAATACTTCTGGACCTCTGTCTCAGGGACATCGTTCTCAAGGTCCCTGTCACCGCAGACCGCGAAATGTGTCTTCAGGGATTTATCCCCGGGATTCACGGCCGGTATCTGGGTGCCCAGCTCCTTGTTTATTTTGTCGGCGGTTATTTCCACGATATTGAGGGTCACCGGTCCGACAGCCTCCGAACGCGCCAGGTCGGTAACACCGATTATGAACCACAGGTCCAGGGCCTTCGCGGTTATCTTGGGAGGTGCCGCAAAGATGAGTTCCATGTTCAGTTCATCGAGTATCTTACCAAGGAAATCGGTGTTGTTCCCGTCCACACCCTCATCGAGCACGGTCTCGAGGAAGTTCGAGACATCCGTAGGGGTGATGATATCAATGACATCGCATCTGAACGGCTTGGCATCGACATACTCGATGGAATCTGCGACCATGACATTGAGACCAAGTTCGAACCCGGAGACCGTGGAATTGGAGAACTGCTTGAACGCATCGATGTACCGGCCGTATTCACCCTCGAAATCTGCAAGAAGGATGTCCATGGCCGAGAAGATGGTCTTTGGCACTATGACGCCCCTTATCTTCACGTCCGTGAAGAACGTAGGCTTCTTGTCTAGTGATACATATGCGATGGGTTCCCCGGTCCCGGTATAACCGAACCCGAAGGTATGGTTCATCGCAACGATGCTGACGGAAGTGACCTGAAGTTCCACATTCTGATATTCGGCACCCGAGAAGTCCATGTTGTCCACCTTGTCGAGCGAGGACTTGACGATGCTCTTGATGGTACGATTGCCTCCAGAATCCAGGACATCGAAGCTCCCGTTGATGGCCAGAGGCTTGTCCTTGTCAAGCCCGTTCGTGAACACGGCAGGGTCCATGCTCACCGGCATGGCGTCGCCGTACGCGCCGTTCTTTATCTCAACAAGATAGGCCACGGTCCCGTTCAGGGACCTGGAAGTCGTCTTGAGGTTCTGTCCCGTGGGGTCGTAGAGCAATAGCTGGTTGATTATATCCTTTATCTCAAGTTCCATGGTATATGGCTCGCTGACGTTCCCGTCATCGTCCGTCACGGTCAAGGTGACGCTGTAAAGACCGGACACCGAATAAAAATGAAATGCCGGCGCCGACGTATTGCCGTCCATGGTCATGGAATCCCCGAAATCGAAATGGTACGTCGTGATGTTGCCATCGGTGTCATTGGAACCGGCCGGGTCGAAAACGATCTCGTTCCCTACGAGCATGCCAGTGGATGATATGGTGAAGAGAGCGGTCGGGGGTTGGTTGACCACAGAGGTTTTATCGTCGCCCCCGCCCTTCTTCTTGTTCGAAGAGATGCATCCCGCGATCGAGGCCGAGACCAGTATTAGGACGATGAGCAACCCTAGAGATTTTCTCATTTGATATACCCCCGAAGAATTCAATTCCAATTGGATGATAAGATATTCGATATCAGATATTTATGAATTCCGAGGCTTGCGCTTATTGAATATCGACAGAATTTTACCGTTTCCCTAATTTTCGATAGGGAATTATCTCAGGGGCGACACATCACCGTCGGCCGTCCATCCCCATGGATGGACATATTGATATGCGGCCATTGTGATTATGAAAGATGACCGGGCCGAGGTGATGCACTGCAACCCCCCCATCCATACCAACCAAACCCGTCCCAACCGTATCCCCAGTACGGGATGCGCCCTCGTCCCGGGCGCCGTCCCATGAGCAAGAGGAAGCGCATCGCGCTCGCGGTCCTGCTCCTAGTCGGGACAGCCTTCTTCGGCATATTTGTGGTCGAGACCATCAGGGTCGAGATGTCCCCTGTTGGAAGGTACTACCATTACACCTACGAGGCCTCGGTATCGAGAACGCCTCCGGGCGCGAACTATACGATGCTGATACCCACGATGGTGAACCTGAACGAGGGCAATGCCCAGTCCTTCCAGACATCCGACCTTTCGGTGAGCGGCTCGGTCACGCTCGCGTTCCAGACCATGGACAACAGGACAGGGCTGAACGTCACCGGGAGCGGGGATGCGTCCATGGGCACGAAATGGAGCTATGACGCGCTCAAGCACTCCGACGACCATGCCACGGACAAGGGCTCCACTCTCTCGACGTGGAACGGGACCGAGACAAACTCGTCCCATCCGGTCGATAGGATCGTGGGCCAGGTATGGGTCTTCTCCAGCGTCAATGGCACCCATATCACGATCATGTTCGAGGAATGGTACAAGTCATGGCACTCGGTGCAGGGCGTCCTGGTGTCGGGAAACGAGCGCGGGGGCGGGGGCCATTCATATTATATCGACTCGGACCTCGTGGCCGGTTGGAACACCTGCGATGTGGAAAGGCATGAGACGATGGTGGAATGAAGCAGAATATATAGGCCCCGCTTCATCCCTTCTCCCCCCCTCCGATATTAGGACCAGAGCGGGCCATCCTCACAGCCCACATTCCTTCATGACCCTGTCCAGTTCCTTCTCGAGGAGAGGGAACTTCAGCTCCGTGAGGATGGCCCTGGCCTTGCCGAACAGCTCCCTCGCCCTCCTCACGTCCTTGGCCTTGGCCGCGGTCTTGGCCCACTCCCTGTAGACCTCGACAAGGGAGAGTTGGATCTTGTCCTGGGCAAGGAGCCTCTCGGCCAACGCGAAATCGTCCTCTGCCTTCTTCAGATTACCCCGCTCCCGTAACAGAGACCCCCTCGCCCTCAGGATGCTCCCCATGACATCGTTTGCCTTGGAGGCCATCAGGGACTTGAAGTTCTCGTCCATGACCTTCTGTGCCCTGTCGAGGTCGCCCTTCTCAACGAGAGCGGTCACCATCCCGATGGTGTTGTACGCGTCCGTCCAGCGGTTGCCGATGTTCCTGGCTATGCGCCCGCCTTCATCGTAATGCTGGAGGGCCCTGTCGAACTCCCTCAACTCGATGTGGACGTTACCCATGTTCGTGTGGCACATGGCAAGCATGTCCTGGTCGTCCAGGCGCTTGACGTTCTCGAGCACGAGCGCCATCTCGGTGATGGCGTCCCTGAAGTTGCCCAGCGTCCCGTTCGCCATCGCGATATTGTGGCGGACGTACCACACCTCCCTCTCCCGTCCCAGTTCCTGATATATCCTCAACGACCGGTTGTAATAGACTATGGCCTTGCTATACTGGCTTCTCTGGGAGTAGGCATTGCCGATGTGGCGGCATGTGTGGGCCAGCCATTCCTTGTTCTTCCCAGTTTCGAAGAGGGTCAGGGCCCGCTCGAGATGCTTTAGGCTGAGCGTGAGTTCCCCCTTCCTCAGGAGGGCCAATCCGTAGATGTAGTTGGCCTGGCCCTTCAATGTGACAGGGACGTCGGGTCCCTTAATGAGCTCTATGGCCTCGAGGGCCAGGGCCTCGCCCTTGTCGAAGACCCCGAGCTGTATCTTGACGCTGGACAGGCTCACAAGGGAATCCAGCCTGTCCGCCAGGCCTGCATCGGCATTGGTCATGAGGGCATGGGCCTCTTCCAGGACCGGGGCCGCGGCCTTCAGATCGTCCTTTTCGAGAAGGGCCTTGCCCCTTTCCAGGGCCTGGCGGGCCCTAGGTAGAAGTACCGCGTCAGGCCGAGGCCCGTCAGGGGCCTTTCCTTTGGTCTTTATTTTATTGTCCGGCATAGGAATCCCGGTACGATGGACAATAATATGGTTCAGGGTATTTCATGATGACGATGGTTCCCTGATGTAGGATGTGTGGATCCGCCGTCGGACCCGGTGCTCAATAT
>Ga0315273_10009959_pt1 | contig 12091 bp, 8 predicted proteins | sample YL17G02_0_MG_FD_205753 | JGI IMG/M metagenome (GOLD analysis project Ga0315273, IMG submission 205753) | Sediment microbial communities from Yellowstone Lake, YNP, Wyoming, USA - YL17G02_0 | ecosystem: Environmental > Aquatic > Freshwater > Lake > Sediment | place: USA: Wyoming | collected... | reverse complement strand
CACCCGATGGACGTAACCAACGACGAGCACATTGCCGATTTGATGCGCGTTTCCAAAGAAAAGCTCGGCGGCCTCGATTTTCTGCTGCACTCCATCGCGTTCGCCTTGCCCGACGATTTGAAGCGCGACACGATCGAAACCAGCCGCGCGGGCTTCAAACTGGCGATGGAGATCAGCGCGTATAGTCTCATCGCGCTGGCCCACGCCGCGCGCGACATTCTCAACCCGGGGGCCAGCATTTTGACGCTCACGTATTTCGGCGGCGAGCGGCCGGTGCCCGGCTACAACGTGATGGGCATCTGCAAAGCGGCGCTCGATTCGATCGTGAAATACCTGGCGTACGATCTCGGCCCGCGCGGCGTGCGCGTCAACGCGCTCAGCCCCGGACCGCTGCAAACGGTATCCGGCCGCGGCGCCGGCGTGGAGGATATGCTCGGCCTGTACGAAGCAATGGCCCCGCTCGGGCGCAACGTCACGCACGAAGAGGCCGGCCAGTGCGGCGCGTTCCTGCTATCCGGCATGTCGTCCGGCATCACCGGCGAAATCCTGCACCTCGACGGCGGCTACAACATCATGGGCTCCCCGGGACGAATGCTCGACCGAATCAAAGCGACACAAAGCACGTAATTGGGACGCGGAGCGCTGCGAGCAAACACATCAGCGATTCCTTAGCAGCTATTAAAGTGAACCCGACGTATGAATCCAATTCTCAAAATTGCTTCTGAGCATTTTGCCAAAGGTAATACAGTCATTTCACTTTTCTCAGATAGTAGTTCCGCGGGTATCATTGTTCGACTTAAGGACGGCTCAGAAATTACGCGCGAGATCACCGACGGCGATCCCCGTGAGTATCGGAAATGGGTTGACGAGGCCTCTGTTTGGCTCGCAAGGGCTTCCCGAACACCGCTTGACCCACCGCCCCTGCACACTTAATGGCCACCCCTTAATGGCAAGCTAGGCGATGCACAGATAATGACCCACCACTAGCCAACACACATTGACGATTCATCCGCGTCCATTCGCGGTTAAACTCCGATAGAAACGCTAGCAACAACTGCCTCGTGCTAGTGAAACCGGCCTAGGTCGCCGCGATAGTTGCCTGCTAGAGTGTGCAATCTTTACAAAACACGCCGCCGCCATGAACCGCTGCCGTGGTGCGTTCCGTAATGATTAAACGGCTTGGTTTCACCGCACGATTTGGTGGATCGGCCGCACTTTGTTGGGCCACCGCCCGCGAGTTGGCCCAATGTTTGCTTTGAGCGGCCGCAACCCAGGTCGCGGCACAATTCGCCGCGACTGCGGATCCGACGATCCGCAATAGCAATACGTCGTTGCTCAGGATTTCAGGCAACGAGTTGCGTGCGACAAGGACGTAGCACGAAGGAGTAGAGCATGGAAGCTCGCATCGCTCGAGTCGTTTCTTTCTCGACCCTGTTGGTCGGTTTCTGGTTGCTTCCCGCGGGCCTGCCGGCCCAGGCGGCCGGTTACAAGACGGCGAATTTCACAGTCTCGGCCCCCACGCCTCAACTCGCCAAGGAAATCGGCGACCAGGCCGAAGTCTATCGACGCCAGTTATCCATCGAATGGCTCGGCCAGGAGCTGCCGGGCTGGTCCCAGCCCTGCCCGATTCACGCGCAAGTTGCGGCGGGCTTGGGCGCCGGCGGCGCGACGAGCTTCGTCTTCGACCGCGGCGAGGTGTATGGCTGGAAAATGAACATCCAAGGCTCGCGCGAGCGCATCCTTGATTCGGTGCTGCCGCATGAGGTTACGCACACGATCTTCGCCTCGTACTTCCGTCAGCCGCTACCCCGCTGGGCTGACGAAGGCGCTTGCACGACCGTCGAACACCGCAGCGAAATCGCCAAGCAGGAAACCAACCTAATTAAGTATCTAAGAACGAATCGCGGCATTCCGTTCACTCAAATGTTCGCCATGAAGGAGTACCCGTCCGACGTGATGCCGCTGTACGCTCAGGGGCACGCGCTTTCCGAGTGGTTGATCGAGAGTCGCGGTCGCAAGGCGTTCCTCAATTTCCTGGCCGACGGCATGAAGGACGAGAACTGGCCTCGCGCGGTCCACGAACACTACGGCTTTGATAGCCTCCTGGCGCTACAAAACTCCTGGAACGATTGGGTCAAGCAGGGTCGGCCGCAGTTGACGCCCGCCACGTCGCCCATCGGCCAGTTGGCCTCGAACACTCGTAGCGCGACCGGCGCCGGCGAAACGCCCGCAGCGCCGGCGAGCTTGAGACTGCAAAGCCCCGATCCAGTGACGCCCGTATCCGCGATCGCGCCGCAAAAACCAGCTCGCGCCACGGCGGTGACGGTCGCCTCGCCGAGCGAATCGGTCTATGCGGTGGCGGCCCGGCGCGCCGAACGCGAGCGGCAAGAACCAATCCGCTCGCCTGAATCGACAGTGGCCTCGCGCGCGAGCGTCTACGACGCCTCGCGCGGCGGAACAGCTTTGCGTCGCTAACCGGCCCTAATTGACGCCCAGAATATGCCGCGTAATGTGGTAGAACACCGGTGCGGCGAAACAGATCGCATCGATGCGGTCCAAAACGCCGCCGTGGCCTTCGACCAGCGTACCGTAATCGCTCACGCCTCGATCGCGCTTGATGGCCGACATCGTCATCGCCCCGGCAAAGCCCATGATGGCGACGACCATCGCCATGAACGCCGCCTGCCAGAGTTGCTCGAACGGCGTCGCCCAATAGAGCACCATGCCGGCCAGGGCGGTGCTCGCCGATCCGCCGACGAGCCCCTCCCAAGTGCGCGCGGCGTTGATCGCCGGCGCGATCACATGCCGGCCATAAAGCTGGCTCCAGATGAATTGGAACGCCTCGGACAGGAGGGCCATCGTCACGAAGAAGAACAACAGCCGCGCTTTCGCACCGGCGGTGGCATTGGGAATGTTCAAATACAGTAATGCGGGAGCAAAGCTCAGGCAGTACACACAGATCAGCAAACCCGATTGAATCTTCGCCACGCGCTCCAAGAATCGCTTGTAGTCGCCCGCCAGCGCCACCCGGGCCGGAATAAACAGGAATGCGTACACCGGAATGAAAATGCTGTACAGCTCGTAGTAGTTGTACGCGACGAAGATGTACTGCATCGGCGTGAAAAAGATCAGCGTCCAGAACAGTGCCCGATGATCGGCCCGGCGCGTGGGCGTGAGCGTGATGAATTCGCGGAGCGCTTCGAAGCTCATCAGGCCAAAAATAGCTACGGTTAACGCCGGGCTGAAGAAGGCCACCAGCAGGAGCGCATAAAAGATCCACCACACGCGCACGCGGCGGTTGAATGTGGTGAGGGCGGCCGCGTTGAGGCCCAACTGCGGCTGGCGCTGCACGATCTGGCCGACCGCGGTTGCCGTTGCCAACAACGCGACGACCACCGCCGCCAGTAACCAATCTCGCCCGACCATCGGTTAATCCACTTCTTTCAGCCGCGTCACGGCCTCGCGGGCCCGCGCCAGAAAACTGTTTTTCGACTCACCGGCCTCGAGCCACATCGGCGGGCCGAACGTAATGCACGAGAGCAGCGGCACCGGCAGGAACTCGCCGCGGGGCAACACGCGATTCATGTTGTCGATGTGGACCGGCACCAGCTCCAGGTCGGGCCGCTTCTTGCTCAGATAATACAGCCCGCTCTTGAATTCGCCCACCGTCTCGCCGGCGGATCGGCCCCCTTCCGGGAAAATAATCAGCGAGTCGGTCGACCCGATCTCCCGGAGCATCACGTCCACCGGGCTTTGGTGGACCTTGATTTCCTTGCGATCCACCAGCAAGGCGTTGTAGGTTTTTGCCATGTAGCGGCGAAGCGGGCCGCGGTCCCAGTAGTCCTTGGCCGCCACCGGACGCGTCAGTTTCCGCACCTCCGAGGGCAACGCCGACCAAATGAGGATCATGTCCAAGTGGCTGGTGTGATTCGCGAAATACACGCGCTGGCACGTATCCGGCTGACAATCGATCCAGCGCACGCTGGCCCCGCTCAAAAAGCGAGCCAGCGTCGTGAGGATGAATTCGGTCAGCATGGGGGAGGAAGGGGTCGGAGGTCGGAGGTCGGAGGTCGGAGGTCAGAGGGCTGATGGCATTTGTTTCCTGTGCGATGATTGTGGTCGATCAACTGGTATTTAACAACTGATTTCCGACCTCTGACCTCTGACCTCTGACCTCTGACCTCTTCCCCGCATACACCGATTCAATCAGCCGCTCGTACCCGCCGACCATGGCTTCAATCGACCAGCGGCGAATTGCGGCGTCTCGCGCCGCGGCGCCCATCGCCTGGCATCGGAGTGGATCATTCAATAGTCGCGTCACGCGATCGGCGAATTGATAGGCGTCGCCCGGCGTCACTAGAAAGCCGGTTTGGCCTTCCGCCACGGCCTCGTGGATCGAGCCGACATTCGTCGCCACGACCGTCCGCCCCACGCTCATTGCTTCCAGAATCGATACTGGATTGGCCTCGATGTGCGACGTCAGCGCGAACACGTCCATCGCCGCGAGCAGCCGCGGTATGTCGCTGCGCGAGCCTGCGAATAGCGTTTTGTCGGCGATGCCCAACTGATGCGACCTTTGCTCCAGCGATGCGCGACCCGGCCCATCGCCGACGATCAAAAACCGGGCGGCCGGTATCTGGCGTACCACCCGAGCCGCCATGTCGAGAAACAACTCGTGGTTTTTCTCAGGTCGAAGTGCCGCCACGATGCCGACAACTGGGTCGGTCGGACCGATGCCGAACTCGCTGCGAATCGCAGCCACATCCGGCACAGGGGCGAATCGCCGCGTGTCCACGCCGTTGGGTATCACCGTGACTCGGCTTCGGGGAACGCGTAAGTTCTCGGCCAGGAACCGCCCGTGCGATTCGGCTACTGCGATGAATGCGTCCGTGATCGGCGTCAACATTCGATTGAGGCGACCGACGCCGTCCGGCCACCCCGTGCTGTGCAGCGCCGAAAGAATGACCGGCACGCCCACCCGCCGGGCGGCCAGCCGCCCCCAGAACATTTTGTCGCCCGCGCCAACCGTGATGACGGCGTCGACTTCTCGCTGTCGCAACAGGCCGGTCAGCCGCGGCCAGACTCGCAAGTCGTATTTGCTGGTCAGCAGATTTTGGTGGATCGGAATCTCGTCGGCCAATGATTCGCCCAACTCGCCGCGCTCCTTCAAACAGCACAGCTCGGGCGCGAACCGCTCTCGGTCCAGCCGCCGGATGATGTTCGCCGTCAACACCTCGGCGCCACCGACCCGCATATCGGTCTGGATGAACATCACGCGCAGCGGCCGCGCTAGCGGTGTGCCACTGTTTGCAGCATTTCGCAAAGTGTCTCGCCCCAACACGGCACTGCCCGCTGTTGTTGCGTCGCCATCGGCTGTGAAGCAAGCAGTGCCTCCCCCCTCCGCATCGCAATCCGCTTCGCCGCGACCAGTGGCGCACAATACATCCACTTCAATTGCATTCTCAAATCGCATGCGCCGGCTCCTTTTGTTCCTCAGACCGTGACCAGTAAGCGTTCCAACGCGCCAAGAGCTGCCCGCCCAACTGGGCGAGCGCGGCTCGTTCATCCTGCGTCACGAGCGTTTTCGAGAACGGCAACGCCGCGGCCAACAGCACGAGCATGGCCGTGCCGCACAATGCGCCGCCACACAGCGCGGCCGGCGCGAGCGTAATGGCGATCAATCCGCGCTGAAGCTGCATCCCCGCCAGGTGATTGATCCAATACAGCACGGCCAACGCCACGGCGGTGGCGGTGGTTGTCCCCACGACGGCGCCCTGCAAACCCCACGTCGGGATCAACGCGAGGTCGATCGCCACGTTAAGGATCAACCCAACCACCAGCGGCACCACGGCGAGCCGTGTTTTTTCAGCACACCACACGTAGTTCTGAGCCACAAGCAACAGCGAGTACCACACACAATACGTCATCGTCCACGGCATGACGGCCAGGCCTTGGTCGTAACGTCCTCCGAATGCGACGTGGAACAAGATCGGCGCGAGCCACAGAACAGCAACACCGCCGGCCAGCAGCGCCAGCGCCGTGATCTTCAGCACGGCATTGAGCCGATCGGAAACGTGTTGTCGCGAACCGATCTCCCAGTCGTGGCTCAGGTAGGGCGTGACGGCGCCGGCCAGCAACGTTGCAACGGATATGAACAAGACCGGCACGATGCGGCTGGCATGATAATGGCCGACGAGCGCCAGCGCGGCCGTGTTTTCCAGCCGGCTGTAATGCACCAGCATGTAGCGATCGACGACGCCGAACAGGTGGCAGGATAGATTGACGACCCACACCCAAAACGCGAACCGCATGAGTGGCGGCCAAAACTCGCGGTGCGCCATGCCGTCGTCCGGCGCGGCTTCCGCCAACACCGCCCTACCCCGCCAAATCAACATGACCACGACCGATAGCAGGCACGCGGCGCCATAACCGATAACGATGCTCTCCGCTGCGAATCGCCAACTCCACAACAGTGCCAGCGAAATGAGTGCGAACGAAATACTTTGGCAAAAGTGCATCGTGGAAACGATGCTGAATTTGCGAAGCGCCGCAAACAGCGCCTCCAGGTAGTGATGCATAATTACAGCCACCATGCTGAGCGCCAACAAAATGACGAGCGTCGTCGCATCGGGCCGGCCGAAGATCAGGTTTGAAAAGCGAGGCGCTTCGTAAATGATCAGCCCGAACGCCGCCAAGGTGAGCACGGCCGTCCAGACAGTGGCCCGCCGCAAAAACGTTCGAAGCTGTCCACGCTGGCGGTAACGCTCCAAATATCGCCCGAACGAACCGGGCAGCCCCAGCACAACCACCGGCGCCGCCAGCAGCAAAAAGCTGTACGCCATCTCCCACGTGCCCAGTTCATCGGGCGTCAGCCAGCGGCAGAACATAATTCCGCGGCCAAAGCCGATGCTACGCTGCACGAGGTTCGCCACGAGCAAGATCGTGACGCTCGCCACCAGCGTATCTGGCCGCAAGTGCTTCGCTTCTGATGACTTCGGATTCATAATTGCGATGCGACTGTCGGAGGAAAGCGGATCTCTCGCAGAGGCGCAGAGGCCGCAGTGGGAACTCGAAATTAATTCGCAAGTGAAGGTTGATCCGGAAGTGTTGCTTCCACGTCGATCGGAATCTTCTCCGCGTTCTCTGCGCCTCTGCGTGAGCTCTCTCCTGAATTCGTGCGAAAGTCGCCCGGATCAAAATCGCGATGCGTCCGCAACCTCCGCGGATCGACCGTCATCCAGTTCACGAACCGAATGAATTCCTTGTCCGCGTGGAACCGCCGCAAGTGAAACGGGTCGTCGCCGGGGAAGTTGTAGCCGCCGTAGGCCGAGCACACGCCGGCGAAGCCCGCGTCGAATGCCATCCGAAACGCCGTGGCCGACAGGTTTTCACACTGACCGTAGGGAAAGGCAAAGTATCGAACCGGCTTGCCAATCGCGGTTTCCAAGTCGTGCTTCGAGCCCACGATTTCCCCGCGCACTTGGTCGGGTGACAGCAGACCGCCCAAATCGGCGTGACTTCGCGTGTGAGCGCCGATCTCGACACCGGCCGCCGCCAATTCGCGCACATGGGCCAACGTGTTCACCGCCAACGGCCGGCCAGCCGCCGCATCGTGCGGAAACGGCTTTCCTTGCAACACGTGGTCGGTCGAAACGAAGTACGTGAAAGGAATGCGGCACTTGAGCAGCAGCGGAATCGCACAGCGGCGGTTGTCCGCGTAGCCGTCGTCGAACGTGATGCACGCCGTCGGCCAACGATTGCGCCCAGAGGCAATTCGCTCCTGGGCTTCCGCCAAGCTCACCAAGTCGAAGTGCTCGCGGAGCCAATGAATCTGGGCTGCAAATGCCTTGGGGTCGATCGTCCAGCCGTTACGAACGTCGTCGGCCACACGGTGGTAGAACAGAATTCGCACGGGTTCGCGGTGCTCCGCCGCGCGGTCGATCGCCGCCCGCCGCCGCGCACGCAGCGTCGAGAAGTAATAAGCGCCCAGAGCGTATTCTTTCCAAGAAAACATACGATGTAGGTCAGGCTGTGCCTGACACGCCCCTCGCGAACCCTCCCCCGCGGCGGGGAGGGAGTTCATTATTTGTTGCCCGACGAGTTGACCAACTGCGCCCCCTGCCGCGCCCAATCGCCCAGCGTGTCGGCAACGCTCCACACGCGGTCACGAAGCCGCGCCACATGGCGATCGGGGACCACGCGATAGTTCCACATCGCACGCGGGGTCGCCCGCCAGTGCGCTTTGTACGGTTCATCGCCGCGCAGAAAATCGAGCCGTTGATGTCGTTCCTCGATCGCCTGCCGCAGGCACGGGATCATCGATAGCCGGCCAGGCTCCGCATCCAATCGATCCGGATCGACGCCGCCTTGGTACGCGTAGGTCGTGGCGCCATCCGCCAGGTGGTACTCGGCGGCCGCCGGCGTGCCGTCCAGTTCCAACCACGACATCCGCAACTGGCCCCGGCCGAGCAGCCGTTCCGCCACCTCGCGGTGAAAATCGTGGAACGCCCTCGCGGCGAAGCAACCCGGTTGGCCCAAGCTTTGCCGACGCCGCTGGTGCAATTCCACTAGCACGCCCCACGCGGCATTTAACTCTGTTATGTTCTGAACGCGGTGCCACACCACGCGGCGCGATTCGAGCACGCGCCGCTCCAATCGCCGCAATTGCTTGCGGTGCGACTTCGAGATGCCCGCCAGGTAGTCGTCCCAGCTCGCCGGCAGGTCGAGAACCCAACACGAGCCAGCAGTCTCCTTCGACGCCCGACAATTGCGGCATTCGAGCGCTGTTAGTAGGTGATCAACGGTCGCGTCCTCGGCATCGACGGCGCCCAATTCCAGCCGGTCCCAGTCGTTGAAACGATCCGCAAGCGCTTCCGCGATGGCTGCCGCAACCCGTTCGTCGTCGTGCGGACGGCAAATGAGCGATCCGTGATCGGTGCAAACCTCGCCGTCACCCAACCATCGCACCACGCTGCCTTGGAGGGCAGAGCGATCGATGTACCACGGTGCGATGCCCACCAGTTGGCGTGCGTTGCGGTCCGCGTTCGCAACTGTCCCGTCGTACACGGCCAGCACGTACAGCTCTCGGTCGTGGAGCAGTTCGCGCCGCGGGCGACCGTCGCGTCGGCCGTCACCGTAGTGCTTCCACCACGTTGCCAACCAATCCCACGTGCGAAACGGCGTACTGCCCGCGAGTGCGTTCCAATCGGCTTCGATCGCGACCAATTCCGGCCACGTTGTGATTCGCTCGACCTGCATGCGCGATACCCGCGTGTGTGTTTAGATCCCGATCCGGCTGCCACCTTGCAGTTCTGCAAACGCAATGCCTTGCGCTGCAGTTCGAGGCTGGCACGGACCGCCGTAACGAAACTCTGCCGTAATTGCCGGCGAAAGCAACTCGCGGCGAACGCGGTTGTCGAATTGCCTACCGGTTGTGCGGCCTGCACCGCCTTTCCGTTGCGTTGCCAACTCGCCACACGTCGCTTGAAGTCAACGCTCGGCCGACTGCGTGCTCGTTCCCAGCGCAAGTCCGCCATCGCCCCAATCGCCTAAAAACAACGGTAATTTGCCACATTTCGCGGTACGATGCGGCCCGTCCCGGCGCCCGCTCGCATTCCAGGCACGAACTTTGCCCTACCAAGGCCAACACAACGACCATTTCGGCAACATCGTTTAATCCGTTACTGAAGGACACGATTCATGGCACGCGTTAACGCTGGTTCGCCCTACTCGAATACTGGGAACGCCTTGCAGCCCGCGGATTTCATTCGCCTGCTGCGGACGCACGCCTACTGGTGGGCCGTGCCGGCCGTTGCAGGTGCGCTCATCGCGGGGGCGTACACGTTCGTTGCCTCGCACGAGTGGAAAGCGACTCAAGCACTCATCATTCGGCCAGAGGTTGCCAGCATTTCCGACGAGCGGATCGGAAAATTCTCCGACCTATCGGAAATGAAGACCTCGCAAGAGACCGTTTTAGAACTCGCCAAAAGCCAGTTCGTTCTTCAAGCCGCGTTGCGTGAAGTCGGGTCGCCGAGCAGCTATCGCCAGCCTGCCGAGTGGCCGACCGCACTCGATGTCGAGGCCCTTCGCGAGTGTGTGGATATGCGACCGCCCGGCGGCGCCGAATTCGGCAAGACCGAGGTGTTTTACCTTTCCGTTAAAGACTCGAATCGCGATCGAGCCAGCGCGCTCGTCGTCTCCCTTTGCGGCCAGCTCGAACAACGCATGAAAGACCTGCGCGGCCAGCGAGCCCAAGGCATGATCGCTGAACTCAAACGGACCGTGGCGATGGCCGACGGCGACCTTTCGACACAGACCAGCAAGCTCTCCGCGTTCGAAGCCAAGATCGGCGCCGACTTGGCCGAACTTCGCAGCCTCAGCTCCGATTCCGGCAGTCAAAGCGAAATCTCACAGGAGTTGCAAGGGATTGAGGCGGAACGCCGCGCCAACGAAGCCCGCGAAAACGAAAACCAACGGCTGGTGAAGCTGCTCGTCGCCGCCAAGGGCGATCCACAACAGTTGCTGGCCACACCCAACAGCTTGCTTGTCTCGCAGCCTGCCGTCAGCCAATTGAAGAACGCGCTGGTCAGCGCTCAACTTCGCACGGCTGAATTGTTGGGCAGCCGCAGCGAAGAACATCCGTTCGTCCTCGCCGCAAGGGAGGCCGAAAGCAGGATTCGCAACCAACTGAACAGCGAGGTGGTCGTGGTCATTCGCGGCCTGCAGGTCGAGATCGACCTTTGTGCGGATCGCGAGCAGTCGCTGGCAGCCAAGAAGAATGCTGCTCGTGAACGGTTGTCGCGACTCGCGGAAGGCCGGGCGGAGTACACGAACATCGTGTCGTCGGTTCAGAACCACACGCGGCTGATGGAATCCGCTCGCAAGAATCTGGCCGATGCCCGCGCCCGTCAGGCGGGCGCCCAAAGCGCCAGCCTCATTAGCCGCATCGATGGCGTCGAGGCCGGCGTGCGGCCGATCGGGCCAACCCGCAAAACGGTCGCAGCGGCCGGCGGCGTTGGCGGCCTGTTGCTCGGCTTCGGCTTCATCTTCCTGTTCGTAATTCCGCAAGCCGTCCCTGTCGCCGTGCCGGCTTTTGATTCCAAACTGGCCGATTTCATTCACGTGCCTTCCTCGCGTGACGTGAGCCAGCCGACGAGCGACGCGCCTGATTTGCAGCCAGCCGGTGTCACCAGCAGCGTTTCTCAAACAACGCCGGTTCGAAATGGCTTCCGCACCGCCAATGAATCGTTCGGCATGTTCCGGGGACTATCGCTGCCAGAAGCCGCCCGCGCCGTGCAGCAGCGCAGCCAGTTGAAATAGAGAGGAAGGCCGTCCCAATTCATGGCCCATAATTGACGGTGGACCAAGCTGTCAGCCGTCAATTCTTCAATCTTCAATCTTCAATCCTCCGCCCCCAGCCATGCCCGTCGTCGCGGCCATCTTCGCGCTTGCCGCAATCGTTTGGGGGGCCATCGTTGCCCGCCGCGGTTCGCTGCTGGTCGGGTGCGGCCTGCTCGTCGTCGTCGGCTATGCGTTGGGCCACGAATTCTGGAACGTAAGAATCGGCCCGCTGCCGATCACGCTCGACCGGGCTTTGCTGCTCGGTTTGCTCGCGGCGTTCGCCATCCAGTGGCGGCTGGGTGAATTCTCACTCCGGTCGATGACGGGCAGCGACTGGCTCTTGGCCACGTTGCTGGTCCTGTTCACCACCAGCGCGCTGTTCAGCGGTCAGCCCGAAATCACCGATGGCGTCACCTCGAAGTGGGGCCGGCTGATGGCCGGCTTTCTGCTGCCGGCCATGTTGTACGTTGTCATCCGGCAACTCCCTATCACCTGCCGAGATTGGTCACGCATGCTCGCCGCGCTGGTCGCGCTGGGGGTCTATCTGGCCTGCACCGGAGTGCTGGAAGTAGCCGGCTGCTGGTCGCTGGTCTTTCCGCGGTACATCTCTAACCCCGATATCGGCATTCACTTCGGTCGCGCGCGCGGCCCCGAACTGAACTCGGTGAGCTTGGGCATTTACCTAACGGCGTGCTGCCTGTGCGCGTGGACGCTGTTACCGCAAGCGCGGCAGCGCTGGCAGCAGCTCGCA
>Ga0315273_10009958_pt1 | contig 12092 bp, 8 predicted proteins | sample YL17G02_0_MG_FD_205753 | JGI IMG/M metagenome (GOLD analysis project Ga0315273, IMG submission 205753) | Sediment microbial communities from Yellowstone Lake, YNP, Wyoming, USA - YL17G02_0 | ecosystem: Environmental > Aquatic > Freshwater > Lake > Sediment | place: USA: Wyoming | collected... | reverse complement strand
CAATGCCGGTGCCCTCGGTCTCGCTGACCTCTTCCCAGACGACGATCTTGTGCTCGACGCCTTGCTGGCGCGGCAGCTCGTCGAAGGGCCCCGTGTAGGCCCAGCCGAGCATCTCCCGGCCCTTCAACTCGCCGAGGACCTCGTAATCGCCTGTCAACGCTCCGGTCGCCGATTTCGCCAGGTAGTAGACATCGCTTCCCTGGCGGACGCGGACGTAGGTGAGTTCGGGATGTACGGCGGCGGCGACGTTGGCGGCCAGCGTCCAGGGCGTTGTCGTCCAGACCAGCAGGTGCTCGTTCTCTCGCCCGATGAGCGAGAAGCGGATGTAGACGCTGGGGTGGGTCAGTTCCTTGTAGCCTTCGGTGACGATCTCATGCTGCGAGAGGCCGGTGGCGCAGCGCGGGCACCAGGGCATGACGTCGTTGCCTTTGTAGAGCCAGCCGTTCTCGTGGCAGCGCTTGAGGAAGTGCCAGATGGTGTAGTTGTTCTCGTCGGAGAACGTGTAGTAGGAGTTGTCCCAGTCCATCCAGTAGCCGAGCCGGATCGACTGCTCGGTCTGAATGGCGGCGAACTTGCGCACCCTGTCCTTGCAGGCCTCGACGAAGCGGGCGACGCCGAAGTCCTCGATCTCACGCTTCGACTTGAAGCCAAGCTCGCGCTCCACCTCCACTTCGATCCAGAGTCCCTGGCAGTCGAAGCCGTTCTGATAGCGCTGGCGATAGCCCTGCATCGTCTTCAGGCGCTGGAAGAGGTCCTTGTAGGTGCGCCCCCAAGCGTGGTGGACGCCCATCGGGTTGTTGGCAGTGATGGGGCCGTCGATGAAGGACCAGCGGCGCGGCGACGAGTCGTTGCGCCGCAGGTACTTCTGCACCATCTTCGACTCTTGCCACCAGCGCAGGATGTCGCGCTCCATCGCCGGGAAGTCGACTTTCGTTGGCACTGGCTTGAACATATCCATTTGCTCCCCACAAAAATGCCCGCCCCTTCAAGGGACGGGCCGGATAGCCCGCGGTACCACCCTGGTTCCCTGCCACGGCAGGGCGCTCGTCGGAGCACATGCGAATGCCCCTGCCCCTGGTAACGGTGGGCGCTCCGGTCGGGCTTACTGTGTCTTACGACTGTTCAGCCGACGGCTCAGGAGGGATTTTCGACTGGCGCTCCCGTGTCTCCCGATTATCGGGATCCTTCGTAGAAGGACGCTTCCACCGCACCGGACTCGCTGTTACGGCTCTGCCGGCCTACTCGTCTCCGTCGAAGCCTTTGGCAAATGTAAAGTATAAGTATCGCCTGCATGGGCGTCAACTGAAGAGCGGGGGCGATGCGAGGTCAGGAGGGCGCTTCCGCTTCGGACTGGGCGCGAAGCTTGGTGTAGCAATTGCTACAGTAGACCGGCCGGTCGCCGCGGGGGACGAACGGAACTTCGGTCATCATACCGCACTCGGCGCAGGTGGCCGGGTGCATCTGGCGGGGGGTCCTGCCGCCGAAGCTGGCAAAGGCGCCATAGCGAACATAGCCATCGTCGACTTCCGTGTTACGCGCAGTTTTGCGTGTAGCACGGCAGGCGGGGCAGCGTACGGGCTCGTTCTGCAGGCCCTTGTTGGCGTAGAACTCCTGCTCTCCGGCCGTAAAAACGAAACTGCCGTTGCAGTCTCGGCAGATAAGTGCCTTGTCGGCGAGACTCAATGACTATCTCCCTGGAATCTTAACGCGCTGATGCAAAACCAGCGATTGAAGCTATTATACGATGCTCCAGAGCGCGGGCGCAACCCGAGACGCGACGGCGGAGAATCTAGCCGTTGGCGGAACGGCCCATCGGGCCCAGCCGCTGGAACAAGGGTATTCGCCTGACGAGGACGGCGACTTCCTCGCTATGAAGCGCGGAGGCGGCGGCGAAGAAAACGGCAATCCCTATCACCGACCCGAAGAAGAGCGCCAGGAAAGCGTCGCCGACGCTGTTCGCTTCGAGGTGCCCCGCCACGTGTAGGAGCAGGAGCAGCAGGCCGACGACCTCCGCCATCAGTATCGATGCGGCGCCTGTTCGCAGCAAGGAGCGAACAAGCTGTGTCTCCTCCAGGCCGTCGATGCGCTTCTGCAGTACCCGGAAGAGGAGCGCGAACTCCAGGATGGCGCTCAGCGAGAGGGCGAGTGCCAGACCTTTTACTCCCATCGGCCCGACGAATATCAGACAGAGAACGAGGTTAGCGACCATGGAGACGACGGCGAAGATGACGGGCGTCCGCGTGTCGCTGAGAGCGTAGAAGCCGCGACTCAGGATCTCGATCCCCGCCAGCGCGAACAGGCCGATGGCATAGAAAAGCAACGCGTTGGAAGTCGCGGAAGTCGACGACGCGGAGAAGGCGCCGTGCTCGAAGAGGAAGCCGACGAGCGGCCGTCCCAGTATCATCAGCCCCAGACTCGCGGGAATCGTAAGGAAGAAGATGAGGCGCATGCTGGCGGCGACGGTCTGTCGCAGCAGGTGCATACTCTCTGTTGCCGCCTGCTCCGCGAGTGTCGGGAAGACGGCGGTGGAGATCGCCATGCCGAACAGGCCGAGTGGCATCATTACGAGGAGAAAGGCGTAGTTGACGGCGGATATCGCTTCGTCGCTGACCTGGGAGGCAAAGAAGATGGTGACAAGGAAGTTGATCTGCGCGGCGGCAAGGCCAAGCGCCCGCGGCAGCATCAGCCGGCCGACCTCCTTCACGGCGGGGTCATGCCAGTCCGCCGACGGGCGATAGACCATCCCAACGAGGCGCAGCGCTGGCAACTGAATCGCCAGGTGAATGAAGGAGCCGACGACCACGCCCACAGCCAGCCCCTCGACGCTGTTCGATACGAGGGCGGCAACGATTATCGACAGGTTGTACGTCCAGGGGGCCAGCGCCGGGAACAGGAAGTGATGCCGCGCATTCAATATGCCCATGAACATGCCGCTCGCCGAGAAGAAGATGGGCGAGATCAGCATGATGCGCGTCAGTCGGACAGCGAGCGCCTGTAGCTCGGGCTGGCGAGCTGTGTCCTCGCCCAGGCCGGGCGCCATTAGCGGCACGATCCATGGCGCCAACACAAATCCGATCAGCGCCAGCACGATCGTCGCGAGGAAGACGATGTTGAGGACGGAGCTCGCGAGTCGCCAGGACTGCTCGATATTGCCCCGCGCGAAGTAGCGGGAGAAGACGGGTATGAAGGCGCTCGCCAAAGTGGCGCCGGCGAGTAGCTGGAAGATCATGTCGGGCAAGCGGAAGGCGACCCAATAAGCGCCAAGCTCCGGGCTGGTGCCGAAGGCGTCGGCGATCACGACGGTGCGCCCCAGCCCGAGCAGCCGGCTGCCCAGAAAGCCGATGGCAACGATTATTGCGGCGGCGGCAAGCCCCTCGCCGACCGTCCTGGTCTTCCCTCTCAGCATGCGATAGGTCTATTCATACTGTCTGAGGGGCTCTGCTCTGGACACGAGCCCACCCTGTCGTCTAATATACTCTTTAGTCTACAGAAGGAGCGACGTTTTGACTCACAGTCGATCGGCGGAGAAAAGGGTGCGCCAGGCGGAGCGCCGGCGGATACGCAATCGCTCGGTTCGCGGCACCGTTCGCACTCAGGTCCGCAAGACACTGCCATTGATTGCCGAGGGTCGCCTGGAAGAGGCCGGCGCATCCGTGCGCGAGGCCGTGAGCTCGTTGGACAGGGCGGCCGAGAAGGGCATCATCCACGCCAACGCAGCGGCGCGCCGAAAGTCGCGCCTGGTGAAGAAGCTCAACGCTGCCGTTGCGGTCGCGTCGAGCGCTGCGCCGGTTGAGGAAGAGGCGAAGCCCGTGCGTGCAAAGGCGAAGCAGGTGGCTGCCCCGGCAAAGGCCAAGGCTCCGGCGAAGGCGAAGGCTCCCGCAAAGGCGAAGGCCAAGGCCCCGGCGAAGGCTCCCGCAAAGGCGAAGGCCCCGGCAAAGGCCAAGAGCAAGAAGTAGTTCCCCTCAGGGCGCCTGCTCACTCCCGAAGGCCTGATCCTTCCCAAGAAGGCGGGTCTATTCTGTCGTATCTTCGTCCAGGAAATCGAGTGAGGGGATTTTTGCGTCCGCGCCGAGCAGGATTACGATGTTCGCGTCTGTGGTGCGGTAGCCGCTGTCTGCGGCGGTAGCGACTCGGACGCTCTCAGGCGGCAGCTCCAGCCACGCGGCGATCTTCTGCGCGGTGTACTGCTTTCCACTGTAGTCGATAATTACCGTCTCGTCGTAGATCGAGCCGTCCGGCGGCACGGATGTCAGCAGCGAGGCTTTTGGGAAGCCAAGGTTCGCCAAGAACTGAAGCGTCGAAGCGGCCAGCCCATCGACGTAAGTCCCGTTTTGAATCTCTACGGTGGCCTTCTCCTCAAGCAACTTCTGATCGGTGAACAGGGACTGCACGATTCGCTGAATGGCTGCCTCGGAGCTGAGGAGAACCGCCGCTCCTTCTGAAGTCGTCCACGGGCTCATCGCCGGCCCGAGCGAGAGGGCGATAATCCGTTCCGGCGGTATCTTTGCGGCAAGAATCGCCAGTCCCGGCATCTGGGCATCGTTGATATCGGTGTCGACGGTGTGTTTGTATTTGTTCCACAGGTCGAGGGCGTTGTCGAGGGCGTTGATGCTGAGCGCCTTGTCCATGACAGCGAAGGTCACTCGCTGCTGACGCTGGATGCGGTCGAAGTCGTTCGAAGTGTTGCGACTGCGGGCGTAGCCGAGGGCGAGTCTGCCGTCCATGTGCTGCAGTCCCGGCTCAAAGTCGAGCGGGAAGTAGTCGCCGGGCAACTCAGTATCGGAGTAGTAGGGGTCGTACAGGTAGTCCGGCACGTCCACATCGATGCCGCCGAGGGCGTCGATTATCTCCTTGAAGCCCTCGAAGTCGATGAAGATGTAGTGGTCGATATTGATGCCCAGATTGTGCTCGACGGTGTCGATGACGAGTTGCTTGCCGCCGCCTTTGTAGTCGTAGAAATCGCCTAGTACGTAAGAGGCATTGATCCGTTCCTCGTAGTAGCCGCCGTCGCCATCCGGAATCTCTACCCACCAGTCGCGGGGAATACCGAGAATACCGGCAGTCTTTGTCTTGGGGTCGACGGTTAGGACGAACATCGTGTCTGTTCGGCTGGCGATTTCTCCCTCGGCCGGGCGACGGTCGAGGCCCATCACCAGAAAATTCATGCGCTCTGCAGGAGTATTGTCTATGCCAGGGGCATTTCTGAGCCAGCCGAAGCTAAGCTCGTTGCCAGGCAAAATGAAATTATCGACGTGGGTCGCGAGGACGAGGGCGCCGTAGCCGGCCCCGACAGCGAACAGCAACGCGACAATCGCCAGAAGTAATCTCTGGCGTAGGCCCGCGCTTGGAGGGGAATAGGCTGGACGTAGTGGCGATGCGTTCCTTGACACCGAATTGAAGCCTATCTCATGCCTGGCGATTCTGTCAAGCAGGCAGGCATGCACCATTTCCCGCTGGCGCGATGGGAAAGAGGCATGCAACCGAACCACGAGGTTGGAGAAAACAGCGAGGAAGACAGCGCCCTTCCACTATAGTCATCGTTCGGTAGCGGCAGGTGTCACCAGTGTTTCTGGGTACGAATCAGCCTGCGTTTCTTGCTATGTAACAGTCTGGTTTGCGTCACGCGGCGTGCGGCGTTTTCGCGCAAGACGGCGTTGATCTTCCCACGTCCCACCCTACGGGCGTCGACCGGCAAGAGGATGTCGTCGTCCCTCTTCTCTAATCTCCACCGGACTCTCCGTCTCCATAATAGCAGTTACGCCGACGATGCCGCGTAAGATCGACATAAGTTTGCAGTATCAGAGCCCGGCAGTCGCTATAATTGCAGGGCCGATATGTTTGCGCATCTCCACGTCCATACCGAATTCAGCCTGCTCGATGGCCTGGCGCGAATCCCGCAACTGATGGAGCGGGCACGGGCCCTTGGCCAGGATTCGATGGCGCTCACCGATCACGGCACGCTATATGGCGCCATCCACTTCTACAAGGAGGCGCGCGCCCAGGGCATCAGGCCGGTCATCGGCGTCGAGGCGTACGTCGCCCGCGGCTCGCGATTCAGCCGCGAACCCGCCGACAAGCAGTCGCGTCACCTTACGCTGCTTTGTCGCAACATGACGGGTTACCGCAACCTCCTCTCGCTCGTAACGAAGGCGAACCTGGAGGGCTACTACTACAAGCCTCGTACCGACAGGGAGTTGCTGTCGCAGTACAGCGAGGGACTTATCGCTCTCTCCGGCTGTCGGGCGGGCGAAATGGCCAACCTGATACTGGACGGCCGCTACGACGAGGCAGTAGAGACCGCCCGTTGGTACAAGGACGTGTTCGGCGAGTTCTATCTGGAGTTGCAGGAGCACAGCATGCCGGAGCTTGTCGAAGTGAACCGGCAGCTTGTCCGGATGTCACGGGAGACGGGCATTCCGCTAGTCGCGACGAACGACGTCCACTACGTTTCGCAGGAAGACGCGCCGACACAGGACATTCTCCTCTGCATCGGCACTAACTCGACTGTGCTCGACGAGCGGCGCATTCGCATGCCCGACGACTCCTACTACTTGAAGTCGGAAGAAGAGATGCGGGCGCTGTTCCCGGAGGCGCCGGAGGCGATCGAAAACAGCCAGCGAATCGCCGAGATGTGCGAGCTCGAGCTCAAGTTCGGTGAGTTGCACCTGCCACAAGCGGAAGTACCGCCGGGTAAGTCCGCCGACGAGTATCTGGCGGAGCTCTGTCACAAGGGCCTCGCGGAACGCTATCCCTTGGAAGCGGAGGAGCCGCGCCGTCGCCTGGAATACGAACTGGGCGTCGTGCGGGAGACAGGGTTCGCCAACTATATGCTGGTGGTGCACGACTTCGCAATCTTCGCTCGCGGTCGCGGTATTGCGATGGGCGTCAGGGGAAGCGCCGCCGCCAGTATCGTCCTCTATTGCCTGGAGATAACCGACATCGACCCGCTTTCCTATCGCCTCGTCTTCGAACGCTTCCTGAACGTCGAACGGCGGGAGATGCCCGACATCGACATGGACTTCGCCGACGACCGTCGCGACGAAGTGATCCGCTACGTCGCCGAGAAGTACGGCTATGACCACGTGGCCCAGATCATCACCTTCGGAACGCTGGGCGCGAAGGCGGCGATTCGCGACGTTGGTCGTGCTCTCGGCCTCACCTATGCCGACGTCGATCGCGTGGCGCGTCTGGTGCCGAACGCCCCCCATATGACCATCGAACGCGCTCTCTCAGAAAACCCGGAGATGCACAACATCTACGAGATGGAGGAGGATGTGCGGCGTCTCGTCGATACGGCGCGGCAGGTCGAAGGAATCGCCCGCCATGCCAGCACGCACGCAGCGGGCGTCGTCATCGCCGGCGAGCCGCTCGTCGAGCATCTCCCGCTGCAGCGGCCGACGCGCGGCAATCGACCGGAGGTGGCGGGCGAGAACGAGATCCCGATGACCCAGTTCGCCATGGAGCAGGTTGCCGAGATCGGCCTGCTGAAGATGGACTTCCTGGGCCTGGTAAACCTGACGATCCTCGACCAGGCGGTCAAGATCATCCGGCAGGTGCGCGGCGAAGAGATCGATATCAAAAACCTGCCGGACGGCGACCCGAAGACCTACGGGATGCTCTCTGAAGGGGAGACATTCGGCGTGTTCCAGCTTGAAGGGCCGGGTATGCGTCGCAGCATCCAGGAACTCAAGCCGACGTCGATTGTGGAGCTGGCGGCAATGGTTGCGCTCTACCGTCCCGGCCCGATGCAACACATCCCGACCTTCTGTCGCGCCAAGCATGGACTGGAGGCGATACGCTACCCACACGCTGATCTGGCCGACATCCTCGACGAGACTTACGGCGTCATCGTCTACCAGGACCAGGTGCTGCTCATTGCCCAGAAGTTCGCCGGCTACACGCTCGGCGAGGCGGACATCATGCGCAAGGCGATGGGCAAGAAGATCGCCTCCGTCATGGGGGCCGAGAAAGACCGGTTTATCGGCGGCGCCGTCGCCCGCGGCTACAAGAAGGCGGACGCGCAGCAGATATTCGACCTGATTGAGCCGTTCGCAGGCTATGCCTTCAACAAGGCGCATGCGGTTTCCTATGCTACCATCGCCTACCAGACCGCGTACCTGAAAGCGAACTACGCCGCCGAGTACATGACGGCGGTACTGATGCTCGCCTCCAGCCATCCGACGGGGGCGCAGGAGCGAATCGCGGCCGCCGTCGCTGAGTGCGCCAAGCTGGGCATCAGGGTGCTGCCGCCGGACGTCAACCACAGCGGCGTCAACTTCTCTATCGAGAGGCTGGAGAACGGTGAGAGTGCGATCCGCTTCGGTCTGGCGGTGATCAAGAATGTCGGCGAGGGCGCGGTCGAGGGCATCGTCGCTGGTCGCGAAGACAAAGGGGCGTACGCATCGCTGGAGGACCTCTGCCGTCGAGCGATCCTGAAGAACTTGAACCGGCGGGCGCTGGAGAGCCTGATCAAGGCAGGCGCCCTCGACTCTCTGGGCGACCGCGGTACGCTGCTGGCGAACGTGGAACGCATCCTGTCGCTGGCGCAGCGCGAGCAACGGCTGCAAGACTCGGGGCAGACGACGATGTTCGACCTGTTCGGCGCGACGGTGGACACGCCGCTGCCTAAGTTGGAATTGGAGTCGGCGGAGGTGCGTCGAGCGGAACTGCTGGCCTGGGAGAAGGAGTTACTCGGAGTCTATCTGTCGGAGCACCCGTACACGGCTGCCGCCTCGACCCTCGCGGAGCACGTGACCGCCGTCTGTAGCGAGGTGAGCGCGGAGTTGGCGGGTCGCGACGTGGTGCTGGCAGGCACGGTCGCGGGGACGCGGCAGATCCTGACTCGCGAGGGGAAGACGTTCTGCGCGGCGATGATTGAAGACCTGTCCGGCAACGTCGAAGTGACCGTCTGGTCCGATCAGTTCGAGCGGACGCGCGACCTGTGGGTAGAGGGCAATATTCTGGTAATGCTCGTGCGGGTGCGAGAGCGGGGCGATCGATTGCAGGTGAGCGTGCAACAGGTCACGCAGTACGAGGCGGGCGCCGCCGGCGAGCCATTCATCATCCCGGAGTGGATACGCAAGGGCAACGCTGGTGCTAAGAGAACGTCTTCGCCGGTGGCGCCCGCCAGGAAGAACGGCGTTCAGGCGACGAACGGTGTTGAAAAAGAACGCGCCCAGCGGCTACTGATCGCGCTCGTGGAAACGGCGGATGAAGAGGCGGACAGAGTGCGCCTCACCAACCTGATGACTGCGCTGGTCAGCTTTCCCGGTCGCGATGAGATCCGGCTCGTCGTGCGGACGCGCGATGGCGAAAGAGTCGAAATGATGCTGCCGACCGCGAACGTATGCGAGCTGCTGCTGGCGACAGCGAGCGAAATCCTCGGCGGATGCGGCGAATTGCGATTGGAAGAGCCTGCATCCTCGCCGTCGAGCTAGTTTGAACTCGTCGCGCTCGACGCAGGGGTCAAGCACTTGCGTCGAAACAGCCTTTCGGTTATAAAGCAGCTTGCGTGAAGGAATGAACTAACTGCAATAGAGGAGGACATAAAATGGGTGACAGGCTCAAGGGAAGGGTAGCAATCGTCACCGGCGCCGGTCGCGGGATCGGCCGTGGCGAGGCGTTGGCTCTGGCCGGAGAAGGGGCCATCGTCATTGTGAACGACTTCGGTGGCGCGTTGGACGGCACCGCGGGCGAATCGAACCCCGCTCAGGAAGTCGTCGACGAGATCAAGAAGATGGGCGGCCAGGCGATGGCCAACTATGGCAGCGTCGCCGAAGTCGAAACCGGCGAGCAACTCGTGAAGCAGGCGATCGACAACTTCGGCCGCCTGGACATCGTCGTCAACAACGCCGGTATCCTGCGCGACCGCATGATCTTCAACATGCCGCCGGAGGACTTCGAGGCGGTTCTGGCTGTCCACGTCAAGGGCACCTACAACGTTACGCGTCCCGCTTGCGTCTACTTCCGGCAGGAGCGCAAGGGCGGCGTCATCGTCAACACGTCGTCGACCTCCGGCCTCGGCAACCCGGGCCAGAGCAACTATGCTGCTGCGAAGGAAGGAATCGTCGGTTTCACGCGCACCATCGCCCGCGAAATGGGCCGCTACGGCGTTCGCTGCAACGCTATCCGACCGACCGCTGCGACCCGCATGACTCTGAGCGACGACATGAAGGCGCGCTTTGAGCGAATGGGTGAAGCCGGCGTCAAGATACTGGCGGAGATGGAGAAGGCGACACCGGAGCAGATCGGGCCGCTGGTGGCCTGGCTCTGCACCGACGAGGCCGCCAACGTCAACGGCCGCACTTTCCTGGTGCGCGCCGGTTACGTCGGCCTCTACTCGGAGCCGGAGATCGTCTCCTACATGGAGAGCGCGGAGTTGTGGACGGTGGATAACGTCTCAGCCTCGATTCAGGACAAGGTGACGAATAGCCTGATGAACGAGTGGCCCGTGCAGCCGCCGAAGGAATAACGGCAGAACACTCAAGCAAGTCTTCGGAGTGGGCAGCATAAGCTGCCCACTCCTGCTATTATTGGATCGACTAAGAAGCGAGGCTATTCTACGGATTGGGTCGCGTTAGTCGAAGCGCCCGGCGAGATGGTCGCCGAGATGTGGTGCGAAACGCTCCGCAACGAGGGCGTGCCCGCTTTCGCAAAACCCTCCGGAACCGGAAGTCCGAGAGCTGAGGGGGCTTCGGTTTCCGGCTGGTGGGTGATGGTGCCTGATACCGATCTTAGGCGCGCGACTCAAGTTCTTGAATTCGCTATCGAGAAAAAGAAGAGGCATCGTCGCAAATTCGTTCGAAGGGGTCGAGAATAGAGCCAATGGCAGGACGATCATGAAGTGGCTAACCGTCGTAACGGCGCCCGATAAGATGACTGCCGAGATGTGGGCGGAGTTACTCCATAACGAGGGCATCCCCGCGCTGGTGCAGGAGATTGGCCTTTCAGTCTATCTGGGGCCGATTGCCACCCGCTGCGAGCTCAAGGTGCCCGAAGAGCGAATAGAAGAAGCGCGCGCCCTCCTCGAAAGCATCGAGATCGAGATTATCGAGCCGGACGACGATGAGCCTCCGCACGGAGCAGCGTCTTCTTGAGCGCGAGCCCGCCTCCGAAGCCGCCCAGTCCGCCGCCGCTGCTCACGACGCGATGGCAGGGGAGCAAGAGCGGCAATGGGTTCGCTCCCATCGCCTGCCCGACGGCCCGTGCCGCCCGTGGCCGCCCGATTCGCTCCGCCACCCATCGGTAGCTGCGAGTCTCCCCGCACGGTATCTCCAGCAGCGTCTGCCAGACCGCTCTTTGAAACGGGGTCCCTTGCTCCAGATCAAGCCCATCCGGCGAAATAAGCTCTCCGCTGTCGATATAGGCGCGGATGCGCTCCGGCCAGTCGCCGATCTCGTCGGGCAGCGCCGGCGCTGTGGCGCCGCGATGGCGTAACTGCTCCTCGACCGTCTTGCGCTCGGCCAGGGGAAGCGTCGTCGCGAAAAGGCCCCTCTCGCTGAAGCCGAGGCCAACCCATCCAAGCGATGTCTCTACGATATGGAACGTCACCTGCGCCTCCTGAACAGAGCGTGCCACAGCAGGCGCTTTCGCAGCCGTCGCCAGAGGCTCTCCAGACGAAGGCGCTCGTCTTCGTCGACGGAATTACCCCCGTACTCGGCGCGCTCGTAGCTGTCGATCAGTAGCGGCAGATCGGCAACGTCGGACACCTTCTCTTGTAGTCTTCGCCCGAACTCGCGCGGCGTCTGCGCCGGCCGCCTGCCGAATCCCGCCAGCGACGAGAGTCGACTTGTCTCCTGCCAGACGCGCGCCGGGTAACTGAGACCTCTTAGTCCCCTGTTCCAGGCGTAGCGGAAGCCAAGTCCCGACGCCAGCACGAAAGCGAGCGCGCAGGATAAGCCGATAAGGGCCGCCGGCAGTGGCGAAGTCCCCCCGCTCGCGGCCGACGGGCTCGGTGAGAGCGATGACTGCGGTGGCCCGCCGTCGACAGTGGGTGAGAAAATCTCGAAAAGGAGATCGAACGGTTGAGTGGCATCGCCGCTCGGCAGTGGCGAGGTCTCCGGCCGTTGCGGGAAGGGATGCTGGGGCGAGGG
>Ga0315273_10009957_pt1 | contig 12093 bp, 10 predicted proteins | sample YL17G02_0_MG_FD_205753 | JGI IMG/M metagenome (GOLD analysis project Ga0315273, IMG submission 205753) | Sediment microbial communities from Yellowstone Lake, YNP, Wyoming, USA - YL17G02_0 | ecosystem: Environmental > Aquatic > Freshwater > Lake > Sediment | place: USA: Wyoming | collected... | reverse complement strand
GGGCCGCACTCCGCCGCAGGAAACTCGGCCTGCTGCCGGCCCGCAGGACCCGCCGGCAGACCCCGAATCCGGGCGACGCGTCGCCTGAATCGCCACCTCGGGTAGCGCGGCCGGAGTTTCAGCCGGTGCGCACCAGCGACGAGTTGTATCGAAGCCTTACAGTTCAATGGCTTACGGCAGCCGAGCGGCCGAGGTCGCCACGGAGTAAACTGCGCGGACTTTTTTACCCTGCCCTGTGCTGGTAACCCCCTGATGCAAAACGAATCTCTGGTGCGTGAGGAACACGCGCCGATCAACTGGCTCACGATGATCCTGTTCACGCTGACGCCACTCGCGGCGCTGGTGTTCGTGCCCTGGTACGGCATCGCACACGGGTACAGCTGGGCGGCCGTCGTGCTCGCCGTCGTCCTGCTGTGGGCAGGCGGCCTCTCGATCACGGCGGGCTACCACCGCCTCTGGTCGCACCGCACCTACAGCGCGCACTGGGCGGCACGGCTTTTCTTCATGCTGTTCGGCGCGATGTCGATGCAGAACAGCATCCTGATCTGGTCCTCGCAGCACCGCACCCACCACCGGTTCGTGGACGACGTGGACAAGGACCCGTACAGCGCCAGGCGCGGCTTCTGGTTCTCGCACATGGGCTGGATCCTGCGGGATTACCCGAGCGGCAAGAACGACTTCTCCAACGCGCGCGACCTCGAGCGCGACCCGATGGTGATGTTCCAGCACCGCTATTACCTGCCGCTCACCCTCTTCATGAACATCGCCTTCCCGATGCTGCTCGGCTGGGCCGTGGGCGACGTGTGGGGCGTGTTCCTGCTCGCCGGGCTGCTGCGCCTCGTGATCAACCACCACAGCACGTGGTTCATCAACTCGCTGGCCCACCTGTGGGGCTCACAGCCCTACACCGATGAGAACACCGCGCGCGACAACGGCGCGCTCGCGTTCCTGACGTTCGGCGAGGGCTATCACAACTTCCACCATATCTTCCAGAACGACTACCGCAATGGCATTCGCTGGTGGCAATGGGACCCGACCAAGTGGCTGATCAATGGCCTGTCGGCGATGGGCCTCGCGGACAACCTGAAGACCGTGCCGGACCTGTGGATCCAGCGCGCGCAGCTCGCCATGCAGTTCAAGCGCATGGAGGCGGTGCTCGAGAAACGCCGCGCGCGCGGCACCGACGAGCAGATCGAACGCCTGAAGGCCCGCGTCGCGGAAGAGTACGCGTCGTTCCGCAGGGCGCTAGAGGAGTGGTCGAAGCTGCGTGACCAGTGGGTCACCGACCGCAAGCAGCGCCTGCTGCAGCGCTGGGAGGAGACGAGCTTCCGCTCCCGCATGCGCGAGATCGAGCACAGCCTGCGCGCGCAGCGCCGCCGGCTGCAGGAGATGACGAAGGCCTACGCCTAGGAAATAGGGGACATTCTCCTTTTCCGCTGCGGAAAAGGAGAATGTCCCCTATTTCAGGCCTCGCTGCGTTAGCGGGCGGCCTCGAGCCGGTGTGAAAGCATCGGTGCTACCTGTCAGCGGTCTGCAGCCATGAGCCAATGGCATGCACGGCGGCCAGTGTATGCAGCTCAAGGTTCATGTCGAACGGCTGTGGCTGTGAGCTGAGCATTACGATGATGAGATTCAGGCCCTTGTCCATGTAGATCAACTGACCGTGGATGCCGATGGCCAGCATGACCGCCGGCTCGGAACTGGCGACCCACACCTGGTTGCGATAGTGCCATCCGGGGAAATCGCCGTAAGCCCTCGCGAAGCACTCCTTGGAAGTGCTGTCGCCCTTGGCGGTATCCGCGATCCAGGCGGCCGGGACGACCTGCGTTCCATCGAGTACGCCGTCGTTGATCATCATCAGGCCAAAGTTCGCCAGGTCGTGGGCAGTGGCGTTCATGCCCGCGCCCACGTACGGGAACCCCACGCGGTCCACCACGATGGCAGCGTCGTGCTGAGTGGCGAGCCTGGACCAGATCTCAGTCTCTAGCAGCGTCGCAAGACGTGCGTTCATGGCGCGCTCGAGGACCATGCCGAGCACGTTGGTTGCGACGGTACGGTACTGAAACCTTGAGCCGTTCTCCATGTCCTGGACCGACAGGGAGCGCGCGTACTCCAGCAACGATCGCGGGGTGTTATCGGTGACCAGGTCCGGGCGCCAGCCGACGACCGCCGATTCTTTCCAGAAGTCCGTCAGCGGGTCCGCATAGTCCTCTGCGTATCGCGCCGCGGCGGTCATGTCGAGAAGGTGCCGAACCGTCGTGCCTCGCCACGCCGCGCTGTCCAGTTCGGGCAGGTAGCGCGTGATCAATGACGAAGGATCCAGCTGGTCGCGCTCGACGGCGATGCCGGCCAGCATGCCAACAAACGACTTGGTGACCGAGTTGAGCAGGTGATGCGAACTGACGGTCATCCCGTTGAAGTAGTGCTCCGCGATGACACAGCCACGGTGTACGACCAGGAGCGCGTCGCAACAGGCGGCGCCAAGGAAGTCGCGGATCGACGTCGTCTTACCGTCGGCAGATGGAAAGCTCAGCTGCAACACGTCCCGGGGTTGCGTCGGCAGCGCGAGTGCGGCCGATGGACCGCGGGCCAGGCGGCAGGTCGGGAAGAGTTCCTGGACGTGCTGGAAGCTCCAGCGATTGTGCGGAGCGACGCCCCAGTTGTCGGTCGTCACCGGTGGGAATGGTTTCAACTCGTGTTTCTCCATCGGCCTTTGTGGGTCGGGGCGCGGACGCCACCTCGATTCAGTCTAAGAAGAAGCGCGCTAGCGATTTCTGCGAATGGTGCGGATTCAACGACGAGTGTAAATAAGGAACATCACCGGCGCTCTGCCGGTTGCCCTCCGCGTATCGCCACGAAGGACAGCGTGGTTCGCCGGATCACTGCAGCAGCCAGGATGGCTGCGAGGAGGGAACGATGAAGACGATCTCGATGTTGGCCGCCGCTGTGCTGGCGGCGGGATTGCTCTTGGCGTCACCGTTCGCGTCTGCTGGAAGCCCGAAGGGCGTCTGCCAGGCGGGCGGTTACAACAAGGTCGTGCTCGCGGATGCGATGGCCAAGTACTGGAGCTGGTACTACGGAGGCACTGGCCCGCAGACGATCGGAAACCTGTTCCTCGTGCCGCTGCCGGTCGGTGAGGAGATCAGTGCCTACCCGATGTCCATCTACCAGGGCAGCACGTCGTTCACGGTGCGCACCGGCAAGACACTGGTCCTCCCGATGTCGTTTTTCGTGGGCGAATCCTATACCGACGGCAGCTTCGACGATCCTGAGGAATTCCCGACCGACTACAAGGCGAGCAGCCTGCTGCTCAGAGTGGATGGTCGCGTCATCGTCGACAGCACGCGAACCAAGCTCGACTGCGTGTACGTTGACTTGACGTATTTCCCCCAGCCGATCGTGTATCCGGAGCCGTCGAGCTATGACTCGAACGCCGCGATCTGGATGACGGGCCTCGGCATCCTGCTGCCGCCAATGTCGCCGGGCCTGCACATCATCGACATGCAGGTCGTGTCGCCCTTGCCGTTCTGGGACATGTATCTCGGCTACTACAACACCTGGAACGTGACGGTCGTGAAGCCGAAGTGACGTGTCGGTAGGCGGGCGCGGGCAGAACCACCGGTTCTGATTCGTGCCTGCTGGCGAGATGAGCCCGGCCCGTGCCGGGCTCGTTCGTTGTTTATATCGAGATCATCGGCCCGTAGTCTTCTTCGCCGGGCTCGAAGCAGCGCAGGTCCTCGCCCTCGACGATGTGTCGTGCCTGCCGCACCTGGCTCTCCGGCAGCATGGCGGCGCTGAAGGTTCCCCGCTGTTGCAGCCATTCGAATTTCTCGACGCCCAGGTTGTGGTACGGCAGCAACGTGATCGAGTCCAGGCCCGCCTCGCGCACGAAGCGTGCCACCGCGCGTATGTTCTCCTCGTCGTCGGTGATGCCCGGCACCAGCGGCAGTCGCGGCCAGAGGCGTGGCCCGCGGCCTGCATGCATCAGGGCCGCGAGCAGCCGGAAGTTGTCGTGGATGTGCTCGCTGTCCGCTCCGCAGTGCTCGCGGTGACGCGCGCGATTCATGAGCTTGAGGTCGAACAGCACGAGGTCGAGCCCACCGACAGCCTGCCACAGTACCTGCGACGAAAACGCGTGCCACGCGTCGTCGTCCGCCAGGAGTTCGTCAACGGGGCGCAGGCTCTTGAAGCGGAACAGGCCGCAGGTCTCCATCGCGACGTGGATGCCACCGGCCTGCAGCGGTCCCAGCAACGACACGACGTATTCCGGGAACAGCGACGCTTCGCCGCCCGAGAATGTCACGCCACCGCCGGACTGGCGATACAGCGCGAATTCCTTCGCGAGCTCAGCGTGCACACTGTCCGCCGTGCGCGGCTCGCCGAAGCGGGTCAGCGCACCGGACGGGCAGCCTGCCACGCATCGGAAGCAGCGGTCGCAGGTCTCCAGTGACCACTTGCCCGGCGCCTTCATCGCGCCGGTCGGGCAGGTCTTCACGCAGGCGCCGCACTCGATGCACCGCCGGCGCTTGTGGCCGAGCTCCGAATCCAGCAACCAGGACTCCGGGTTCTGGCACCAGCTGCAGCGCAGCGGGCAGCCCTTCAGGAACACGACGCTGCGGATGCCGGGACCATCGTGCACACAGAAGTGCTGGATCGAGAAAACCTGCGGGGTCGTCGACATGGCGGCGCGCTTGACCTAGGCGTGCATGGTGCGCGCGATGATCTCGTCCTGGACTTCCGGCTGCAGGTCCGCGAAATAGGCGCAGTAGCCGGAAACGCGCACCAGCAGGTTCGGGAATGCCTGCGGGTTTTCGCGCGCCTTCTTCAGGGTCGCCGCATCGAGCACGGCGATCTGCACCTGCATGCCTTCCTGGTCGACAAAGTAGGTGCGCAACAGCGCGGCGAGCTTCGCAGCGCCGGACTTGCCGCCGATGGTGTTCCGGTCGAAGGTTGCGTTCAGCACGTGGCTGTTGCACCAGCGTGAGCGATCGAGCGAAGCGACCGATCGCAACAGTGCAGTGGGGCCGGTGCGGTCGGCCCCGTCGACCGGCGAGGCGCCGTTCGACAGGCGCGCGCCGGCCTTGCGCCCGTTTGGCAGCGCGCCGGTGTAGCGTCCGAAGGCGGATCCGCAGGTCATGGAGTAGAAACCGGCGATCCATCGGCCACCGCGCGTATTGCGATGGGCGCTCACCGCATCGACCCAGGCGTCGGCCGCCACCTGTGTCCAGCAATCGACATCCAGATCGCCATTGCCGTAGTGCTTGAACCTGTGCCGCAGCTCGGTCTGCAGCGCCTCGTGACCGGCGAAGTCGGCGCGCAGGATCTCGACGAAGGCCGCGAGCGACAGGCGGCGCTCCTCGAACACCAGCCGGTTGAGTGCGTACAGCGAGTCGCCGACGTCGGCCAGGCCGACGGCCTGCACGCTGGTGAAGTCATATTCGGCACCGCCCCAGGTGACGTCGCGGCCCCTGGCGAGACAGCCATCAGTGATGAGCGAGTTGACCGGCGTGGTGCGGTGCGCGCGACCGGCTTCCTCCAGCCAGCCCATGACGCGTGCCATGTCGTCGACACTGTCGCGCACCTGATCGCGAAAGGCCGCGACGACGTCGGCCATCGACGTCAGTGCCTGCGCCGGCGGCGTGCTCGCGCCGTAGCGCCTGCCGGCAAAGGTGCGCCCCTCATTGAGCGCGAGTTCCAGGCACAGGGGCAGGTTGGACAGCGCGGCGTCGGCCGAGTTGTAGGTGCGGCCCTGGCTCGCGAGTTCGGTGCAGCCGATGATCGCGTAGTCGCGCGCATGGGCCTCGCTGTAACCGGCGTTGCGCATGGCGCAAATGATCGACTGGTCGCCGAAGAAGGCCGGGCGCGCGCCGGTGCACTGCAGCGTGGCGACGCACTTGTCGAGGAACCATGCAGGCGTGTGCTCGTGGACGCGCACGTGCAGCGCCGGCTCGCGCGTGCCAATCAGCGAGTAGGCGTCGAGAAAGATGCCGGAGACGTCGTTCGTAACATCCGCGCCATCTGCGTCCACGCCGCCGAGCGTGATGCCCTGCGCCACGTCGTGGCCGCTGAAATAGTGGTCCATCCGCGTCGAATAGGCCGGCGCGGTCTCGCAGCACTTGAGCTGGAAGCTGGCGGTGATTTCAACGGCCTGTTCGCGCGTCAATGTGCCGGCGGCGAGGTCGCGCTCGTACAGGGAGAGCAAGGCCTGGTCGAGTCGCCCGAAGGAGAGTCCCTGCTCATAGTCTTCCAGGCACATCGCCATGTGCACGATCCAGGCGGCCTGCAGGCCCTCGAGGAAAGTGCGCGCCGGGTAGTAAGGCACGTGGCGCAGGCCCGAGGCCGCTGCCGCCAGCTCGTCGCGGCGCGTGGCCGAAAGGCCGGGCGCGCGGGCGCAGCGATCGGCCTCTTCGGCGAGGTTGGCGGCCATGGCGCGAATGCCGGCCGAGATGATGCGTATGGACTCGTAGAAAGCGCGCTGGTCGGCATCCAGGAGAATGCCCTCGGGTGTGGCGTCGCGCGCGAGGCAATCGGCGGCCTTCTCGTCGGCCGTGACAAGTCCCTCGCGGATCACTCGTGCGTAGTTGCCCACCTGGTGCGCAACGCCGGCCTGCTCCGTGACGATGTAGCGCTCGGCACGCAGGAGGTCCCGGACACGGCCAATGCGGGAAGGCGAAACGAGCGCGTGATAGAGGACGCTGTCGCGCAGGGTCGCGGAGGCGATGCGCAGCAGTCTTGCCTTCTCCGCAAGCGACAGGCGAATCGGCACGACGCGCTGGTCGAGACGGGCGAAGTCCTCGAGGAGGTGCATCGAGGCGCCTTCCGGGTAGTAATTCGCGGCAACGCGCTTCGAGGTCATGTTGCCGAGAACGAGTTCGTCCTCATACACGCGGGGCTTGCGGTTCGCCATCACATGGGCGATGGCGCTCGCCCGGCGCACGCAGACGTGGGCGTCGCGCAGGCGCTTGCCGGCTGATGAGCGGCGGAAGTCGAGCAGCAACTCGGGCCGCTCGAGACAGAGCGAGTAGCCGGCGTCGTGCACCGCGTCGCGGATGCGATCGATGCGAACCCAGGGTGCGACGAGCTCGACGGCGGCGTTCATGGCGGTCCCCGGTCATGGCGGGCGGCTGGCGGCGTGATTCTACGCTTCCGCGGCGGAGCGTCTCCGGATAGGCGGCATGGCAGAGCTCGCGGAGGGAGACGCGAACCGTTCGCATCCGCTCGCGCCCGATTCACCCGAGTCAAATTCGGGCGCAGAATCGGCCAAACAAAAAAAGAGATCGTGATGGATTACATGCAACTCCCTCTCAGCGGGTTCGAAGGTCCCCTCAGCGAAATGGAGCAGACGGTCCAGGACAACGTTCATCACTTTGCCGTGACCGTCATGCGTCCAGTCGCGGCATCACTCGATCGCATGACGCCGGAGGAAGTCATCGCCCCCGGCTCGATTTTGTGGGACGTCCTGAAGAAATCCGAAGCACTGGGACTGACCGTGACCGCGATGGCCGAACTGCCGCCGCTGGAACGAGTCAGGCTTTCCGCCATTGCCTCTGAGGAGCTGGCCTGGGGAGACCTCGGCCTGGCCGGAGCCATCCTGATAAACCACTTCCCGGTGATGTACTCGTTGCTGGCCGGAAACATGCAGATGGCTCACTTCTGCGAAGGCAAGCTCGGCTGCTGGGGAGTCACTGAACCTGCACACGGCAGCGACCTGGTCGATGGCCGGGAGTCGATCGCCGCGCCGGATGGCGCGTACGGCCGGCCGGACTGCGTGGCCCGGATCTCGGGCGACAAGATCATCGTGCGCGGCCAGAAGTCGGCGTGGGTCTCGGGCGCAATGACGGCCCAGGTGTGCGCGCTGTACTGCCATGTCGAAGAAGGCGGCAAGACTCGGCCCGGCGTTGCACTGATCGTGCCGCTCGACTTGCCAGGCGTCAGCCGTGGCAAGCCGCTGGACAAGATCGGCTATCGCGCCATGAACCAGGGCGAGCTGTATTTTGACAACGTGGAAGTGCCGATCGCCAATCTTCTCGCCGGACCGGACACATTCGATGATTTCCTCTATCGCACCCTGTGCGAGGCCAATCCACATGTCGGAGTCGGCGCGCTCGGGGTTGCCCGCGCGGCCTTCGAGCATGCCCTCGCGTATGCGCATCAGCGCAAGCAAGGCGGCGTCGCCATCATCCGGCACACCCATGTGCGCCTGCGCCTGTTCGAGATGTTCCGCAAGATCGAAGCGTCCCGTGCACTGATCCGCCGCGTCATGGCATTCAATGCCACGGCACCCCGTCCCTCGCTGCTGGCTTCTGCCTCCGCCAAGGTGACGGCCACGCAGACCGCCTTCGAAGTCGCCTCAGAGGCCGTGCAGATCTTTGGCGGCAACGGGGTCAGCCGCGAGTACCCGGTTGAGAAGCTGTTCCGGGACGCGCGGTCCAGCATGATTGCCGACGGACTGAACGAAATCCTGGGGATGCTGGGCGGCACCGACCTGATCAATCCGGAACTGCTGTAGAGAGTCCTCGCGACCGCAGTCCGGGAAGGCGCGGCCAGCGACGGTGAAGGAGACATCACTCGTGTCAACGCAATCGAACAACGAACCCGTTCAACCGTCATTCGCCGACCGCATCGCGAGAGGGTTGATGGCGATGGGCGCGACCCTGTTCTTCCTGGGGCTCATTTCGGGCTTGCTGGTGCCGGCGATGATGAACCCAAGAATGGGCCTCGCGGGCCATCTTGAAGGCGTGATGAACGGCATATTCCTGATCGCGGTCGGCGCGGCCTGGTCGCGAGTGCGCCTGCCGAGCGGGCTCATGCCCTGGGCCGCCGGCCTGCTCGGCCTCGGCGCGTATGGCAACTGGTTCTTTGTCAGCCTGGCGGCGGTCTTCGGCGCAAGCAAGACGATGCCGATCGCGGGGGCGGGCTACGCGGCGCTGCCCTGGCAGGAAACTCTGGTCACGACCGGGCTCACCATCTTCGCGCTCGCCATGCTCGCTGGCAGCGCTCTCCTGGTGTGGGGCTTCTTTCGCCGCGAAGACTCCGGCGAGACAGGTGCCGTCTGACAATCGCCTGCAGGCCCTGCTCGTCGGCAGGGACGGTCGTTGGAACGTAGCGGCCGTGCAGAGAATTTGCTCGAATCCCTGCGCGGCGCAACCAAGGCAAACAGGAGCAAGACATGGTGCGCGCATGGAGTGAAGCTGGGGTACTCGTCACCGGCGCAGCCTCGGGCATTGGCCTTGCATTGTCGAAGGCCATGGCGATGCGGGGCGCGACGGTGTGGATGACGGACATAGATGCGCCGGGCGTCGAGAAAGCCGCGAGAGCGATCGGGGCCAGGGCGCGATCGGCGGCGCTGGATGTGCGTGACGCCGACGCGGTGCGTCGGATGGTCGAGCGTGTCGTCAGCGAGCACGGCCGTATCGACTATGTTTTCAACAACGCGGGAATCGGCATCGGCGGCGAAGCCCACGAACTGACGACCGCACACTATGATCGAATCATCGATATCAACATCCGGGGCGTCGTTCACGGCGTCACCGCCGCGTATCCGATCATGGTGAAGCAGCGAAGCGGCCACATCGTGAACACTGCCTCGACGGCTGGCCTGCTCCCAGCGCCACTGCTCGTCCCCTACGTGATGACGAAGCACGCGGTGGTGGGGTTGAGCCTGGCGCTGCGGGCCGAGGCGGTGCGCCACGGCGTGCGCGTGAGCGCGCTCTGCCCCTCTGCGATCGAGACTCCGCTCCTCGACGCCGAAATGCCGAGCGACCTGCCGAAGCCATCGTGGCGCCCCAACGTACGTCGGTATCTGACGTCGTTGGGCGGCGAGCCGTACCCCGTGGACAAACTCGCCGAGGACGCCATCCGCGGAGTAGAGCGTGATCGTGCACTCATCATCGCTCCCGGGAGCGCCCGAACTGCGGCCCTGCTGTACAGGCTGTTCCCGAATCTGATCGTGAGGCAGATCGACAAGGCGCTGGCCACCGAACTTGCGGAGCGGCCGAAGACATAGTTGCCGGCCTCGCTCGTCATGTCCTCACACCGCGCAATGGACAATGGAGGCCAGTGATGAACAGCAGTCAATATGTCCGCCCGCTCTCCGTCGAATCCGCGGGGATCGCGCCGGGGCGTGGCCGCCTTCGGGGCCGCCGCATCCTCGTGGTTGGCGGCGGGCAGCAGGTGTTCGACGCAGCCACGGACCCGGTCGGAAACGGCCGCGCCATTTCCTTGCTGTGCGCCCGCGAGGGGGCGAAGGTGGCAGTGGCCGACCGCAATCGCCCGAGTGCGGCAGAAACGCTGGCGACGCTGGAACGTGAGGGTGGCAACGGCTACGTGATCCAGGCCGACATCGGCGTCGAAGCCGACGTCGCCCGAATGATCGACGAGGCGCGAACGACGCTCGGCGGCCTCGACGGGATGGTGCTCAACGTCGGAGTCGCCGCCGGCACCCTGGGCCTGGAGAACACCGTCGTCGCGGAGTGGGATAAGGTGCTCGCGGTCAACCTTCGTGGCCCGATGCTGTGCAGTCGCGACGGCCTGCGCCACCTCGACAACGGCTCCTCTGTAGTGTTCATCTCCTCGGCCGCTGCGCTGAAGGCGGGCACGCGTTCGGGGTCATACGACGCGTCCAAGGCGGCACTCGCCGCCCTGATGCGAAACGTGGCGCTGGAAGGGGCGCCGCGCGGCATCCGGTCGAACATCGTCGCGCCAGGGCTCGTCGACACGCCATTGGGGCGGGCTGCAACAGCAGGGCGCCCGGCTCGGGCCGCGACTCTGCTCCCGTTCGGTCGCCAGGCGACGGGATGGGAGGTGGCCTACGCAGCCCTGTTCTTCCTGTCCGATGAAAGCGTGTACGTCAACGCGCAGACCCTGGTGGTCGACTCCGGCATGACGGGTATCTGACCGCGCCTGAACGGCGACAGGGACGCAACAGGGAGGCCTGCAATGCACGACATCTTGCGGTTGAGCGCGGCGGAACTGCTCACGCTATTCCAGACGCTCGAGGCGCCAGACATCGAGGAGATGCACGGCGACTTCGCGGCGGAAACCCTCCGGCAGCCCAATCTTCTGGCTACCCTGTCCGGGCGGTACGGGCTCAATGGCCCGCTGTATCCGGGGAAATGGCTGTCCAAGGCATTCCGGCCGGTGAGTGACCGCCGCGGCTGCGGCTACAACTCGTTCAGGCACTTTGGTCGCGTGGTGCAGCGGTTCCCGATGGCGACGCTGATTGCGCCGTCGCGTTACGATCGTCGCCCGGCATTTCAGCTCGTCTACCGAGCGTACGGGTCCCTGTTTGGTGCCCTGCACATGGTGGACGAGGTGCGTCGGCTCGAGGCCGGGCAGTATCTCGGTATCGGAACATTCGGCTTCACTGATGCGCAGCGCCGCATGCCCTATCCGTTCCTGCTGACGGGGCCCGTCGGATCCTATCTCGGCGATGTGGGAAAGGAGCGGGCGGGATTCAAGGTCGAGGGCGAGTTGCCGGGGTTCTCGAGCGGCGGCGCGCTCCGGGGTTAGGCGTTCACTTCGTCGGAGACAGGGCCCTGACGCAGCGGTAGACGCGAACCGTTCGCATTGACTCGCGCCTGTTTCACCTGACCGGAAGACGGGCGCAAAATCTGCGAAAACGGGGCACAAGGAACATGGGCCTAAGGGAGTCCGTGTTTATACGACGTGAATGACGGATTCTCCGAGATCTGAACTAGGGGGGTAAGAATCATGAAGAAGACAGTGACCGTCTTCAGCGCCACCGGCACCGCGGGCAGCGCGTGCGTCGACGAGTTGATTCGTCAACAGGAGTTCAATGTTCAAGTGCTGGCGCGCAAGAGCGGCCAGCAGGAGAAGAGATCGGGTCTCGCGTTGCACGGCGACGACGAGAAGCAGCGCATGTACACGGAATGGCGAAAGCGTGGTGTCGAGATCAAGCTCGTCGACGCCACCGACCACCTCGATCTCATTCCGGCACTGCGGGGAACTGACTACCTCGTGTCGTGCGTGCCGATCAACGCCACGGAATCGCAGTACCCGCTGATCTGGGCGGCGAAGGAGGCCGGCGTCGAGCGCTTCGTGCCCTCCGAGTTCGGCGCCATCTACGAGTTC
>Ga0315273_10009956_pt1 | contig 12093 bp, 12 predicted proteins | sample YL17G02_0_MG_FD_205753 | JGI IMG/M metagenome (GOLD analysis project Ga0315273, IMG submission 205753) | Sediment microbial communities from Yellowstone Lake, YNP, Wyoming, USA - YL17G02_0 | ecosystem: Environmental > Aquatic > Freshwater > Lake > Sediment | place: USA: Wyoming | collected... | reverse complement strand
TCGCGCGGCCGTGCTGGACGTGCCCGGCGTGCGCGAAGTCGATCTATCGCTGACCTTCGATCCGCCCTGGGACCCGCGCACGATGGCCAGCGAAGACGCAAGAATGGAACTGGGCATCTGGTAGCCGAGTCTGATTCCTCCCCCTCGAATCCATTGAGGGGTTACCCCCCAAGTTAAGTCGGGTGCAGACACCCTTCATCCAGCCCTCCTGAGTATCGACACACAGATAGACCCCAAACGGTTGGAACGGTGGCCAGGAGGATGGTCGCCGCAAGTCCCGCCCCAGCAGGCGGGAGGTGGGCCGCGTCGCACCGGGCCCTGCTCCGAATAAGGAGGGAGTGAATGAGCAGAATACTTAAGCTACTGAAACGGGCAACAAGGGAAGAGGAAGGCATCACCGGTCTGGAGACCGCCATCATATTGATCGCCTTCGTAGTCGTGGCGACCGTCTTCGCGTTCGTCGTGCTGAGCACCGGTCTGTTTAGCGCTGAGCGGGGCAAGGAGGCGGTCTACTCGGGACTGCAGAAGACCAGGGGCACGCTGGAACTTCGTGGCAGCGTGATCGGTAACACCGATGGCACGATCGTGGAGACTCTCGTCTTCGACCTTGCCAACGCGGCCGGCGGCGAGCCCGTGAACCTTGACCCGGATGCCGCGAGCAACAAGGTGGTCATCGACTACCGCGACTCCGACACCAACAACCCCAACATGGTCTGGACAGTCGACTGGCTGGTCGGCGATCTTGACAACCTGATGGAGGCGGGAGAGCTCGCGGAGATAACCGTCGACGTCAGTCTGGAGACGTTGGGGGCAAACCAGCCCTTCACCCTGGAGGTGAAGCCGTCGCTCGGTGGCACAATGGTCATCGCCAGGACGACACCTGCCGGCCTGGACACGGTGATTGACCTTCATTAAGGAGCAACTGTCCTCCTGTTCAGGGAAAACCAGGCGGACGCGGCCGTAGGATAACCCACAATAGAGCCAAGAACTGGGCACCCGCCCGAAAGAGCGGGTGCCCAGTCATCCCCTGAATGCCCCCACAAATGATCCCTTTGAAAGCGCTTCCTGCCTCGTCGGGACCACGTGATTACACCTCGCCGACCAGTGGACTTAAAAACAGGAGACATGGTATACGATACCCAATCGGCAAGCGAAGCAGGAAATAGGAGGTTTCTTACGTGGCAAACGACATCGAGGCTAAACTCGAAGCCCTGAAGCGAGAGGTCGAGGAACTAAAGGGCAAAGCCATTACGGTCACCGAAACGATTGCGAACCCCGCTCCCCTGGGTCTCGCCGCCTTCGGTCTGACCACGCTGTTGCTCAACGTAGTAAATGCAAAAATCATCAACGCTTCTGACATTGGAATGGTCTTGCCCGTTGGCCTCTTCTACGGCGGTCTTGCCCAGTTGCTGGCCGGCATGTGGGAGTTCAAGAAGAACAATACTTTCGGAGCGACCGCTTTCACTTCCTTCGGTGCATTCTGGCTGGCCTTCGCCGTGATGAAGATATTGCAGATAAACGGCGCTCTGCCTGCCACGTCGGCGGAAGCGGGGATGACCGTGTTCCTGATTGGCTGGGGAATCTTCACGACCTACATGTTCGTCGGCACAATGAGGATATCGGTGGCGTTGATGGTCGTCTTCGCGTCGCTGGCTATCCTCTTCTACCTGCTGGCCCTGGGTGACCACACCGGCAACAGCACCATTCAGAAGATCGCCGGCTATGAAGGACTCTTCACTGCCGGCGCTGCCCTGTACGCCTCGTTTGCGCTGATCGTCAACGACACCTGGGGCAAGGACCTGCTGCCTTTGGGCGTAGTCAAGAAGTAGGTCCGCTGCTAGCGGGAAGAACCCGCCTGCAGAGACCATGGCCGGAGAGAGCCGGCTCAGATATCACTGAGGCCACCGGCGAGAGAACCTCGCCGGTGGCCGTTCTCTGTCGCGGGGACGGATACAAAGAAGCGACGGCCGGGTTACGGCCGTCACTTCCTATCGTGGACTCCCTGATTACGGTCCTGCCAGGCGGCGGTAAGCTCGTCGCTAAGCCGCCGTTATGAGCAGGACGGGCACATGCGATTCCCTGAGGACCTGGTCGGCGACGCTGCCGAACATGAGCCGCGCGACGCCGCGTCGCGAGCGCGTGGCCATGGCGATGATGTCGGTGCCGTACTCGGCCGCCGCCTTCAAGATCTCGGCAGGCGGGTTCCCGAAGCGCACTTCCATCTCCGGCTTCAGCCCATGCTCCTCGAAGCGCTCCGCAACAGGTCGCAGGTGGTTCTCGGCTTCCTCTATCTGCGACTCAACCCAGGCCAGGCTGGCCGCCTCGTCGCTGTGATTATCCTGCGCCACCTTGCCGTTGCGCTTGTCGAGGTCAACGACCGTTAGGAGTCTGATGCTGCATCCGAATGCCTTCGCCGTCTCGGCAGCATGGGATACCACCACCTCCGAGCGAAGAGACCCGTCCACCGGGACCAACATTCTCTTGTACATCGCGTCCTACCTCCCGATTGAATAGCAGTAAGGAAGCTACATTGCTGTGGCTTACAGAGATATCGGCAAGCGCTGCGCCGATCTATATAGTGGCAGTTCCCTATATGCGCGGGATGATGCGACACGCCGGCCGAACGATCGTGCCCGTGCTATCGGGTGAGGACGACAGGGGCGAACGATGCGGGCGCATAGCCCCCGCTGAGGAAGCCGCCGTCGACGGGGATGCCCTGACCCGTCATGTAGCTCGAAGCGTCGGAGGCCAGGAACACCGCCAGCGGCCCGAGCTCCCACGGCTCGCCGACGCGCTGGGCCGGGAAGAAGCGCCCCCGGTCGGCCCAAAAGCGCTGCTCCTCCTCGCTCTCCGACGGTCGCCGCGCGAACTCGCCCGGGATGATGCAGTTGACGCGTATGTTGTGGCGCGCCAGCAGCATCGCCAGCGACTTCGTTAGCGATATGACGGCCGCCTTCGCCGCCGCATAGGGAAAGATGAGCGGGGCGCCGCGAAGGGCCGTGCCGGAGCCGAGGTTGATGATCACGCCCCGGCCCTGGTCGATCATAGGCCGCGAGGCGGCGCGGGCACAGTAGAAGGCGCTGGACAGGTTGATGGCGATGGTATCTGCCCAGTCGTCGTCGCTCACCTCCCAAAGAGGCTTGTTGAGGCCGCGTCCCTCGCCGATGCCGGCGTTGCTTAACATAACGTCTATGTGACCGAACTCCTTGAGGCAGCGCTCGATCAGGTCGTCGCACTGATGGGAGTCGCGCACATCGACAGTGACGGCAGCAGCGCGACGGCTCAGTGCGCGCACCTCGTCGGCGGTCTGCTCGTTCTGCGCCGTCAGCAGGTCGGCGACGAGAATGTCCGCGCCCGCCTTTGCCAGCGCCAGCGTCATCTGCTTGCCGAGGCCGCGCGCGGCGCCCGTGACAACGACAACCTTGCCCGTGAGGTCGAAGCGCTCCATCACCATAGCTCGTTCTCCTTGCTATCCGCCGGTCGCCTGACGCAGTATAGGACAAGAGCGCCCCTATTCGGAACGCTCCTTGCCGCGAAGTGACGCAGAGGAAGCTCTAGATATCCCAGAAGCTCCCCAATCGCATCATATCCATGGTGCCGCTGTTGGCGATGTTCTCCGCCTCGATGCCCGCCTCCTCGGCGGCCGCCAGTGGATTCAGCCCGCCGTCGAGGATTACGCCGACCTTGTTCAGGCCGACAGGAATCTGACAGACCGGCTGACTGGTGTAGCCGACCATCACCACGCCGCCGATACCTATCGCCTTCAGCTTCGCCACCAGCTCCTCGGCCATCGGCTTGGCCGCTCCCGGGATCTCGCGGAAGTTGGCCAGGATCTTGCCGTTGCCGGTGGCCGCCGCCTCGCGGACGCTCGTCATGTGCGCCTTGATGTAGGCCAGCGACGGGTCCAGCGACGAGCCCGCGTAGTGGATGATGGCGACAAATCGACGCGGCAGCGAGTCGCGTATCTCCAGGATCCCCCCGAAGCGGGAGTCCATCGGTATGCCCGCCTTTAGAAGGACGCCGTTTATCGTCGCACTGCATACGGTGGCGAATCCAACTTTGCCCTCGGGGACAATCACGTCGCCCAGCTTCTCGCCTTCTTCGGCCACGGCGACCAGGTCGCTGACGCACACGCCGCTGGAGAAGGCGTCCTTCATCGCTGAGAGGGCCTTCTTGAACCTGTCCTTCGGGAACAGCGACGTGTTAATGATGACCTCGCCGGTGCCACGCACCGGGTCGAGCGTCGTCTGAAACGCCAGCAAAGCGATGCGCTCGATGACGAAGCCGATCTGCTCCGAGGCCAGCGCGTTCGTCAGCTCTTCGTGGCCGCGGCGGGTCAACAGCCTTCCGTCCCTACCCAGGGGCTGCGTGAAGCCGCGCGCGTCCGTGATCCGCAGGTGATAGCGAACGGTACGTTCGTTCAGATAAATGCCGTGATTCTCCAGGGCGCGGGCGATGCTGATCGAGCCAAGCGGCTCCGGCGATTCACTCAGCACCTTGAGGATCGCGACTGTCTTCCTCTCTGTGTCGGGGGCATCGCTCTCCAGCATGGGTCCCTTCCATTCTTTGTGGGCAACAACTCATGGCCGCGATCCACGACCGCAGCCAAGAGCAATTGTAGTGCCGTCTTTCCCTTATGCCAAATGGACGACCCGTCAGGGGTAGATGCCCCGCGCCTCAATCGCGTCGACGACGCGCTGCACGGCCACGACGTAGGCAGCTTTCCGCATCGGCAGCCGGCGCTGTTCGGCGACCTCCGTGACCCGGCGGAAGCTCTTCGTTATGATCTTGTGCAGCCGCTGGTTCACTTCCTCCTCGTCCCAGTACATGCCGTTGATGTTCTGCACCCACTCGAAGTAGGAGACGATGACGCCGCCGGAGCTGGCAAGGATGTCCGGCACAATGAAGGCGCCGGCATCGTTCAGTATCTCGTCGGCCTCCGGTGAGATGGGTCCGTTCGCGGCCTCGAGGATGATGCGCGCCTTCACGTCTCCGGCGTTCTTCTCCGTTATCTGCCCCTCGAAGGCCGCCGGCACGAGTACGTCCACGGGCAGAGTTAGCAGCTCGGCGTTCGTGATCGCATCGCCGACGCCGCTCTCAGCGACGCGGCCGCCCTCTCGCTTGAAGCGGGTGAGCGCCCCGGCATCGATCCCCTTGGCATTGTAGATACCCCCCGACGTGTCGCTGGCTGCGACGACACGCGCGCCCGCCGTCTCCAGCAGGCAGGCAGCGACAGTACCGGCGTTGCCGAAGCCCTGCACAGCCACGGTCGCGCCGTCCAGCGGCATTCCCTTGTAAGGGCAGGCTTCCTGTCCCACGTAGAGGATGCCACGGCCGGTCGCCTCGAAGCGGCCCTCGCTGCCGAAAAGGCTCAACGGCTTGCCGGTGATCACGCCCGGCGTCAGGTTCCCCTGCTCGCGGCTGTAGGTGTCCATGATCCAGGCCATGATCTGGCCCGTCGTGTTGACGTCCGGCGCCGGCACGTCCTTCCAGGGACCGATTATCGGACTGATCTCGCTGGCGTAGCGTCGGGTCATGGATTCGAGCTCAGTGACGGACAGCTCCTTCGGGTTGACGATGATGCCGCCCTTGCCGCCGCCGTAAGGCAGGCCCACCACGGAGCACTTCCAGGTCATCCACATCGCCAGCGCCTTGACCTCGTCGAGAGAGACGTCGGGATGGTAACGGATGCCTCCCTTGTACGGCCCCAGGGCGTTGTTATGCTGGCAGCGGTAGCCCTTGAACATGCGCCTCGTGCCGCTGTCCATCTGCACGGGGAAGTTGACCGTCAGCTCGTGCTGACACGTGCGCAGCTCGGCCCGGATGCCGTCGTCGAGACCCATGACGTCGGCGACCGCGTCGAGCTGCGCGAGCGCGTTTTGGAACGGGTTCCCCGCTGCCTGTTCCATGACCCTCGTCGTCTGGCTGTCGCTCATGAGTTTGGTCCAACCTCTCTCTGGAATAGCCGCAATATAGACGATTTACCGCGAGAAGGCAACCGGAAGCCGGTTGCCGCGTGCCCCTGAACCCGAACTTACCGCGCGCCTGGCCCCGGGCCTTCGCGACAGGACGCGGAAGAATGCTGTGAGAGACAGAAGGGAAGGTACGAAGGTGGACGTCTCAGGTCGTCGGAGATGGAACCTGCTTGCCCTGGCGCGCCATTCGGTAGTACGTCTCCGGGCTGCACCCCATCTGGCGCCGGAAGACGCGACTGAACTGGGCGTAGCTGCCGAAGCCCGCGTCCTTGGCAATCGCGAACATCGCGCTGTCCGGTGCGCCGTCGCAGCGGTCGACGAAGGCGTCCAGACGGAGACTGTTGCGGAAATCGGTGATGCTGATGCCTGCCTGCCGCTTGAAAAGGCGGCTTAGCTGGCTGGGGCTTATGCGCGTCTCCCGCGCGAGCGCCTTGAGGTTCTTCGACGGGTCCTCGCGCAAGAGGGCCATCGCGCGCGCAACGGCTGAATGCAGGGAGCCGGCGTCTTCGGAATCGCCGTGCTCGTAGGCGTTCCAGGCGGACGCCAGCCACCAGGCGAGGCCCAGCTCGTGGCAGTCGAGCGGCTGAAACCCGGTCGAGAGCTCCTGCGCAATCTCGTCGAGGAGCCTCACACACTTCGATGGGAGGGTTCGCACCAACACTGAGCCGGGGTCTCTCTCGGCAAGGATGGGTATGCGCGGCACCATCTGCTCCGTGAACTCGGAGGAGAGCACCAGTATCCACATGGTGAAATCGCGTGTGAAATCCTGGAGAATGTGCTCCTGCTCCGGAAAGAGCCAGATGAGACTGCGAGGCCGCAGTACCGTTCGCTCCCCGGCTACCAAGTAGGTCCCACGACCGCTCGTGACGAGATTGACCTCGAACTCGTCGTGGGCGTGAGGCTCGGCCATCGGCAACGCCACGCCGTCTCGACGGGGGAAACGCCACGCGACGCCGCGCCTACCGGCCGGAAGCGACAGAATGCATCGAGACATGTCACAAGACTACATCTTCCTGCGCATGATCTGCAACGTTTGACGATCGCCCACCGGAAGGACTTCGGCCGGCAAGGCTTGTGACCAAATGGCGGGAGGCATATCGTATCACCTGCAAGAAGGTCTCCGTAAGGAATGGAAGGCGGATACGATGAGAAACGTCGCTGTCGTTGGCGCGGGGATGATGCGTTTCGGCAAGTACCTCGACCGGGGGCTGAAGGACCTCGCGCGAGAGGCGGTCGAAGGTGCCCTGGAATCGGCGGGCGTCGACAAACCGGCGCTGCAGGTCGCGGTCGTCGGGAACGCCGCCGCCGGGCTCGTGACCGGCCAGGAGATGGTGCGCGCCCAGGTCATGCTGCGCGAGATGGGCCTGGGAGGCATCCCCATGGTGAACACCGAGAACGCCTGCGCCAGCTCGTCCACGGCCTTCCACCTGGCGTGGCTGTACGTCGCCTCCGGCATGTACGACGTCGCCCTGGCGCTGGGAGTGGAGAAGCTCTACCACGAGGACAAGAAGCGCTCCTTTGCCGCCATCGGCTCAGCGGTCGACGTGGAGATAATGCAGAAGATAGTCGCCGCGGCCAGCGCCGATCGCAAGCCGGCGGGCGACGCCGAAGCAGGCGGAGCAGCGGGCGCCGGCGAGTCGCGCAGCCTGTTCATGGACCTCTACGCCGCCCTCGCGCGCGACCACATGCGACGCTACGGGACGACGAAGGAGCAGTACGCCCGCATTGCTGAGAAGAACCACTTCAACGGGAGCCTGAACCCGCACGCGCAGTACCGCGAACGCTACACCGTCGACGAAATCCTCGCGTCGCCGCCCGTCGCCGAGCCGCTGACGCGCCTCATGTGCTCGCCCATCGGCGACGGCGCCGCGGCCGTCGTCCTCTGCTCGGAGGAGAAAGCGCGACAACTGACGACGAAGCCGCTGTGGGTCAGGGCGAGCGTGCTCACGACCGGCCAGGACCACGGGCCCGACGACCCTGGCATCGGCGACCGCGTCGGGGCTGCCGCCTACGAGATGGCCGGCCTGGGCCCGAACGACGTGAGTCTGGCAGAGGTGCACGACGCCACGGCGCCGGCGGAGCTGTTCCTCTACGAGGAGATGGGATTCTGCCCGCGCGGCGAGGGCGGACGCTTGATCGATAGCGGTGAGACTTTGCTGGGCGGGAAGCTGCCGGTGAACACCAGCGGCGGCCTCATCTCCAAGGGCCACCCGATAGGCGCCACCGGCACGGCGCAGATCTACGAGGTCTTCCTTCAGTTGCGCGGAGAAGCCGGCGAGCGTCAGGTGAAGGACGCGAGGGTCGGGCTGACCGAGAACGGCGGGGGCATGATCCGCGGCGAGAACGCCGTCGCCAGCGTGCACATCCTATCGGTCTAGGACGGCGCTGCCCGCTACGACGAGCCCTTCACGCAGTAGAGGTTGGTCTTCGCCGTATGCTGCGAGAACCGCTCGTCGCACTTGTCCGGCGTGGCGTTAGCCGGCGAGTCCACGGCCGCGATCAGCGTGAACTTCTTCCCATCCGACGAATACCAGTAACCGTTCTTCGCCGGGTCACCCAGCGGGTCTTCAGGAAGAGGGTCGAGCACGTCCTTGAGCTTGCAGCCGGCGTCGAACTCCTGGTATGTGCACATCGTCTGGATGGCGCCGCCATTCGACGGGTATTCGCCTTCCTGCTTGCGGTACTGCTCCAGGGCCCCGGCTATCTTCGCCAGGTCGTCCATGCGGGTCTTGTCACGCGATTGGGCGATAAACTCCGGCAGAGCCGTCGGCGCGGCGGTCGGCGTCGCTGTGGGCGGCGGGACGTAGGGCGTCGGCGAGACGGGAGCGGCAGCGATGGTCGCCCGGGCGACCTCCGGCGGTGGCGCGGCGTTGTCGACCTTCGGCTTGCTCGGCCCGCCGAAAGCCAGGTCCGTCCCAAGAGCGGCAACGATGACGACGATGACGGCGGCTACGGGCGCGTAGGGCAGTAGCCTGCGCCAATCTCGCTGCGACAGTATCTCTCGCCAGTCCTCTCGTTTCACTTCGCCCTCCTCTCTAACATATTCTCGGAAGCTGCTCGCCGCTCATGACGTCGACGATGCGCTCGCCCCCGATGAGGGTCTTCATTATGACGACGCCGGGATGTTCCTCAACCGCGCGCCCGATCACCACCGCCTCGCGGCCTAGCGAGTATCCTCGCAGCACCTCCACCGCGCGTTCTCCCTGACCTGCGCCCACGAACGCGAGGAAGTTGCCCTCGTTCGCGACGTAGAGGGGGTCGAGGCCCAGGATCTCGCACACGCCCTGCACCTCCGGCCCGACGGGCAATCGACTCTCCTCGATCACTATTCCCGCGCCGCTCTTGCCGGCGATCTCGTTGAGCGACGACGACACACCGCCGCGCGTCGGGTCGCGCAACATATGAATATCGATCCCCTCGTCAACCAGCGCTTCGACCAACGGGAAGACCGGCGCCGAATCGCTTTCGATGGCGGCGTCCAGTGATAGCCCCTCGCGCAGTGCCATTATAGCGATGCCGTGGCGGCCGAGCGAACCGCTGAGGACGATCTCGTCGCCGGGCTGCACGCGCTGCGAGCCGACGTCGAGCCCCGGCAGGACCGCGCCGATGCCGGCGGTGTTGATGAAGACGCCGTCGCCCTTGCCGCGCTCCACGACCTTGCTGTCGCCGGTGACGACCTGGACGCCGGCCTCCACCGCGGCCTCCTTCATCGACACGATGACGCGCCAGAGGTCCTCCATCGGCAGGCCCTCCTCGATGATCAGGCCGCAGCTCAGATAGAGGGGACGCGCGCCGCACATCGCAAGGTCGTTCGCGGTGCCGAAGACCGCCAGCCGGCCGATGTCGCCGCCGGGGAAGAAAGGCGGCTGCACGACGTAGGAATCGGTCGTGAAGGCGAGCCGCCCGCCGTCGACGTCGAGCAGGGCGCCGTCGTGCAGGGGCGCCAGAAACGGATTATCGAACGAAGGCAGCAGCACGCGCTCGATCAGGTTCTGAGTGAGGCGGCCGCCGCCGCCGTGCGCCAGGAGCACGCGCGGGTACTCGTCAAGCGGCAGCGGGCATTCCGGGAAGAGGGTCATCGTGCCGCCTGTCGCGCGTAATGGTAGTAGGCCGCGCAGGCGCCCTCCGACGACACCATCGGCGCGCCCAGGCAGTGCTCCGGCGTGCAGTCGCTGCCGAAGGCCGGGCAATCGACGGGCTTGCGAATTCCCCGCAGGACGAGCCCGGCGATACACACGCTCTCGGTCGCCGGCGCCGTCGTCGCCTCTAGATCGAAGGCGCGCGTCGCGTCGAAACGGGCGTAGGCGCCCTTCAGCCGCAGGCCGCTCTTCGGGATGACGCCGATCCCGCGCCAGCCGTGGTCCACGACCTCGAACACGCGCTCCATTATCGCCAGCGCCTGGGGGTTGCCCTCGCGCTTGACGGAGCGGCTGTACTGGTTCTCGGCCTCGTGCCGTCCCGCTTCGAGCTGCTGGACGAGCATGTACGTCGCCTGGAGGAGGTCGAGCGGCTCGAAACCGCTGACGACGATCGGCATGCGGTACCTCTCTGCCAGCCTTTCGTAGTCGACGTAGCCGGTGACGGTGCAAACGTGTCCGGGCGCCAGGAAGCCCTGCACCCGGTTGTCCGGCGCGGAGGCTATAGCTTCCAGGGCGGGCGGCACGAGGACGTGCGAAGTTAACATGAAGAAGTTATCGATGCCTTCTCTCTCAGCGACGACGGCAGCCATCGCATTGGCCGGCGCCGTCGTCTCAAAGCCGATGGCGAAGAAGACGACCTTCCTGTCGGGATGCTCGCGCGCCAGCTTCAGCGCGTCGAGCGGCGAATAGACCATGCGCACGTCGCCGCCCTCCGCCTTGACGCTCAACAGGTCCTTCGCGCTTCCCGGCACGCGCAGCATGTCGCCGTAGGAGACGAGGATGACGTCGGGTCGTGACGCCAGCGAGATAGCCTGGTCGATGATCTCGACCGGCGTCACGCAGACAGGGCAGCCCGGCCCGTGGATGAGCGCAACCTGCTCCGGCAGCATCCGGTCGATGCCGTACTTGAGGAAGCAGTGGGTCTGGCTGCCGCACACTTCCATGATGGCCCACGGCCGCGTGGTGGCGTCCGCTATGGCGTCGAGGAGCTTGCGGGCGGCTTTGCCGTCGCGGTACTCGTCGAGGTAGCGCACTACGGCCCCCCCAGCGTCCTCAGCATGTCGAAGACGCTTCCCGCCTCTTCGGGGTCGACCTTGCTCAGCGCGAAGCCGACGTGGACAATGACGTAGTCGCCGACCTGCGCGTCGGGCACGAGGTCGAGGTAGACGTCGCGCGTGGCGCCGCCGAAGCGCACCTTCGCCGTGCGCAACTGCTCGCCCTCTTCGATGGAGACGATTTCACCCGGTATTCCTAGGCACATCCCTTATCGATCCTCGCTGCCGCCACCAGCACCTGCCCGAGCGCGATGCCACCGTCGTTCGGAGGAACGCGCTGGTGCGTGAACGGCTTGAAGCCTTCGCCCTCCAGGCGGCGGAAGGCGCGCTCCGTCAGGTAGCGGTTCTGGAAGACGCCGCCCGTCAGCGCGATCCTCGACGCGCCGGTCCTCCTCGCGACTTCGACGATTGCCTCCGCCAGGGTGTTGTGGAACCTGGCGCAGATGACGCCAACCGGCGCTCCGGCGTCGCGGTCGCGAATGACCTCGCGGAAGAGCGGCTCCCAGTCCAGCACCAGCGGCTCGCCCTCGCGAAGCGCGAAGTCGTAGCTGTCGTCGATGCCGCGTTCGGCGCGAAACTCGACCATCATTGCCGCCTGCCCTTCGAACGAGCAGACCGACCTGATGCCGAGCAGAGCGGCGACCCCATCAAATAGTCTACCAGCGCTCGTCGTGACGGGCGAGTTGATGCCTTTCGCCAGCATCTGGTCGAGAAGGCGAAGGTCGCCGTCCGACAGGGGCTCGGCGTCGCTCGCCGGCGGCAGGAGGGCGAAGTCCGCTCTAATCTCGTGAAGCAGGCCGAGCGCCGTCCGCCGCGGCTCCTTGATCGCCGCCTCGCCGCCGGGCAGACGGAACGGCCGCACGTGCGCGACACGCCGGTAGCTCGAAGCGTCGCCCAGGAGGAACTCGCCGCCCCAGAGCGCGC
>Ga0315273_10009954_pt1 | contig 12096 bp, 7 predicted proteins | sample YL17G02_0_MG_FD_205753 | JGI IMG/M metagenome (GOLD analysis project Ga0315273, IMG submission 205753) | Sediment microbial communities from Yellowstone Lake, YNP, Wyoming, USA - YL17G02_0 | ecosystem: Environmental > Aquatic > Freshwater > Lake > Sediment | place: USA: Wyoming | collected... | reverse complement strand
GCCGATCCTCGTACCATGGTCGGCACATGCGAGCCCTGCGCGCCCTCTTCCTGCTCAACGGGGCAGCACTCGGCGTCTTCTACCCCTTCATCTCGGTGATCCTGGCCGGCAGCGGCGTAACGCCCGAGGGCATCGGCGTCATCACGGCCGCCTCGTCCGCCGCCTTCTCGCTGGCAGTCCCCGCCTGGGGCCACATCGCCGACGTCATCCTGGGCCGGCGCCGCGCCCTGGCCGTGTCGGCGGTGGGAGCGGCCGTCTTCGTGCTCCTTGCCGGCGCGCCCGTCCCCCTCGTCGTCGTCACCCTCGGCCTGGTGGGGTTCAGCCTCTTCGAGAGCGCCTGGGGTCCGCTCGGTGACGCCCTGGCGATGAACGCGATCGTGGACCACGGACGCGAGTACGGGCGCATCCGCCTCCTCACCTCGATCGGCTTCGGCCTGTCCTCGGCCCTCGCAGGATTCCTCTACAACCGGACCGGGTACGGCCCCGCGTTCGTGCTCTGCGCCCTGCTGGCCGTCCTGCTTGCGGTGGCCGCCATCAGGGCTCCCGACATCGCCCGCGCCGACCTTGCGGCCGTCGCCCACGGCCGCACCCGCGGCGGCTCCTTCGTGGTCGCGCTGCGGATCCAGCCGCGCCTCGGCCCGGTGCTCCTCGCCCTCCTCCTGGCCTACGTGGGGATCATCGCGGGGTTCACCTACCTGCCCCTCCGGCTGATCGAGCTCGGCGGCGGACCCTCCGATGTGGCCCTCAACGCGGCCGTCTCGGCGTTCGCGGAGATCCCGGCGATGCTGCTCACGGGCGCCGTCGCCGCCCGCATCGGGATCCGCGGCCTGGTCGCCGGGAGTGCCCTGCTCTACGCAGCGTGCTTCATATCGTGGACGGTGCTGGACAACCCCCTGCTCATCATCGCCACCCGGGTGCCGAGCGGGATGGCGTTCGCGGGGCTCTGGGTAGGAAGCGTCCTCACGATGGCCGTCCTCCTCCCGCCGCGCCTCCAGGCCACCGGCCAGGGGCTCTACCAGGTCACCGGGTTCGGCGTGGCGGCGGTGGTGGCGAACATCGGCGGCGGCCTCCTGTACGGCGCGCTCGGGTCGGCGGCCGTCTTCGCCGTCGCGGCGGTCCTGGCCGCCGCAGCGGGCCTGTTGGCCGTGATCGTGTTCCCGCGGCGCGGGGAGCGCGTCGCCCGGGAGGGGGACGAGGACATACCGCTACCATTCCCCACGACGCTGGGCTGATTCGCGGCGCAGGAGAGGAACGGATGCGGCTCTGGGGCGGGCGCTTCGAGGGATCCACGGACGAGCGGATGGCCGACTTCACGCGCTCGATCGAGATCGACCGCGCCCTCGCCCTCGACGACCTGGTCGGATCGGCGGCACACGTCCGCGGCCTCGGCAGGGCGGGGCTGCTCGTCCCCGACGAGGTGGAGGCGCTGCTCGCCGGCCTCGACGGGCTGCGGCGCGAGGTGGAGGCCGGGACCCTGGCCTGGAACCCCGCGCTCGAGGACGTCCACATGAACCTCGAGGAGGCGCTGGCCCTCCGGATCGGGGCGCTCGCCGGGAAGCTGCACACGGGGCGCTCCCGGAACGACCAGGTCGCGACGGACCTGCGCCTCTGGGTGCGCCGGACGTCCGATGCCCTCGACGCGGCGTTCGCGCGCATGGAGCGGGCTCTCGTGGGACTCGCCGACCGCGAGGGCGACGCCATCCTGCCCGGCGCGACCCACATCCAGCCGGCCCAGCCGGTTCTCTTCGCCCACCACCTCCTCGCCTACGTCGAGATGCTCGAGCGCGATCGCGGGCGCCTGGCCGATTGCCGCCGGCGGGCGAACCTCAGCCCGCTCGGGTCGGGCGCGCTCGCCGGGGCCGGCTACCCGCTGGACCGGGCGGCGATGGCCCAGGAGCTCGGCTTCGACGGCGTGACTGCCAACTCGCTGGACGCGGTCTCGGACCGCGACTTCGCCGCGGAGCTCCTCTTCACCTCTGCCCTCGCCATGGTCCACCTCTCGCGCCTCGCGGAGGAGATCACGTGGTGGTCGAACCCGCGCTTCGGCTTCGTGCGGACGGCGGACGACTTCTCGACGGGCTCCTCGATGATGCCGAACAAGAAGAACCCCGACGCGGCCGAGCTGGTTCGTGCCCGGGCCGGGCGCGTGATCGGCTCGCTGGCCGGCTTCATGGCCGTGCTCAAGGGGCTGCCCCTCGCCTACCAGCGTGACCTCCAGGAGGACAAGCAGCCGCTCTTCGAGACGTGCGCCACGCTGGAGGCGTCGCTCGACGTCATGGCCGGGATGATGGAGACGCTCGCCATCGACCGGGCCGCGATGCGCCGGGCAGCCGACGAGGGGTACATCACGGCCACCGCGGTCGCCGACGCGCTGGTGCGGCGCGGCGTCCCGTTCCGGGCGGCACACCACGTCGTGGGGCGGCTCGTCGGGCTCGCGGAGGGGCGGGGGATCGGGCTCGCCGACATCGAGGACGCCGCGGTCACGGCGGCGCTCGCGGAGGCGGGCGACACGACGGCGATGGGCCTGGCCGGGGACGCCACGCTCCCCGCCGAGCTCCGCACGGCGGCCACGGTCGAGGCGGCGCTCGCCTCCTGCGATGTCGTGGGGGGCACCGCGCCCGGGCGCGTGGCGGCGGCGCTGGCGGCCGCGCGGGCACGGCTGGGGGTGCCCGGGGCCTGACACCGGGGCCCCGACGAAGCGACAAACGGCACTTGCCCGCCGCTCCCAGCATGACGAGGCTCGGCAACGATCATCCGGTTCGCCGGGCCGTCGTCAGGCCGGCCGACGCGCCGGACATGCTGGGAGGGAATCAGATGCATCTTGCCGGTCACAAGGTGGATGTGGGCGCCCTGATCTTCGGCGCGATCCTCCTCCTCGTCGGGGGCTACTACCTGCTCGTGAACACGTTCGGCATGGATCTGCCCGAGCTCGACTGGGATCAGATCTGGCCGATCGCCATCATCGGGCTGGGGCTGGCGGTCCTGGCCAGGGCGGTCGCGTCGCGGTCGGGGTCGGGGCCGGGGTCGGGCCAGGCCTGACGCCCGCCGGGCGCCGCGGCGCCCTCTGACACCTGCCCTGGACGCTTACGCCCGGTCGAGCTCGAGCGTGGCGATCGTCGACCGCAGGAGCTCAGCGGAGCGGCGCAGCCCCGACGCCTCCTCGGCGGAGAGCCCCAGGCGCAGCGTCCGCTCGACGCCGCCGCGGCCGAGAACCGTCGGCACCGACAGGTAGACGTCGTCGATCCCGTAGTAGTCGCAGATCAGCGAGCTGACCGAGAGCACCGTGGACTGGTCGCGCAGGATCGCCTCGACGATCCGCATCAGGCCCGCAGCGACGGCGTAGTAGGTGGCGCCCTTGCGCTCGATGATCTGGTAGGCGGCGTCGCGCGTCGCCTCGAAGATCGCCTGCAGCTGCGCCTGGTCGTGGCCCACGCCGTTGGCGGTCGCGAAGTCGGCCAGCGGCATCCCCGCGATGTTCGCCGACGACCAGACCGGCACCTCCGTGTCGCCGTGCTCGCCCGCGATGTAGGCGTGGACGGACCGGGGATCCACCCCGTAATGCTCGGCGAGGAGGGCGCGGAAGCGCGCCGTATCGAGGATCGTCCCCGAGCCGATGACCCGCGCCGCGGGGAGCCCGGAGATCCGGAAGGCCAGGTAGGCCAGCACGTCGACCGGGTTGGTGGCGACCAGGATGATCCCGTCCGGGTTGGCCCGGGCCACGGCGGGGACGATCTCGCGGAAGATCGCCGCGTTCTTCTTGACGAGGTCGATCCGGGTCTCACCGGGCTTCTGGCCCGCACCGGCGGAGATGACCGTGATCGCGGCGCCCGCGCAGTCGGCGATCGAGCCGGCCCAGATCCGGGTCGTGCGCGCGAACGGGACCGCGTGCATGAGGTCCATCGCTTCGCCCTCGGCCTTGCGGGCGTTGGCGTCGACGAGGACGATCTCGGCGGCGAGACCCGCGAGCAGCAGGCTGAAGGCGAAGGTCGAGCCGACGGCACCGGTGCCGACGACGGCGACGCGCGTGGGATGGGCCGCGGCGCCGGGTTCGGGGGCGCCCTGGGCCGGGAGGCGGGGAAGATCGCTCATGCCTCCATTGTGCCGCACCAGGCGAAACGTCCCCAGTGACAACCCCAGCGGCACCGAGTCGGTCGCCGGCCGTGGGTCTACCGGGGCGGCGGCCGCCGTACCGTCCGGCCAACGGGCGGGACCGGGTCGCCCGTCGTGCGCTGGAGGGAGGATCGAGACCGTGGTGAACACCGGCGATACCGCCTGGATCCTGATGTCGACGGGCCTGGTCATGCTGATGACCCCAGGCCTGGCGTTCTTCTACGGTGGCCTCGTCCGCACGAAGAACGTCCTCTCCACGATCATGCAGAGCTGGTTCATCCTGGCGCTCGTCAGCGTGACCTGGGTCGTCTTCGGCTACTCGCTCGCCTTCGGCACCAGCCAGGGCGGCGTGCTGGGCGGACTGGACAACATCTTCCTGCGCGGGATCGGCACGGAGCCCGGGTCGTACGCGACCACGATCCCGTCCATGCTCTTCGTCGTCTACCAGATGATGTTCGCGATCATCACGCCGGCCCTGATCACCGGCGCGTTCGCGGAGCGGAACAGCTTCAAGGCGTTCGTCCTCTTTGCCCTCCTGTGGTCCACGCTCGTCTACCTGCCGCTCTGCTACTGGGTGTGGAACGTGAACGGCTGGATCTACCAGCTCGGCGCCCTCGACTTCGCGGGCGGCCTCGTCGTCCACATCAGCTCCGGCGTTGCGGCGCTCGTTGCCGCCCTCTATCTCGGCAAGCGGATCCGGACGGAATCGGAGCGGTTCGAGCCGCACAACGTGACCTACGTCGTCCTCGGGGGCGCGCTCCTGTGGTTCGGCTGGTTCGGCTTCAACGCCGGGTCGGCGTGGGCGGCGAACGGCCTGGCCGTCAACGCGTTGATGGTCACGAACACCGCGGCAGCCGTGGCGTCCCTCACCTGGCTCTTCATCGGCTGGCTCCACAAGGGCGCGCCGTCCGTCGTGGGCGCCGTCTCGGGCGCGATCGCCGGCCTGGTGGCGATCACCCCCGCGTCGGGCTACGTCGACATCAGCGGCGCCCTCGTCATCGGGATGGCGGCCGGGTCGGTCTGCTACGGCGCGATCCTGCTCCGCGAACGGCTGGAGGTCGACGACGCCCTCGACGTGTGGGCCGTCCACGGCGTCGGCGGCACCCTCGGCGCCATCCTGACCGGCGTCTTCGCCTCCACCCTGGTCAACCCGGCCGTCAAGAACGGCGGCCTGCTCGAGAGCGGGAACCCCCAGCTCCTCGTCAACCAGGTCATCGCGGTCGCCGCGACCTGGGCCTTCAGCGGGACCATGACGTTCGCCATCCTCAAGGCCGTGGACCTGGTGTTCAAGGTCCGCGTCAAAGAGGACGTGGAGATCGCCGGCCTCGATCGCGCGTTGCATCGCGAGGCGGCCTACACGCAGGCCTGAGCGGCCCTGGGCCGGCGTCACCCCGCCGGGCGCGAGCCCTCGACGCGCAGCCCGTAGCCGCGCGAGCGGACGTTTCGCAGCCCCGGGTGCCCCACCTCGATCAGCTTGGCGTTGAGCCGCGCCAGGTGCGTGCGCAGCGTCTCGGGGTCGACGGCCGACGGATCCGGCCACGCGGCGCGGACGAGGAGCCTGTGGTCGACGACGCCGCCCCGTCGGGCTGCCATCGAGGCGAGGAGGTCGAATTCGATGGGGGTGAGGGCGACCGCCCGGCCGGCGACGCTTGCGGCGCGGCGCCCCACCTCGACGCGCAGGCCGTCGGCGAGGACGCCGGGATCGTCGTCGCCGTCGCCTCCGCGGCGCGCCGCCGAGGCGATCCGGGCGAGCAGCTCCAGGGGGCGGATCGGGCGCCCGACGACATCGACGGCGCCGGCGTCGAGCGCCGCCGCGACGACTGCCTCGTCCACGACGTCCGCGAGCACGAGGAGCGGCGCGTCGCTGTACCCGCCCATTCGTCCCACGAGGTCCGCCGTCGGGGCGCCGCCGATGGCCGGGTCGACGATCAGCACGTCCGGCCGGTCCGCGACGAGCAGCGAGATCACGGCATCGAGGCGGTAGGCGGTGAGGACCTCGTGCCCGGCGGTCCCGAGGACGACCGCGACTGCGCCGACATCCGCTGGGAGCGGCGCGGCGACGAGCACGCGGAGGCGCGCGGCGCGGGGCGAGGTCACGTGGTCCGGATCGTCATGTGCTGCGGATCGTACGGCGGCGGGGGCGCGGCCCGGGATTGCGGCTCGGTCGCGCGGGCGGTCCGTTCGCAACGGCAACCCGCGCGTCACCCGATCCGCACCGATCCGTGCCGGGAGGGTACTGATCGCGGTGCGGCGCGGGCGTACGGTCGGCCTCCCGCGATGTGGGAGAGGCCCAGCGACCCCCCGGAGGCCGCCTCGATGGACCGACCGCGACACCCCGCTCTGGCCAGGCCGGCCATCCCTGCCGCCCCCCTCTATGACCCCCGGTTCGAGCACGACGCCTGCGGCGTCGGGTTCGTGGCCGAAACAGGTCGGGCCGGGCGACGGTCGGCGCGCGTCGTGCCGCTCGCCCTCGAGGCGCTCGCGTCGCTCACTCACCGGGGCGCGATCGCCGCCGACGCGAAGACGGGGGACGGCGCCGGGCTGGCGATCCCGGTCGGCCCGGGGCTGGCGGCCGCCCTTGCGGCCGACGCCGGCGTGGCCGCGTCCGACCCCGCGCGGCTTGCCGTCGGCGCCGTCTTCCTGCCGGCCGACGAGGCCGCCGGAGCGGCAGCCCGCCGCATCCTCGACGAGGCCCTCGCGGCCGAGGGCCTCGTCGTCCTCGCGTGGCGGCGCGTGCCGGTCGATCCGACCGTCCTCGGACCCGAGGCGGCGGCTTCCGCGCCGGACGTCCGCCACGTGCTCGCCGGTCGGCCGGCCGGCATGGGTCCGGCCGGCTTCGACCGTGCCCTCCTCCTCGCCCGGCGGAGCGCCGAGGCGGCCGGAGCGGCGGTCCCCGGGCTCGAGAGCTTCCACGTCGCTTCGCTCTCGCGGCGGACGCTCGTCTACAAGGGCCTCTTCGTCGGCGGCGAGCTCGGCCGCTTCTATGGCGACCTCGGGAGCGGCGCGGTTCGGGTTCCCTATGCCGTCTTCCACCAGCGCTACTCCACGAACACGCACCCGTCGTGGGCTCTCGCCCAGCCCTTCCGGCTGGTTGCTCACAACGGCGAGATCAACACGCTGCGGGGCAACCGCGAGGCGATGCGCGGGCGCTCGGCCCGCCTGGGCGGCGGCGTGCTGGGGACGCGCCTCCGCGCTCTCGCGGCCGCGGGGCGCCCGCTCCTCGATCCGGCCGGGTCCGACTCGACGTCGCTCGACGAGGCGCTCGAGCTCCTCCTCGCCGCCGGATGGCGGATCGACGCGGCCGTGATGGCGCTGCTGCCCGAGGCGCTGGACTTGCGCGACGAGTCCGTGCCCGGCCTCGCGGCCTGGCAGGCGGCGGCGGTCGCCCGCGTGGAGCCGTGGGACGGGCCCTCCGCGCTCGTCTTCTCGGACGGCCGACGCGTCGGCTGCATCCTCGATCGCAACGGCCTGCGGCCCGCCGCCTTCGAGGTCCGCCGGGACGGCCTCGTGGTCTGCGGGTCGGAGGCGGGCATGCTCCCGGCCGACGCGGGGCAGGTCGTCCGGCGCGGGCGCCTCGGCCCCGGTGAGCTGCTCCTCGTCGACACGGTCGGGGGTCGGATCCTGGAGGACGGGGCGGCGAAGCGATCGGCGATCGCGGCCGCCCCGGCCGGTCCGGCGCCGCGGCTGCTCGAGGCGGTCGGGGACGGCGCAGGCGTCGTCGACGTTCCGCCGGATGGCGACGCGGCCCGCCGTCGCCAGATACTCTTCGGGCTCGACGCCGAGCAGCTTCGGATGACCGTGAAGGCGATGGCGACCGGCGGCCGGGAGCCGACCTGGAGCATGGGCGACGACACCCCGCTCGCCGTCATGGCGCGTCGCCCGCGTGCCGTCGCGGGCTACCTCCGGCAGTCGTTCGCCCAGGTGACGAACCCGCCGATCGACCCCGAACGAGAGCGTGCGGTCATGAGCCTGGAGGTGCCGGTCGGACCCCGGCCGCGGCTCCTCGACCCGGCCGGACGGGGAGCACCCCGGTGCGTGCGGCTCCCGGGGCCCGTGCTCGGCAGCTCGGGGCGGGACGCCCTCCTCGCCCTCGGCCGCCACGGGCCGGGCGACACCGAGCCCTGGCGGATCGTGACCCTCGACGCGACCTGGCCGGTCGCCGACGGCGCCGCGGGGCGGGCAGGGTTGGCGGCGGCCCTGGACCGGCTCGTGGTCGAGGCCACGCACGCCCGCGATCGCGGGGCGGACCTTCTCGTCGTGAGCGACCGCGGCGCCGGCCGCGGTCGGGTGCCCATCCCCAGCCTCCTCGCCCTGGGCGCGATCAACGCGGCGTTCGTCGACGCCGGTCTGCGCGACGCCTGCGACCTCGTCGCGGACGCCGGCGACGCCTTCGACGTCCACGCCCTTGCGATGCTTCTCGCCGCCGGCGCCGACGGGGTTCACCCGTGGCACGCGATCGCCGTCGCGCGCGCCATGGCCGGCTCCCGGGGGAACGAGGAGCTCGACCCCGAACGGGCCGAGGCGAACCTGCTCGACGCGCTCGAGCACGGCCTGCGCAAGGTGCTCGCCCGGATGGGGATCAGCACCCTGGCCTCGTACCGCGGCGGCCAGCTCTTCGACGTCATCGGCCTCGCCGACGCGGTGGTCGACCGCTGCTTCCCGGCGGCACCGCGGACCGCCGGTGCCGCCACCCTCGAGCGGCTCGGCGCGGAGGCCCTGGCGCGCCACGTGGCCGCGTACATGGCGGTTCCCGTCCCGGCTCCGGCGCCGGCGCTCGTGGACCCCGGCTTCGCCCGCTTCCGCGCCGACGGCGAGCTGCACGCCTTCGCCCCGGCCGTCGTCAGGGCAACCCAGGCGCTCGCGGCCGGCCATCCGACCGGCGTGGGCCCCGGCGCCGCGCTGGCCCCGGCCGCCGAGGCGGCCGCCGTCGAGGACCAGCTGGTGGCCTACCGCGCCGCCGTCGCCCGCGGTGAGCCGGCGATGGTCCGCGACCTCCTGGTGCTCCGCCGCGCCCGGCCCGTGCCCCTCGCCGCCGTCGAGCCCGCCGCGGAGATCGTCCGTCGCTTCGTGTCCTCCGCGATGAGCCTCGGCGCACTCTCCCCCGAGGCGCACCGCGCGCTCGCGATCGGAATGCGTCGCCTGGGCGCCACGTCGAACTCGGGCGAGGGCGGCGAGGATCCCGCCGGGTACGTGCCCGACGAGCACGGTGAGCTGGCGGAGTCGGCGATCAAGCAGGTCGCCTCGGCCCGCTTCGGGGTCACGGCGCGCTACCTCGCCCGGGCCGAGCAGCTCGAGATCAAGATGGCCCAGGGCAGCAAGCCCGGCGAGGGCGGGCAGCTCCCCGCGAAGAAGGCGACGACCCTGATCGCGGCCCTGCGCCGCGGCCAGGTAGGGATGACCTACATCAGCCCGCCGCCGCACCACGACATCTACTCCATCGAGGACCTGGCCCAGCTCATCGCCGACCTGCGGGCCGTCAACCCCGCGGCCCGCATCGGGGTGAAGCTCGTCGCCTCGGCCGGCGTAGGGACGATCGCCGCGGGCGTGGTCAAGGCTCACGCGGACTACGTGCTCATCTCCGGCCACGCCGGCGGCACCGGCGCCAGCCCGCTCTCGTCGATCAAGTCCGTCGGCGCGCCGTGGGAGCTCGGCCTGGCCGAGGCCCACCAGGTCCTGGTCCGACAGGGTCTGCGCGACCGCGTCGTCCTGCGGACGGACGGGGGGCTGCAGACGGGCCGCGACGTCGTGGTCGCCGCGCTCCTCGGCGCCGAGGAGTACGGATTCGGGACTGCGGCCCTCGTCGCGATCGGCTGCGACATGGCCCGCCAGTGCCACCTCGACACGTGCCCCACCGGCATCGCGACCCAGCGCGACGACCTCCGGGCGAAGTTCACGGGAACGCCCGAGCAGGTCGTGGCCTTCTTCACCGCGCTCGCCGAGGACGTCCGCCGGGAGCTGGCGGCCCTCGGCTTCCGGAGCCTGGCGGAGGCCGTGGGACGCACCGACCGCCTCGCCGTCGGGCAGGGCTCGAGCCTCGACCTCGACGCCGTGGTGGGGGCGCCGGCCTGGCGGCTGCCGACGGCCCGGGCGACGACGGTCCCCAAGGCGCGGGGTCGCATCGCCGAGGCGCCCGTCGCGAGCCCGCTCGAGGATCGGCTGGCCCGGGGGCTGGAGCCGGTGATGGCGGCGCTGGCGGGGCGCGATCGGCCGACCCCGGTCGTCCTCTCGGCCGCTCTGACCACCGGGGAGCGCACGGTCGGCGCCCGGATCTCCGGCGACCTCGAGCGCGCCCGGGATCGGGCGGGACGCGCGCTGCGCGTGGAGAGCGGCGGGGCCGACCCGACGGTCGTTGACGTGCGCGCCACGGGCGCCGCGGGCCAGAGCCTGGGCGCGTTCGCGACGGACGGCGTCCGGATCGCCGTCACCGGCATCGCCAACGACTACGTGGCCAAGGGCCTCTCCGGCGGCATCGTCGTCGTCCGGCCGCCGGCGACGGCCGGCTTCCGGGCCGAGCGCGAGGCGATCGCGGGGAACACCTGCCTCTATGGAGCGACAGGCGGGCGCCTCCACCTTGTCGGTCGAGCGGGCATGCGCTTCGCCGTCCGCAACTCGGGCGCAGCGGCGGTCGTCGAGGGGATCGGCGCCCATGGCTGCGAGTACATGACGGGCGGCGTCGTCGTGGTTCTCGGCCCGACCGGGCGCAACTTCGGGGCCGGGATGACCGGCGGCCGCGCCTACCTGTACGACCCGGACGGTCGCGTCGCGCTGCGGATCAACGCCGCGAGCGTGCGGGCCACGGCCCTGGCCGGCCTGGGCGGCGACGACGGGCCGCGCCCCGGCGCGCCGGACCCTGGGGACGGGCCGCGCCCCGATGCCGCCGAGCGCGAGGCGGAGCTGCGGGCCCTGGTCGCCGGGCACGCCGCCGAGGGGAGCGGGCTCGCGGCGACTCTCCTCGCCGGGTGGGAGACGGAGCGCGCCTCGTTCTGGCTGGTGGAGCCGGTCGCGGCAGGGTAGGGACCCGCGTGGGGGCACGCCCCCGGTGGGGGCGGCCAGTTGCGACCATGCCCCCGGTGGGCGGCCAGTTGCGACCATGCCCCCGGTGGGCGGCCAGTTGCGACCATGCCCCCGGTGGGCGGCCAGTTGCGACCATGCCCCCGGTGGGCGGCCAGTTGCGACCATGCCCCGGGCGGTCAGCATGAATCGGGCGGCTCGGCTCTGGCCCGGCCGCCGGAAAGGGCCCACGATCGCAGCGCGTCCCACCGCCGCAGCGCGAGGAATTCGATGACGACCCTGGCCGAGACCGTCCACGAGCATCACGCCCACCTGATCGCCGGCGTCGATGCCCTCCTCGACACGGCGCGGATGGTCGGGACCATCCCCTGCGAGGAGCTCCGCCCGCGGGTCCTGGAGGCCCGCGGCTTCCTGACCGGCTCGCTGCTCCCGCACATGGAGGCTGCCGAGCAGGCCGTCTACCCGCGCCTCGAGTCGGCTCTCTCCGATGCCAACGCCCTCGCGCCGCTGCGTCGCGAGCACGAAGAGGCCCGTCGTCTCGTCGCCGAGCTCGGCCGACTCTGTGACGCCCACAAGGATGGTTCCTACCGGCGCGGCGAGGCCCTCGCCCTGCGCCGGGTGCTCTACCGCATCCACGCCATCGTCCGCGTCCACCTCGACGAGGAGGAGATGCTGACGGCGCTCCTCGCCCACTCGATCGACCCGGACGAGGCCGCGTCGGTCGCGCGCGACCTGGCCCATGCAGTGGCGATCCCCCTGTAGCAGGGGTGCCGCGTCGGGATGGGCCGAATCGGCAGATGTCGTTCCCACGACCGTTCGGCCGGCATGGAGCGGGCACCGGCCCAACCGCCGAGCGCGACCGCTCGTCGCGGGCGCGAAGGATGGCCGCCGGAGGGCCGCGGCCGGCGGCCCCGGGCGGGCGACCGCGGCCTAATGGCCGTCAGCGCGACATCTGCCGAAACCGGGTGGGCCGCG
>Ga0315273_10009953_pt1 | contig 12097 bp, 10 predicted proteins | sample YL17G02_0_MG_FD_205753 | JGI IMG/M metagenome (GOLD analysis project Ga0315273, IMG submission 205753) | Sediment microbial communities from Yellowstone Lake, YNP, Wyoming, USA - YL17G02_0 | ecosystem: Environmental > Aquatic > Freshwater > Lake > Sediment | place: USA: Wyoming | collected... | reverse complement strand
GACCTGTTGGTGATCGGCTGACTCAGCGCCGTCGCGATATCCGTGCTGCCGGCACACGCTCCGAACGGTGGGCTACGAGGGCTTGCCGCTCACAATGACGCCACTTTACTATTGCCGTTCCCTGATACTGGCACTATCATGATATAGCCAAATAGGAGAGGGAGGCCGAGCGGGTGCCCCTCAATGTCAGAATCCTCGAATCCGTCAATCCCTGGTGGGTAGCCGGCGTCCTTCCGGCGCGCTATGCCACTACCATCCCCCGAGAGACTCTGCCCGCGCTCATGCGGGGGCTTTCGCCCTCACGGGTGACGCTGGTACTCGGACCCCGCCGGGTAGGCAAGACCGTGCTCCTGCACCAGCTTGTCGGCGTGCTGCTTGGCACCGGCATCGCCCCGCGGAACATCGTGTACCTAACGGCCGACGATCCTATCCTGGGTGACCCGGCCACCCTTCTACCGGAGGTGATCGAATATCTGAACTCGGCCGACGACATCCTGTCTCGCTCCTCAAACGAGCCCCACGAGTCGGCTCCGATATACCTTCTGGCGGACGAGATACACGCCGTCCCCGACTGGCAACGGCTGGTGAAGGGCTACGTGGATCGCGGCGCGCCCATCGTGTTCGTTCTCTCCTCTTCGGCGGGAGCCGCCCTCCACAAGGGAGCGCGAGAGAGCCTCGCGGGAAGAGCGCAGGATCTGGCGCTCCTTCCCTTTTCGTTGGCTGAATTCGCCGCCTACCGTGGCAGCGTAGCCGCTGATCTTCTCCGGGCAGCGGCGGCCGTGTGGCAGGACGAAGGGGTCGGACCTGTGGTAGAACGCCGAGCCGCGCGCCTGTTGGCTATTGATGCGGAGTCGAAGGGGCTGGGTCCGGAACTCGACCGGTTGACTCACGACTATCTACGCCTGGGCGGGTTTCCGGAGTATCTGTCCGAAGAGGATACACACCGCAGAACCCGCTATTTCGCCGAGACGGTCATCGAACGGGTCATCTATCAGGACGTGCCGGCCATCGCCCAGATCCGCAGCCCATTCCTGATGCGCGAGCTGCTCAGCATGCTACTCTCGCGGGGGCCGGGGATCATCAATATCGCGCGCTTGAGTTCCGACTTCGGCGTCAGCCACATCACGGTGGCGGAGTACCTGCGGATCATCCACGTCACCATGTTGAACTTCATTCTGGATCGGTATGCCTCTACGCCTGCGGGTCGCCAAAGAGGTGCCAAGAAGTCGGTGCCCGTGGATCCGGGCCTGGTCACCGCCCTCTCCGGCTGGGACATGCTGGGACAAAACGCCAGAGGTTACGAGGGGTTCCTGGCGGAGGTGGTGGTCCACGCCTGGCTCCGGCGGCACCAGTCCGGCTTTGAGATCCTTCACTGGCGCGAGAGCGAGACCAAGGAGGTCGATTTCGTCATCGCCCGGCCGGGCGCGGTCATGCCGATCGAGGTGAAGTGGCGTCCGCAGGCCCCGATGCGCCGGCTGACCGGCATGGACGCGTTCACACGCCACTACCAGCCGAGCTTCAGCCTCACCGTCACGCGTGATAGCTTCGAACTCGCCGCCGAGCAGGCCAGCGTGCCTTTGTGGATGCTCGGGTGACCGGCGGCCTCGCCAGTCCCTCAGTCAGGAACGTGGTCCTCAGCCTGGGCAGACGCCGGATCATCCCCGGCTTCGGCCGCCCCCGCCTCGAAGCGATACCCGAGTAGGCTCAAGGCTCGTCGCCTCGCCAGATTGAACCGTTCACTCGCCATGTCCCGCGGCCGATCCAGACCGAACGCATTTAGATCCAGTATGTCCGTAATGGGTCCCGGGAGCGGAGGCAAGAAGACGACTCTATCGGCAAGATAGAGCGCCTCGCCCACCGAGTGCGTGACGAACACGATGGTCTTCATCTCCTGCCTCCATACTCGAAGAAGCTCGCGCTGCATCTCGAACCTGGACTGAGCATCGAGCGCACCGAATGGCTCGTCCATCAGCACCACCCTCGGACCAGGGGCGAACGCCCTTGCGAGAGCCACCCGTTGACGGATACCCCCCGAAAGCTCATGCGGATAACGGCGTTCGAAGCCCTCGAGACCCATGAGAGTCACGTATCTCCTCACGATCTCCGCACGCTCCCCCTTGGTCAAGGCCATCGATTCCAGCCCGAGGGCGATGTTGGCCTCGACCGTCCTCCACGGAAACAGGGTGGGATCCTGAAACACCATGCCGACCCCCGGTCCCGGGCCGGCGATTCGCGTGCCTTCCAGAAACACCGCGCCATCCGACGGCTCATCAAGCCCTGAGACGATCCGAAGGAGAGTCGTCTTGCCGCATCCGCTCCGGCCCAAGATGCACACCAGCTCACCGGTCTTCACCGCGAGCGACACCTCCCTCAAGGCTACGACAGGCCTCCTCCCACCGTTCGGCTCGAAGATCTTCGACACACCTTCGATCCGCAAGAAGCCGGCGCCGGATAACTGCGGGTCGTCCTCACCAAACGTCGCGGCCACCACGGAGCGTCCGTTGTCCGCGACGGGCGTCGGCGCACTCCCACCGCTGGTCGCGGTACGTCGCGCACCTGGAACGAGCGCGCGCCTCCAACTCGAGTTCCGCCAGAACCGCATCAAGTCGGCCGCCACTTTACGAGCCTACGGGAAACTGCCCGTATGCCAAGGTCCATCGCGAAACCCACCATGCCCAGGAAGGCCATGGCCACCGCGACCTGATCCATGCGCAGAAGGTTGTACGACTGGATGATCCGGGCTCCCAACCCGTGGGACTGGCCGAAGTACTCGGCCGCCACCACGGTCATCCAGGCGACTCCGGCTCCCACCCGCACACCGTTGAGCATAAACGGCAGCGCCGCGGGGACCACCACTTTCCACATGAGCCTGGCGCCGTTCAGACCCAGCGTCCTTGCGACCTCAATGTGGCCCTTCTCCACCGCGCGCACACCGCCCAAGGTGGCTAGGGTTATGGGAAAGAACGCCCCGAGGAACACCAGGAACACCGAGGAGCCGAAGCCGCCGCCGAACCAGATGAGGGCGAACGGCACCCAAGCCAGAGGTGGGATCGGCCGCAGACTATGAAGAGGCAGCTCAGTAAGGTCGCTCACGGTCCTCCGGTACCCGATCATAAGACCAAGAGGAATGCCGAGGAGCATGGCCAGCGTCGTGCCCGCTACGACCCTCACAAGAGAGGCCGCGACATCTATGAGGATCTCGCCCGAGAGAAGGAGGCCTCCCAGGGCGCGGAGCACCGTCAACACCGAGGGCAGCGTGTACTCGGGAAAGACATGGAGCGCGGATGCGGTCGCCCAGACGACAAGAATGAGCCCAGGCACTGCGAACAGGCGCCACCGGCGCGCCACGCGGCGGCTGGCGGAGCCGGCTCCTCCTCCTCGCACGCCTAGGGTCGCCACGCGACTACTGGGGACTCACACCCATGATGTACTTGTAGAGTTCTGGGTCTTTGGGCACCTCGCCCACTCCCCCCTGACCTTCCAGGCCCAGACCCGACACGAAGCTCAGATCAAAGACGTCCGACGAGCTAAGATCATGTTGTACGTAACCGCTTTCCTTGAGCGAAGCGGCAAGGCGATCGGTGGCGGCCAGGAACCCTGTGCTTGGGAAGGCCGTATACAAAGGGTTGTCGTCGAGCGATCGCCTGATGACATCGTACGGCAGGTCGAGGAATTTTGCCGCGACGCTTGCCGCCTGGTCGGGGTACGCCATGATGAAGGTGGACGTCTGAGCGTGGAGAGCGACCAGAGCGCCTACGAATTCCGGGTACTTGTCGATCATCTCTTGGGAGACAGCTACGAGGGTAAGGGGACTTTCGGGCCAAAGGTGATGTGCGTCGACAAGCAACTTCCCGCTCCCCTCCATTACGGCCTTCGTCCCGAAGGGGGGCCAGACGATCATCGCGTCGATGTCGCCGTTGGCGAGCATGCCGGGCAGCGAGGGGGCCGCTTGCACATTCAGGACCGTGACGTCTTTGTCCGGGACAAGGCCGGCCGAACGGAGTACGTCTCGAAGGATGGCATCCTGGATGGAGCCCTTGGCGGGCACCCCGATGACCTTGCCGCGAAACTGCTCCAGCACGGCCTTCACGTCCCCGAGCTCGTCCAGACCGCGGTACTCGGGCAGGGCGCGTCCGATGAAATCGGCACCCTCCGTATGGGTCGAGGCCACAGCCTGTATGGGGATCCCTTTGTCGACGCCTATGAGAGTGGGAGCCATGCCCAGGAAGCCCACATCCAGCTGACCCTGAGCGAAGGCCTGCACGAGCGCGGGGCCCGCCGAGTACTGGCGCCATTCAACGGGCACGCCCAACTTCTTCTCAATCAGCTGCAGGGGCTTCAGCACGACCATGCTCTGACAGAGCGCCGGCAAGTAACCCACCCGGAGTTTGACGGGGGCCGCCGCGGGCTTCCCCGCGGTGGTCGTGGATGACACCCCAGTCGCCCCGCCCTCGCTTCCCTCCGTGGCACAACCCACCGCAAGGAACGACAACGTCAGGACCGCAATGCCGGCTGCCACGATAGTCATCCCCACGCGGGCCCGCCGGCACTTACCCCACTTCAAGACTCGGGTTCTCATTTCCCCCCCCGGTTCGTCCTGGCATCGAAGCTGCGGACTTGCCTGCGCAAGGCGCATAATCCGCTGCCGCTTGCCGTCTCATCATACGCCAGACAGCGACGATCGACCGACCGCGAACGATGACTTGAGCTAGGATGACCCACCAACGAAGCGTGTAGCAAGGAGAAGCAGGTGTTGTGCCCTCGGTGCCATCTTGTCCGCGCGTTCCCATCTGAATTCGCACGCATGTCGAGTGAAGTCCTGCCGTGGAATGCCTACGGTCACGACTTCCCTGAAGCGACGACTGTATCTGAGTCCGGTGGAACGCCCGGACCGATCGTGGAAGCCATACTCTGCCTTGAATGCTGCACCGACCTGCGGATCACGATGCATCTGCTCTTTCCCGATCAGCCCGTGTCGATCACCCAATTGGACGACGTCTCGGAAGCCCCGCAGACTCAACCGGCCGCCACCTCAGTCGAAGATGGATCCCCGAAGCGTTCCAAGTAGGCGGAACAATCGGGATCGTCCCCTAGCAGAGCCACGGAGGATACGACGGCATCCATGACCGCACGATCCAGGGGATTCAGTATCACCACGTCGATGCCGCGGGCCATGAGCATAGCTTGGAGCACCCCCGTGCAGTAGTTCCGGTTTGGCAGACGCCACGTGGCCGCCGACACGTTCACCACGGTGTTGATCTCAGGGATGCGCGCCTTGATCAGAGCCAGGGTATCCAGCGAGATCCGTGCCTGTTGATAGCCATAGCTGATAGGCAGAGCCAAGAAATCGATGAAGATGTCCGCGAGCGGGATGCCCCAGGCGTCGGCGACGGCCGCCAGACGGGCCGCAATGTCGTAGCGCCCTTGGGCAGTGTCCGGCATCCCCGTCTCGTCGATCGTTAGGGCGATCAACTTGCACCCATACTCCTTCACGATCGGGAGCATGCCGTCGATGCGGTGGTCCTGGCATGTGATGGAGTTGAGGAAGACGTCCTTTGTCTCCCGCAAACGCTTGAACACCGCGTTCATGACAACAGGCCGCGTCGTGTCGATCGAAAGGCGAGCCTCGGGTAGGTCTTCCTGGATCACGTCGACCGCCCATGAGAGCCAAGCTTCGTTGTTCTTGGGTTTCAGCCCGGCGTTCACGTCGATGTAGTGGGCTCCCGCCTCCCACTGCAGGCGGGCCTCGCGAGCGATCACATCCGACTGCCGCTGCTCGTACGCCTGCAGCACGTATCCAATCGACGTATTGATGCGCTCTCCTATGATGATCATGTGTGCCACCCTGTTCGATGTCTTCTTGACCTAGTGCAGCAAATGAGGATACGGCAACGCACTGCCGGAGGCCCGAGGAAGAAGAGATATCGACCCGAACCGCGAGGTTCGGGTCAGCTATCGTCGCTGACCACGAAATCCTTCGCTCTCAGATTGCGCCGGAGCAACTCGAACTCGTCCTCCGGCATCCCGAAGGTATGTTCCGGCGCCGGGAAGCGGAACCGCTCTACGTCCTCTTTATAGCTCTGGAAGGCCCGCAGGGTCTCGCCCCAGAGATCGGCGTACTTCTTAACGAACTTGGGTGTGAACGCCTCGAAGAGCCCGAGCAGGTCGAGAGTCACAAGTGCCTGGCCATCGCAGTATTTGCCTGCTCCGATGCCGATGACGGGGATCTGAAGCGTCTCCGTGATTATTCTCGCTACTTTCTCCGGGATCGTCTCGACCGAGACGAAGGCGACTCCGATCGCCTCGAGCTTCACAGCCAGTTCCACAAGATCCCGAGCGTCCTCGGCTGTTCGGCCGAGGACCGTGAACTTACCGTACTTGGAGACGAACTGACGGGTCAGACCGATGTGGGCCATGACCGGCACGCCGGCGCTCACCACCGCTTCGACCGCTTCCAGCATCTCCCAACCGCCCTCCATCTCGACGCCGTCGGCACCCCCTTCTTTCAGGAAGCGGCGGGCGTTGCGTCGGGCGTCCTCTGGAGTGTTGTAGTCCATGAACGGCATGCATCCGAGCAGGAAGGCGTACTTGCAGCCCCGGGCGACGGCGCGGGTATGGTGGAGCATCTCGTCCATGGTCGTCTGCAGCGTGGAGGGCTGGCCGAGGCCCACCATGGCCAACGAATCCGACACGAAGATCATATCGATCTCAGCCCGGTCGATGAGTTGGGCCAAGGGGTAGTCGTACGCGGTCAGCATGGTGATCTGCTGCCCCAGTTTCTTCTTCTGGTGCAGCGACGTGACGCTGACTTTTCTCCGCTCGTCGGTGGACAAGTCCCACTCCTCTTCTCGTTGCGACGGCCGGCCCGGCCACTGGGCGGGCCGGCCGTCGCATCCACTCGATTCCGGACAGAACTAACGTACTAGTACCGACCCCACTTCTCGGCCGCTTCCTTGAGCGCCGACACGTTCTCCATCGGGATCCCGTGGTGCACCTCACACCCCGCCGAAAGCAGGAAGCCGCTGCCGGGCATGCCGATCTCCAGGCATTTCTTCGCGGCGGCCAGTACGTCATCGCGGCTGCCGTAGAATGGGGCTCCCGCCTTGGAGATGCCGACGTTCCCCGCCAGGGCGACCTTGGAACCGTATTTCGCCTTGGCCCAGGCCAGGTCGACTGAGTCGTGGAACGCGACACAGGCAGGCTGGATATCGTTGACGATCATGTCCATGAACGGGGTAGCGTTCTCGCACTGGTGGTAGATATAGGGGGCCCCGATAGCGTCTCTGATCTTCCGGTGATATGGCACCACGAACTCGGCGTACTGGGCCGGAGACACCGCCTCGTCGATCATGCCCCCCTCTACTGTGGCGATGGCCACGGCGCCCGCTTCAAGCATCGCCTTCGCAAAGACGATGGCCGACTCGGTCACCAACTCCAGTACCGCATGCACGAACTTCGGATCTGAAGCGATCTCGACGAAGAGTTGCCGAAAGTGGCCCTGGTAGAAGTCGGTCATAGTATCCGGCGGCCCGTTGACGAAACCCACGATGGGCACATCCGGGTACTTCGTATTCAAGCGGCGGATCACCTCGAGGATCACGGGCATGCGGCCGGCCTTGGTAGGGTCTGGCACGTCGAACTTGTCGAGATCCTTCTTGTCCTTGAGAGCCCAGTCGGTGACCCACGCCATCCGCATGCCGCCGCCGGTCTTCAGACGGTACTCCACCTTCGAACCGAGCGCCTCTCCTTCGACTCTGAAATCCACAGGCAGGAAGAAGTTGTCGGCCCCATATTCCGTGTACTGGCGCTCAACGACCTGGAACAGTTTCCGAGGATGATTCAGCCCCTCTTCCCAGGTGTAGTCCATGTCGACCAAGTCGTGCTGCACGCCGCTCTGGAAGTACAGGGCCACGGGCACCCGATCAGGTGTCTGGAACGTCAGTGCCGCCACAACGCGCTCGATGGGTGTCATAGTCGCCGGAGACATCAGGCCACCTCCCCCGCCACGACGTTGGCCCAGGCCAGCGCCTCTTTCTCGTTGTCGCCGTAGAAATCGGCGCCGATCTTCTTGCGGAACTCCTCCGATATCGGACCGCCGCCGATACCGACTTTCACCTTGTCCCGCAGACCGTCCTCCACCAATCCGTCCACCGTGCGCTTCATGCTCAGCATGGTCGGCGTCATCAGCGTGGATAGCATCAGGATGTCGGGCGACTCCTCGGCGACCTTGTCGAGGTAGTCCTCTATCGGAACATCGCGACCCATGTCCACACAGATGAAGCCGTTAGCTTCAAGCACCGTCTTGACGAGGTTCTTCCCTATGTCGTGGATATCACCCTCCACGACCCCGATGACCACCTTGCCCTTGCCTCTGGCCTGCTCTCCTGTCAGGCCACCCTTGACCTTCTCGAACGCGGCGTAGAAGGCATCTGAGCTGATCAGCATCTGCGGCAAGTAGTATTCCTTGCGATCGTACATACCCGAAACGATGTTCATCGCCGGGATAAGGGCCTTCTCGATGATCTCGTAAGCTCCGGCGCCCCCTGCAAGCGCGCCCTCCGCCAACGACGCCGCCGAGGCGGGATTCCCCTCGACCACAGCGTCTACGAGTTGCTGGTACGTTTCTTCCGAAGCCATGCTTTTCCCCCTTTGCAAGTACTGTCGACCATACTCTCGAACCCCCGCTCTTCCGTGCCCCCCTTCCTTGGTCCGGCTACCCTCGACGGAGATCTAGCGAACTCAGAGTTGTGACGGCTTCCTCTAGTTCTCTCTCCAGGATCCGCAACGATCCGGCCGTCGTGTCGAGATAGAACTGGAACGTCTCGGCGAACTTCTCGGATTCCAGGCGAAACTCCACAGGGTCACCTACACTCGTGTCAACCATGAGAGCCCTCTTGTATCCCGTGCGGTCGAAGATCCACTTGACCGTGGGTATGTCCTTGGCCCCCAACTCCTTCACCAACAGGGTCTCCCAATGGCGCAACCATCCGGGCGTAAGGAACCAGGTCCCTGCTTCTTTGTAGACCTGCTCCAAGTAGGACTCCGTGCCACCAAGCACGAGGCAGACGCAGTCGTCGATAATGCTTCCATCATCGTTTCGCGGGACGATGATGGGCAGCCCGATGTCACCCAGAACCCGCTCGGGATCCGCCAAGACATTGCCGCACATGCCGTACCCGAGCATCAGGACATCTGCGTGTTGCGCAAGGGCCGTCGCCGCCCTGCGCACTCCCTCCTGCAGGTTCTCCTTTACCATGTGCAACGCGACCTCGAGGACGGACACGAGCACGTCCACACCGCCCGAGGGCTCGAAATCATCCGGGTCGTCGAGCACCTGGAACCGACCTCCGCCCCCCGCCACGAAACCCCGGAAGGACTCCGAGAACTCCGAGGCCACCACACTGATCCGCGAGATGTCCATGTTCCGGCTGAGGAGATGGGCTACCTCTTCCTCCAGCACCTCACACATAAGGAGTCCGATGGTTCCTGCGGTCATCGCCCATCCCCCAGGCGGAGCATCTCCTCGAGAGAAGCGGGGTCGAGCTGCAGCCGATCGTAGCGGAATACGGCCTCGGGACACCCAGCCTCGCAGCGACGGCACGCGGTCCCGTTGCAGAGCTCCGACTCCACTATCACTCGGTGCGCGCCGTCCACGGTCCGAATCTCCCGCGCATCCTCCGGGCATTCGATTGCACACACGCCACAGCCGTCGCCCAGGCAGTCCGCGCTCTCGAACCACAAGCTGACGCCCACGCCGTGTAGCACGGCCAGCGGCAACTCGCCCACGTCTACGATGTCCTTGTTGGTCAACCTGATGACCTCGGGTTCACGGTCTCGCGAGGGCAAGGGCTGGATGCCATACAGAGCGAGCATCCCATCCATCATCTCCGCGGGCATCCCCTCATCCCAGAATGCCAGTTCACACACATAGGCGTTCTTGAAGACGCTGGAATCCGCGAACATCACGTGGCGCGCACGGATACCGTCCGCGATCTCCTGCAAGCGCGGCAGCAGCCCCGGGTTCCGCACCAGCTCGCCGGCGAGCTGCAGGGACGTGTTGCCGGCCTGGACTATGCGCGCTACTCCGTTGGGAACCAGCCCCACGTCCTGGGCCTGCATCGCATCCACATAGGTCCCAGAGGCTCCGGTCATGTAGACCACTTCGATGTCCGAGAGCTTGATGCCGGCGGTCTCGGCCAGGGTCAAGTGCCCGGCCCGGATGGCGCCGATCGCCTTGCCGGCCTCCTTGACATCCTTCTCCAAGAGGTGGATCCCGTCCTGGAAGTGCAACGCACCATCCGGGCTATCGATCACCGGCGGCCCGACCAGACCTGAGCGGATCCCTTCCGCCAGGGCGGCCACGACACCGGTTCCGGTGATGCCTTTCGCCCTCCCGTGCATCGGACCCAGGAGAGAGCAATCACCGTTTCGCGGGTCACACCAGTCACCCTCGCGGCTGTCCAGCTGGTCGTCCAACACCCACCCGAGCCAGCTGTCTCCCCTGAAGGAGACCCCGGCGACCGCGCCGGGAGCCGCGAGCATGCCGCAGCTCACGTGCTGCCCTTCCAAGGCCGGGCCCGCGGCAGCGGAGCCCGTCAGGATGTCGCCCCCCACTTTGAGAGCCATCTCCGCGTTGGTGCCATAGTCGGTGACCAAGGCAATCTCATCCCGGTCAAGCATGCCGGTGACATACATCATGGCCAGAGCGTCGGCACCGATCTCGTGTCGCACCACGGGCGGGATGATGACGTCCGCATCGGGGTGCACGAGGAGCCCCAGGTCGCCGGCCCGGCGGATGATCGCATCGCGCCGCACCGGCTCGACGATGCCCAGCTTGCGCTGGGCGCGGCGGCCGGCGAAGGCAAGATCCCTGATCTCCATCTTCTGGAACAGCGAAAGCTGGATCGGGTTGCCGCACACGGCCACCCGGCGGACCGCGGGCAGATCGATCGATAGGGCCGCCAGCACCCGGTTGACGGCGGCCATCATGAGAGTGTGCGTGAGGTCGTCACCCAACTCGAGGCAGAAATGGAGGTGATCCATGACGTTGGCGCCCGGCAAGGGGTGTTTGGCCGAGATCGCCGTTGAGTACACCCGCCCGTCCTGCATGATGGCCTGGGCCCGGATGCCGCTGGTGCCCATGTCGAGGGCTATTCCTATGATGGCCGGCGCGCTCATCGCGACCGGGCCACCTCGGCCGCGTAGCTTTTGGCCGTCTTAACCATGGCGATCAGGTTCTTCGACTCGCTCAGGGGGCTGATGCCGCAACTCGTACAGAGGATGTCCGCACCTTCGTCGATGATCCGCCTTACCTCGGCCGCCACCTCATCCTCGCCGCGGAAGAGAAGCGTGTCGTTCACGTCCACGTTGCCGCACACCGCCGCGCGGTTTCCCACTATCTCTTTAGCTTCGTGCATGGGCACCAGGGAATCGATCGACACTCCGTCGGCGCATTCAGCCATGCTCACGAGGCTCGGTTTCGAGCGCCCGCAGATGTGCAGGATCGTGGGCACCGGCACGCTGGCGGCCAGATCGGTCGTGTAGGGTTTTGCGAAGGTGTCGAACTGGGTCGGGCTTATCAGGTCCGGCGAGGCGGTGGCATCGACGATGACTATCACGTCGGAGCCGGCTTCCACCTGCGCCTGGGCGTAGGCACGGCACGTGCGGAAGGCTTTCTCCACCACCTTCTTGACGAACTCCGGGTCCCGCATGACTTCACGCATGAAAGGGTCCACTCCCCGGATCTGCCCGGCGACCATGAAGGGCCCCACGACCGCGCTCAAGATGGGCACCTCAGCGGGCAGGCGGCCGCGCAGAAGACGGATGGCCTGCAGCACGACCGGCATGCGCGCGCTCGTGTAGGGATCGGGATCAGCTAGAGCCTCCAGCTCCTCTAGAGTGGAGATGGGAGCCGTCTTGACGCTGGGCTGGATGTCCCGGCCCTTACCCGACCCCTTGAAGTAGTCGAGCACGCACCCCAGCGCCTCCGATTCCACGTTCACGTCGAACGGCACGCGCACACTCTCGAAACCGATCTTGTCATAGGCTTCGTAGGCCAGGGCCGCCATCAGCTCCGCATCGCTGTGAACCGCGGGCC
>Ga0315273_10009952_pt1 | contig 12098 bp, 14 predicted proteins | sample YL17G02_0_MG_FD_205753 | JGI IMG/M metagenome (GOLD analysis project Ga0315273, IMG submission 205753) | Sediment microbial communities from Yellowstone Lake, YNP, Wyoming, USA - YL17G02_0 | ecosystem: Environmental > Aquatic > Freshwater > Lake > Sediment | place: USA: Wyoming | collected... | reverse complement strand
CGGACTCGATGGTCCTCGGTCTCATTTCCCTGTTCCTGGCCTTGTTTCTGGGCATCACGGCGGGCATCGTGTCCTCCACCCGGCAGAACAGCTGGCTGGATTATTCCTCGATGGCCGTGGCCATCGTGGGTATTTCGATTCCCCTGTTCGTGATCGGTCCCGTACTCATGTATATTTTCTCCATCAAGCTAGGCTGGCTTCCCACCTCCGGCTGGATCATGGCGGACGGGAGCTGGAAGACGGCGCTTATGCCGGTGGCTACCCTGACCCTGCCGTATTTCGCCTACTTCGCCCGCCTTTCGCGCGCGAGTATCCTGGAGGTGCTCAGGAGCGACTACGTGCGGACCGCCCGGGCTAAAGGACTCTCACCATCCGTGATCATGTTCAAGCACATCCTCAAGGGGGCACTCCTGCCCGTGGTGAGCTTCCTGGGCCCCGCCTTTGCCAACATCGTGACCGGTTCGATCGTCGTGGAGTCGATCTTCCGGGTCCCGGGCCTGGGGATCTTCTTCGTCCAGTCGGCCGTGAACCGGGACTATACCCTGATCATGGGTACGGTGATCGTGTACTCGGTGATTCTGCTGCTCATGAACTTCCTCGTGGACATCGTGTACGGCTTCATGGACCCGAGGATCTCGTACCGGTAGGAGGAATCCGTTGGCTGTGACCGTAGTCGAAAAGACCGCCCGCAAGCCGCTGAATCAGTTCGGCGAGCCGATCAAGGGCGTGAGCCTGTGGCTGGATGCCTGGAGGCGGCTCAAGCGCAACCGCATGGCCCTGGCCGGCCTGGGCATCGTGATTTTCTATTCGCTGGTTTCGCTGCTGGCGGCGGTCCTGCCGATCCACTCCTACAAGCACCAGGTATTGGACCATCAGTACTTGCCGCCTGCGCTCCACAAGAATGCCGGCGAGCTGCTGTACGAACGGCAGGAGAGGCTGTTCCGCGAGGCAGCCAAAGCCGAAGGGCTTTCCGGCATTACCGCCGAGATGGCGCAGGAGCTGGTCACCCTGCGCGAGCGGCTGGCCACCGAGACCATAGAGTTCGACGGCCAGCCGGTGCGGATCCACGAGAAGCGTTACCTTCTGGGAACCGACTCCCTGGGCCGCGACATGCTGTCCCGGCTCATCTACGGGGGGCAGGTGTCGATCTCCATCGGGATCGTCGGCACCTTCACCGCCGTGCTCATCGGCATCATCATCGGCGCCCTGGCCGGCTACCTGGGCGGGAGCTTCGATTACCTGGCCATGCGCTTCGTAGACATCCTGTACGGCCTGCCCTACATGCTGCTGGTGATCATCTTCATGGCCATCTTCGGCAGAAATCTGATCAACCTTTTCGTCTGCCTGGCCCTGGTGAGCTGGCTCACCGAGGCGCGCGTGGTGCGCGGCCAGATCATCTCGCTGAAGAACTCGGAGTTCGTGCAGGCCGCACGGGTGGTGGGGGCGAACTCCTGGCGCATCGTGTTCCGCCACCTGGTGCCCAACACCCTGGGCGTGGTGGTCGTGTTCGCCACCCTGCAGATCCCCAGCTTCATCCTGCTGGAGAGTTTCCTCTCGTACCTCGGCCTGGGGGTCCAGGCGCCGATGGCTTCCTGGGGCTCGCTGGTGCGCGACGGGGTAGACGGCATCAGCAGCTATCCCTGGCTGCTGTTCTTCCCGGCCCTGGCCATGACGATCTTTCTGTTCTCCATGAACTTCCTCGGTGACGGCTTGCGGGACGCTCTGGACCCCCAGAGTAAGAACGCAATGTAGGACCGGCCCATGAATAACGACGTAATCCTCAGCGTCCGGAACCTGAAGACCTACTTCAACACCGACGAGGGGGTCGTGAAGGCGGTGGACGGCATATCCTTCGACCTGAACAAGGGCGAAACCCTCGGGATCGTGGGGGAGTCGGGCTCAGGAAAGTCGGTGGCCAATCTTTCGGTCATGAAGCTCATCCCCATACCGCCGGGAAAGATCATGGCCGGGGATATTCTCTTCGAGGGCCGCAGCGTGCTGAAGATGTCGGTAGAGGAGCTGCGGCAACTGCGGGGAAACAGGATCTCCATGATCTTCCAGGACCCCATGACCTCGCTGAATCCCTTTCTGCGCATTTCGACCCAGCTCACCGAGACGATACGACTGCACCAGGGCCTGGCCAAGGTCCAGGCCCGGGACAAGGCGATCGACATGCTGCGCCTGGTCGGCATACCCAGGCCGGAGAAGCGCATCGAAGCCTACCCGCACCAGTTCTCGGGCGGCATGCGACAGCGGGCCATGATCGCCATGGCGCTTTCCTGCAATCCCGCGATCCTCATTGCCGACGAGCCCACCACGGCCCTCGACGTGACCATCCAGGCCCAGATCCTGGAGCTGATCAAGGACCTCACCCTGCAACTGAACACGGCGGTGATCCTCATCACCCATGATCTGGGGGTCGTGTCGGGGATGTGCACGAACATCTGCGTGATGTACGCGGGGCGGATCGTGGAGAGGGCGCCCACCGATGCGCTGTTCGCCAGGCCGCGGCATCCCTACACTCAAGGGTTGATCCGTTCCGTACCCCGCCTGGACAGCTCCACCAAGGACAGGCTGTTCTCGATTCCCGGAACCCCGCCGAGCCTGATCGACATCCCCGAATGCTGCCCGTTCCATCCCCGCTGCGCCCACGTCATGGAGGTCTGTCGCCAAAAATACCCCGACGATACGGACCTGGGTGGCGGCCACCGGGTCTCCTGCTGGCTGTTTACCAATGGAGGCGGCCGTGCCTGAGAACGACATCCTGCTGGACGTGCGCGGATTGAAGATGCACTTCCCGATCGAGGAGGGGCTGGTGTTCAAGCGCGTGGTCGGCCATATCCGGGCCGTGGACGGAGTGGACTTCGAGATCCGCAGGGGCGAAACCCTGGGCCTGGTCGGGGAGTCGGGATGCGGCAAGTCCACCACGGCGCGCACCATCGCCCAGCTGTACAAGCCGACCGCGGGGCAGATGCTGTTCGCCGGTCGCGATCTGTGCTGCCTGAAACGAGGCGAGCTGCTCGAGGCGCGGATGCACCTGCAGATGATCTTTCAGGATCCGTATGCCTCCCTCAACCCGCGCCTGACCGTCGGCAGCATCATCGCCGAACCCCTGGAAATCTACACGCACCGGGGTGTCCTGAAGCTGAAGCGCACGGAGATCCGCAAGCGGGTGGAAGAGCTTCTGGAGCGGGTCGGGCTTTCCCGCTATTTCGTCAACCGCTTCCCCCACGAGTTCTCCGGCGGGCAAAAGCAGAGGATCGGCATCGCCCGGGCGCTGGCGCTCAACCCCAGGCTGGTCCTGGCGGACGAGCCGGTGAGCGCCCTGGATGTGTCCATCCAGGCCCAGATCCTCAACCTGCTGCGCGACCTGCAGGAGGAGTTCGCGCTGACCTACCTGTTCATCGCCCACGACCTGGCCGTGATTCGGCACATCTCCAACCGGGTGGCGGTGATGTACCTGGGGGTCATCGTGGAGATCGCCGATTCGGCGATCCTGTACCAGGAGCCCTTGCACCCCTATACGCGGGCCCTGCTTTCGGCCGTGCCCATACCCGACCCCCAGGTCGAGCGGGCGCGCAAGCGCATCATCCTGGAAGGGGACGTGCCTTCGCCCGACCGCGAACGGCACGGCTGCTACTTCTACGAGCGCTGCGCTCAGCGCATGGAGGTCTGCCGGCTGAACGTGCCGCGCCTGACCGAGGTGAAACCCAACCACCGGGCCGCCTGCTTCCTGTACTTCAAGCCCTAGAGCGGCGTCGCTGCCAGAGGATCAGGAACAGCAGTTTCAGGCCATACGGAATAAGCAGCAGAAGGACGTGGAAAAAGCCCGGCGGCGGGGGGGTGGAGATCTCGGGCTTGCCGGGAGGGGGAAAAACTCCTCCGGAGGAAGGTTCAGGACCCCGAGGCCGGCTGGCGTGGTGAACGCGTAGCAGGTCGCTGCGCTCTGCGGGCGGGCGAGCCTGGCCCCGCACCGCGGGCTCCCCGGCTCTGTCGCCGCTACGCTCAGGAACCTCCGGTACTCGCCATCCTCCTCGTAGAATCGCTCGACCTCCAGAGCCCCGTCGAAACCGGAGCGCAGGATCCGGACGCGGAAAGACTTATCCTGCTCCTGAAAAGCCGCCGCCAGGGGATACACGAAGGGCGCCGGTTCCGCGCCGACCTCGATCACCTCCAGATCCGTCCCGGTGTGAGCAAGCCGGTCGGTGAGGTAGATGACTCTGCGGAATCCCCTGCGAAAGAGCGAACCCCACTATACGCGATTCCCCGGTTCGCTTCAGCGGGGGCGATGCTCAGGACTCCGGCGAAGCGCTCCCTCTGCCACTGGCTCGCGCCAGTACAGCAGCGCCAGCAGGGCAGCGCCGGCCAGGGAGAGGCTGAAGGTCCAGGTCCAGATCAGGGTGGACAACAGGAGCCAGGCGGCCGGTGAGATGGAGCACCAAGGTGGTCAGGGCGATCACCGTCAGGACGTGGATGAACAGGAAGGCCAGCAGCACCGGCCGGCGGAGCAGGACCGCCGCCAGGGAACCCTTCTCCGCCCTCTGCGGGCTGGAGTCTGGCGCGAAGCTGCTTTCGATCTGTTCGCGGGTCGGCGCCGATTCGCGGACCAACAGCGCGATCAGGATTACCAGGAAAGGGTGGACGAAATGCCCGATGCTGTTCACCACCTGGGCTAGAAACAGGAAGTAGATGCTGCGGTCCAAGCCTGCGTACGTCTTCAGCACGCGGGCCATTAGGCACGAGCCCCGGCATCTTGCTAATCGTGAAAAAAACGGTAATATTTAACCGCAGACCAACCATGGAGGTCCCCGCATGGCGGAAGCCAAGAAGCAGCCAGTGATCCTCTGGCAGCTGCCGATGCAGCGCGTCCTGGTCGCCCTGATTCCGGCAGTACTCGCCTCGATCTGGTTTTTCGGCTGGCGCAGCCTGGTCGTTCTGGGGGTGGTCAACGCCGCCGCCTTCCTCACCGAGTTCCTGTTCACGCGCGCCCGCAAGGAGCCGGTGACCTCGGCGGTGTTCGTGACGGGGGTCCTGTTGGCCTTGAGCCTGCCTCCCGCCATCCCCTACTGGATCGCGGCGGTGGGCGCGGTGTTCGCGATCATCTTCGGCAAGATGGTGTTCGGCGGCTTCGGGCGCAACGTGTTCAACCCGGCCCTGACCGGGCGGGTGTTCATCTACGTGAGCTTCGCCGTGCCCATGACCTCCCGGTGGGTCCAGCCGCTGGCCGGCTTGGGGGGACCCTGGCAGCTGCCGCTGGGTTGGGGAGGGTTCACGCGCTTCGCGGCCGACGCGCTGAGCTCCGCCACGCCCCTGCGCCTCTTGGGCGGCGGCCAGCCGGTGGACATCCTGCCCCTGCTCTGGGGCAACGTCTCCGGCTCCCTGGGCGAGACCTGTGCCTTGCTGCTGGCGCTGGGCGGGGTGTACATCCTCGTCACTCGGGCCGCCAACTGGCGCATCGTCGTCTCCCAGCTCATCAGTTTCCTGGTCGTGCAGAGCGCCCTGTGGCTGGCCGGGGTGCGGGGCGCCGCCGACCCGCTGCGGGCCATGCTGTCCGGCAGCTTTCTGCTCGGCATGCTGTTCATGTCCACCGATCCGATCTCCGCGGCCCAGACTCAAGGCGGGCGCTGGATCTACGGAGCGCTGATCGGGGTGCTGTGGCCGCTGGTGCGCACCTTCAGCATCTGGCCGGAAGCCACGGGCTTCGTGATCCTGCTGGGCAATACCTTCGCGGGGATCATCGATTACGCCGTGCGTAGCGTCAAGGACAAGGCCAAGGCCAGGGCCAAGGGGGGCGCATGAGCAAGCGCATCATGATCATCGTGTTCACCGTCCTGGTCACCGTGGTGTTCGTCTCGCCCATCTCCCTGGTCTACCTGATCACCAAGCCGACCGTGGAGCTGAACGAACAGGTGTTTCTCAAGCGCTCGGTGCTCTACGCGGCGGGCCTGAGCGTGCCCCGCGTTCCCGCCCAGATCGCGGAGCTGTTCGACACGCGCGTGGAGGAGAAGTCAGGCCGGCCCGGAACCCCCCCCTATTACCTGGTCAAGGGCCAGGACGGCCAGCCGGCGGGCTACGTGCTCCTGCGCAGCGGCCCGGGGCTCTGGGGCGAGATCACGGCTGCGGTGGGCTTCGACGCGGGCCTGGAAAAGCTCACCGGCGTGGACTTCCTGAAGCAGAACGAGACCCCGGGGCTGGGCGCCCGGATCGGCGAGTCCTGGTTCCGCGAGCAGTTCCGCGGCAAGCGCGGGCCTTTCACGACGGTGGGGGAGGGGGAGCCGGCCGCGGAGAACCAGTTCGACGCGATCACCGGGGCCACGCTTACTTCGAATTTCGTCAAGGACCTGCTCAACGCCGCGGTCGGGCAGGTCGGGGATCTGGTGAATTGAGGAGGATTCTTTATGGCTGATATTTCCGCGCCCGTCGCGGGGGCGCCGGCCGTCCGGCCGGCCCGGCCGCGGGGCAAGGCATATAAGGCGTTCATGGACGGGGTGGGGGCCAACAACCCCGTGTTCGTGCAGGTCCTGGGGATCTGCTCCACGCTGGCGGTGACCAACGTGCTCACCAACACGGTGGTCATGTGCCTGGGCCTCGTCTGGGCCACGGCCATGTCCAACGTTTCGGTCTCGATCCTGCGCAAATGGATCCCGCCGAGGGCCCGCATGATCGTGGAGACCCTGATCATCGCCGTGTGGGTCATCATCGTGGACATCGTCCTGAGGGCCTACCTGCCGGACATCTCCCGCACCCTGGGGCCCTACGTGGGCCTGATCATCACCAACTGCATCGTCATGGGCCGCACCGAGGCATTCGGCCTTTCCAACCCGCCCGGGCTGGCCTTCATCGACGGGGTGTCCGCCGGGCTGGGCTACTCGTACGTGCTGCTGATCATCGCGGTGATCCGCGAGCTGCTGGGCTCCGGCTCCCTCGCCGGGGTCAAGATCCTGGGGGGCTGGTGGACTAACTGGTCGATTTTCGTCATGCCTTCCGGGGCCTTCTTCCTGCTGGCTTCCTTCATCTGGGTGGTGAAGGGCGTGATCCTGAAGGAGCAGAAGAAATGAACTGGAGCAGCCTGGGCCCGGCGGCCGTATTCTTCGGGGCTATCTTCACCAATAACATCCTGCTCACCAACTACCTGGGGATGTGTTCCTTCCTGGCCATCTCCCGGGAGGTCAAAAGCTCGGTGGGGCTGGGCGCGGCGGTCGTGTTCGTGATGGGCATGACCAACGCCCTGAACTGGCCGATCCAGTACTATATCCTAGTGCCCCTCGGGTTGGAGTACCTAGGCTTCATCGTCTACATCATCGTCATCGCCGGCTCGGTGCAGCTGGTGGAGATGCTCGTGGAGCGGGTTTCCGAGTCGCTGTACCAGAACCTGGGCATCTTTCTGCCGCTGATCACGGTCAACTGCGCCGTGTTCGGGGCGGTGCTGTTCATGTTCATCCGCAAGTACACCTTCCTGGGTTCCCTGGCCTACGGCCTGGGCGGAGGCCTGGGCTGGGCGCTGGCCATCGTGGCCATGGCCGGCCTGCGGGCCAAGATGACCCGGGCGCGCGTGCCGCGGGGGCTGGAAGGGGCGGGCATCGCGCTGATCATCGCCGGGATCATGTCCCTGGCCTTTATAGGTTTCTCCGGCATGATACCGGCCGCCTGAAGGCGGGCGGCAAAAGGAGCGGGCATGTTTCCGATCGGGTCCTTTTTCATCGGGGTGGGCACAATCGCGGCCATCGCGGCGGTCCTGGCGCTGGTCATGGCGGTGGCCGACGCCACCATCGCCAACTACGGCGAGGTCAAGATCTCGATCAACGACGGCAGCAAGGAGCTCACGGTGGACGGGGGCCGGCCGCTGCTGTCCACCCTGACCTCCGAGGGCATCTTCATCCCCTCGGCCTGCGGCGGCCGCGGCTCCTGCGGATTGTGCAAGCTGGCGGTGAAAAGCGGCGCGGGGGAGTACGCGCCCACCGAGCTGCCGTGGATCACCGAGGCGGACCGCCAGAACAACGTGCGCCTGTCCTGCCAGGTGAAGGTCAAGCGGGACATTCAGATCATAGTGCCCGAGGAGCTGTTCAGCATCCGCCAGTACGAGACCAAGGTGGCTTCGATCCGCGACCTGACCTACGACATCAAGGAAGTGACCCTGAAGCTCAAGGACTCGCAGGCCCTGGATTTCAAGGCCGGGCGCTACGTGCAGTTCGTGGTGCCGGCTTACGAGCTGACCCCCGACCCGGTGTACCGGGCGTATTCCATTTCCTCCTCCCCGTCGCGCAAAGACGAGGTGGAGTTGGAAATCCGCCTGGTGCCCAATGGCATCTGTACCACCTACGTGTTCCAGCATCTATCCGTAGGGGACAGGGTGAGCATCAATGGTCCCTACGGCGAGTTCCACCTGCGAGAAAGCGACCGGGACATCATTTTCGTGGCGGGTGGCTCGGGCATGGCCCCGATCAAGTCGATCCTCGAGGACATGGCGGAGCGGGGCATCAGGCGCAAGGCCACCTACTTCTTCGGGGCCCGCGCCGTGCGCGACCTGTTCCTGGTGGAGGAGATGCGGGAGCTGGAGAAGAAGCTGCCGGGCTTCAAGTTCGTGCCCGCCCTGTCCAACCCGGATCCGGGGGACAACTGGGACGGGGAGCGGGGTCTGATCACCGAGGTGCTGGCCCGGCATTTCGAGCTCCTGGACCATCACGAGGCCTACCTGTGCGGCAGCCCCGGCATGATCGACGCGAGCATCAAGGTGTTCAAGGCCAAAGGACTGCCGGATGAGCTGATCTTCTATGACAAGTTCGCCTGAGGCCGGAGGGAGGCGCCCATGAAGCAGACGAAAGCGAATGCCGCGATCCAGGGGAAGATGGCCCCCGGGGTCATTACCCGCGACGGCTTCCTGGGGGAGGATGTCCGCAATCTGGTGGACATCCTGACCCAGGACGACGGAGAGGCGCGGCGCCTGGGCTATCGCCACCAGGACATCGCCTTACGCATGGTCGAGTTGCGGGACGCCGGGATGGCCGGGCTGGGGGAGTTCCTGGACGTGGAGCCGCACTTCGAGGTGCGCGTGGACTCGGTGCGGGGCAAGCTGCCCTGTCCCTTCGGCGACCCGGGCATCTTCCAGAAAACCAATACCACGGTGCGCAACAATCACCTGGGCAGGGAGGTCACCTACACCGACCTGCACATCCACCTGGTCGGCTCGCACGGTTTCTACGAGGGCAAGGGCTCCCCCTACCGCCTGGAACCCGGCGAGCTGGCCGCCATACTGGAAGTGGAGAAGGGCCTGGAGTAGGGCGCCCGAGTACGGCGTGCAACCCGGCTATTTGCCGGGCTATCGCCGCCCGCGGCCCAGCGCCGCCAGCAGCACCTTGCTGGAGTCCGGCAGGCTGTCCCAGGAGTAGATCATCTGCGGCAGCGGGTTGTCGACGATGCCGGTGACGATCGAGTCCAGGTCCTCCTCGAGCAGGAGGTAGATGCGCTCCACCACCTCGGGGGGGTAGCTCAGGGAGCCGGCGAGCGGCTCGCAGACGAGGCGCGCCGTGTCGTCGCGCGAGAGGTAGGAGATTTTCCTGTAGATCGACTTGGCCAGCAGTCCCTTCCAGAAGCTCACCTTGCGGTTCTCCAGGTTGGTGGAGCCGGTGAAGCTGAAGGAGATGCGGTGCGGGCTCTCCAGGGCCCCGGCCAGGTAATGGATGGTGGACTCGCTTAAGGAACCGTCGCGGATCCCCGCCAGGATCTGGTTGGCGCGGGAGGAGCCGAGCTTCCGCGCCGCGTGCGCGTCAGCCCGCTATTGCGGCGCGCAGCTACTCCCCGGCCAGCAGGCGCAGCCTGCCGGCCAGCACCGCCGCGTCGACGGTGATGCGCGGGCCGCGCTCCGGGTGCGCCCCGGGGTGACGGTACAGCCTCTCACTGGGCCGATTCCAGGTGCCGCGGAAGTCCACCACGGCCAACCCGGTGTGCGCTTCCACCTCGACGTCCGCCTCCTCGGGAAAAACGAGGGTCACCTCCCCGGCCCCCGCCTCGATCTTCACGGCCAGGTCGCGGCGCAGCCTGCCGGAAAAGTCCAGGTAGAACACCCCGCCGCCGCCGTACACCTCCACCCGCGAGCTGTTCGCGTTGGCCAGGCTCCGCAGCGTGCAGCGGGAGGCACCGCCGTTGAAAGTCAGGACCGCCATTTCGACGGGGTTGGGCCGGTCGAAATCCAGGGTGAGGTCGGCCGCCCCTTGGGACAGCCGCAGCCGCCGAACCGGCACCCCACCCAGTTCGAGGCGCGTGGAGCTGGCCCCCAGGTCCAGCTCCAGCTCCATGGGCACGGGCGCGAGCTGGAGCTCCCAGCGGTTGAGGTGGTCTTTGACTGTGCCCCACAGGTCGATGAACTCCTTGAGCTCCAGGTGACCGTCACCGGCCGAGAGGGTGACCTTGCGCCCCTCCGTGCGCACGGAGGGCGTGAACATCTCGTTATTATACAAGGCCTCCCCGGAGGCGAGCGCCCGCCGCGTGCCCGGCCCGATGTCCAACTGCCCCGCCCCGAAGCGCACGGCAAGCTGGGCGGGCCCGGAGGAGGTGTCGGGCAGGTCCACCAGGATCGGCTGCCGGAACACGTCCACGGGCTCGAGTTCCGGCTCCCGGCTGCCGCCGGCCGTCAGGAGTCCGGCCGAAAGCGAAAGCAGCACGCCAAGCAGGTACTTTTTCATTCGAGTCACCTCCAGGAGTTCAACACCGCCCGCGGAAAAAACGTACACTTCATCCCACGCTCTGTTTCAGGAAATCCTCCACCTCCCTGGTCGTCGGAAGCGCGGGAATGACCCCTTTCTTCGTCGCGGTGAGCGCGCCGGCAGCGTTCGCAAAGACGAACACTTCGGTCAGCCCGGCCGGGGAAAGTGATTCCAGAACGGCGCGGGATGTCTTGTTCTGCCCGCCAAGGGCGGCTGCCAGACGTGCGAGCAGGGCTCCCATAAATGCATCGCCGCACCCCGTCGCGTCGACGGTATTCACCTTGAAACCGGGGACATGGCCCGACGCGGAGCGCGTCGCAAAAACGCTTCCCAGTGGGCCCAAGGTCGCGATGCAGAGCGCGACCCCACGCTGGACGACGGCCCTACTGGCCTCCTGCGGGTCTTCAAGGCGCGAGAGCAACCACAGCTCGCGCTCGTTCACCTTGACCATGTCCGCCAGTGGCAGCGCGATCTTCACTACCTCGAGTGCGGCGCGCTCGCTCTTCCACAGGGTGGGTCTGTAGTTGAAGTCGAATGAGACCAGGGCACCTCCCTCCCTGGCGATGCGTGCCGCTTCGAGGGTCGCGCTCCGGCAGGGCTCCTCGGAGAGGCTCACGGAGCCGAAGTGGAAGAACTCCGCCTCTGCGAGCAGCTCCTTGTCCAACTCCTGCGCCCGCAGCATCATGTCCGCACCTGGATGGCGATAGAAGAGGTATTCCGCGGTGTTCGGGTCGGGGAGAGTGATGAAATTGAGGGTGGTGCGGGACTTTGGATCGTATCGCATACCCCGGATCTGCACGCCGCAGCCCTCCAGGACGGAAGCGAGCCTCCGGCCGAAGGGATCGTTTCCGACCTTGCCCACAAAGGCGCAGGAAACACCGTGCCGCGAAGCGGCGACGGCCACGTTCGCGGGCGCCCCACCGGGCACCGGCAGGAAAGCCGTGACGGTCTGAAAACTCCTCCCGGTTTCCATGGGGAACATGTCGAGGAGCAATTCACCGAGGCATACGATTTTCATGGTTCTGTTCTGCTCCCTCTTGCAAAGAACTCAATACCCGGGTATAGTTGATATAATATCAATACATTATGACAAATTTCCAATACGAATCAAGAGCGAGTTAAAAAGCGGTGCAACCGGTGGACACGCTGAACCCCAAGAGCATGCTTCCACTCTATCATCAGCTCTTCGAACTTCTCCATGATAAGATCAACACCGGCACGTGGAAACCGGGAGACATGATCCCGCCCGAGTCGGAGCTCATCAACCAGTACAAGATCAGCCGCATCACCATCCGCAAGGTCCTGGACTTGCTCGTCAGGGAAGGGCTCATCGTGCGGGAACGGGGACGGGGCACCCACGTCGCCCACACGCGTCTGGAACACGTCATGACGCGGATC
>Ga0315273_10009950_pt1 | contig 12098 bp, 18 predicted proteins | sample YL17G02_0_MG_FD_205753 | JGI IMG/M metagenome (GOLD analysis project Ga0315273, IMG submission 205753) | Sediment microbial communities from Yellowstone Lake, YNP, Wyoming, USA - YL17G02_0 | ecosystem: Environmental > Aquatic > Freshwater > Lake > Sediment | place: USA: Wyoming | collected... | reverse complement strand
TGATCGCGACGGCGACCGCGTTCCAGCGGCGCACACCGGAGTTCTGCACCGAGGCCTACACGATGCAGAGCAACTACGGGTGGGAGGGCGCCAAGTGGCTGCCGTACGGCTACGACCCGGAGTGGCACGTCAGCGACCCGCAACAGAAGCCGAAGGTCGACGTCTCGATGATCGGAGCTCCGTACCCCGAGCGCGTGAAGTTGCGCGACATGCTGCGAACGAGGGGACTGACCGTCGATGGGCCCGGCTTCGGGCCGGTCGGAGCCGAGTATGCGCGAGCACTGCGTAGCGGTCGCATCGTCGCGGCGTGGCCGCTCTACGAGGATCTCCCGTGCCGGGCCTTCGAAGCGCTCGCGTGTGGACGTCGCGTCGTGACGAAGGACGTGCCGGACCTCGCGCGCTGCATCGAGGAGCTCGGCATCCTGACCGGCCACGGCATCCACTGCTTCACGCGCACCGAGGACGTCGCCGAGCAGATCCCCGTGATCCTCGCTCGGGAGAACCAGATCCACCCGATCGAACCGTGGCAGTCGCGCGCCGCCAACACCTGGGACGCGCGCCTGACGCAGCTACTGGAAGGACGGCCGACCCCGTGACCGACGAAGCCCCCGCACCCGGCTACCGCATCTTCATCGGCTGCGCCGCGTACCGAGACCTCGATGCACACACTGCGTCGTCGCAGCTCCGCGTCGGGATGATGGCACCGGCGGAACTCGGCTGCGAGGACATCGCGCTCGCCCTCCAGATGGGCTACCACGCGCCGCGCAACGTCGAGACGCTGGCGCAGCACGCCGTGCAGGGCGGCTTCACGCACCTCCTCTACCACGACGCCGACATCGAGTACCAGCCGCGCCACGTCGCGCGCATCGTCGAGACGATGAAGGCGCTCGTGCAGCGCGGCGAAACGAAGGGTGTCGTCGGCGCGATGTACCCGTCGTCCTCCGGCGTGCAGACGCTCGTCGGCAAGCCGGACCCGAGCGACAACGGGTGGACGCGCTTCCAGCCGGGTATGATCGGTCGCGTGCTCCACTGCGGGTTCGGGTTTGTGCTGATCCCGACGTCGATCTTCGCGGACCTCCCGCGCCCCTGGTTCAACGACGAGTGGACCGGCGTCGCGGCAGAGCTGAAGACACCCGACGTGCGCTTCTGCGAGCAGGCGCAGGCGCTCGGGTGGACGATCTATGCGGACACCGGTCTCGACGTGAACCACTGGGTCCGCATGCCGCTCAACCTGATGCACTCCATCACCAGCCAAGCGAGGTAGCCCATGCCCAAGTTCGTGTCGGTCCCGATGATCGCGGACGAAGACGAAGAGGACGACGGACTCGACGCCGAGCAGGACCGCATCGAGCTCGCCGACGAAGCCGCGGACATGGTCAAGCAGGCGCGTCTCGCGCTCGGCCGCGCTGGCGTCGCCGAACCCGACCTCCACGTCGGCATCACCGTGAAGCTGATGGGCGAGCTCTCGATCGCGAACGGGCTCGCGGCCTTGGCCGACGCGCGCATGTACTCGGTCGGCGCGCAGCAGGAGCTCTTCCGCGAGATCGCAGCGGTGCTGGTCGAGCAGGTCAACCAGCGGCGCCCGTCGCCGCCCAGTCCCGCCAGGACCGCCCAGGCGCCCTTCATGACGACGCGGCGCCCGCCGAACGAAGCCTCGATGCCGCCGGACGACCCGACGACCCCGCGCGGCGCGGGCTAGTTGCCCGGCTGGGCCGGAGCAGCGGGAGCCGGGGGCGTCCTCTTCTTCGTCGCGCCGCTGTGGATCGTTCCCAGCACGGCTGCCGCCGCAGACGGGTTCCCGGCCGCGATGAGCTGCTGCGCCGCAGCCACGAGCGCCTCGACGACCTCCGCTGGGATCTCCAGCGACTGGTCGGCCGACTGCTGCGCGGAGCCCTGAGCACCGACGGCGCCGGACTGGTCAGCGCGCGAAGCGACGCGCGCGTCGTTCTCGCTGCCGACCACGAGCACGCCGACTCCGCTGTACGCAGGCGCGTCTGCGCGCGGCTGGACGCCGAGCACCTGACCGAGCGCTTGGCACCCGGTCAGCGCGAGCGAGCACGCGACGAGCAAGACGAGCGCGAGCGTCGACTGGAACGTCTTCAGTCCGACCGCGCAGTTGCCGTGGATGGGCTTGCCGATGATCGAGACGAACCAACTCACGGGGCACCTCCTACTTGCTGCCTCGGGGCGGCAGCCGGTCCATGATCTGATCGATCTTGTCCTCGACGCGCGCGAGGCGCCGCGCCGACTCGCTCTGCTTCACGTCGTTCGCGAGTCGCTCGGCCTCCATCACGTTGACGCTGTGGATAACCGTTGGCACCGCCTCCAGTTCCTTGTCGTGCTTCGCGATCTTCGCGCTGACGTTGTCGGCCCAGGACCACATCGCGAGGATGAGCCCGCTGATCGTGACACCATGGACGACAAAGGCCGACTTAACACCCTTCGGGGTGGGTGCCTTCTTCAGCGCGGCGGCGACGATCGACGCGATGGCATCACGGTGGTCGTCGCTCAGGTGCTGGCTTGAGTCGCTCACACTCCACCGATCGCCGCGTCGAGCGAGTCGAGCGCCGCGAGCCGCGTCGCCGCGAAGGTGCCGCTCTCCGGCAGCTCTGCCAGCTTCTCGCGCAGCCAGCGCAGGGCCCGCACGTCGGCGTCAACGGAGACGAGAGGCTTCGAGATCCGCGCGAGCGCGGCGCGGAACTCCTTCGACCTCACCTCGACCGGACCACCGGGTAGCGTCTGCATGACCTTCACGGCGTCCGCGAGCGGGGCGTCGAGCGAGTCGAGGAGCTTCACCGCCCAGCGGAGCTCCTCGGCGCTCGTGCAGCGCGCGGAGTTGACCGCTTGGTAGCTGCTGGTGATTGCGTATGCGCTCGCCTTCCAGGCGACGTTCTTCGGCGGCTCCGGCACCATCAGCGCACCCCCTCGGTCACGATCCCCAGGAAGACATCGAGCACGTCGTCCATGTCCTCGCACTCCGCGAGTTCCTTAGCAGCAGCGACGAGGTCGGCCACGGGGAGGCGGGCGAGGTCTCCCGGCCCGCGACGCAGCTCGACGAGCGCACCACCGGGGATGCCCTGCGGCGACTGCGTCATCAGCGTGGCCGAGGTGGCGACCGCTTCGTGGATGTCGTTGCCCTCGGCGACGTAGGTTGACCAGTGGACGATCAGGTCGAGCGGCAGCACCGTGCGCTGCGCGGTCTTCTGCACGATGCGTCGCGCGAAGGGACGCGGCTTCGGCTTGCGCCTGCCGAGGCGCGCTGCGTTGTGCGGCTCGCCGCGGACGGCGTCGATGACGCGCCCGAGGATGCCCTTCGCGGGGCCCACGTCGCCGGGGTTGATGGTCTGCTCGTCGCTCATGGGAGGCCTCCTACACCACGTCCGGTTCGGCAGCGTTCGTCAGCGCGGCGTTCAGCGCGGCCGAGGCCTGCTTCCGCCGCCACGCGCGCGTGATCGTCCGCACGAACGAGATCACGGCGTCCCTCGCGTTGATGGTCGATGACGGCACCCCAGCGTGCTCGCAGAGAGCGTCCGTCACGTCGGGCACGTCTGCCGTTGGGATGGTGATCGTGATCGTAGCCATGGGTCTCCAGTCTAGGCCCCAACCGGGAACACGTCTACAAGGAGTCCCTTGTTGACCGTATCGTCCGCCGCGCCCGTCGCCGTGCTCTGCGAGGTCGTCTTGATCACGATGGTCCCGGAGAGCGTCTCGGCTGGCGTCGTGTACGTCGCCGTCTGCGGCACGAGTGCCGTGCTCCCGCTGAAGAACGCAATCGCGATCTGCGTCGCGGCGCCAGTCCGCACGATCTCTGCCTCGATGCGCCAGTCCACAGCACTGAACGCTTGCGCCGTCGTGTCGAAGACCACCGTCCCGCCGCAGTAGAGCCGGATGCGCTTCAGCGTTGCGTTGGCTGCTGTCGTGCCGAACGAGACGACCCGCAGCCGGTCGCCGGTCGCCGTGAGCTGGCTGGCCGGAAGCGTGTAGGTGATGAGCGTGTCTTCGTTGTTGTCGGCGGTGTTACCGACCGCGGTCGAGTTGACCTTGTTGTTCCCACCGTACCGGCAGACCGGGTTCGCGTCGGCGATAGCGGTGTACCCGCCGGGTTTTCGCGAGTGGAGTGCGCGCCAGTTGGTCCCGTCGTCGCGCAGCGTCTCGGTGCCGTCGTACATGAACGAGAAGTTGCCGCCGCTGCCGGTGCTCTTGCTGATCCCGCTGTCGCCGGGCGTGTCGCCCAAACCGTTGTAACTTCCGCTGACCGCACCATCGAGGAAGAGGAGCTTCCCGGCGATCACGCCCGCCGCTTGCGTCGCATAGATCCCGATGGAGCCACCGGTCCCGCCAGCGGTGTAGAGCACCGCGGTGCCGTCAGTGCCGTTCGCCTGAAGCCGGGCACCGCTGCTATCGTCCCCGGCCCATCGCTCAATGTAAAGGCCACCGGTCTCTCCGGTCTGCCCGGAAGTCACTGAGAACGCTCGCGCTCCAGTGTACCCAATGAACCCGGCGTCGCCCGCGGAGCTAACCCACTGGATGGTTCCATCGAAGGCGACGAAGACCTTCTCGGTCGTGTTGTTCCTGACCGAGAGCAGCTTCGAGCCAGCGGTCGAGAGCGTGCCGCCCGAGTCGATGATGCAGCCGACGGCGGCGGCACTGTCGGTCTCCTTCGCGACGAGCTTGAACGTGTCGCCCGCCGTGAGGCCGGAGGCGATTGCCTGCCAGTTCCCGCCCGCGCTCTCCCACTGCGCGGCCCCGCTGCCACCCGCCGCCCACGACGGGATGCCCGCTGCAAGCGTCAGCACGAACCCGTTCGTCCCTGCGGCGAGCTTCGACCAAGTGTTCACGCCGCTGCCGTAGAGAATGTCGCCGACGGCGACCGTCGTCTGTCCCGTGCCGCCCTTCGTCGCGTCATAGTCACCAGCGACCGCAACAACTATGCCCGTGCGACCGAAGACGCTCGTGACGACCGGCGCGGCCCATACCGGCAACCCGGCAGTCAGCGTGAGGACGTGCGTGTTGGTGCCGACGGCGAGCCGCGACCAAGTGTCCGCCGCGCTGCCGTAGAGGAGGTCGCCGGTCGCAACCGCGATCTGCCCCGTGCCGCCCTTCGTCGGGCCGTAGTCCCCAGCGACGGCGACGACAACCCCCGTGCGTCCCTCGAAGGACGTGACGCCGCCGGTCGCTGCGGCCCATGCGGGGAGTCCCGCGACGACGGTGAGCACCTGACCAGCAGTCCCGATGGCAAGCCGCGCCCACAGCGGCGTCGCGTTGCCGAAGATCATGGCCCCAGCGACCGGCGCGGCCGAGGTCGTGTCGTTCTGGTTGCCCGCGATCCCGCTGAGTAGCGGGCCCGCTACGAACGAGCCGCTGCCAGTCGCGCCGCCGCCGCCGCCTCTCATAAGGTCACCACGAGATGATCGCCACGAGTCCGTCGCCGCCGCGTCCACCGGCACCCCCGGTGACTCCGCCGCCGCCGCCCGCCCCGCCGCAACCGTACCCTCCTCCTCCGCCGCGCCCTCCGACCGTGCCAGCCGCGCCGCCGGTCCCGCCGCCGCTGCCGCACGTCTGTATCCATGGCGACGCGCCGCCCATCCACTGGTGCCCGCCGGTTCCATGTCCGGGGTTGCCGCCCGCCGCGCCGCCAGCTATCGTCGGAACGATGCCCGCGCCGGTCATGGCCCCGCCCGCGAACTCAGCGTTCGACGCCGGGGTCGTCCCGCCGCCAGGACCGCCCATGCCGGGGGTGTTGCTCGCGCCGTAGGTCTTCGCCGCGCCAGCTCCGCCGCCGACCACGCCGCCGATGCCGCCGATCTCGCCAGCGGACGCGCGAGCGAACCCGAAGAGCGTCTCGAAGTAATAAGCGTTGGCGGCGGCGGCGGTTTCACCGGCACCAGCCGCCGCGCTGCCAGCTCCAGAGCCTGCGCCGCCGCCCGTAGCAGCCGCCGCGCCGCTCTGCTGCCACGTCGTGAGTGCCGTGCCCACGACGGGCGTCAGCGTGATGTAGGACCGAGTACCCGCGCCGCCAGCACCGGAGGCAGCACCACCGGCACCACCGACACCGGCCGCGATGTAGAGTCGTTCCGGCATGAAGATGAGCGGGTAGATCCCGCGGGAGAAGCCGCCGCCGCCGCCGCCGCCGCCGCCGCCGCGCACGGTGCCGACAGCAGCGGTAAAGCCGCCGCCGCCGCCCCCGCCGGAGCCCATGAGGAAGATGTAGCACATGGTCTTCCCGCGAGGACGGTTCCAGACCTCGAACGTCCCGGTCCCCTGCCCCGTGTAAAGTGCCACGTCGCAGTTCGCGCTGATCGGTAGGCCGAACACGTCGCGCAGCATCTCAGTAGTCTCCGCCGATCACCGTCGCCTGCCAGGACGTGTTCGCGGCGGGCGCATGGTGCATCGAGACGAGGATCGTCCACCCGGGCGGCAGCGCAAATCCGAGCCCGATTTCGACAGGATATGTCGCCGTCGTCGTCTGATCGGCAGTCACAAGCGGACAGGCGACCTCACTCCACAGGAACGTGTCCGCGTTGGTCGTGGCCCCAGCAGCCTTCGACGAGATGTAGACGCGCGCCACGGTCGCGGTTGTGGCCGTTGCGGCGACGGACGCGGATGCAGTGAAGCGCACGCGCGACACAAAGGCGCCGTTCGTGGCGTCCGCCGTGAGAGCGAGGAAGATATCCGTTCCAATCGTCCCGGTGCCGTCGTTCTTCGTGTTCGCGGCGGTGATCTTGACGGAGCCGGTGTTGCCCTTCTTCGCCCAAACCGGAGTCGTGTTACCAGCCATGTGTCACCTCAGAGTCCAACCCCGATGCCGTAGCAACCTGCGACCGCTCCACCGTTACCCACAGCCATCGCGAGGCCGTAGTCGAAGGCACCCGTGCCGCCCGCTGGCACTTGCCACGTCGCGTCCTCGCGCAGGAACTTCGTTGTCCCCGAGACAGCTCCAGGGTCCGGCACCGCACCGCGAGCGTGCGACGCGCCCGACGCGGCGAAGTCCGAGATCGCAATCGTCAGGTCGGCCGCAAGCGTACCACCTCCCGTAATCGGCGCCGTCGTGTTGATGGCGCGCGTCGTCGGCACCTTGCCAGCGAGGTCGGCGACAAGGCCCGTGACGGAGGCCTCTGGGATCGCCCCGAACCCGAGCGTCGTCCCCGAGCGCCGCAGCACGTCGCCGTCCACTGCAGCCGTGATGTCCGCCACGGCGCCGAGCGTGGCGGCGCTCCGCCCAATGACCGAGAGTCCCGCCGAAAAGCGGATCGCGCCGTCGGAGACGGCATTCGCCGTGATCGAGTTCGTGTTGACGGTCCCCCACGTCGGGACTCCGCCGGAGACGATCAGCACGGTGTCCGTCGCGCCGATTGCCCTCTTCGCGAGGACGTTCGCACCGCTCGCATACAGCGTGTCGCCGGTCGCATAGGTGGACTGGTTCGTGCCGCCGCGGACCTCGGGGAAAACTCCGGTCGTGATCTTCCCGGCGTCGAGCGAGGGGATGTCCGCGGCGACGAGCGCGCGGAAGCCGGGCGTCGCGGCTCCGCCGCTTGTCGGCCCAGCGAGCACGGTGTTCGCTGCCTCGTTGACCCAGGTGACGACGGCGGCTGTCGTCGGGTTCGTGACGAGGAACTCACCCGGCATCGTCAGCGAGGTCATCGTGCCGCTGCCGCCGCCGGGCGTCGCCCACGCAGGAAGACCGGCGACGACCGTGAGCACGTCGCCGTTCGATCCGACCGCGCGCCGGGCGAGGGTCGCCACTCCGGTCGCATAGAGCAGATCGCCCGCGGCATAGGCACCAAGGCCGGTCCCGCCGCGGGCCACGTCGAGGATGCCCGTCGTGATCTTGCCCGCGTCGAGCGACGGGATGTCGGCAGCGACGAGGAGGCGGAAGGCCGGTGTGCCCGGCGCCCCGTCCGGCCCGGCGAAGACCCTGTTCGCTGCTGCGGAGGCCCACGTCAGAGCGAGGGTTCCGGTCGTCGTGACCGGCGACCCGGTCACCGTGATCTCGGCTGGGGCTGTCAGGGCCACACTGGTGACTGTCCCCGTGACGGTGCAGGAGAGCACGCCAGCCGCGAACGAGAGACCCGTCGAAACGGTGATCTCCTCGACGAGGCCGGTTGCCGCCGTCGTGCGACCCAGGAGCCGCGCCGTGGACATCGTGATCTTCGCCGTGGCGACGAGCGACGGGATGTCGTCCGAAACGAGAGCGCGGAACGTCGGCGTTGCGGGGACGCCGGTCGCCGGTCCAGCGAAGACGAGGTTCGCGGTCTGCACCTTCCATGTCACGACGGCGGCTGTCGTCGGGTTCGTGACGGTGAACTCGGCCGACGGCATCGTCAGCGAGGTCATGGTGCCGCTGCCCGCGCCAGGGGCCTGCCACGCCGGGATGCCGCCGACGACCGTCAGTACGTCGCCAGCGGAGCCGATCGCGCGCTTCGCGAGCGTGTTCGCAGCCGAAGCGTAGATGAGGTCGCCGGTAGCGTACGTCGTGAAGCCGACCGCGCCCTGCGCGACGCCAAGGCTCGTCCACACCGGCAGCCCGGCCACGACGACGAGCGCCTGATCGCTCGTCCCGATCGCGAGCCGCGCCCACAGCGGCGTGGCGTTGCCGTAGATCATCGCGCCGGTCAGCGGCGCCGCGGACGTCGTGTCGTTCTGGTTGCCCGCGATGCCTGAGAGCAGCGGGCCCGCCGTGAAGCTACCGCTACCGCTCGCGCCGCCGCCGCCCTGTCTCACGGACTACGTCTCCTCGCATGCGGCTGCGTCGCCAGTCGCCGCTGCCCTCCGTCCGTACACGATGCCCCTGTAGATCGCGCCGTTCTGATCGGGATACCAGAACTCGTACTGCCGGAGCTGCATGCCGCCCGCGCCGAAGGCCTTGCCGGTTGTGGTGTAGACCTGCAAGACGCTGGCGTCGAGGTTCTGGATGAAGCCGCCGATCCTGTTAGCGTTCGCGGCGAGCAGTTGCGTCTCCGCGTTGGGCACCGAGATCACGGTCTCGACGCCAACCGTGGTCACCGCCTGAAGCTGCGTCGTCCACTTCGAGCCGATCGCTGGCGTGACGTTGATCGACAGGTCACTGTTGACCGTCATGATCCGCGAGGGGTCAGCTCCGTCGCGGACCTTCACCCCATCGACGGTCGTTCCGGTGCCCATCAGCCCCTCGCTCCGTGGTTGCGGCGCGGCTGCGGAAGAACGACCTGGGAGTAGACGGAGGCCACGCACTCATGCTCGGTCGCTACAGTGTTGCCGCGCAACGAGCTGCTGCGGACCAGCGAGGACGTGCCACCGCTAGCCACCGCTAGCCGCCGCATGCCACCGCTAGCCGCCGCGACGCGCTGCGCTCGCTCGATCGTCGCTCGCCCGTCCTCGCTCGCTGCGCGTGACGGCGTGAAGACCGCTCGCTCGTCGGCCGCAGCGTGGAGCTCGCCGACCATGGTCTCCTCGGCGACGCGCGTCCGGTCGCGAGCGCCGCGCCGCGCCCTGATCAGACCAGCAGCGGAGACCAGTCCAGGCGTCCCAACGCGAGCGCGGCTCGCGTGGCGAGCAGCCGCGCGGACCACAGAGCCTTCGCGAGAGAGGGCCCCGTAAAGGGCGAGGTAAGCCCTGTGGCGGGAGCGGACGATGGGGCCCTCGTGCGCGACTGCTTCATGGCCGGAGACCTGACACGAGCGCTCCCTGACGTCGGCGGAGGCGACGTAGAGTCGTTGCGCGTGGTGCGGCCCGTCTACAGCACCCACTCGATCTCGCAGTACCACAGCCCGCCGCGCTTCGTGCCCGCGTCGCCGGGCAGGCGCACGAACATGACCTGCTTGCCGGTCGCGGGGTCCGTCGCCCGCAGGCCGCGCTCCAAGATGTCGTGGTTCGCCTCGCGGTCTTGGAACGTCGCCTTGCCGACGATCGCGCCACCCTGGAAGATCGGAAAGCCGGGGTCGCACTTGCGCCACAGCTTCTTCTTGCCGACGAGGTCGCGCTGCGATCGTTCGTATGCGACCGCGTTGTAGCGACCGTCCGGCGTCTGCGTGGCGTTGCCACCGTTGTCGAGCATCGCTCCGTCGCCGACCCCGACCTCCCAGTCGGTGAAGTGCTTGAGCATGAGCTGCGCGACCGCGGCCGAGGCCTCGATGGGCATCGGGAACGAGAGCGGCGCGGGCGTCCCGCCTTCTTGTGGAGTCATCGGTCAGACCTCGTAGACGTAGGGGATGCGGACCGCTCCGGGGCCGCGCTGGAAGAGATGCACCTGAGAGAGGTCGCTCACGCGCAGCGCGATCGAGTCGCCGGGCAGGAGGTGCTCGTCCGTCGCGAGCGACTTGCCGCCGACCCCGAGGCTTCGATCGCTGCGGTTGAAGATCGTGATCGACCGTGCGTAGATCACGACCTCCGAGAGCGGCGTCGCCTTGCCAGCCGGGACACTCGCGGCGCCGTCGAGGACCGCGTCCGCGATGAGCCCGTCCTTCATCCGAGGTTCTCGGAGATGGGCCGGTAGAGCCCCTTCACTCGCGCCCTGACGACTCGCGTCGTGACGTTCGCGTTGATGCCCTCGACGCTGATCTTCTGTCCGGGTCCGAGGAAGACGTGGCACTTCGTCATCGTGTCCTGCAAGAGCCCGGCGATCTGGATGATCGCGGGGTAGAGGACGACGACGCGACCGGCCACGACGAGGCGCCAGCGCACATCCTGATACGCCGCACTGACGTCCACGTCCTGCCCGAACCACAGGCCGACCCCGTAGTTCCCCGCCGGGCACGTCCACGAGACGATCGGAGTGAACAGCGTCGTCGAGGTCGCGAGACTCGCCGTGCCGACCTCGTCGAAGTCGACGACGGTCGGATCGATGCCGGGCCACGCGCCCGAGTAGCTCAGGCGCCGGTCGTTGCTGTCGATCGCGGGGGCGATCGGCTCGCCGCCCGGACCACGGCACCGGTCTGCGCGCGTCATCGGCTCGTTCGGTGCCCGCGCAGGCAGATTTCCAGGGTGCAGCTCGTCGTGCCGAGGTTGGAGAACTGGAACGAGAGCAGCCCGCGGTTCCCGTACGTTGCGATGTTCCACGGCTGGTAGCCGATGCGGCCGGGACGCTGCGCCGTGCCGAAGAGCATCTCGCCGCGGACCGGGTTGTTGGCCGGGTAGTTGAGCGAGAAGTCGCCGCCGCCGTACATGATCGCGACGCGGAAGCCCGACGCAGTCGGGTAGTTCGTGTCGGAGCTGACGAAGCACCAGTCGTCGATCTGGAGGTCGCAGTCGCCGGGCAGCGTGAGCCCCGCCGTCAGCGTGCCGCTGCCGGGGATGACAGCGGGGTTCGTGTCGAGCTGCATGAGGATCGGCGTCTGCTTGCTGTTGAGCGGCAGCAGCGACGCCAGCGCAGCGAGGAAGCTCGGGATCTCCATCGGGTTCTCCTTCAGGCGACCCGCTCGGCGCGGATCTCCTCGATCGACTTGCCGGTGCGCTTGCGCTCCTCCCGCTCCGCGTCGGTGCCGAAGGCCAGCTCGTAGTTGCGCCGAGCGCGGCCTGATCCGCCGCATACGGTCGCGACGATCCGCTTGCTCGCGTGGCGCACATCGTCCACGACTCCGCCGAGGGCGCGTCGCCGCAGCTTGTCCACGGGCACATCGAGGAGCATGCCCTTGTTGGGGCCCTCCGTCGGAGCGACGTGGACCCGCGTCTCTTCCTTCCCGTCGCTGGCCGAGCCGGGGCGACGGTCTGGATCATCGACAACCATGGCGGCGCACCCCGAGAGGTCGCCGCCATGGACTGCTGTCATTCCGGGGAGGGACTGGTCGATCGTCCTGCCCCGGCGAAACGTCACTCGATCTCCCGCCTTCACCATCGTCGCGCTCCTGTGGTCGCCTGAGCGACCGGTTAGCGCATCGACTGACCGTAGATCCCGGCGAGGTACACGCGCATGCTGATCGAGTTCGACAGCGAGAGCGTGCCCTGCGGGAACGTGAACTGCGCCGAGAACGACTCGGTCGCGTTCAGCTTCTCCGCATAGTCGCCGAGACCGAAGCGGTTCGTCAGGTCGCGGATGCCGTTCCCGAGGATGTGCGAGAGGAACAGACCCGCCGCCGTGCTGCCGCCGGACGTGATCATGCCCTGGACGCCCATGCCGCAGGGGA
>Ga0315273_10009949_pt1 | contig 12099 bp, 4 predicted proteins | sample YL17G02_0_MG_FD_205753 | JGI IMG/M metagenome (GOLD analysis project Ga0315273, IMG submission 205753) | Sediment microbial communities from Yellowstone Lake, YNP, Wyoming, USA - YL17G02_0 | ecosystem: Environmental > Aquatic > Freshwater > Lake > Sediment | place: USA: Wyoming | collected... | reverse complement strand
GACCGCCCACTTGGACGGGGCGTACGAGGAGAAGCCGGCAAAGCCTAGGAGGGAGGAGGAGTGGGCGCGTGAGTGAGGGGGGGCTGGACGGTGTGAAAGGAAACACACAAAACAAACACACAAAAAATATTTTTTATCTCTCTCAATTTCCTCACCACAGACCGCCATCGCGGACGCAATGATGACGACCTTGCCCTGCCTACGCGCCACCATGCCGGGCAGGACGCCCCGGATGGCGGCCTCCACCCCGAAATAGTTGAGGTCCATGGTGCGGCGGGAGGTCGAGGCGGCCTGCTCCAGGAAGCGGCCTGAGGAGGGCATGAAAGAAAAAGATGAGATGATGGATGGAGAGGGAGAGTTCTCTTTCTTCTTCCCTCCTGCTTGCACTCACCCGGCACGGAAGCGCCCGCATTGCAGACAAGAATGTCGACGGGGCCCATCTCGTCCTCGATGGCTTTCAAGGCGGCGGCAAACTGAAGAGAATGGATTTTTGTGGTGGTGATGGGAAGAAGGTTGAGAGACGACGGGGTGGTCGGGTCTCTTTCCTGCCCGCCACGCCCGCCGCTCTCTCCCTCTCATTTCTCTCACCTTTTCCTCATCCGTCACGTCGACGGCTTTTGTGAAGACCCAGGGGTCGACCGCGCCCGACCGGCGGCAGGCCAGGCCCCGCAGCTCCTCGGCCGCGGACGCTAAGCGCTCGTGCGACCGGCCGACGAGCGTCACGTTGGCGTTGGCGGCCACGAATGCACGGGCCAGGGCAAGGCCCAGCCCCGCAGACCCGCCCGTGATGAGGATGTGGTCGCCCGCAAAGGTGTCGGGGCGACGGGGTCGGAAGAGAGGCATTTCGGTAGGGTGGGGGAGGCGGAGAGAGAATAAAAGAAAGTGGAGCGAGCCGAAAGCATTGTCTTACTTTTTCACTCCCCCGTCTGTCGCGCGAACTCTTCCCTCCGCCGCAAGAACGCCGCCCCGCCCCCCAGCCATGCCCCATCCTCCCGAGCCACCCATATCTGAGGCTCGCCCGCTGAGCCTGCTCATCAAAGGCTGGTTGAGGTAAAGGATTGAGAAGGCACTCACCCGCCGGCACGGGGGCGCGCCGCGCGAGAGAGACAGCGGCGCGAGAAAATAGAAAATCGAAAAAAAAAAAACACACTCTCAACCTTCCACACCAACACAGCAAGCGCGCCAAGGCCCGCGATAACCCGCCCGCTATCACCACCACCACCGCCCGCCGCCCCTTTGCCCACAACCGCTCCCGGTCCGCCGACGGCCTGGCCACCCTGGAGCAGGCAGACACCATTCCTGCTGCCTGGGTGGCTCCGGCTGACCCTCAGCCCTCCTCCGGCCACCACCGGTCCGCGTCCTGGGCGCCTGGGGAGGTCAGCGCTGCCACTGTCGTCATCCCGCCCCTACCCCGTCGCTTTAAATGTGGTAAGGGCGGCGGCGGCGGCTGCGGCGGCGCCGTGACCGCCCGGTTCCGGGGCGGGTGGGCGAGCCTGCCGTCCCCTCGTGAGGAAGAAGGCGGAAGCGAGGCAGTGGCGAGCTCAACCCTCTCCGTGGCCACCCTGGGGCGAGCCCTACCATCCATGCCTCTGGCGGCGGGTGCGGAGGAGCCGGTGGCGGGGTCTGGCGGCGGCCTGTCCCCGGCCTCAACCACCACCTCTCCGGGCGAGAGCGCGGGTGGCAGCGGTGGGTCAGCCCACCCCGCCGCCCGCCGCCGCCCACGCCGCCCGCCGCCGCCGCCGCCGTGCGGGGCGGTGGCTGCGGCGAGCGGTGAGGGCGTGGCGGGTGTGGTGGGCAACAACAACCCGTTTGGGCCGGGGCGGGCGTGCTGGTGATGGAGAAAAAAATGATGGGACAGGCGAGCTGTAATAAACACATTTCAAAGGTTCGCTCTTTTTTGCGCGCGGTCCGTCCTTTCTTTTTATCCCGCTCAACCATGGAGGGTCTGTTCGATCAGGTGACCGCGTCGGTGGCCTCGTTAGCCACCGACGCCTCCCGCGTCATTGGTGAAGCCGTCGCCCGCGAGTTTGGGGTGCTCGATGAAGGCCTGTCCGCGTTTGCCGCGCTCGACGACTCGAATGCGCTGCGCACTCGCTCTCCCCTGTCCTCTCCACCGCGGGCCGCCGCCGCCAACGTCACGGTCGCCACCACGCCCGGCGGGACTTGCCAGGTCAGGGTCGGGCTGGTGGACGGCGGGACGACCCTGAAGGGAGGCGCGGAGGAGGAGACTGCACCACCAGCGCTCGACCCACCCTCTCCCTCCGCCGCGGAGGCCGAGGCCCGAAGCCTGCGTGCCCAGCGGGACGCCGCCCGCCGGGACGTGGCCGCCCGCGATGCCACGCTGGCCGCCGCCGCGGGCGAGTGGGAGGCCCTCAAACAAAAGTGTGCGGCCCTGGAGCGTAAGATTGAGGCCGCCCAGGCAACGGCCGCGGCCGCGGGGGCTGCGGCGGGGGACGCCGCCGCCCTGGAAGCCGCCCAGGACGCCGCAGAGGCTGCAAATGCCAAGGCCGCGGCCGCGAGCGACGCGGTGGTGGAACTCCGGGTGGCCCTGGCCGCCGCAGCCGAGGCCGCGGAGTGGCGGGAGGAGACCGCCCAGGCCGAGCTGGGCACCGTGCGGCGGGAGGCAGCGTCGGCGGCGTGCGCGTCCTCCCAGGCCTCGGCCCTGACCGCGGCGACAGCACCCCTGGCCCGCGCCCTGGAGGACGCGCGGGCGGAGGCGGAGGCCGCCCGGGCCGGGGCGGCCGAGGCGGAGCGAGCGTGGTCCGCCCGGGCAGCGGGGGCAGAGGCCGCGGCGGCGGAGGCGTCCGCCCGGGCCCGGGCCGCGGGTGCGGCTGTCGCCTCCGCGACGGGGCGTGCCGCTGCCGCGGGGGCCGCCCTGGCGGCAGCCCGGGAGGACGGGCTGGCCGCGCGGGCGGCGGCGGGCGAGGCGAGGAAGGCGGTGGTGGCCGCCGAGGCCCGGGCAGCTGCCGCCGAGGCGGCGGCGGCTGACGCGGCCGCCGCCGCGGAGGGTGAGCGGGTGGGGCGGCTGGCTGCTGAGCGGGCGGCCGCTGCGGCAGGCGGACGCGCCGCGGCCGCGGAGGCGGAGGTGGAGGCTCTCCAAAAAAGACTGGCCGTGGTCGTGGCTGCCCCCGCCGCGGCCGCCGCCTCTCCTGCCCGCTTGCCGGCCTCCTCCGCGGCCGTGCCGGGCACGCCCGTGGGTGTTGTCTCCGCCCTCGCCCGCCCGCCCCCCACCCTCGCCGCCCCGCCGGGCCGGCGGTGGGCACTGGTTGAGGAGTGCCATGGAGGAGGGGAGGCTGACGAGGACGCACTCCCGGTCTCCACCGCGGCCGCGGCGTGGGCGGCGTCGGCCGCGCCGGCAGAGCCCCCTCCCTGCCCGCCCGGCCTGGCGGCCGCGGTGGCCCGCATCCAGGCGGTGGAGACCACGTGCGCCCGCCTGGCGGATGAGGCTGTGCGGGCGAGAGGGGCCGCGGCCGCCGCGACAGCCGCAGCCGCCTCCATCCCGTCCCTCACCACGCAGTGCGCGACCCTCGGCACCCGCCTGGCCTCTGCGCTGGAGCTGCTGGGCGAGCGGGAAGAGAAGGCGGCGGAGCTGGAGCAGGACGTGATCGACTTAAAAAGCGTGCTGGCGGCCCAGGCGGAAGCGGTCGCGGCCGCACGGGTCGGGTTGAGGCGGGGGAGTGGTTGAGAAGAGTTACAGAAAGCAGATCAACATCATGCACCTTCCTGCTGCTGGGCCACCGCGTCCAAGTAAACCTCAAGCGGCGGCGCGGTTGCCTTATTCACCCCCTTTTCAAGCAGGCGCTTCGCCCACGCCCGCTCCGCCCCCTCGCACGCGTCCCGGATGGCCCGGCCCGACAGGCCCGCGGTCGCGGCGGCGAGTGCGGACACGCCGGGCGGCGGCAGGTGGGACGCATACAGGCTCACCATCCCTGCCCGTGCGCCCGCGTCCGGCAGCGGGAACGTGATGCGCGCCCCGCACCTGGACAGCAGGGCCGCATCCACCTCGTCCGGCCGGTTGGTGGCCAGCACGGCCACCACCCCGCGGGCGCTGGCAAACCCGTCCAGGCACCGCAACAGCACGCCCAGGCAGCGCCGCGTCGCCTCGTGCATGTCGCCGCCCCGGGAGGTGGCCAGGGAGTCGATCTCATCGATGAAGATGAGAGCCTTCCCGTGGCCGGGCGGTGGGGTGGCGGGGGGCGCGGGCGGCCCGCCCTCCGCCTCTGCCTCTGCCCACCCGGCCGCCAGCGCGCGGGCCGCCTCGAACACGGCGGCCAGCCGTTGCTCGGCCTCGCCGTAATACTTGGAGACGATGGCCTCGACGGGCACGTACACCAGGGGCGCGCCCGCGGCAGCGGCTGCGACGGCAGCGGCCGTGGTCTTGCCGCACCCGGGCGGCCCGGCAAAGAGGATGGCACGGGGGCGGGTCAGGCCGCCGCCGCCGCCGTCTTTCCCCTCCAGCAGGGCGGGCGCCCGGGCGGCGGCGGCCACCGCGTCGCACAACGCCGCACACCTCAAGGGGAGCATCGCTTCCTCCACCTGCTGTTTCTGGCGGGCGTACCCGGCAAACGCGGCCCAGTGGGCGGAGGACGAGGAGGACGCGGAGGTAGGGGTGGCGGTCGGGTCGGGCAGGGTGACCGAGCAGCCCAGGCCTTCCAGGTCGGCGACCGCGGCGACGGCGGCCCGGGGCAGGAGTGAGGTCGGTGGTGGTGGGGGCGCGCTGCTACTGGTGCTGGGCCCCGCCGCCCGGCGCCGCCGGCTGGCGCCATCATCCCCATCGTTACCATCATCCCCACCGTCCTGGAGGATGAGGTCGCCCAACGGGCCGCGGAGGAGGAGGTCGCCCAACTCGAAGAGCGGCGACCCACTACCACCACCACCACCACCACCACCAGGCACGCCCCCGCCCCCTCCGCCGCCACCGCTCGACCAGCTCCACGCCTTGGACCACACCCGCCCACCCTCATCCTCGCCACCGCTGTGATGGTGAATTGCCAGGGTGTTGGCGGCCCGCATCGCGCCCCGCAGGACGGCGGCCGCAGGCGCCGCCGGTGAGGCCAGGTCGGCCGGCCGGGCACGCACCTCCACCGTGGCCGCCGCCCCATCCAGCCGGGCTTCCACGGCCGCCCGGGCGCCGTCGCCTGGCGGGGTGTCGGTCAGGGTGATGGTAGATCCCCCCGTGGCCGTGGAGATGATGCAGGCGCCGCCCGGGCCAAAGGCGGCCGCGCAGGCCGCAATGATGGCGCCACTGTCGCACCCGGGTCGAAGGGGGATGGACACCCGCACGCGGCCGGTGCCGTCCTCCAGTGGCGAGACGGTCGGGGGTTTGGGTGGGGGTAGCAGGAAGGACGCCATGCCCACGGCGGCTTCCTGGCGGTGGAGGTCCTCGTCCACAGACGCCCAGGCGGCGGCGACGGCGGCGGCGACGGTGGCTGCGGGGTTTGGTGCGGCGGCGCACCCGGTCACCGGCGCGTGCGTCGCCAGCGCAGTGACCAGCACGCCGCTCATGACAGCGGCCGCAAGGCCGGACGCGGACGCGGGCTGGACGGTGGATTTCGTAGCCAAACCATCACCAGGCGAACAGGCGAACAGGACGCGGGCGAGGGCACGGAGCGCTGGGGGGCGCCTCATCCGAAAGAGAGAGAGAAAAAAAAATGGAACTGAGATGCGGCCTGACGTGTTCCTGCACTCTCTCGCACTCGGTGTCGCGACCGCGCGCCTCTCTCTCTCTCTCCCATGTCCGCCCGTCACACGCCGCCCCGCGGTTGAGAGGCCGGCCACACAATTCACACAAGCATCAGTGTCTACCTGAAGCTTGGCCCTAGGAGCGCAAGCCGTCGTTGCGTGTGACGCGCGTCGCTCGGCCGACGGCGCGCCTTTTTGCTCTTCCCAGCACAATGCGCCCTGACAGCGCCCTGTCCGACAGCGGGGAGGCGGGGCCATCACAGGTGAGCGTGACAGGTAGCGGGTGGTGTGTGTGTGTGTGTGTGTGTGCGTGTGTGGGTGGGGAGGTGGAGGTGGTTGGAGGGACGCCCCTCTCTCCCCGTCTCGTCTCTCTCAACCCCCACCCCTCTCTCCATCCTCAGCCGGCCGTCGACCCGCGCGAACTCACCTTCCTCGCCCTCCAGCACCTGCGCTGGGCCGCGCCCGAGGCTGCGGCAGCCCTGGAAGCCGCCGACGCGGCCGCCGGCGGCACACTCCTCCCCTTGCCCACCGCCCCGGACCCTTTTGGCGGCCCCGACAGGCGGCTCAGCCTGGACGGCGTCGCGTCCCGCCACCCGGGCGTGGGGATCGACGCCCTGGCGCGGCTGGTGGCAGGGCGAGGAGGGGAAGGCAGTGTAGACGACGCGCGCCGCCACCCTGGACTTGTGTCGTTGTTGGAGGCGGGCGGCGGCCTCGCCGGCGCCCCCCCCCCCCCCCCCGCCCGCGCCAGCCCAGGCCGCCCGGACCTCCTCCTCCGCGCCCGCCCGGCCGGTCTCGGCCCTCAAACCCGGGCCGCCGCCTCCATCGCCCCACCGGCCACCGTCGCCACGTCTTTGCGCCACACCTCCACCGTGCGTGGGCACCGCTACTCCATTTACTGCCTGGCCTGGTCCCCCGACGGCCGGGTCCTCATCACAGGGTCTGATGACGGCCTGGTCAAGCTGTGGGGCGCCCGCACGGCCGCCCTGCTCCGCACCTGCCGGGCCCACCGGTCCGAGGTGACGGACCTGGCCATCTCCGCGGACGGCCGCCTCGTCACGTCCGGCGGGTGCGATGGTGATCTGCACGTGTGGCGCCTGGCGGCCGGGCCGGCCGGGCTGGTCAGGGCACACGCGTCGGCAGGCGGGGTTGGCTCCTGTGCCGCCACGCTCACCGGCCACACCGCACCCATCACCTTCGTGGAGTACGCGCCCGGGTGCACGCCCGCCGGCCAGGCGGGTGTGTTGCTGTCGTCCTCATTCGACGGGAGCGTGCGGTTATGGGACGGCGGCGACGGCGACTGCGGCGGCGGCGGCGAGTGGCGAGGGGTCGAAGGCGCCGGCCGGCCGCTATTTCCCCTTGCCCAGCACCGGACGGCCCTAGTCGTCTTGCGGCCCGGGCCTGACTTTGGGCTGGCGGGATGGCGGGGCGGTGGTGGTGGTGGTGGTGCCCGGCGGCGGCTGCCGCTCCCTCCGCCTCCACCACCCCGGGTGGTTTGGGATGAGGAGGAAGGCACCGACAGCGACGACGGCGGCCGCGGGCGTGGCACCCGCCGGTCCGCCCGCCGGGCGGCGGCCGTGGCTGTGGCCGCCGAGGCTGAGCGGGCGGCAGGCAACGCCCGGGGCCGCCGCCGCCACGGGCGGGGCCGGCGCGAGGCTTCTCCAAGTGACAGTGAAGGCGACCTCATCCTCAGCCGCCCTTCCCTACGCGCCCGCCCGGCTGGGGCCGCCGCCGCCGCTGCTGCTGCTGCTGCTGCGCATGAGGAGGCGGACGACGACCACCCGCCCGGCCCCGCCACCGCCATGATGGTGTGCGGCTTCTCGCCCGACGGGGCGTCCATCCTGGCGGGCGGGGAGGACGGTGGCCTGTACGTGTGGGGCTGGGGGTGCGGGTGGGCGGGGCCGGGGGCGCCGGCTGGGGCGGGGGGCGGGGGGCCGCCTGCCGACCGGCGGGGTGGTGGCGCTGCCTTTTACGCCCCCGTCGAGGGCGTGGGCGCCCTGCCCCCGCCCCCGCCCCCACCCTACCGCATGCGCGGCGACGGTGGTGGTGGTGGTGGTGGTGATGCAGGCCTCGACCCGCCTGTCGAGGTCGCCCGCCTGGGTGGGGCTGGTGGACACGGAGGCGCCAACGCCGCCGGCGCCGCGCCCTCTCTCTCCCTGCTCCTGCTCCAGTTCTCGCGGGCCGGGGATGCAATCGCGACGGGATCCAAGGACGGCCGGGTCCGGGTGTGGCGGCGGACGGGCGGACCGGCGGCGGCGTGCCGGCGGGTGGCCGCTCAGGGGGCACCCCCGCCGCCCGCCTGGGAGGCCGCCCTCGACCTGGACGCGGCCCCCGCGCCGTCCGCCCCAGCCCGCCCGGCCCCCGCCCGCCCACGGGCCGCACACCATCGCCCGGCCCCCGCCTCCGCGTCCGTCGGCGTCAACCAGATCGCCTGGACGGCCGACGACCGGGCGGTGCTGGCGGCCGCGGCCGACGCGTCCATCCGGGTGTGGTGCGCCGCGACCGGCGCCCCGCTCGCCCGCCTGGCCTGGCACACCGCGCCTGTGCACGTCCTGGAGCCGCACCCCTTTGACCCTGCTGTCCTGATGAGCGCTTCCTATGACGGGACGGCCGCGGTGTGGGAGGTGCCCTTTGGGAAAGGGCGCGCCCTCGCCCTGCAAAAGGTGGGTGGTGAGGGGGGGGGACGCCCCGCCCCTGACCCCCCTGTCATCTCCGCCCCGCTCGCCTCCTGGAACACGCGCGCCACCTACCCTGCCCTGGGCGGCGTGTGGCCGGACCCTGTCCCCATTGTGGATGGCCACTGGGCTCCCGACGGCACGGCCTTCGCCGTCTCGGACGTGGCCGGCCAGTGGCACTCGTTCGAGTCGGGGCCGCCCTCCGCGGCTGCCGCGCGGTCCCGCTACGACCAGTTCCAGTGGCGGGACTATGACCGCTTGGTGCGGGTGGACTTGCGCGATCTGGACGTTCGTGGACGTCCAGTCGGCCGCGTGGCGGTCCCCATCGCCGGCGCTGACGTCCCGGCCTCCGCCACCGTCCTCCTGGACGCGGCGACGGGCGAGCTGCCCTGGGTGGCCGACGCCCGCCGCGACAACGGCCTGGTGGACGCGCTAGGAGGCGCGTACCCGCCATCCTATGTGGCGGCCGCCCGGGCCCGGCGCCTGAGCGACCTGACCCTCGACGCGGCGCGCGTGGAGGCGGAGAACGCGCCGCCCAGGCCGGCCACCACGCTGCCCCGGGCCGCGCGCGCGGCGCCGCCCACCCTCACCTCCTCGGCCTGGCTGGTGAATGAGGAGGAGGAAGGCACGGACGAGGCCGTGATCCAGGCGGCGGTGCGGCGGGCCGAGGTTCGCCTGGCCCGCTCGGAGGCTGCAGTTGCGGCCGCGGTGGCGGCACCACGGCCGCGCCGGCCGCGCCCTGCCTTTGGCGCGGGCGGCTCGTCGGATGAGGAGGAGGTCGAAGCGGCGCTCCACGCAGCCCAGGTGGCCGCCCTCCTCACCTCCTCCCTGCCGCCCATCCCGGCCCGCATGCTGGAAGCGGGCGTCGGTGCTGCCGGCCTGGCCTTTGCCCAGTGGGTGGATGAGGAGGAGGAGGAGGCGGGCGGCGGTCGCCAAAACGGGGACGGGCGGTGGCGGGCGGGCGCGGGCGAGCCGGGCCCCGGGCGCATCAGGCGCCGCCCCTCCTGGACGACCTCCGACGACGACCGCTCGGACGGCGGTGGCAGTGGCGACGACGATGACACCGACGACGAGGATTTCCAGGGCGGCGCTGACAACCCGGCGGCACCCGGTGGGGACCACGGCTCGTCGTCGTCGTCGGAGGAGGACGATGACGATGATGATGAGGACGACGAAGAAGGAGGGGGCACCACCAGTGGCTCCTCCCCGTCGTCTTCGTCCGACGGCGGCGGCAGGCGCCGCATCACCCGGGCCGCCCGCCGGGCCGGTGGTGGTGGTGGCGCCGGCGCACCCGTCCGCCGGGGCCGAGGCCGGGCGGTGCGGCGCCGCGTGGTCGCCGAGCGGGAGCACGCCTGGACGTCGTCGGGCGACGAGACGGACGGCGATGAGGGCGGGGCGGGTGAGACGACGGACGAGATGGATGAGGATGGCGAGCCCGGCGCTGGCGGCGGCCGCCTCCGCGCCGCCGCCCCGCCCCCGCCCTCCTGGCCCGGCACGCTCACCGCGCCCCGCCCGCCCCGGGCCTACGCGTGGCTGGCGTCGGCGGCGACCGCGCCCGGTGCCTACACGCCCCAGGTGGGCGATGCCTGCGTCTACCTCCGCGACGGCCACGCGGCCGCCGTGGCAGCGGCGCGCGCGCTGGGCGAGGCGGACCCGGACGCCGCGTCCTTCTCCGCTCTCCTGGCCGTCCAGGGCCCGGCCGCCGTGGGCCTACTCCGCCCCGCCGAACCCGCCACCGTGACGGGCATCACTTTTTCCATCGCCCACCCCACCCCCGCCGCGCCCGCCGGCGTCACCCGGCCGACCGTGCGGCTCCTCCTGGAGCGGGCGGGGCGCGGCGACCCCCTGGCGGGCGCGGTCCTCGACCTCACGCTGCCCGCCCCGGACAGCGGCGCGGCCGACTTTGTCATCCCGCGCGCCCTCTTCGAGGCGACCGTACTCCGCTGGAGCGTGAGCGACCGCGTCGCGGTCTGGTTTGCGGAGGCGGCGGCGGCGACCGACGCGCGGGGGTGGGGGGGCGGCGCGCGGGCCGCCGCTGACCCCGCCCGCCCCGCCGGCCGTTTCTTCGAGGGCACCGTCGCCGCCGACCGGCGCCAGCCCTCCGCCGCCGCCCTGGCTGCGGCGGGCGGCCCCGCCCACCTCCGCGACGCCAATGCCGCCGAAGTGGCGGCCAACCCGTGGGCCGCGGCGGGGCTGTGGGAACGCTTTGCCGTGGCGTGGACGGGCGAGGGCGGCGGCGCGGACGGCAGTGGCGACGGCGCCGCCGACCCGGCCTCGCCCTGGGAGCTGTGGCCTCCCGGGACGAGCCCGGAGGCGGCGCGCGGGGTGATTGGGCCGGGCCTGGACGCCTACACGCGCGGCGCGGCGGCCGACGCGGTCGCGGCCGCCCTTGGAGAGGACAGGTTTGCCCTCTTCGCATCCTCGCCCCTGCCGCCGGGCGACGCCTGGGTGCCCGGGCCCGGCTCGTCCGTCGCGGCCGCCGCGGCGGCCGCGGGCCTCGACCCGGGCGCCACGCCCGTCTCCTACAGCGCGGCCATCCCGCTGCCCCTGTCCCTGGAGGAGGTCGGCGCGCGGGTGGCGGCCGGCTTTTACCGGCAGGCCGCGGCGTTCGGGGCGGACGCCGATCTCATTGCGTCCAACGCGGCGGCCTTCAACGGGGCGGGCAGCGAGATCGCCCTGGCGGCGGCCGACCTGGCGGCCCGCCTGAAGGCGGCGGTGGGGCTGGCGCCCGGGACGCGCGTAACTCACAGCGGGACTGGCGGTGAGTTGCGGGTGCGGCTGGGGCGGCGGCGGTGAGAGGATGAAGAGAGGGGAGAGGATGAAGAGAAAATCCCATCTTCAACCTGGGGGGGGGGTCAAGGTTTGAGAGAGAGACAGCGTCTGTGTTTTTAGTTGAATAGCGTACCTTGCCCATTTTTATCACACCCTATATTGAGTGTGTGTGTGTGTGTGTGCACGCGGGAGGCTAGAGGGCGATCACTGGGCGCCTCTCCCCTTCCCGGACGGGCGCTGGAAGAGAGAAGCGTTATGAAAACAAGTTCCACTTCTCTTTCACCTACACAGCGCGTGCTCCTACGCACTCTCGCGCAACACACACACACACACACACTCCTCCTCCGCAGGCTGACCTGTGAAAGAGGCGTGTGCGTGTCGCGCGTGTGTGCGCGGACTGCCCGGCTGTGCGCGCGTGGGAAGAAAACAAACTCGCCCGTACAAATGTGGCCTGCCCCCTCCGGCTCGTCCGGCGGTGGTGGGGGCGACCTCATCCACCGCCCCTCCATCTCTGCCAACGGCTCGTCCGGCGTGGGTGGGGGCGGCGGCCGGCGCGGCCGCAAGATGAAGCCCCGCCGAGCGGCCCTGGACGCGGAGAGCCTGCCGGAGCTGGAACCGGCGGGCAGCGCGCTCCTGTCGTCGGCCCGCCCGGCGAGCGCGCCGCCCGTCGGTGCTGCCCCTGGCGGGCCGCCCCCGATCCGGCGCCCGCCCGCCCACGCGCCGCCGCCCGTAGACACGGCCGGCCTCCGCGTGTCCGCCCGTATGCTCGCCGCGGCGGGCGGCGGTGACGGGCGGTCGGCCGCCCTGCCCCCACGCCCGGGGCGTGGCAGCTCGAGCCGGCTGTTTGTTGAGCACTCGGGCGCGGCGGGTGGCGCGGCCTCTTCGGGGGGCGGGGGCGGGCGGCTACGCACCCGGCCCACCAACAACCAATTACTGTGCGTGTGATGGATGCAGTGAAAAGGGCAATGGGGGT
>Ga0315273_10009948_pt1 | contig 12099 bp, 12 predicted proteins | sample YL17G02_0_MG_FD_205753 | JGI IMG/M metagenome (GOLD analysis project Ga0315273, IMG submission 205753) | Sediment microbial communities from Yellowstone Lake, YNP, Wyoming, USA - YL17G02_0 | ecosystem: Environmental > Aquatic > Freshwater > Lake > Sediment | place: USA: Wyoming | collected... | reverse complement strand
AGCGCGCGCAGGGCCGTCAACTGGTCGGCGAGGAAGATGTTCTGCTCCACCGTCTTGGAAAACCCGAACCCCGGGTCGATGACGATGTGATCGGCTCCAATGCCTGCGCCGGTGGCGCGGTCGACCGCCTGGCGGAGCTCGGCGATGACTCCGCCGACCACATCCCCACCGTAATCGGCCTCGTCGTACGAGGCCATCGAGGCCAACCCACCACGCGAATGCATCAGCACGATGCCCGCGCCCGCATCCGCCACCACCCGGGCCATGCCCGCATCGAGCCGAAGCCCGGAGACGTCGTTGATCACACTCGCCCCGGCCTCGAGGGCGGCCCGGGCGGTCACCGCCTTGACGGTGTCCACCGAGACCGGCACCTCGGGCCAGTCTTGACGAAGCGCCACCACCACCGGCACCACTCGAGCGATCTCCTCAGCCGCCGACACCGGCGCGGGCCGGCCTGGACGGGTCGATTCCCCGCCGACATCGAGCATCCCGGCCCCGCCAGCGAGGAGTGCCCCGGCGCGCACGCGCACCGCCTCGAGGGTCGGCAGGCGACCGTCGCCGCTGAAGCTGTCGGGGGTCACGTTCAGGATGCCGACGATGACCGGCTGGTCGAGGTCGAGACTTCGACCCGCGGTGAGCCAGACGCTGGGGAGCTCCATCGGGAGCGCCAAGCCGACCTGGAAGGCGACCTCGGCCAGTTCGGGAGGCCCCACCCAGGGTCGGGCCAGCGCTTGGAGCCGGGCCCGACCGCCGCTCACGACGGCACCGTCTCCGGTGGTCAACACGTCCAGTCCGAGCTTGCCACCTGCATACGCCACGAGCGCCTCGAGCGTGGCCGCGTCCAGCCCGGACAAGCGCAATGCGGCCGCCTCAGTTCCCTGGGCGGCCGCATCCGCTTTCCGTTTCTCGAAGCCCCCTGCCTGGAGCGCCGCCCGGACCGCCGCCGGGGAGGCCGCGGCGAGCGGCGTCACCCTCACGCGCCGGCGGGCTCGGCCGGTGGGGAACCCAACGCCGGGAGCACCGCGGGCGCGGTGGCCTTCGTCGCGGCCAGCGCCGGGGCCGGGGCCGGCGGCGCGGGAGGCGCCTCGCGGGGCGGCAACGGCAGGTCCTGAACCAGAAGATCCAGGTCCTCCCGATCGATCGTCTCCCGCTCAAGCAGCGCCTGGGCGATGCGTTCCAGCAGCTCACGGTGCGCCGTCAGCACGGTGCTGGCCTTGGCGTACGCCTCGTCGAGGAGCCGCTTGACCTCGTCATCCACCATTTCGGCCGTGCGCTCGGAGACCTCGCGCCGGTGGCCAAACTCGCGGCCGAGGAAGATCTCCTGTTCCCGGTCGCCAATAGCCATGGCCCCGATCCGCTCGCTCATGCCGAACTGGGTCACCATCCGCCGGGCCAGCCCGGTGGCGCGCTCGATGTCGTTCCCCGCACCCGTGGTCACCTTTTCCGGTCCGAAGACGAGTTCCTCGGCCACCCGGCCGCCGAAGAACATGGCCAGGTTGCCGATCAGCCAATCCTTGGAATAGCTGTGCCGGTCGGTCTCGGGAAGGGACGCGGTGAGGCCCAGGGCACGGCCACGCGGGACGATCGTGACCTTATGCACCGGATCGCTGCCCGGCGTCTTGACGGCCACCACCGCGTGGCCCGCCTCGTGGTACGCCGTCAGCCGGCGCTCGTCATCCGTCAGGACGAGGCTGCGTCGTTCGACGCCGAGCATGACCTTGTCCTTGGCCTCCTCGAAATCGGGCATGGAGACGAGGGTCTTGTTCCTTCGAGCGGCGAGCAGTGCCGCCTCGTTGACCAGGTTGGCCAGGTCCGCTCCCGCCAGGCCGGGAGTACCCTTGGCCAGAATGTCGAGCCGCACATCGGCCGCCAGTGGGATCTTCCGCGTGTGGACCCGGAGAATGCCTTCCCGTCCACGCACGTCTGGCGCGTCCACCACGATCGTCCGATCGAAGCGACCCGGCCGGAGCAGGGCCGGATCCAGCACGTCCGGCCGGTTGGTGGCGGCAATGAGAATGACCCCATCGTTGGACTCGAAGCCGTCCATTTCCACGAGGAGCTGGTTCAGCGTCTGCTCCCGCTCGTCATGCCCCCCACCCAAGCCAGCGCCGCGGTGGCGGCCCACGGCGTCGATTTCGTCGATGAAGATGATGCAGGGGGCGTTGGCCTTGCCCTGCTCGAAGAGATCGCGCACGCGGCTGGCGCCGACGCCCACGAACATCTCGACAAAGTCCGACCCCGACATCGAGAAGAAAGGCCTCGCCGCCTCTCCCGCCACGGCTTTGGCCAGCAGGGTCTTTCCGGTGCCCGGAGGCCCCACGAGGAGGGCGCCCTTGGGCAACCGGCCTCCGAGCCGTGTGAACCGCTGCGGGTCCTTCAGGAATTCGATGATCTCCTGCAACTCCACCTTGGCCTCGTCCGCCCCGGCCACGTCCGCGAAGGTCACCTTCGGCGTGTCGCCGGTGAGGAGCTTCGCCTTCGACTTTCCGAAGGAGAACGCCCGGTTGCCGCCGGACTGCATCTGCCGGAACAGGAAGATCCAGAGCGCGATGATGGCCAGGGTCGGGAGGATGTTCAACAGAAACGTCGTGAACCCGCCCCGCGATTCCTTGGCCTCGATCGTGACGCCCGAGGCTTCGAGCCGGGTCTGCAGCTGTTCGCTGTTCGTGAAGGGCAACAGCACGGTGAAGCTCTTGGCCGACCGGGAATCCTGCAGCACCGGCGCCCGGAAATCCCCCTCAAGGCGCTTGCCGTCGTAGACCGTCACCTGGGAGATGTTGCCGGCGTCGAGTTGGGTCAGGAACGACGTATAGGAAAACTCCTGCGTCGGATTCTTCTGACGGTTCATCGTGTTGTACAACGTTAACGCCAGCAGGCCCACCAGCAGCCAGAGCGCCATGTTCTTGCTCAGGCCGGTCCAGTTGGGCCCTGTCGGGCGCGGGGGTATGCGTTCAGCCATGCGTCAGTCCAGGTCAACGATATAGGGGAGGTGCCGGCAGCCCTCGGCGTAGTCCAAGCCATAGCCGACGAGGAACGCCGGCGGGGCATGGAATCCGATGAACCGGAGTTCCGGGGGCGGTTCCGGTGCGATTCGCTTGTCGAGCAGGGTGCAGATCGACAGGCTCGCCGGGTGCCGCGCGCGAAGCAGCTCAACCAGCCGATTCAGCGTCCTCCCACTGTCAATTATATCCTCAACGACCACAATATGTTTGCCCGCCAGGTCGGTGGCCGGGTCGTACAGCAGCCGCACGTTACCACTCGATGCCGTCCCCGCCCCGTAGCTGCTCACCACCAGGAAGTCCACCTGGAGCGGCCGCTCGACCGCCCGGACCAGGTCGGCGAGGAAGATAAAGCTCCCCTTGAGAAGGCCGAGAAGCAGGAGGTCGCCATCGGGATAGGCGGCCGTGATTTCCCGACCGAGCGCCGCGACGCGGGTCGCGATCTGTTCGGCGGTGAATACCACCGACTTGGCCTTGCGGCCTCCGGTCCGTCGCCCCAGATCATCCACCGCTCACCTCGATCCGCAGGGCGTCTTCCCCCGCGCTGGGCACCGCTCCCTCGCCACGACAGACACCCGCCACCCACAGCACCCTGCCGTCGAGCTCCACCACCGGCCAGGCGCCCCGGCGGCTCCGCTCGATCCGGGCCTCCTGCAGGCACTTCACGACCGCACGATGCCCAGTGCCGCCCAGCGGCCGCACGCGGTCCCCAGGCGCGGGACCCCGCAGGACCGCCCCCTGCCCGATGAACCAGCCCACCCAACCGTCGCGCCGCCCGGAGGCCGGAGCGGCCCCTCGCTCCCAGCGCACCTGCCAGGAGCCCCACCGGACCTGGCCCGAGCTACCGCCGACAACGAGGGGAGTGGGTACTGGGGTGGATCGATGGAAGCAGAGCCGCCCGAAGGCGAGTTCCACCCGCCAACCGGCGCCAAGTTCCAAGACCCGCCCGCTCCGACCGGCCACCAGGAGGCGCAGGACGCGGCCCGCACGCCGGGGGCCGAGCACACAGCCCACGCGCCGCGCCACCGCCTGCACCACGGCGACGGCGAGGGCGGAATCATACGCGGCCAGGGGGAGGGCGGCAACGGAAATACGCCGCCCCGCCTCCTGAACATCGAGCCCAGGCAAGGTATCGAGGGCCGCTGCCCACGCACGACGGCCGTCGGCTGCCTGCCGGCCCAGTCGCAACAACCGCTCCCCCACAGTGGGCGCCTTTTCCGCGAGAAGCGGGAGGACCACGGTGCGAAGCCAGGAGCGATCATGAGCCGGATCGGCATTGGCAGGATCCTCCCACCCTGTGATGCCCCGCGCCTCCAGCCAAGTTGCGAGCTCCGCCTTCCGGAAACCAAGCAGAGGTCTGACCCGGGTTCCCTGCCACGGCAGCATGCCGGCCAGCCCAGCCGGCCCGCTCCCCGCCAGCGCACGCAGGAGGATGGTCTCGACCTGGTCGTCCTGATGATGCGCAAACGCGACGGCGTCCGCCCCCTGACTCCGGCGGGTCAGTTCGAGCCACTCCTGGCGGGCCTCGCGCGCCCGGGTTTCCGAAGTGCCAGACCCCAGCATCAGGCGGCCCACCACCACCGGCAAGCCGAGCGCCTCAGCGGCCTCGACGACCCGGCGCGCGATGGCTCCGCTTTCCCCGTGGATCCCGTGGTCGGCGTGGGCGACGATGAGTTCGAGACGATGGTGGGCGCGGGCGTCGTACAGCAGGTGCAGGAGGGCGAGCGAGTCCGATCCGCCGGACACCGCGACCAGGAGACGGCGCCACGACGGTGGGCAGTCCAACTCCACCCACGCTTGCGTGAAGCGGACGGGGAGCTCCAGGCTGGCGGGCGCTGGCAGGGCGGCAGGGAACGGTGGAATGGGCGGCACCATCGGGGAAAGCTAGCCGCCCCGCACCAGTGCGGTAGGCACGGTCAGAAGAAGTAGCGCTGGAGCACCGCCCTCGGGCCGGACTACCAGTCTCCGCGCCGCTTCGGTCGGAAGTAGACCAGCCACAGGGCGGCGAAGGCGCCGCCATTGCCAATCGTCAAGCCGGAATAGAGGATGATCCAGCCGAGGCGCTCGGTCTGGGCATGAAAGCTGGAGAAGCCGATGGCGGCGCCGAGCAATTCCCAGAAGCAGAACCAGCCAAGCGCCCGCCACTGGGCGCGCCGTCGGACGGCTTCCGCCGAGAGGTCCGCCCCCTGGCGCCGCGCCTGGAAGACAGGGTCGTCCTCGGCGCGCGGCGGCCGGCGGCGCGGCGTCACTTCTTGGCGAAGACGCTCGTCTTCCCGGTCTTGTCCCACGAGATCACGTCGTAATGTTGCGTGGGTGAACCGTCCATGCCTGGGGAGCCAATCGGCATGCCCGGCACCCCGATGCCTGCCACCTTGGGTCGGTCGTGGAGCAGCGTCCGCAGCGCGTCCACAGGCACGTGCCCCTCGACGATGTACCCGTCGACCAACGCGGTATGGCAGGTCTGGATCTGGGGAGGCACGCCGGACGCCGCCTTGATCTCGGAGAGGTCGTCGAGGTTCACGACCTTGACCTCGTAGCCGTTGGCCCGAAGGTAATCCACCCACTTGCCGCAGCACCCGCACGAAGCGGACTTGTACACCGTGACGACGGAAACCGCCGCGGACGGCGGGCCCGGTTGGGGCTTCGCCGAGGCGGCGCCAAGGGACACGACCGCCGCCAGGGCGAGCACGAGGGGAATCATTCGAGTCAATCTCATGGTGTTCTCACGTGATGCGAGTGATGGGCTAGCGGGCCGGCCCGCGAACTTCGCGGTCGCGGCGGTGCCACTCGAGCACCATGCCCCTGAAGAGCAGGAACCCGAAGAGGAAGGCGGCGGCCGCCACGACAATTGGTCCGAAGAACGCGGTATTCATAGGCTCCCCCAGCGTGGGTCTGACCCTTCATTCTAGCGAGCTCACGTCCCCTCGGCCAGCGTGCGCAGTGCGTCCAGGTGTTCGGTCAGGATGCCGGCCGTCACCTCCTCCACCTTGGCCCGGGGGATCACAGCGCCCAACGCCCGCCCGTGAACGGCGGCCTGGCAGGCCACCTCCGTGCGGCGACCGGCCGCCGCGAAGTCGTAGCGGATGTCGAGGTCGAAGAGCGCGTGGTGGACCACCACGGCGAGATGGCTTGGGGCATCGAACTCGACGACCTCGCCGCGGCATGCCGTCGGGATGAGCCCGATCCGGATCCGCTGGACGAAGGTGGCGCTCAGGGCGAATCCCCCCGGCATCCCGTTGGCAGACGTGACGCTCTGCAGACCGTGCACCCACTGCATCAGCGCTTCCGGGTCCTCGACGAGACTCCAGACCTGATCGCGCGGCGCGGCGATCGTGATGCGCTGTTCGAGCCGATGCGCGTGGGCCGGCCCCCGGCGGGATGGCTTCATTCACCCGCCCCGAGGCGGCGGATGTCCCTCGACTCAATGATCTCGACGCCGGGGGTGCTGGTCCGGGCCGACTCGACCAGGACCCGCGCGACCGCGCCCGCCGAGACCGGCCGGTAGCGACCGGGCACGAGCGGCGCCAATGGTTTCATCAGGACTTCGCCCAGCCGAAACGCCTGCCGCGGTCCCAGCAAGAGGGAGGGCCGCAGGATCGTGACTGACGGCAGCCCGGCGCGCCGGAGGCCCTCCTCCACGTCGCCCTTCACGCGGTTGTAGAACACCCGGGAATGGGGATCGGCTCCGAGGGCGCTGACCAGTCCGAAATGGCGGACGCCACTCCGCTGGCCGAGGCGCGCCGCCGCCAGCGGATAGTCGTGGTCCACCCTTCGGAAGCGCGCCTCTGACCCCGCCTGGCGGATGGTCGTGCCGAGCGCACAGAGGATCGCATCCACCGCGAACGACGGCGCCGCGTCCGTGAGCCGGTCGAGATCCGGGAGCAGGACGACCTCGAGTTTCGGCGAGGGCGCAGCGTCGACCGGCCGGCGGCTGACCACAACCACACGGCTCCACCGACGATCGTCGAGCAGCAGCCGCAACGCCGCGGCCCCCACCAAGCCGGTGGCGCCGAGCAGGAGGACACTCCTGGTGGCGGACCCGCTCACAGCATCCGGCGGACGCGGTCGAACCCGAGCCGGATCTCGTCGCCCAGGAGCTTGGCCGCCGCCGCGACGTCTTCCATCACGTCGCCCGCCTCGCCCCCCGCCCGGTCGAGACGGCTTCGGAGCTCGGCAATCCGGCCATCGAGCTTGTCCCACTCTTCCTTCGCCTCCGCCTTGCCGAGGTGCAGGCGCACGCGGAGTTCGTCGCGCTCCCGTTCGAGCTTCTCGAGCGTGTCACGGAGCTTGTCACGCATGGTTGACATGGTCTCGTCCTCGTTGAAAGGGGTTGGTCACGACCCTGGCGCGGCGGTCGCGGGTTCGAAAATGAGCAGCCACCCCCGGCCTGGGGCAACCGGGATCGCTTCGAATGGCTTGAACACGGCGGACGACTGGAAGCCGGGCAGGTCCGGCGCCACGATGCGTGCGCGCGCCGGATCCAGGCCGAGCCGGTTCCAATCCACGGCCAACTGCACTCGGGCGGTGTCCGCCGCCCAGCTTGCCACGGCCACGATGCTCCGCCCCGCTCCGTGGTACACGGTGGCCAGGACGTCCGGCCGGCCGGTCCGCACCGGCGATGCCGGCACCCAGAAGCCGATCATGCGGGTATCCTGGATCCGCCAGGCGTCCCAGAACTTCCACAGCTCCCTCGGATCACCCGACCAGGGGAGGCGGTTCGTCATCCCGAAAAGCATGCCGCGCCATGGGTTTCCGCCCCCCTCCAGCATCTCGCCCATCAGGCCGTAGGGGATGCCGGACATCTCGACGAGCCAATAGTCCGGTGCGGCGTTGTAGTCGAAATACTCGCCGAACCAGAGGCGATCGATGAAGGGGAAGTGCTCGAGATAGAGGTTGGCGCTGCTGGCATACCCATCCCGCGGGTTGTACTGGTTGGCGGAGTGGAGGTCGATGAGGGGGGCGGGTCGGCCCCGGGCCAACACCTTCCGCACTCGCACCATGATGCTGCGGTCGAACGCGACGTCGTCGATGTAGAGGCCGTCGATACCAACATTCTTCACCAGCCAGTCCAACCCCTCCACATAGAAATTGTGCCACCGGGAGATGCCGGTGTTGACCACGGCCGCGTCGCGGAGGGGCGGAACGTACCACCCGCCGATGTAGTCGGTGTCGAGGTGCTCCTGCAGCCACGACGCCCCGCCACCGGGGCCGGGCGCGATGACTTCCGCACCGAGGCTCCGGAGCGCCAGGATCTCCGGGGCGTGGTTGGTGAGCTCGCGGACCGTGTAGTAGATCTTGACGCGGATGCCCATCGCATGGGCGCTGTCCACGTACGCCTTCATGGCGTCGGGGCGGAGGAACGGATAGTTGATGTAGGGATTGATGGCCGTGGCGTGGTGGACGTTGACGGTGTTGGCACCCATTCTTGCGATCGAGTCGAGCGGGACGTAGGCGTGGAAATACCGCGTCGTCCACTGCGCCTTGGTGTCGAGCGGGTGAAACGGCGTCAGCAGGAGCCGGAAGTCGTAGTGCTGGACCTCCCCTGCCACCATGGTCCGCGCGCCGCTATAGCAGACCACACGGTAGGCCTCGCGCTCGGCGCGAAGCCGGCAACCGCCCCGCCCCGCGTTGGCCCACGACGCCGGCATCACGAGCGGCTTGGACAGGTAGAAATTCGTGTTGAGCGGCCGGGAGTAGTGGTCGTCTTTCAGGCTGAACTGGACGCCAGCGTTGACGTCGCCGAGCCAGGCGCCGTCCTGGTTGTGCTTGACGTCCCAGGCCCAGTCGAGGGAATCGGGCCGCCGGCCGCCCTTGAAGCCGAGGCCCATGAAATAGCGCGCGACCTCGGGCCGGAGCGGGATCTCGAGGCGGATGTCGCGCAGGGTCACGGCGGAGTCGGCGGTGAGCGCCACCGAAAACTCCGCGTTCCCGTCGAACTCAAGGCTACCCTTCACGCTCATGCGGAGCGCGCCCGCGGAGGAGTTGGACTCCCACGCGATCATGCCGGTGTCGTGCTCAACGATGCGAATCCCGCCAGCCATCCACGGCATCTCCGCGCCAGCGGCGCCCTCGGTCACGAGACGCACCGGCCCGGCGAGCAGTTCCCGCGGCTGCGTGCCGATCGAGGTCATTTCGATCGTGAAGAAGCTGCGGACCGCGGTGGGGAGCCCGTCTGGCCCGATGACCATCTGGCGGCCCAGGACGCCAAGGGTGTCGCCGCGACGGGACACTGGAGTGTAGGGCGGGACGATTCCGTGGTCCTCGTCCAGTCGGGAATCGAGCCAGGCGAGTCGAGCCAGCCGCCACGGTTCGTCGGCACCGCCGTTTCGAATGGTGTCCGGGGCCACCGCCAGCGTGAGTGAGACGGGCACCGTCGGCCGCCCCGCGGCGGTGACGGTCACGCGACCTCGGTATTCCCCGGGCCGGGCCCCGAGCGGCACCTGCACGCCGCACCAGATTGGCTGAATCCGACCCTGGGGGAGGTTCACGGAGGCCGTGAAATCTCGTCCCTGCCAGTCCACGCCGCCCTGGTTGAAGCAGCGGATGGCGGAGGCCGGAATCGCACCCGACGCGCCGGTCAGCGGTTCGAAAGCGACTCGGACGTCGGTCAGCGATGATCTCGCCGCCCAGACGCCGAGTTGGAAGGCGTAGAACTCTCCGCGGAGCGCCGTACCGGTGAACGCCGGCGGCCCGGTCCGCCCAACCCAGCGTTGCGGCAGGTCCGCCGGCATCACGATCGGGTGGGTACGGTCCTCCGGAAAGACGAGGAACTGATTCCCGGGCGCCTGCGCAAGGACACGGTCCGTCTCGGATCTGGTGGCGATGACCTGCATGGGGTAGAAGGAGTCGAGGGTGTCCGCGGCCTCGAACGCCACGAGTCGCGCCGCGGGAAGCCGGCCGATGGCTTCGGTGGAGGGCGCGTAGCGGGAGCGCCAGTCCGATGCGGAGGTCGAATCGGGACCGGGATAGGTGAGTTTCGGATAACTCGAGGTGACCGACCCGGCGTACCGGAGAAAATAGACGTCATACTCGCCGGGACCGCTGACCGGTTCGAACGCGATGTCACCCGACTCCCTCGTGATGGATCCGCGCGCGACGTTCATGACGCGCTGACCCGTCTGCGCATCGACCACCCAGACATCCTTCTTTTCCGGCTGCTGATCTGGGCGGCGCCATGGCAGGTGCGCCCGGACCGCGGGAGCCGGCCCCTGGACCGACACCACCGCGCGGTGATTGCCGAAGGAATCGGCTGTCCAGGACCCGGTGCGGTACACCGGCTCCTGCGCTGACAGCGGGGGCGACGCGGCGGCGATGGCCACGAAGGAGAAGAGGCTCAGCCGAATCGACGCGCCGCACCTGGTCATTGGGAATCTCATCCGCACAGCGCGGCTCGGCGGGACCAGGTGGCGCGAAAGGTTCCGGAGATGGGACCATCGGCAAAGCCCAATCGATAGGCCCCCGCGAGAGTACCATCCGGTGCTGACGCGTCGAACTCGATCGAGCCGTTGCTGGAGGTGGTGCACTCCCCGCTGGACTGGCAGCGGACCGCGATGCCCGAGCCCGCCTCCTGCCCGCCGAGCTTCACACGGAGGCCCGGGAGTTGAGCTCCAGCCTGATAGATGACGAGCTGGAGGTAAGGCACCGGCGGCGGCAGCCGCTCGAGGTCGGCGTCAGCGGAGAGATAAATGGATGTGGCGGCGCCATCCCATGGCGCGCAATCGGCTGCGGCAACCCCGGTAACCTGCCTGGCCCGCTCGACGGGAAATCCTCGCGGGTTTCGCGAGGCAATCGAGGCGTTGAGCAGCCCGGCAAAGGTGACCCAGGCCAAATAGGGACCCAGGAGCGCGCCGGCGAGCGGGCGCACCCGTCGGAAGGCTATCAGGGTTCCGAGGATCGTCACCCAGAGCACCACGAGGTCGGCCAGGGCAAGGTCGGGCCGGTGCCAATGGAAGAAGAGCCAGGACCAGAGGGCGTTCAGCACCAGTTGGAGGCCGAAGAGCCGGAACCCCACTCCGCCGGCCCGCGTGTGCCGGCCCGGCCAGGCGAGCGAGGCCGCGACCCCCATCATGACATAGAGTGTTGTCCACACCGGCCCAAAGACCCACTGCGGTGGGTTCCAATTCGGCTTATTCAACGCGGCGTACCACTCACCCGGTGCCGCCGCAAACCCACCCACGGCTCCGGCCGCGAGGGTCACCGCGACCCAAGCCACAACGTCGATGGGCCGCAGACCACGGCTAACGCTGGTATCTTGGTTCATGTTCATGGAAACTGTAACTCCATCAATTGCAGAGCTTTGTGTGTTGCCATATGACGTTTTACATGAAGACTCAAGATTCCGCGCAGAGGCATGAGAGTCTCGGATGTCGTCCGCCGGCAACGTTTGCAGCAGCGAATGCAGGGCGGTATGCCACAGGGCCCCCCGCCGCAGGATGCTCCGCCGAAGCCGTAATCGCTCGCGCTATTCCCGGGTGGTCATCCGAAACTGGAGCGCCCCGGACGGGCATCGGCGGACTTGGTCCGCCACCTGCTCTGCCGGGGCGTTTTCCGGACGGATCCACCGCTTCAGCCGGACGTCGAACACTCCCGGCAGCCCCCGAATGCAGTCCGCCGCATGAATGCAGACGGTGGGGTCGAACGTGACGACGATCTGCTTGCTTTCGTAGGTTTGCAGTCGCTTGGTCAACCGCGCCTCCCCGAGTCATATCTGGTGGATCGGGCTCCCGAGTCCCTCATCGCCAACTGACCACACTGTCCAGCGGCTTCCGGGAAATGTCGGGAACCCGGGCGTCCACGGCAGGGAAACCCACCACGAGCAGCAGCATCGCCTTTTCGCGGGCGGGCCGTCCGAGGATCTTGTTGAGGAAGCCCATCGGGCTGGGCGTGTGCGTGAGCGCGACGAGCCCCGCATGGTGCACCGCGGTGATCAGGAGACCCATGGCGATGCCGACCGACTCCTGAACGTAGTAGTGCGTGGCTCGCCCTCCATCCGGCCTGACCCCGTATCGCTCGGCAAACACGGCGATCAACGCCGGAGCCACATCCAGGTACGCCTTCTCCTCGTCAGTGCCCAGCGGCGCCAGCGCCTCGAGCCATTCCG
>Ga0315273_10009947_pt1 | contig 12099 bp, 20 predicted proteins | sample YL17G02_0_MG_FD_205753 | JGI IMG/M metagenome (GOLD analysis project Ga0315273, IMG submission 205753) | Sediment microbial communities from Yellowstone Lake, YNP, Wyoming, USA - YL17G02_0 | ecosystem: Environmental > Aquatic > Freshwater > Lake > Sediment | place: USA: Wyoming | collected... | reverse complement strand
CTACTCGCAACTGGCTGGATATTCAAGGCTGTAATTTTATTCTTTCCGAAGAGCCGTATGCGGGAAATCCGCACGTACGGTTCTGTGGTGGGGCCGGCTCAGAAATGGGCCGGCCTACCCGATCTCTTCGATTAATTTAGCATCGCCCCCATTTAACGCCTTCGCCACGAACGTTCTTGCTCCGGACTCCTACTCCCACTCACAGCCGTTTGGCACCGCCATGCGCAACGCCAATATACCGCTTTTTTGCTACCCATCGGTTCGCCTAGTCGGCGGAACTAACGTTGGCATTTTTCAAATGTCAGCGATCACCTCCCGAAAGCCGCTAACAGAAACCCTCTATACCTTGCTAATCCAAGATGATGTTGCAATATTGCAGCCGCTCAGTAGTACAGGAACGATGGACAGTTTTCCCCGCGCCGCCTTTGAAGTGAATGGCATCTTTCCGATTGTGAGTTAATCAAGCCCGCCCTGCTTGTTCGCCGGCTAGGCCGTCGATGGGAGAGCTTCGTCATTCAGCGCCGCGCTTTTCGAGCTCGCTAAATCACCAAGAATAATACTTCTCCCAAGCCAAGAGTTCAGTCCCTCTGCGCGTTGCTTCTCGTGATCTGCAAGTTGTGTAAGCAGTAGCGGGACGGTCAACGCCCGGTGGACCGGGATCAGCGTCTGGCCCGTTCAGCGCCTAAATCGATGGCAATATGCGGTGATGAGCCAGATCGGTCCATATCCCGATCAAGCTCCAGAAAATGACTAAAAAGATCCTAATGTGGGCGAGTCTGACTGGCACGTTGATGAATTTTAGGATCACACCGCTGATCACAGCAAAAAAAAATCCGCCAAACGCAGCAAAAAAACCGGCGACAGGGCTAAATTCGCGTTCCATGATAGAAACCATCAATGTGACCAAAACGCCGCTCGCGACGACATTTTCGCAAATCCACAAGAATAGGTCGAATTCGGTCCTGGCTTTTCTGCTTTTTGCTTCAACGATGACCATAGTCATGCTCCGGCAAGATGGTATGGGTGAAACGATGCAGTTCAATTCATCGCGTCAGTTATTCCGGAGCAGTCGCGGTGAGCAACCCGGTGATCGGCATACTGGCGCTGGTCTTCTTGACGGCCCTCAGGGTGCGACTACACCACTGGAACTTTGAGGGCTATCGGCAGATATACGGGTGGACTTTAAGAAAATGATTGGTTTCTACGAAATATGGGGAATAGGGCAGGGAGATTGGGTGACTAGCTATCATGCGCAGCCCCGCTCGATCAAAGCGAGTGCCTCCCGATCGATCCATTCCCAGCTCGCATCAGGGAATTGCCGACGCAGCTGCAAGGTTTTGATCGACCTTGCCATGTCGAACAGGCCACAGACCATATGTGGGAATGCCCGCAGCTCCCCCCCGCTCGGACGGGAGTTAACATGCGTAGCCTGTGTGTGGAAGAGTACGAAGTCAGCTGCCAAGGGCTCGACTTGTCCCGCTGAGCTTTTGCAAAAATTATGAAAAGCCACCAAAAATCGCCAATCTGATGGGATTATGAACGGCTCCAATTGCAGCGCTGTTAATGCGAAGTTCTTAAGATTTTGGCGCCGCTAACAAGCTGATGATTGTCGCGGGCTCACAGTAAATTGGCAGTCCGTGGGTTCCAAACGGCTTAACAAGCGAGTTAAGTTTCTTAGTCAAAACGTCCTGTTTTTCGCCATAGAGTGAGTCGATGATCAAATTCTGTATTTGTTTGTAAGCTATTGACTCATTATGCGCCTGCCTTTTCCTTGCAGCGTATTCTTTTAGAATCGCCGGAAAGCGTTTGTGAATCTGCTGGTGGGGAATTAAAACCAGGTTCCGGCGTTCGTCACGGTCTACCAATGACAGGAAATCAAATGCGACGACGAATTCATAACTAAAACAGTACGACCTCAGTTGTAGAGGTAATTTTGCATTGGTGAATTCAACCAAATCACTTGAAATATCGTAGAGTTTAGTTAAATGATCACCCTGCACTTGTAAGATAAAAGTGCTTCCTGTGCATGGTCCTTCAAAACACTGCTTCTCGCTGATCAAAAGCTTACGTTTTCCGTCTCCATTCCAATCACCAAGATTAGCGTTAGAAACATCGATTTTCAGTTCATCAGTCGCGTTACCTGGACCTTGAACGTTAATTATTTTGCCATCATCACAGATGGAGATAACTCGCGATTTTGTGTCATAAAAAACAAAATTGGCGACCTGGTTCCCCGAAGCCTCCCAAAACACCGTCTGCAAACCGTCAATTTTTCCATTTTGGATCTTAAGAGTATTGCGAAGCTTAGCATGATCCGCACAAGTTACTGGACCTTTCGTAGCCTTGTAAATTCCATTCGCTTTCGAAAAAATCGGCCGATAACCTGAACTTCCTAGGGCAAACGATAACTCCTGCACAATCCCCATGTAAAAGAAAGTACTCAGGACCAACCTTCGAAAGTTCTGTTTTGATATAAGCATTTTCCAACACGATTAACTTGAAAGGAGAATTTTTCCAGAGGTCATTTTAGCATTTTTTTTGACTAATGGTAGTAAATCCATGCCCTATAGCTGCTAGCGGCTATCTGCCCTTGATATCGAACATTTACATTTTTCGGGCCGGCTGGTGAACCACCAAGGGGGGCGGACGACCTGGACCAGGTCGGTGTCGTGCTCTATCGCTCCGAGATGGAGGGCGTTGCACCTCTTTATCTATCGGTGCAAACCATTGCTGAAATAGTCGTCGGTGCTGAACGCGCCGACTGGGCTGCGCCGCGGCTCGCCGCATTGAGAACGTTTATCGTGAAGCAGTTTGCCGTCATTCCGATCGATGAAAACACGGTTCCGTTTTATGCCTCTGCCATGAATGGGTCGGCCTGCCGGGGGCGAGCTTCCCGGTGATCTATGTCGAGGCCCAACTCAGGGCGGGCGCGAGGTGGGCCGCGTGCGGGTGGGTGCGGCGCCAGCCCGAGCGCCGCCAAGATCGCTGACACCAATGCAGGTTCCGATACGACTTCGCAGTCCTCCGGATCGACCCGGGCGCTGCAGGCAGGACAGCGCGAGATGTCTATCTTGAAGACCCGAGCGAGCAGCCTCGACCAGGTCATGCGATCCGGACCTGAGCTCCCCGCTACGAAGCGTTTCTTTACCTCTGGGCGCAGCACGATCTGCCGCCGCCACCGACTGTGCGAGCTCAACACCCCGAAGTACCGACTTAGATGCACGTAGGGAGGTGGCACCAGGGCCACTAACTTTTCAATCATTTCCGCCGGCGACAAGACAATGGCTTCGGTGCCATGGGACCAGGCACGCTTAAGCGTGTAGACAAGATCGCCGTCTGCTTGCTGGGGGTTGGCGAGCGAGAGCCGGTGATTGGCAAACGAGCCTCGAGCACCGTAGGAAGCAGCTGCTCAAGCTTGCGTCGCTCCTTTTGGCCGATATAGCGATTGGCATGCAGCGAGAAGCCGTTGACGGCGTAACAGCGGGGGCCACGCACCAGCGCCGTCTCGTCGTCCATGCCGAAGCCGCGACCGATGCGACGCACTTTCTGACCGGTCTGTGGCTACGTCGGGATAGGCACAACAAGTCCGGGCAGTGCGGCTGACGTAAGTACGGTACTCCACGTCAAAGGAGCAACGGCCAGCGGTGCTTCTACATGGAGCGGCCGTATTGTCGCCTCCGGTCCAACCAACGCGGTTGTCATGGGCGAACTCAACGGTGTCGCGACGGTGGGAGGGCATAACGCCGCGCTGGCTTCTTGGCAACATTTGGCATTGCAGGCGCAGGGCGGCAACGTCGGGATTGGAACAACCAGCCCTGCTGCAAGCCTGCAGGTACAAGGATCCGCAAACGCTTGGAGCACGTGGGTGAATGGGAATAGCAACACAGGTCAAAGCTATGGACTCACGGTCCGGGCCGGAACCAACACCAGTGACCATCCCTCTGCGTCAAATCCGCCGCCGGCAGCTGTGCTGGTGCCACCGCCGGCACCATCTACGCCAGCACCACCACCGTAGCTGCCGCCGATCTTGCCGAGCATATGCCGGTGATCGACTCCAGCCTCGAAGCAGGTGATGTGGTTGTGGCTGTGGCCGCGGCCACTTCCGAAGGCATGGCCTTCGCCAAATCGACTCGCCCCCGCCAAGCCAACGCTGCCGGCGTCATCTCGACCACTCCCGGCGTAGCCCGCGGCGCGGAGACCGCGTCCTCGCGTCGGTGTTGTGCGCCCGTTTTGATGACCTCGCCTTCTGCCGCTGATCGCGCGTGCGAGGTACGCTCCGCATTCGATCTCATTCATGACATCGATAAAGGCACCCGAGAGCCAGACCTTCGATGTCTCCTGTTGCGCCTCAAATTTTGCTGATTAATTGGGCGCTTAAGCTGGTGGTTATCGGTGTGAGGCAGTCGGTACTAGCTTCCCAACGAATTGTGAGGGCGCCTTCTGCGACCATTTATGCTATGTTATTTGAACTTTTGCGCAGCCTTCGCGATCCATGGGGAGCAAAAAATTGACGGCAAACACCCCAAACAGCAGCTTAAGCAACGCTTCATTGGTACCCGGTTACCAGTGGGTCGTGATCGATAAACATTATATGGGTGGTCGGCCGGCTATCTGCGGTTTTCGTATAACCGTCGAAATGCTCTTAGACGACATGGCTAAGGGCTGGTCTGAGATGGATATGGAGACCGAGTATGATCTTCCAGCCTCCGCGGTTCGCGAAGCCCTAAGGTTCGCGCGCGAATTTATGATGGAGCACGCTGCTGATGTGGCTGCTGGATAAAAATCTGCCTAAAGCCTTCTATCTGGAGTTATTGTCCCGCAATATGCCATGCCAGAGCGCGGGCAGTATTTCGCTGGATTTCATGGGACGTCCAGATCTCACTCTCGGTAATCTAGAGAACGGCGCCCTTACTCGCGCTGCAGTATCGCTTGGCTTTAAAGCCCTCTTAACGCGTGACAAGACCTACGCTATAGACGCCAAGGCGGCACTGGCCGAGCATAGGTCCTTTCTAGTTGTGGTCATTTTATTCGAACAGTCGCCGCACAATACCCTGCGCGCTCGTTTCGCCGAAGCCCTTGATACCTTCGGACAGATCACTTCTGGCGCAGCTGACCAGATCAGCCAATGGCCGCCAGGATGTAAGGCTTTCTAAAGCAGCACCTCATTGGTCCCAGGTTACCAGTGGGTCGTCATCGACAAACCTGATATGGGTGATCGGTCACGCTGCTTGCTCCTTGCCATGCACGACCTTAAATTTTGCTTTGCCCTTCCTGACTTGGCCTCCTCCTCGACCCCTCTTTACCGAGCATGTTCGGGTCGATATCGGTGGCAACGTCGGGATCGGCACCACCGCGCCAGTCAATAAGCTGGACGTCAACGGTAGCGTGGCGGTGGGCACCTGCGCTGGCAGCAACTCCGCTCCCGCCAGCAGCCTCATCGTCAGCGGCAAAATCGGCGTGGGCACCGCCAATCCAGGGACCACCCTCGAAGTGGCAGACTATGCGGGTGCCTTCGACTTTGGCTTCTACAACTCCGCTTCGGCGGTTTTCTCTGGGGCCTCGGTGTGGTCAAACATCGAGAATGCGACGAGCGCTACTGAGGGTGAAAATCTTCAGTTTCTGACCTCGACCGGCGGAACGAAGGCCGAGAGGATGCGCATCACCGGAGCTGGCAACGTCGGCATCGGCGTCACCTCACCGGGCTCACTCTTCGAGGTGCAAGGGACTCCGCCAGACCCAACCGTGACGACGTTGGCAAGATTTCGCTCGAATTTGGCCAGTGCTGGGGCCGCGCCGGTTTATGTGCTCGGTGTGAATCGACAAAACTCGACGACTGCGGCGCTTTATATCGGCAACGATGGTTCCAGCAATGCGATCTTGGCGGCAAACAACCGGGATTTGCGCATTGGCCGAGATTTAGGCGGTTCTTTTACGGAGTACGTGCGCGTGAGTAATGCCGGGAATTTTGGTATCGGCACCACCGCTCCCGCCTTCGCCCTCGATGTCACCGGTGACGCCCGCGCCACCGGTTGTGTGAAGTATGGCTCCGGTGCGGGCACCAGCCTAGGTGGGACTTGTGCCTCCGATGCTTGCTTCAAGCGCGACGTCACGCCAATCACCGGTGCCCTGTCGCGCCTGTCGCTGCTGCGTCCGGTCCACTACCGTTACAGGTCCGACGAGTTCCCCGGTCGTGGCTTTGGCACCGAGCTTGAAGCCGGTTTCATCGCTCAGGAGCTGCGCGAGGTGTTTCCGGCTTGGTGGTCGAAGGAGATGATGGCTACTTGAAGGTTCGTTACGGCCTGGATCTGCAGATGGAGACCATCGCTGCCGTCAGGGAGCTGAAGGCGGAGAAGGACCGGGAGATCGTCCAGCTCAAGGCTGACGCTGCACGGCTGAAAGCGCGTCTCGACCAGGCTGAGGCCGAACATGGGCAGCTCAAAGCCTTCCTGTGCGAGCGCTTTGCCGACGCTCCGATCTGTCGTCATGGGAACGAATTGGACGAAGCGCTTGAAAAGCATTAAGTGATACGTTATAGTTAACGGATGAACTGGGCAGATCTCGCCAACAAAAAAAAAATTCTCGATAAATATCGACCGCTTCCCCCGGACATCGTGCGCAACCTCGACGACTGGTTCCGAGTGGAGCTGACCTACAGCAGCAATGCCATCGAGGGGAATACTTTGACGCGGCAGGAGACGGCAGTCGTCCTGGAAAAGGGCCTCACTGTCGGTGGCAAACCGCTCAAAGATCACGTCGAGGCGACCAACCATGCAGGCGCCCTCGACTACATCCGTGATCTGGTGCTCGGGGCTCCAAGTCAGCTCAGCGAAACGGTGATCTTGAGCATTCACGACCTGGTTTTGAGGGGAGTGGATGACCGCAATGCCGGTAGGTACCGCAATGTGCCGGTACGAATCTCCGGGTCGACCGTGGTCTTGCCAAATCCGCGCAAGGTCCCCGTGTTGATGGAGGCCTTCGTCGCTTGGCTGTCGGACGGCGGACATCTTCACCCCGCAGCGTTGGCTTGCGAGGCGCACTACCGGCTCGTGACGATTCATCCCTTTGTCGATGGCAATGGTCGGACCGCTCGGTTACTGATGAATTTGATGTTGCTCATGCATGGCTATCCACCTGCGATCATTCAAGTCACGGAACGTTTGGCGTATCTCAACGCCCTCGAAACGGCCCAACTCGGTGGTCCAAAGGACGCGTTCGAGCACCTTATTGCGGCTGCCATCGACCGCTCGCTGGGTATCTATATCGAGGCATGCCGTGGCGGTGAAGCTGTACAGGTGACGCCGGGTCGACAGATGCGCATTGGTGAGCTGGCTAAGGCCTCAGGTGAGTCGACTTCGACGATACGGTTTTGGCTGAAAGAAGGCCTAGGCTAGGCCGCGGGGTAGGGCCCGGCGTTCAAAAAACACTGGCATTTTGAAGGCTAGATCCGGACCCATATATGGGCGGAACCTAAAGGGAAAAGTGCATTTGTTTCTCCTATACTCCGGATCTAAATGGCATGCCTATGATGAATGTTGCAATCACCCGCGCGAACCCCACGTCGCAGGTGATTCACTCGCCTGTTGCACCATCTCCCCATTTGATGTTGCCGCGTTGCGCCGCGAGCAACCAAATTCTATCAGCCTCGGCTCGGGTTCTGCGAGGGCTGTCACAGCGCGCAGGAGGGGCAGCGGAATACCTCAAGCAGCGCAAAATTTTTAATAATATCTTATATTTACTAAAAGTCGCAGTCTGACAGGTCAGATGCCAAGACGAGACATAAATTGTCTGGTCCTGGCTCTTAAGTTTGCGGTCGGCCAATCCGAAGGGTATACTCAACTTCCACTACCAGACACATAAAGTCTTATGCTGGTAGTGAAGGGCGAATGATGTTCATGAATACAGTGAAAAAACTGGAATGGGTGCGCCACCTCTTGCCTCCGGTTTTCGAGATTGGAGAAATTGCTCGTTTTTTCCCGGAAAAGGCAGCGCCGCGGAAATACTGTGAACGTCTTGTGGAGCACAAAGTCCTAGTTCGACTTAAGAAGGGAGCCTATGCCTTTACCGAGGTAAATGCTCTTGTCGTCGCCAACTACCTTGCTCCCTGCTCTTATGTTTCTTTTGAGACAGCACTGAGCTACTACGGAATGATTCCCGAATTTACACCGCTGATCATGTCGGTTTCGTCGGTGTCCAGACACAGGGTTTTTTCAACTGCGCTTGGCAGCTATGAATACTTCCATCAGAGTCCTGAACTTTATTCCGCAGGAATGGATAGGATTATGGTAGCTGAGCAACTTCCGCTATTGATCGCCACGCCTGAGAAGGCGCTTTGTGATGCATTGGTTCGGCGCGGTGAGCAATATCATACTAAAGATGCTGGCTTCATAGGAACCTTGTTGGAAGGGTTGCGGGTGGAAGATGACGCACTTGCAGGTCTGGATCGTGGGCATATCGAGATCATCGCAGACCTTTACGCCAGCCGCGCCGCTGAGCTACTTCAGCAGTATTTGGAGAAACACTATCCAAAATGAATAAGGCTATTGAAAAACTCGTGAACGCGTCACGCCATGAGCATCCAAGGTTCCGTGATCAGCGGCTACGAGAAGTGCTTCAGGTTTTGGTACTTCTGGGACTCAAGCGGGCTGGTTTTTTTTCGTATGCGTCGTTTTATGGCGGAACGGCACTCCGGATTTTACATGGGCTTGATCGTTTTTCGGAGGATCTTGATTTCTGCTTGCATCCAACAGATCTAAAAGATGTGTTCGACCTCGGTAGCTTTGCGCCAGTCATTGAGGAAACCCTGGCGTCGTTCGGGTTTCAGATGCGAATGGAAATGAAACAAAAAGCTCGCCCCACACCGATCGAGTCAGCTTTCGTGAAAGGGGGGACGTACGTAAATTACCTTGCAATCGGCGAGGTCAGAAGTAGCTCAAATCCTGCTCAACTGACGAAAATCAAGATCGAGGTTGATACAGCAAATCCAGAGGGCGGCATCAGAGAGCTGGCTCTGGTGGCTGAGCCAGAGCCGTTCATGGTGCAGACGCTTGATCGCAGTTCGCTCTTTGCCGGAAAATTGCACGCCATCATGGCAAGAGAGATGGCTGGTCGAGTGAAGGGGCGTGACTTTTATGATTTCATTCATTTTGTTGGGCAGAAAACTCCTGTAAACCTCGCTTATCTGCAAGCGAAAATGATCGATTCCGGTCACCTAGCCCCCAGCTCTAGCCTGTCGATCTCTGAGTTTCAGAGTATGCTTTTAAAAAAACTGGATGCTACAGATTTTAATCTGGCCATCCAAGATGTACTTCCTTTCATCTATAGCGATCAGAAGCGGACGGATACGCGCAACTGGAACGCTGAATTCTTCAAAGCCATGACGAGGACCCTGATGCCAGCCCAGGGAAGCGATTAAAGATCGATGTTGATACGGTCATGCACTGCTGTCGTAAGCTGAGGTTCATTTTGCGCTCCTATGTTTAGGAGTGATCGGCCGAGGACCTTTCAGTTTCGTCTGCGGCTTAACTTCGGACAGATGTTCGCGGACTCTGTAACTGGGCATATAAGCTCGAAAAGCCAAAAAGGTGACCACGCAGGCACCTAAAAAAAGATGTTTTTGATATCGGCGCGGGACTTTGGCGATCTTAAATATGATGCCGCTGCACAAACCGATGATAAGGCCAGCAAAAGCACCAAAAACCGCTGCGATTGGCCATAAATTGCCCTCATTGTAGATGCCAAATCCCGCCGTCAATACTAAACCGGCTACTAGGCAACCGGTCGCCCAAAGAGTTACTTGAAACGTGTCACCGTCAACGGCCTGACTTGGCGCCTCAAATATCACAAAGGTTCCGGCCAGCCTTTCGTGGTAACCGCGCTGACTAGCATCTTTGGCAATCAAGGCGAAAAGAAGCAAGTACCAAACCAGTTCCAAATAAGCAGCAGGAGTATGCAGCAAATTCTGACCCCTGCGACCTGCAGCGGCCTTGACTTCATCTGGCGTCACCGCAAAAATGGCGAACGCGCTTATAATGATCGCGATCAGACGCACTGGTAGTTTGCATACCGAGCGGACCAAGGCCTGCCGCATTAAAACCAGCTCGCTGGAGTCGGGGGCTGACAGCGGCAATCATGGCGTCTCGCATCGGAGCCAGGATGTGGCGGTCGTAGGCGTGCTCGTGATGAAGGATACGTGTATTCCCGCAAAAATTGCTCGCTCGGACTAAAGCATGTCCTCAGATTGGGGGTCAGTTTTTTTGCCGGCAGCTAGAGCGGAGCAGCGCGATGGCAGCGGGCTTGGTACGTAAGACAGCAAACGCTCGTTCCTGGTGGGTCGCGCGTTGGTCGAAATGACGGGCGAGGCGCTCAAGGTTCACGCACGTCTCTTGGTCAGCGTGTGCGTCTTTAGCTAGGTTGCGACTGAGACCCGCAAAGGTCCGGTAGTCGTGCAGGTTGCCTAGGGCGTCTTGGATCTCCTTAAGGTAGCGGAGAGTTTGACGGCTTAGGGCCGCAGGGCAGCAGTCGACGAAGATCTCCAGGCTGTAACGCGCTTGCTTGGCGGCGATGCGGGTTTGATGCAAGGCCGCCATGTCGCTGCCACCGGCGTGCTCCAGGGCTTCTTCTAACCGACTGAGGCGTTGTGGCAGCTGCGCCCGCATGAGATCCTCCAGTCCGTCCCTGGCGCTGCGATGGCGTTTGCTGAGAGACTTGCGCAGCTGTTTCGCAGCGCGTTGCCAAAAATCGTCGGCAAGCAAGCGAGCGCTGCTCTGATAAAGCCTCTTGGCCCGTAGGCGGCGCTGCGTCGTTGCGTTTATCAGCGCAAAAGTGATGGCCTTTTGGTATCTTCGCCCTTGTTGGAGCCGGCTTAGCTCGGTCTGCCAGACATCCAGGTCGCGAACGAGAGACGCTTGATCCTGCAGCTTATGCATCTTACGGCTGAGCCTTCGGCGCAGTTTTTTGGGCAGCTCGTCGCGAAAAGCGGCTAGGGCGAGGCGGATCCGGCGCGCTCCTACTCTGATGTCGTGTACGGCATTGACCTGTGCTTTCAGGGAGCACGTCATCTTCAGCTGGCAGCTTGCTTGCTGCGCCTTCTGCAGCTCGCGCCGAATAAAATCACCGGCAATTTGCCGGATCGAGGGGCCTGCTCTCGGCGGTTGCAACGCGTTCCTGGCAGCCATGTCGGGGCCTTTCTGCCGCATCGGGCGCTGCCTATGCAGTAAATCAACCTGGCCGACGCTAGCAAGTGGCTTTTAAAAAACGACCCACTTGCAGCGTGCGCGCGGCATTGTCACCAGAACAGTCGTCCGCATCGCCCAATGACACGAAAGACCAAGAGACATGAGTACCAGTGGCTATGAAGCCAACACTAACCAAACGAGGATCCTCACGCTGTGGACCGGATTTCCATCTCACATGACTTTGCGAGAAGCCATGGCCTTGCCGCCGATCATGCGCACTGCTGCCAGCGCTAAAGGCAGAGCTCCCGAGAGAATTTACCAAGTCGCCACCCAGGGGATAGAGGTGACGTATCCTGCAAATCAGTGTCCAAGGGAGAAGCTCCTACAGGGACAGATCGATCCCTTATTTTTGACATGTCCGCCCTTTCACGAAGGTGGAAAATGCGGATTCTAAACAATTCAACAGCTGCCGCTGCCGTTGCTTTGGAATGATGCTCAAGTTTGCTGTCGCTTCTGATGATCAAGAGGCATTGAGATTAGGTGTGAATAGCGCTATGAACGGCGACAGCGAGCTGGGATTTTGTCATCTTCGAGCGTCCTGGAATTCCTAGAGCGCTCGCTCGCTGTCGCAAGATAGTACAGCTCAAATGCTCAATGCCCCTTGGATCATCGCCGGCACCCTCGCCAGCAATTGCAGCTGGTGTCATATGCTCTTCGACTGATGCATCTCCGAGTGTGGACCGCAGTATTCGCTCGGCACCATCTCGATCATAAGCCGGATCCGAGACGATACCAGTGTCGCCTTCGTCCTCGTCCTCGACTCCCGTCATCAGGTCCTCTTGGGTACCGCCGATCCAACGCTCGCCGGATTCCGTCGTGTCGATGACTGAAAACTCCTGATCTCGATCTGGGATATGACCCGCGG
>Ga0315273_10009946_pt1 | contig 12100 bp, 11 predicted proteins | sample YL17G02_0_MG_FD_205753 | JGI IMG/M metagenome (GOLD analysis project Ga0315273, IMG submission 205753) | Sediment microbial communities from Yellowstone Lake, YNP, Wyoming, USA - YL17G02_0 | ecosystem: Environmental > Aquatic > Freshwater > Lake > Sediment | place: USA: Wyoming | collected... | reverse complement strand
AGCCGCATCGTCTCGATGGGCATCGGCACACCGGCCTCGCTCTTGTTCGAGCTTTCGTCGCTGGTCAACACAAAGGGCATGCCGCTTGAAAAGGCGCTCTGTCCCCTGACAACGACACCGGCCCGGGTGTATGGGCTTGCCGGGGTAAAGGGTGAATTGAAAGTGGGGGCCGACGCCGATATCCTGGTGCTCGATCCCGGCAAGATGGCCGTCAGAGACATGATGGCCAAGGGCACGGTGATGGTCAGAAATCACGTGATCGAGAGAAAAGGATATTTTGAACAGCGGGCGTGATCATACTCCGGCCATGCAACCGGACGAGATATTGGCCATCAGGGACCTGTCTTTGAGTTTTCCCACCTATGGCGGGTTTACCTCCGTCCTGCACAATGTTTCCTTTACCGTGAAAAAGGGTGAAACCCTCGCCATCGTGGGGGAATCCGGATCCGGGAAAACCGTCACCATGCGGCGGGTCATGTGCCTTTTGAACAATGTCCGCACCGATTCCGGCGAGATCACCCTGAGAAAAAAAGACGGCAGCCTTCTGGACATCACCCACCTGCCCGCTTCCAGGGCCCGGGAAATCCGCGGGGTCGAAATGTCCATGGTTTTCCAGGAGCCCATGACCTCGTTGAACCCGCTCTTCACCATCGGGAATCAACTCGAAGAGGCCATCCTCACCCACCAGGACATCCCGCGCCGGGACGCCGCGCAGAAGGCGCTCGAGATGCTCGAGATCGCCCGCATCCCGGACGCCAAGAAGAGAGCCTCGGAATATCCGCACCAGATGTCCGGAGGCATGCGCCAGCGCGTCATGATCGCCATGGCGCTCGCCTGCAGGCCCCAGGTTCTCATTGCCGACGAACCCACCACCGCGCTGGATGTGACCATCCAGGCCCAGATCCTGGCGCTGATCCGCTCCCTGCAGAAGCAGTTTGACATGGCGGTGGTTTTCATCACGCACGACATGGGGGTGGTGGCCGAGCTGGCGGATCGCGTCATCGTCATGTACCAGGGGCGCATCGTCGAAACCAACGACGTCTACACCCTTTTCGCTAACCCGTCCCACCCCTATACCCGCGCACTTTTGAAGGCGGTGCCCCGGCTGGGTTGCATGAAGGGTCGCCAAAACCCCGCTACACTTCCCGTGCTGGACATGGAAAGCGAATTGAAACGCCAGCCAGGCGAAGCACTTCCCCGGGAAAAAGAGATCGACACGGCCGATTACCAGAAAAGACCGATTCTGGAAGTCCGCAACCTGACGACCCATTTTGTATCGAAGAAAACATTTCTCGGCCGTCCTACTCACCTGGTGTACGCGGTGGAAAACGTGAGTTTCCAATTGTACCCAGGGGAAACCTTGGGGGTCGTGGGCGAATCCGGATGCGGGAAGACCACGGCCGGCTATGCCGCGCTCAAGCTGGTTCCCGCTACGGGCGAGGTGTTTTTAGACGGCCAGAACATCATGGCTGTTCCTGAAGATAAGATGCAGAATCTCCGGCAGCATATTCAGTTTGTCTTTCAAGATCCCTTCGCCTCACTCAATCCCCGGCGGACCATCGGCGCCTCCATCGCCGAGCCGCTGGTTGTTCACCACATGGCGGACCAGGCCCGGCAGGAAAAAATAGTGGGGGACCTGCTCGAGCGGGTGGGCATCCCGGCCCGGCACGCCTCGCGCTATCCGCATGAATTCTCGGGCGGTCAGCGCCAGCGAATCGCCATTGCGCGCGCGCTCGCCACCCAGCCGAAGGTGATCATTGCCGACGAGGCCGTCTCCTCCCTAGACGTGTCCATCCGGGCCACGGTGCTCAATCTGATGATGGAACTTCAAAAGGAGATGAATCTATCCTATATTTTCATCTCGCACGACATGGCGGTGGTGGAGCGGGTAAGCCACCGCGTAGCGGTCATGTACCTGGGGCAGATCGTGGAGATGGGGAGTCGCAGCGCTATTTTTGAAAACCCGCAACACCCTTACACCCAGAAACTGCTTGCGGCGATACCCGTTGCCGATCCTGGCCGCAGAACCAACTTCAGCATGTTGACGGGGGAGATCCCGAGCCCGATCCGGAAAGTGGGCGACCCGCCGCCGCGGCTGCGCTATGAAGAGGTGTCGGCGGGCCACATGGTGGCGGTCTGACATCTTGCGCGAAAGAATGACGCAGGATCTTGTGCCGCGTGTAGGCAAAGGAGGGCAATACCGGTGGGAGTGGCTTCCAGCCACGATAAACTCGGTACCGAAGAACTCTAAATTTCGATCGCGGCTGGAAGCCGCGCCCACATAAAAAGCAACAACCTCATACAGTGGAAGAAGCCCTAACGCGCATCAACCCACGATGAAAAGGAGGAAAGCCATGGTTGCAAAGAGATTGCTTATGGTTCTGCTGTGCCTGGCGGTGATGGCCGCGCCAGCCTTCGGCGCTTCGAAGGACATCATCTACGCATCCGAATCCACGCCAAAGTCCCTGGACCCCCACGACACCACGGACACTTATTCCGGCGCCATCGAGAAGGCGATGCTTGAAGGGCTCATGGGGTTTGACAAGGATTTGAATGTGATCCCCCTTCTGGCTGAAAGCTGCACCTTCAACAGCACCGCCACCGAGTTCACCTTCAAACTGCGCAAAGGCATCAAGTTTCACGACGGCACCCCTTTCAACGCCGAAGCCGTGCGCGTGAACATCGCCCGCCTGATGGGCGGAAAATTGAAACGCAGCAGCCTGATGAAGCCGGTCAAGGAACTGGTCGTCGTCGACGATTCAACCGTCAAGTTCGTTTTGAACGAGCCCTTCGGCGCCTTTGTCAACACCGTCGCCCACCCGGGGGCCTTGATCCTGAGCCCCGCCGCCATAGCCAAATACGGGGACGAGGTGAGCAAGAGCCCCGTCGGGACAGGCCCCTTCATCTTCGGGGAGTGGGTTTCCGACACGGTGAAAATCAAGAAGAACCCCGACTACTGGAGGGGAGCGGTCAAGGTCGACTCCATCACCTTCCGGCCGGTTCCGGAAAGCGGCTCCAGGCTGGCCATGCTGCGCGCCGGCCAGGCCCAGTACATCTACCCCATGCCGGCCGAGCTGCTCAAGGTGGCCCAAGCCGACCCCAAGATCGACATCATCGAGCGGCCCTCCATCGTCGAGCGCTACTTGGTCCTGAACACGCGCTATGCGCCCCTTGCCGATCAGCGCGTGCGCCAGGCCATCAATTACGCCCTGGACAAGCAGGCCATCATCCGCATCGCCTGGGGCGGTGCTGCCAGCGAAGCCGATTCCATCATCCCCCCCAATCTCCAGTTCTACAAGAAGCAGAGCACCTGGCCCTACGACCTCGCCAAGGCCAAGGCCCTGATGAAGGAAGCCGGCCATGAAAAGGGGTTCAAGGTCGTGTTCCTGACCCCGAATCCCTCCAACCGGCTGCGCGCCACGGAAATGGTTCAGCAGCAGCTCAAGGAGATCGGCATCACCGGTGAGATCCAGTCGATGGACGTGGCGAGTTTCTACAACAAGCTCGAAGCCCACCGGGCGGACGATCCCAACCAGGTGCCCTTCATCGCTTTCGGCGGGTGGTCCTCTTCCACGGGCGACGCGGACTGGGGCATCCGGCCTCTCCTGGCGACGCAAGGCTTCCCGCCCGCCCTTTCCAATTTCGGGTTTTTCTCCGACAAGAAAGTGGACGAGCTGATTCAGGCAGGCCTCGTATCGGCCGACCCCGCGGTTCGCCGTGAGGCCTATGCCAAGTGCCAGGACACCGCGTGGCCCATGGCGCCGTGGGGCTATCTCTTCGTGGACACGCTGATTGCGGCCAAGTCCAAGAACCTCAAAGGCATCTATCCCCTGCCCGACGGCGGGTTTTCCGTGGAGACTGCGGAGCTGACCGACTAGAAATGCTGAAGTATTTCTTCAAGCGTTGTGTCGCCATCGTTCCCGTGCTGGTGGTGGTCTCCATTCTGGCATGCGGGTTTGTACGCCTGCTGCCCGGAGACCCCGCCCGCATGATGGCCGGCCAGGACGCGGACACCGCGACCATCGAAATGCTTCGCGCGCAGCTCGGGCTGGACCGATCCCTGCCGGTGCAATATTTCACCTACATGGGCAACGTGCTGAGGGGCGACCTGGGCAAGAGCCTCAAAACCAAACTGCCGGTCTTCCAGGAGATTTCTCTGCGCTATTTTCCCACCATGGTCCTGGCCTTTGCGGGAATGGCCTGGTCGCTTCTGTTCGGTGTTTTTTTCGGGGCGGTGGCTGCCATCTACAACGGCAAATGGCAGGACTACACCGCCATGCTGATCTCGGTTTCCGGCATCTCCATGCCCCAGTTCTGGCTGGGGCTGCTGGCAATTCAGCTTTTCGCAGTTTACCTGGGGTGGCTCCCTGTTGCCGGATTTACGGGAAAATGGTCGGAGCTGGTTCTGCCGTCCTTCACCCTGGGCGCCACGGTGGCGGCCATCATGGCCCGGTTTACCCTGTCGGCTTTCCTGGATGTGCTGGGCGAGGAGTACATCAGCACCGCCCGGGCCAAAGGCGTACCCGAGCGCCTGGTCATGTGGAAGCACGCCTTCCGCAACGCGCTGATCCCGGTGGTCACCATGGCGGGCCTCCAGTTCGGTTTTCTGCTGGGCGGGTCCGTGGTGGTCGAGACGGTGTTCGCCTGGCCGGGCCTGGGGAGGTTCATGATCGAAGCGGTCGCCGTGCGCGACTACCCCGTTTTGCAGGCGCTGCTGCTGCTTTACTCCTTTCACTTCGTTTTCATCAACCTGCTGGTGGACATGGTGTACGCCCTGATCAACCCTGAAATCCGGTTCGAGTAAGTCACCATATGACCGAAACCAAAGCGACCCCTTTCAGAATCGTCTGCTACAAGTTCAAACAGCGCAAAACAGCGCTGGTTGCGGGGATCTTCATCGTGCTGTTGGTGCTGGTGGCCGTTTTTGCGCCCGGGATCGCCCCGTACGACCCGTTCTTGACCAACTACAGCCTTTCCATGCAGCCCCCCAGCGCCGAACACTGGGCCGGGACCGATCTCTACGGACGGGACATCCTCAGCCGGATCATATACGGCGCCCGGATTTCCCTGGCGGTGGGGCTGACATCGGTGCTGGTGGGGGCACTGGCCGGAGTGACCCTGGGGCTCATCAGCGGGTTTTTCGGCGGGTTTCTGGACGGCCTGATCATGCGCACATCGGATGTTCTTTTCGCCTTTCCCGGCATTCTGCTGGCCATCGCCATCGTCGCCATCCTGGGCCCGGGGCTTGTCAACGTGGTGGTCGCCGTGTCCGTCTTCAGCATGCCGACCTTCGCCCGGATCGTGCGCGGCAGCACCCTGGCCCTGAAGGAGAGTCTATACGTCCGGGCGGCTCGCAGCATCGGCGCTTCCCGGAAAAGAATCATGTTCGTGCACATCATGCCCGGGACCTTGAGCGGTGTCATCGTCTACTTCACCATGCGCATCGGCACCTCCATCATCACGGCCGCCAGCCTGAGCTTCCTGGGGCTGGGGGCCCAGCCGCCCACGCCCGAATGGGGTGCCATGCTGGCCGAAAGCCGGGACTACATCGGGGTGGCCGACCACATGACCATCTTCCCCGGCATCGCCATCTTCCTGACGGTGTTGTTTTTCAATCTCTTCGGCGACGGCCTGCGGGCGGCGCTCGACCCCAAATTGAAGTAGACTGACTGGGATGAACCCCCTCATCGCTATTGCCGCAACCTGCAAAATTTCCAGCCAGTCCTTACCCAGCAAACGAAAGGCTGCAATACAAACAACCCTTTTATGCGCTGGTTCCAAGGAACAGAACCGAAATACCGACACGGGGATTTTCCGCCGAATCTGAGCCAAATTAATTCGACGGCCCTTCAAGACCGAGTTTTGCAACCGGTCCGGCCCTGAAACCGCTCGATAGGATGGGGCATATATTCAAATTCAGGGCTGGGACATTGGTGCATGCATTTCCCGCAGAAATCGATAAAGGCCATGAGATAAAGACCTTTGTCCGCTATCTCCCTTCTACCGGCCGCCTTAGCAAAATCAGCCTGGACAATTTGATGCGGAGGTTCGAAATGAGTTCGGCTTCCGGACCCTTCCGTAAAACCGTCCAGACACCAGCGGCAGCGCATGTGATCCAAAGCCGCATAGCGGAAAGTGTGGCCATCCATGACAAAATCTTGGGCCTGATCTTTGCTGATGGCTCCGATCGGACAAGTCTCCGCGCAGGCATATCCGCAGAGGTCCGGCTTGCAGACATCTGCACTGGTCATGAGCTGTGCCGAGGGAAAATCGGCCTCGGTAATCACGGAAATCAATCGCTGCCTGGCCCCGTATTGAGGAGTCAGAAACAGGTTGCTCCAGCCGAATGCTCCCAAGCCCGCAGCCAGAGCGGCATGCTTGTGTGAAAAATCTCCCAGATACCGGTTCCACTGGTCAAAATACTCAAAATGGCGGTACTGCACGAGGGTATGGGCAGGAGGAAGTGGCAGACTGCGGAAACCACGTTTTTCAAGAAATTTGGCTACCTTCAGGGCTACCCGGGATAATTCCCAGTTCAAATAGGCGAAACCAAACCACATGTAGGGCCCTGGGATCGTCCTTTCCTCTTTGTACGTCCCCCAGACCTCCCCAATACTTCTGGGGAAGCCAATAGCGATTGAGACGACAGAGCGAGCCTTAGGCATATAATAGTTTGGATGGGTTTTCTCGGGTCCATTGGCAAACCGTTCAACCGGGGCAAAACCTACCATGTCCGCGCCGGAACCCATAGCCGCAGAACAAACCTCCTCGGAAAGCTCTTTCATCTTTAACCCCAGATTCTGCATTTCTGTGGTACAGCTCGGATGGTATCACCGGAACGCTGGTCATCTGTGAATAGATCACGCGGTTGATCGATATCTGCAATTTTCGCCAGCCTCGATCTTTGGCCTTTTGCTGTCAATATCGCCAGTTCAGGCCAGCCAACATTTCGGTGATATATTAGGTCTGCGAAACTGAAATCCTCCCAGACTGCGGGAATTTCACCATTATGCCAGATGTATGTAACAAACGAGGCGATAGAGAAGCGGATGTACGGCAAACATTGGCATTTCTCCGTACATCCGCTGGATTTGCCTATCACGTCACGGCTGGAGTTCAATGTCACCCGGACGCCAGGTCTTGTTGAACCATGGCTCAAGGGGACCATAGAGACGCAGAATGGTGAACCAGGACTGGCCGGGAATCGTCTGTACCCAGTTCGACGCCTTGCCTGCCGGTGCCTTCGGCCCGAAATATACGTCCACCGAACCGTCGGGGTTCACTTGCAGATCCTTGTTCTGGCTGCTGACGCTGGGGAAGCGCTGATTGGTCTGAATCATGGAGCGTGTCTGGTCGCTGTAAACGATGACCGACCAGAAGTCCTTGGCAGGGATGTTCGGCGGCAGACGCAACTTGTAGTTCTTGCCACCTTCGAGCGGGTTGCCCTTTCCATCTTGAGATGCCCAGGGATAGGTCGAGCCCTGACCGACGACCTCCGTATCCATCGCCGGGGTGACACCGGTGGCGAGGAAGAAAAAGAAGGCTGCGGCATCCAGGTTGGGCACGCCCGGTTGCTTTTCGAACTTGTACCCACCGACGAATGCATGCTTCCAGCGCCGGTTGTCGAAATAATAGGTTTCGGGATCGCGGGTCTTGTAAGCCAGGGCGCGCACCGTTGCATCACCCACAGCGGCGGCCTCGGTCAGGATTTTCTTCATGCGCGCATCCGGGTTAAACGGCTTTCCCTTCTGGATACCGATGGAGGCCCAGAAACCCAGCGTCGTCGCATCGACAGAATCGGTCGGTTCATCCTGTACGACCTGATTGAGCATTTCCCAGAAACGGAAATCGCCTGGGCCGACCATATTGAACGGCTTACCCGACATGTTGACGAAATTCAGCGCAGGTGGGTTGGCGACCTGGGCGAGCGGATAGATCTTGGTGAATTTCTTTACCTCATCGACGCCGGGCTTGGGATCGCCATTCACCAGAAAGGTGCGCCAGCCAGCCCACGTCCTGAAGGTTTCCGACCGGATCACATGATAGCCATCCGGCACCTCGCCCTTGTAACCGGGCGGCAGCAGCAGGTATTTGCCGCCGCGCCCCTGGTCCGGCCCGGTAATGCCAAGGTCGCCCGCCCAGCGATACCACATGTCGTTGATCAACCCCAGGACCTTCGGGGGGACCTCAAGAACCAGCGGCCCCTTGCTGAGATCCAGCCAGAACCAGGTGTATGGCGTGTTGTCGTTGGCAGTCAGTTCGACTGTCCGCGAGTCCACCATTTCCTCCCAGATCGGCACAGTCGTATTGGCCGGACCCATCGCCAGGATGCCAGTGCGGTTCGCCAACTGATTCACAGGTGGCAAGCCCAACAGGTAGGCCTGCACGGCGCGCTGGAAGTCGAGGTTGTTGTAGAGTTTTTCGGTGGTAGCTGCGTCCGGTGAGCCGTCATCGAAACGGAGCGTACCGAGGCGCGTCTCCACCTTGGCGGGCGAGGCCACGCCCGGCGGAATCGGCGTGGAATACTTGAATTGCGGCATCGCGGGCGACCCTTTGAGGGACTGCGCGGCGGCAAGACCAGGAGTGAGCGCGAAAAGGATAGCCCCGGCGGCGCAAACAGCAAATTGCTTATGTATTCTCATTTCGCTTTCCTCCATATGGTTGATGATTCAAACGTATACCTCGTTGCTCCGATAGCACCCCGGTCGGGATGGCCTATCGGGGGATCAAAGATAAAATCCCCCGCTTGAGGCGCTCACGGCACCTTCTACTGAATCCAGGCCTCCTCTTTGAAACGGATCTTGAGCTGGTCGGCAATTTCCTTGGCGGTCTGCTTGGCCCGACCCTGAATCTTGGCGCTCCCGGAAAGCTCCCCGTAGCCCTGAACACCAGCCTGAACCGCGAGCCCGACAGGGTTGTGCGTGACTAAAAGGGCTGCAACGCCAAGGGCAGCGCCTGGGGCCTTCCCTCCCCCGGCGTCAATCGAGCCTTGGCCAAGCTTGCGCGGGCCGTTTGCTGTCATCTGGTAACCCTCTACGAGCGTTTTTAGGTCGGAGGCACCGGAGCCGAACCCGAGAGCGACCCGCTTGATTTCGCTCCCCTGATCAACGGTAAGCAGGTAGCCACGAATGAGCAGATCGTTTACCTGCGCGGGGCGGGCCCGTTCCTGGCTGACACCGGGAAGGCCCATCTCCCGGATCTGCTGTGCAAGCTCTTCGGCGATCTGCATGCCGAGCTGTCGGTCAAGGGCGATCTGCTCGGGAGTTTGCGGATTTGCGGGCGGAAGCTTTTGGGTGCCTAAGGCAGAATCGGGTGAAACCCCTTCGGGGCTTGTCACGAAGTCATAGACAATGATCTGTCCCGGCCTGGGAAGCTGGCCGGTGAAATCGGTTTGCCGATCGGAAACCTTGGTTGACGCGCACCCGACAAGAAACAGGCCGGAGAGCAGGATGACTATGACAGTTCTTCGAAGTTTCATGAATCCTCCAGAGTTGTGAGTTTTTTGAGGCACGAGGCGGCAAAAAGAACGGTAAATGCGGCGTGGATTCCCCACCACAACCACGTCGCCGACATGGTCCCGGTCTTCTTTAGAGCTTACTGCCTAAATTCTGAATGCCTTCCCCGATGCCTTTAAACCACTTTTCGGCTTCTTCGGTTCCTGCTTTTACGCCTTTCGCTGTGCCTTTACCAACCTTCTTGACCGCTTCTACGGAAGCCTGAGCACCTTCTGTTAGCTTGTTGCCAGTCCACTTGGCCGCGCCCTCAAGACTTGCACCGGCTTTCTTGAGCGCCTCGGTGGAATCCTTACCCGCTTTCTTGGCCTCGTCCGCAGTCAGATGCCAAGCCTTAGCGAGCGCATGGTCCACCTTTCCATAGATGCTCTTCAACTCATCACCCGATTTCACGGTGCCCGCCTTTACACCCTGCCCGAGTTTGGCCAAGTCGTCACCGGCCTTCTTCACGCCCTCCTTGGTGTCCTTGGCCACCTTGTCCGCCTCTTTATTCACATAGGCTGCCGCCTTACTGATCTGCTCGGAGGCTTTTTTCATGTCTTTCTTAACAAATGATTCGTGGGCAGCTGCCATCGTCTTGTCGGGCTCGCTCGTGAAATCGGCAGACGATGTCTGTGCGTAAACCGCCGGGATGCCTGCCACCAATAAAGTAATGATGAGCATACTCAAAGCTGAAAAAACTTTTTTTGTCATTTGAATCCTCCTCTTTTTTTTCTGATATAGGTGAGCAGCTCGGGTGTCACGCCCTCTATTCTGTAGCGAACAAGAATTAGGCAGACTATTTTCAGTTATATTTTGCGGATTTGATCTGGCCAACTTACACTATCACAAACTTGCCGAAATTCCAGATATGTCGGATGGTATTTAAATTATCCAACAAGCCAAATTATTACAGATTAGTTCCGCATATAATAGCCTTACCTCCGTCGGGCTGTTCATGTCAAACCCAAACGGAAATAGGCAACCCCGCCGTTTGCGAGGGGTATACGATTCGAAGTTTCCGCTGACGGTCGATCATTAAAGGCTCTTGTTTTTTTACTGCGGCTTTTTCTTGGCTGCCATCAGCTTGTCTCGGCATTCGTTTGAAAGGTGATCCGAGTTATCCTTGAGGCAGCGGACGATTCGACCCTCGCCCGGTTTAACTTCCTTGCAAAGCTTCTGAACATCATCCGCACAGGTTTCATGCGCTTCCTTCGCCCTGGCTTTTGCCTGGTTGTGGCTGGTCTTGCAAGCTGGGGACAACTCGCTTTCATGCGCCTTCAGGCAATTCGCCAGGCGGCCGCCGCCGGGCTGTACATCCTTGCAGAATTTCGCGACATCCTCCGCGCAGGGATTCTTGGCCTGCGCACTCGCGGGTATCCAGTTGAAAAAGACCACGCATAGCACGGCAACCGCCAAGCCCGCCCATTTCACGCATTTCTTCATGTTTCCTCCGTTTTGTCAGTTGAGGTCCGGTCTGTCATGGGAGCCTTTCCTCTATAATCGCTTCGTGCCGCAATCGCCTTGCACTCTGGCGGTTTTTTCGCTTGGCGCCCTTTCCCACTTTGGACTTTCCTAATATAGTCATTGCAGATAATCACATATCACACATTGGCCAATTTGGTGATACGTCGGATGATATTCAAGAAGCACAACAATCCAAAATCATTTCAGATTTATTCCGTATATCCTATTCTTACCTCCTTCGGCTCGTTCGTGTCAAATCCAAGCGGAGCGAGGAGATCAACCTCCCGACCCCCTTTGCTGGAGATAGAGACCGCCTACCTCACGTTTTCAGAAATCTGATATCGCGCTCTTCGCTGTCAATATCCCAGACCTTCTTATGATCAAATTTTCATTGATATTCACGCCCCACGCGCCGACGTAGCCGGTCGCGTGGGGCGTAGAGTTAGGCACCCAAGGCTCCCAATCTCTACAATCGTCTTCGCCCCTGAATGACCTGGACCACCACCACAATGAGGGCGATGACCAGAAGGATGTGAATGAGTCCACCCAGTGTGTAGCCGCCGAACAATCCTATCAGCCAAAGAAGTAAGAGAATGACAACTATGGTATACAGCATGTTCGTCTCCTTTCTATTTCCCAACTACCTTCTTGATCTCGCCGATCTTTTTAAGTCTTAGGGCCGGTCGATATCTGTAACTTTCGCCAGTCGTTATCCTTGGTGATAAGATTGCGCTCAAATCTAAGCTCATTTACCAAGAGCTGAAAGTGCGTAGCGTAACGGGCCTGGGGAAACCTGGATGAAACCGGTGAGGGGCGATTCCATTTCCAGCACGAGAAATAAGGCAGCGGCTACTGAAACTGAACAAACAAACAGAGCCGCAATGACAGTGGCATTCCGAGGTGCAAATAACCCAAAGCTAACGAATACGATGGTGAGCCAGAACACGAGAATTACAAGAAACGGCAAGGGAATTGAATTCTCAGCGCCAGCGAGTACCATCCATTTGGCATGTAGCAGCGATTCGGCGGTGTCCACCGCACGAGACTGAAGAGCGCGCTGAGCATCGTCTTTTGCCTTGAGGGACCGGATCGCCTCCGTAAGTCTCTCGCCCATAGGAGTTGATCCTGGCGGTGGACCCCGT
>Ga0315273_10009945_pt1 | contig 12101 bp, 12 predicted proteins | sample YL17G02_0_MG_FD_205753 | JGI IMG/M metagenome (GOLD analysis project Ga0315273, IMG submission 205753) | Sediment microbial communities from Yellowstone Lake, YNP, Wyoming, USA - YL17G02_0 | ecosystem: Environmental > Aquatic > Freshwater > Lake > Sediment | place: USA: Wyoming | collected... | reverse complement strand
GTGGAGCACACCTATGCACATGAAGACAGAGAGCTTGCCGGGGCGAGGTGGGTCCGCCGCGCCGCGGCGGACATTTGCGCGCTCCGGCGGAGCGCGCCCACTTGGGTTCCCGGTACTCCGCCTCTACTCGAACCAGGAGCAATATGAAAGCGACACGCCGCAGATTGCCGGCCGTGGATGCATGGGATCGTCAGTGGCAGCAGCACTGGAGCCGGGTAGGCACGCCCGGGTATGAACTCCCGGTCGGCGGCCCCGGCGGCGACGAGCGGGAGTTCCTCGCCCAGGCCCGCCTCTTGCAGTCTTGATGGGCTTACTGCTCCGCCACCGGATCCCAGGTCTTGTCCGGGTTGTAGCGTTCCATCGACTTGAAGACGTCGAGTGTCTTAGGGCCGAAATCCTTTTCGTACACGACACCGTCGTGGCTGACCATGAACGTCTTTACGCCAGTACTGCCGTACTCTGCAGGCGCCGCCACAAGTGCAAAGCCGCCGATCATCGCGCCTCTTACGACGAAGTCCATCTCGCCGAGCGGTGCGGCGGGTCCCTGCCCTTTCAAAACCTTGAAGAAATAGCCATGGTAGGGCTCTCCCCGGCTGGTGTAGCCCTGCTCAACTATGCGCGCGATCCCTTCGCCCACGGGGCCGCCCCATGTTCCATCGGGATTTCGCCACGCCAGGCCATCCTGCTTGCCGGGCGTGCTGATGATGCGCTGGGCGTACTGATTCACCCCTGACCCGTCACGTTTCACCAGCGCGTACTCATGCTGCGCTTCCACGAAGCCGCGGCAGATGCTGATGGTGTTCAATTCGTTGTCGCCGATGCGCCGGTAGAGAATCTCCTGGCGCCCGGTCTTGGCGTCAAACGACCACTTTCCGCCTTTCTTGACGATCAGCACCGGCAGCGGCCAATCGTCTTCACCGACGACCAGGGTGGCGCGATTTGCACTCTTGGGGTCGACGGTGACGTTGTGCTTCTTGCGGGCCAGAGCGGCAAATGCCGTGGCTTTCTCCCGGTCGACGACATCTTCGCCGGTAAGGATGATGTCACGGCCCTCGGGTCCGAAAATCGCCTCCAGGGCAGCCACGTCGAATTTCTCGGTGGCCGCGATGAGCGCTTCGGCGGCCTGCTGCGGCGAATCGAATGTCTTCGCGACAGGCTTGGCGGGAGTTTTCGGTGCCGCTTGCGGGGCTGCCTTAAGCGCCAACGCGAGCAGACAGAAGGAGGCTATCGCCAGGAGGGACCGGAAAGGCTTCGACCTGGAGGTGTATCGGTATTCTGTTTTCATGTTGTTTCTCCGGATCATGGCTCGCTATCGCCTGCGTCCGCCGCCGCCCCCACCCCGGGAGCCGCCGCCGCCCCGGGAGCCGCTCATGCTGCTCGAGCCGCGGGAGCTGCTGGCCTTTGCACTGCTGCCGCTGTAACCGCCGGAACCGCCTCCGAAAGCACTCTTGTTTGCGCCGGAGCTGCTCGGAATGTTGCGGCTGCCGATGCTGTTGCTGCCTCCGCTCCCGGCACGGCTGGAGGCGCCGCTGCCTCCAGCAGAACGATCGCTCACACCGGCGCCGCCGCCTCCGGCAGAACGATTGCTCACGCCGGCGCCGCCAGCATTGCCACCCTGACGGCTGGCTTGCTGCCCCGCGCTCGCCTGCCGGCTGGCCGCGGAGTTCCCACCCGCCGTGCCGCCGTATTTGCTTGCGGTTGCCTGGTTCGAATACGGCGCGCCGCCGCGATGCTGCGGGTTGTGCTGCCATGTATTGCCGCCGCTGACGTTCGTGTTCCGGTTAACGTTCGTGTTCCGGTTAACGTTCGTGTTCCGGTTGAAGTTGTTGTTTACGTTGATGTTAACGTCGTTGTGGCCCCAGCCGCAGCCCCAGCCATAGCCGCCATGATAGGCGGCGCCTACCATCATTCCCACACCGAAGGCAATCGCGGCCGTGGCGACATAAGCTCCCGGAGGCGGGGGAGGGGGGTAGTAAACCGGCGGATAGGGATATACGGGGGGCCCATAGACCACAACCGGGTTGTACGACGGCACGTATATCACTTCCGTGCTCGCCGGCTGAATCACTACCACGGTCTTGCTCTCCACCACCTTGGTCTCGACCTTCTGCTGTTCGTTGGACTTCAGGGCGCCGGTGCCCTCGGCCTTTTTTCGCATTCGCTGCACCGCGTCCATAACGTCGGCCTGCTGGGCGAGGAAGGCGTTGCCCAGCTCCGTCGTCCACTGAATGTCGCCTGCCAGTCGCTTTACGACATCCGGCAGCACGACCATGGCCTGAACGCTCGGATCCCAGGGCTGCTTCATGGCTGCGTCCGTAAGCGCCTTGTCCTTGAGGCTCTTGTTTTTTTCGAGCCACTGCTGGAGTTGGATGATCTCGAGGGGGTAAGTGGACGCGACCAGCGCCTGGCTCAGGAGCGGATCAGGATATAGCGCAATCGGCGCAACAAGGGAATCGAGCTGCTCGGGCGGTATCTTGGGCGCTGCGTCGGCGGACGGGGTTGCCTGCGCTTGCGGCGCCGGACTTGCCTGCACGTGCGAGAGGGCCTCGCCGGGCACCATGAGCAGGGCGCACAGCATCGCCATGAGGCTTCGCCCTGTTACGCTCGTGCATTTTGGTTTTGGATTCATGGCGTTTCGTCCTTTTCTTTTCCTGAAGGTGGTTTCTGTTGGGGAAACACCCTCATCCATCACTTCTCTATTCTATGTGCGGAATCTCCCGCCGCGGGCAGAGACCATGTCTGTAGCTTTCTTTGCCGACAGAATCAATACAGCGTAAGTTTAGACCACTGAAGCGCTGATGGCCACCAGGGAAATTTCCAGGTTCACAGCGGCTTAGCCGATCCAGCACAGAAGATTTCGCAGCTCCGCCTCAGGCCGATCAGTACCTCTCGGGGATCAGGCGCCTGCCCTTGAGCGTTTTCTGATCATCGTAGCGGCCTTTGTCGGAACGTTTCCCCAGTTTCACCCTCTCCCGTGGCGCCTTCTTATGAGGGATCAGGCTCAGGAGGTGCGAAATGCAGTTGAGTCGTGCCTTCTTCTTGTCGTCGGAATGAATGATGATCCAGGGGGCATGCTTTGTGTCGGTGGCCTTGAGCATCATGTCGCGGGCGTGCGAAAAGTCGTACCAGCGGCGATAGGATTCCACGTCCATTGGACTGAGCTTCCATTGGCGCAGCGGGTCGGCAATGCGGGCTTCGAACCGGCGCTGCTGCTCCTTCTGGCCGACCTCCAACCAGAACTTGATGAGGATGATACCGCCGTCCACCATCCACTTCTCAAAGACAGGGCAGAGTCGGAGGAAGCGCCGATGTTGCTCTTCCGTGCAGAAACCCATGACGCGTTCCACACCCGCACGGTTGTACCAGCTGCGGTCAAAAATCACCATCTCACCGGCAGCCGGGAAATGCTGCATGTAGCGCTGCAAGTACATCTGGGTCTTCTCGCGGTCGGACGGAGCAGGCAATGCCACGGCGCGAAAAACCCTGGGGCTCGCCCGCTCCGTGATCGCGCGGATTGTGCCTCCTTTCCCGGCGGCGTCCCGTCCTTCAAAAACGACTATCACCCTCAAGCCCTTGTATTTGATCCAGTCCTGCAGATTGCAGAGCTCCGCCTGGAGCCGGAGCAGCTCCTTCTCATATTTCTTGCGCGTCAGCTTCATCTTGCCTCTTTCATTGCGTTTTTTGACCAATATCAGTTATTTGTAGGCTTGCGCAGTGATGGCGGCAACTAGGGAAAACCCCAGTGGCTGCCGCATCTTCACCGGACTGAAAAGACGCTTGATTCCGATTTCCGTTATTACCGATGGGGGCGAAACAAGAGGTTTCAGCTGCTCTAGAGGAGTGGGATCGGGGTCGGACCACAACAAAGGACTTCCGATTTTCCGCTGTCAGTTCTTGGCCTGGAGATCGTTCGTGGCCCACTCGTCGTCGGTGCGGCGCCAGGTCTTGTCGGGATTGTATCGTTCGATCTGTTTGGCGATGCTCAGCGAATCCGGCCCCAGATCCTTCTGGTAAACGATTCCGTCGTGGCTGACAATAAAAGTCTGCACGCCCGTCACCTTGTATTCGGCCGGAACGGCGATGAGAGCGAACCCGCCGATCATCATTCCTTTGATCATGTAGTCGAGCTGGCCCATACGCGCCGCAGGACCCTGGCCTTTCAACAAGTGGAAATAATAGCCATGATAGGCGGAGTCCTTGGCCAATGTGTATCCTTCGTTGATTGCCCGCGCCACCGCCTCGGAGATCGGCCCGGCAGGCGTGCCATCCGCATTCGTCCAGTACAAGCCATCCTGCTTTCCCGGAGAGCTGATGAGCTGTTGCGCATACTGGTGAATCCCGGAATCATCATGGACATCAGACGCGTATTCCATCTGAGCCTCGACGAAGCCGCGGCACACCTGGATGGCATCCAGCTCGTTGGCCCCGATGCGTCTGAAAATAACCTCATTGCGGCCGGCCTTGGAATCGAAGCGCCATTTTCCGGACTTCCTAATGATGGGAACCGGCAGCGGCCAATCTTCATCGCCGACCGAGAGAGTGGCGCGGTTCGGGTTTGAAGGATCCAGCGCCACGGAGTTTTTCTCCTTAGCCCGCGCCGCGAAGGCAAGGCTGTAATTCTTATCCTGGACGGGATCCCCCGAGCTCACAAGATCCTGGCCATCGGGTCCGAGCATCTCCATCAGCGCCGGCAGATCGAAGTCTTCAGCGGCCTTGATCAACGCCTTGGCGGCTTCATCGGGAGTGGCAAAACTCCTCTGCGCCGGTTTTGCAGCGGCCGGCTTCGGATTTCCCTGGGGCGCTGCCTGCGGAAGGACTGCCGGAGCAGAGAGCAGGGCAGCCACAAGAAAGCCGAGAAGGGTCTTTCCTGCGATTATGGTCGATGATTTAAATGTCATAAGTAACTCCCTGTTCATGGCTCCGTTACCTCCGTCGTCCGCCGCCGCCCCTGGATCCGCCGCCGCGGGAACCTCCAAAGCTCGAAGAACCCCTGCTGCTGCTGGACCGGGCTGAGCTCCCGCTCATCCGTGTCGAGGCGCCGCCGAAGGCGCTGCTGTTCCTGGCTCCGCCCGTGTTCGGGACACTCCGGTTACCGACGCGGTCTCCTCCCCCGCCGCCGCCGCCGAAATTCGAGGCGCCTCTGCCTCCGGCCCCAGCGCCGCGATCCATCGTGCCGGCCTGCGGCCCGCCTCCCCGCTGACTCTGGTTCTGGCGTGCGCTCGCCTGGCGATTCGCCATGGAATCCCCTCGTGCCGTGCCGCCGTACTTATTGGCTGTTGCTCGATCCGAGTAGGGCGCCGCGCCGCGATGCTGCGGATTGTGCTGCCAGTTGTTGTTGCCACCGCCGCCCCGGTTGCCGCCGATGTTTGTGTTTCGGTTGAAGTTGTTGTTTCTGTTGATGTTGATGTCATTGTGGCCCCAGCCGCAGCCCCAGCCCCATCCCCCGCCCCAGGCGGCGCCTATCATCATTCCAACGCCGAATGAGACCGCCATCCCCCAGGCGTAATAGCCCGGCGGCGGGTAGTAGATGGGCGGGTAGGGGTAGTAGTAGGACGGGCCATAAACCACCACTGGATCGTAACTGGGAACATAGATGACGTCGGGCTTGGCCGGCTGAACCACGATGACGGACTTGCTCTCCACAACCTGCGTCTCGACCTTCTGCTGCTCAGTGGTCTTCAGGTTCCCCTTGTCCTGTGCCTTCTTGCGCATACGCTGGACCGCGTCCATCACGTCGCTCTGCTGCGCAAGGAAGGCATTTCCCAGGTCCGCAGTCCATTTGATGTCGTCGCCCAGTCGTTTGACGACGTCGGGCAGCACAGCCATGGCCTGGACGCTCGGATCCCAGGCCTCCTTCATCACGGCGTCCGTCAAGGCCTTGTCCTTCAAGTCCTTGTGCTTCTCCATCCACTGCTGAAGCTGGATGATTTCCAGGGGGTAAGTGGAGGCGGCAAGCACCTGCGCCAACAGAGGGTCCGGATAAAGCGCGATGGGCGCCACCAGGGAGTCCAGCTGCTCGCTCGGAAGTTTGCGGGCCTCGGCCGCAGGCGCCGCCTGTGGTTCCTGCCGCGCCACCCAAGCCAGAGACTCACCGGGTACGAGCAACGAGGCGCACAGGAGGGCTGTCAGGCAGCGAAATGTGCGCTCGGAAATCCGGGCTTTAATGATTTCAAGATCCATGATTTGCTCCAGTCTTGCCGATGATCAGCAGGGCCGTATTCCAGGGCAACCGGGGGGCGGGTGCTGCCCTGCGGGCTTTGCCCGCCCCTGCCGGTAAGCTGCTGTACACCTTGGCGACAGACGACCCTGCCGGCCTTTGCCCAGGTGGATTACCCCTCGATAAAACTATCCCTTTTCGGGTTTGGGCGGGTACTCCTTCAGCATCTTCTGTATGGCCTTTGTCAGGTTCTTCTGCTGCTTGTCCGGTTTTGCCTTCTGATCGATAGTCTTGGATCCAACGGCCCGGAACACTGTCTTCTTATTGGGGACTTCGTAAAAGTCCAGCTGCAGCGAACCGATATAGAGTGTGCTGGTCGTAGCCGTGCCCGTGGTCGTGCCCATGCCGCCGTAGCCTCGATATCGGCCCCAGCCGCCACCATATCCATAGCCCGTACTAAATGTGTCTACCTGCTTCTCGGTCGAGATAGCGAGCTGGTAGGCAATGTAGAGGTCGACATTCTCACTCTCGGATTTCGTGAGACCCTTCTTGGCAAGCTCCGCCTCAATGGTCGCACGTATTTGATTGTCGATCAGTTCATCCTTGTCACTCGTCTTGATCTCTACCCACTTGTAGGTCTTGTACTTCGTAAAGTCTGCGGCCTTGTCGTAGTTATACCGGACATCTTGCGCCGCAGCCATTCCGGCCAGCAATAGAAGCACCGGGACAAAACACAGTATTCGCTTCATACAGTTTTCTCCTTGTTAGTTGAATATCGGAACAAACAGTATACCAGCTCCTGTTCCGCCCAATCGGACGCAACCCGGGCCGGGATCACGGCCCGGATCAGATGCGGCGGTGTCGTTTTGCGCGCAATTGCGCCAGGGAGCGAACCAGGGATGCGTTGACGGAAGCAACTTCTTCGTCCGAGATTTTCTCTTGGAGGCGGGCGGCGGCGCGTTGACGGGCTTCTTCAGCCCTGGCTTCATCGATGCTCTCGGCGGCAACGGCCATATCCGTGATGATAGCGACGCGGTTGCCCGTAACTGAAACGAGCCCTTCACCGACGGCCAGGTATTGCTCGCGAGCACCTTTGACCACGATCATTCAGTGCTGCGTCGATTGTCTTTGCAGGCTCAAGCTTGAGCCACCAATCCGTGAAGCGCGAATCGAGCTTGGATCGTCCGGCCACTTCCTCGATGCTGCTGCAAAAGACGACTGGGACCTCCGGGAAAAGCTCTGTTGATGAACCGGACAAAAACCTGATTAGCTCCGGGCCGACGGCCACGATAGCGTCAAGTTTAAGATTGCTGAACTCGTGAACGATCCGGCTCTGGATTTCGCGCTGTAAGGCTTCGTCCGTTAAGGACATCGAGTCAAGACTCTCGGAGTAAAACTCGATCTGGTAGTTTTGATTCCCCGTCAACCTAGACTGGATTTCCTCGGTCACCAGGGCATAGACGCGGTGGGACAGGCCAACCTGGTTGATTATGAGGACGTTCTTTCTGGCTGGGCATTGCGCTGAGGCACTGGATGAAAAGAGCAGGAACGAGGTAGGCCAGAACCAGCTGTAGCATAAGGTCGTTCCGGCCACACACGCGCCGGAATCACGACTGAGTGAGCTTCGCCCTCCATCCGTGCGCGCTATTCACATTGATTGCCATAAGCCGTCAGTTGCCTGGACCGAACAGAAGTTTACTACACTCATCATGGTTAATCTGTGCTTTGTGTGCAGGTTAGGCGGAGGAATGCCCCCCTGAGATTGAGTGCAGGGTTATCCCATCATGATGATGGTTCTCCCGGGGCGTTGCTCCGGGCAGACGCTCCTGGCCCTGTCGACAGAGCGGAATACATCCTGCTGACAACGGCAAAGAGGAAGCCAGTAGACCAGCCGCACATCAATATTCCCGTCAACCCTTCCACCCCTGCGATCAACCGCCACTTCGGCGGCAGTACGAGGTCGCCATAGCCGACGGTGGTGTATGTCACGGCGCTGAAATAGAACGCCGTCTCGATGTCGGGGAACATCTGGTGCCACGCGAAAAAGGAGGCCCAAATTGCGATCTCGACCAGGTGGGCCGCCACCATCCACGAGGCGACTCGAATCAGCACCCAGGTGATGGACCAAAAGCGCAACCATGTCTGCCCGGCAGAACGGCTCAACTGGCGGAGCAGGACAGTCACCACGAGTGCGTGGACGATAACGCATAGGGAAAGCAGAACACCGGGCATGAGCAGACGGATCAGCATCAGCAATCAGCCTTCTGGGATTCAAATTTGTGGGTGGTTGTTGTGGCCATGCGTGTGAGCTCGAGGCTTAATGACGGCATGCCGGGGAGATGATAGCCTGCGGCGGAGCTGGTTTCCAGGCATTTGTCCCGGACGGGGACAGCTCTTCATTGCCTGTGGCCGATTCCCACGCCAAAGGGGGGAGGGCGGCAATCACTCCCTGCTGGTTGTTCACGCCCGATTTCCTCAGTCGCCCAACCACGGTAAGGGAAACACAGTCCTTCTACCCTGAATACTGTTTCGCCCTTACAGGGCTCTTGAGTTTGACTTGCCCTCTACCCAGGGTTCCGGATCCCGCTACCGCGGGATCCTCCACCCTGGGCTTTCCTGTTTCGCCCCTTCGGGGCTGTCGATACCGGTTAATCTGAGGCTCGTTGCTATCAATTCACCTTCGGGGCTGTCGATACCGGGCAATCTCAGGCTCGCTGCTATCAATTCAGCTTCGGGGCTCTCGATACCGGGTGATTTCAGGCTCGCTGCCATCAGAGGCCATGCGATTTCAACAACAGCTATCATAAACGAACGCGTCTTCGGCAAGTTCTCCCAGTCTACGTTGACCCGAGGCACTGAGCCCTATCTACCCTCTGTCCCTTGATCCCTTTATCCCTATGCCCCTAGGGTTGGCGAGCGAAGCGGGCTAAGCTCTTCACCCGCCACAGGCCACCCGTAGGGGCTGTGAGAGTTCGAAGGCGTCACTCTTTCACGCGCTTGGCTACCATCTCCCGGGGCGGCCTGTTGGTGTCGGAACCGAACGTGACGGTCAGCTTGATCTCGTCGCCTGACACCTTACCCTTGTACTGGATCTTCCTTTCTTCTCCGCCGAAATTCCTGACGACGATAAAGGAGATCTCATCTCCGCTGATCTTGCCTTCGGTGATCTCAGTGTCACCCTGCCGCCCGCCGACGGTGCCGGTCAGCTTGTCGCCGTCGGCCTTGAAAGTATAGGTCGAAGTCCGGACCTGCCCATCCGGTGTGGTGAACTCGGATTTCCACTTGCCGTCGACGTCCGCGGCTGAGGCGACAACGGCCACCAGGCCGGCTAATGCGACAGCAATAAACAGTTTGCGAATACTCATGTCATGTCCTTTCTGTTTTATCGGGGTGCGGGCAATGATCTGGTTCGGGGGCCCTGTTACGAGGGAGAATGCGCTCTGCGGGCAGTGAGTATTACACAGTAACGTGAAATCTTCAGTCTCCGGCCGGCCACGTCTTCAGAAAGGAGAGGATCGGGTCGACCGGCGCCGCCAGTCAGAATCAGAGTCCCGTCAATATCGAAGAGCGCCAGCCGCGTGAGAGCATCTACCGGTGGGGATTCTGTGGTTGGGGTAACGAGAGCTGCTCGACAATGTTCCGTACGAGGAGAGCCGAGTTCCCGGCCGCAATCGGAAAGAAGAGGCTCGCATCCTGGCGCGCCCTGGCATCGGCCGTGTCACTTATGCTGCGTATCACGAGACAGGGGACGCCGAGCTCGCGACAGACCTGGGCTACGGCCGCGCCCTCCATCTCGACGGCATCGGCATTGAGCGCTTTTCTCAACTCTTCTTTCTTGGCCGGCGAGGCGACGAACACATCGCCGGTTACTATGATCCCCTTGATGATTGCCGGGGTCCTCTCGCCCTCGCTCGTTTCTATCTTCTCAAGGCTGACGCGCTTGCGGGCCGCTTCCGCAGCCAGCAGGAGCCTCGGATCTGCATCGAAATATACAGGGTTGGGCCGCCAGTCGACGGGACTCCTCATGCCGCGATAATGCATGCCTTCCGGATTTAATGTGCCCATGTCGTGGTGGGCGGTTTTTTCCCCGATCACGATGTCGCCCGGGTGAAGCTCTGGATTGATGCTGCCGGCGATCCCTGAAAAGATGACCTCGGCGGGCATGAAGTGATCTATGAGGAGTGTTGCGCACATGGCTGCGTTCACCTTGCCCACGCCGCTCGATGCCACGACCACCCTCCGGCCTTCCAGTATCCCAGTCACGAACCGTATCCCCAGTATTGTCTGCGGCCGCGCATCGGTCAGTCCCTGCTCGAGGATCGCCACTTCGTCGCTAAAGGCGCCCAGGATGCCGGTCGTGGGTATCCGCGATGGATCCTCTGCGGTCAAATGACCGCAAAGAAGGAGCAGCAGGAGCATCGCGATCGCAGCTTTCCGGAAGGTCATCGGCTTCATATGAGCATCACCCAGGCGCGCAGAGTATCGCCTCTACGAGTCAGGCCACTCTCCTGCGGACATGGGCCGGAGACTCAGCTTCGCCGGATCCAGCACGACGTGCCTGATCCGCTGCCGCTTCCAGGTGTAGGTGATATGCACCCGGCCGTCGGATGTCTGGATCATCGCCGGATATGAGAACTCGCCGGGCTCGCTTTCGAGCACGAGCGCGGCCTGCCACTGCAGACCATCTGTCGATACGGACACGTTGAGCGGGCTGCGGCCGCGAGTTGTGTGGTTGTAGACAAGAAGCTGGCGGCCGTCGGCAAGCGTGACGGCATCGATCCCCGAGTTGGGATTCGGAAGCACGGTTGCGCTCATCGGGCCCCAGGATCTGCCGGCATCTTCAGACCAGATCTGGAAGATCCTGCGCTGCCGCGAGCGCCCCAACGCCTGGAGCCGCAAGCCGTCGTGAACGAGTATGCTCGGTTGAATCGCGCCAAACTCGCGGCCGTCGTTGACCGGACCAGTCCTCTGCCACGTTTTTCCCAAGTCGGAAGTACGCTCGAAATGAACCCGCCACCCTTTGTCCTCGGTGCTCGATGGGCAGAGGATGTCACCATTTGAAAGCTGTACCGGCTTGTTTTTGATGGGGCCCAGTATGCCGTCCGGCAGGCGCTGCGGGCGCGACCATGTATCGCCGCCGTCCCCGGAAGTCATCAACATGCCCCACCAGTTGTCAGGGCTGGGGCCGACTTTGTAGAAAAGCATCAGAGGGCCGTCCTTGGGTTGAAAGAGCACCGGATTCCAGCATGGATAGCGCTTTCCCGGGGACTCGATCCCGTTGGCGACCTCCTTGGGCAGGCTCCAGTGATCGCCCTCCTGGCGCGAAAGCCAGATGCCGACGTCGGGGTTTTTCTCCTGCGTGCCGCCGAACCAGGCCGCCAGCAGACTGCCTTGCGACTCCGCGATGGTCGAGGCGTGACACTGGAGAAAGGGAGCCGTCTCGAAAATGAACTCGCTTCGCACCACACCCGGCGGTGCGGCTTCTCCTGTGCCAAAGCTTCCCACCGCGGCCATGGACCAAAGGAGTAATCCCGTCCGGAAGGGACATCCTCGGCTGATTGCGTGTTTGACAACCATAGCGCACGTCTCTTCGAAATCCAGCCGCGGAACCGGTGCGGCCGTCAGAGCATTGCGTCCAGCACCAGCAGCGCCATCACGGTAAGCGCGTAGAGGTTGATGGAGCGGAATGCCGCGGGAAAATGTGCCGGCTCACGGCCGCGCCTCACCAGCCTCGAGGCTTTCCAGGCCAGCCAGAGGCCGCAGGCCAGCAGCCCGATGTTGATCCACGGAGAGATGGTGAGACGGTAAATCGAGAGTAAGAGGCTCGAGGCAAACGCAGTCAGCATCCAGATGAAGGTCAGGCTGGCCAGCTGCCGCACGCTGAAGAGGTTTGTGAGGGATGGGAGCCCCGCCTTTTCGTAGTCTGCGCCGTGCGCGAAAAGCA
>Ga0315273_10009944_pt1 | contig 12101 bp, 10 predicted proteins | sample YL17G02_0_MG_FD_205753 | JGI IMG/M metagenome (GOLD analysis project Ga0315273, IMG submission 205753) | Sediment microbial communities from Yellowstone Lake, YNP, Wyoming, USA - YL17G02_0 | ecosystem: Environmental > Aquatic > Freshwater > Lake > Sediment | place: USA: Wyoming | collected... | reverse complement strand
TTCGAACGGCGGCAGGAATTCGGGGACGACGCTCGCGATCCGCACGACGATGATGGAGTCGCGCACGACGCGCGGGCCCGAGACGTCGCCCATACCGCGGCCGAAGAGAGAGTCGAGGAATGCGCCCTCCAGGAGCATCGGCTGCGCGGGCGGCTGCCCCCGGTAAATCGCGATCCGTTCCACCACCGTTCCCAAGCGCTTGCCAATCTCCTCCTCGCGCTCACCCCGCCTGAGGCGCGACATGGCGTCGCCCATCGCCTTGAAGGCCGTATTGAGCTGGCGCTCGCGTCGGACCCGATCCGGCAGGGTGGCGAGAACCGAATCGGCCCAGACGTATGCGGTGTCCGACATTCCCGCGCTCTTCCGCAAACGCTCGAGCGCACGCGCCACGTCCTTTTCCGAGATGGGATCGGTGTACTCGTACGAGCTCAGGGGGCGCGCGAGGACGACGGCATTCAGGAAGGGCGCATGGTACGTCTCGGGATGATCCCGGTAGTCGGCGCGGGCCAGCGAATCGTTCTCGGCGTCGCGGATTTCTCCGTCGGCGCGGCGTTTCGCGAGACCCACGACGTCGCGAAAGGGCTTCCGGGACGCTGCGACCTTTTCCTCGATCCTCACGACAACATAGTTGGGACCGACCTTGATGGGTTCGTCGAGCCAGGCCTTCGGAGCGCCGGCGCGGACCGCGTCGGACAGCGCGTCCGACCTGCCCAGTCCCCGGATCGGATCGCCGATCCGAAACCTCCCCGTGTCCCTCACACCTCCGTGAGGTTTCGCCGCCAACTCCGGAGACTTCCCGGACTTGATCGCGACGAGAAGGGCCGTCGCGGTCGCAGACGCCTGCAATGCCGCCGCGACTTGCAGCGATTCGGGGGCTCCGGCCGGGGCATCGATCGAGATTCGAACATAGCTCAAGCGCGCCTCCTCCGGGTTCTGAAACTCCTCGGGATGCGCGTCGTACGCTGCACGGATCTGCTCAGCGGTGGCCTGCCGGTCGAGCGAAATCGCGTCGGGCGTGAGCCAGAAATAGCGCAGCGCCGCCTGGGCGGTCCGCAGCGAGAACTCCTTTTTGAGCTCGGCCTCGGTCGGCGCGTAACGCGTCCCGATCCATTTCACGTACTTGTCCAGGAGAACGGCGAGCGCGATCTGTGCCTTGATCTCGGGATAGTTCGACGTCGCGGAGCGCTTGAATTCCTGGAATTTCTGCTCGTCGGGCTTTCCGTTCGTCTGAAAGTGTGGATTGATCCGCAGCTTCGCGTCGATCTCGGGCTCGGTGGCGGAGAATCCGCGCCGCCTCGCATCGGCAACCCACAGGCGCTCGCGCACCAGTTCTTCGAGGACGTTCCTTCTGAGGATCGCCTTTTCCTCTTCGCTCAGCGGGCGGCCGGCGCGGGCCTGGACTTCCTCGAAATAGGGCTGGGCCAGGCGATCCCACTCGAGTTGGGTGAGGGGGATCCCCTCGATGACGGCGACGACGTCCGGGCGCGAGGCGGCCTTGGGCTCCGTCTCCGGTGGCGCGGGCGCAGCGGTGGAAGCCGAATGCGAGAGGATGCAGACGAGGGATGCGATTGCGAAGGCGCTGGAACGGCGTATCGGCTTGCGGCTCACGGGAGCATAAAGTCTAAAGATGGGGCTCGGGGGTGTCCAGCGGAGAGAAACAAATAGGCCCCTGGCGGACCTCACCCGTAACGTGTGGGGGGCAGTTCAATCACGGGTGTTCGACACCGCCAAGGGCCTTGTTCTCTCGAGCGGTGCCCGAGGGGGGCTAGCCGTAGAGTTCTGTGAGTTCCCGCCCCACCGCCACGCCCACACCATCCTCGAACCCGAACTCCGCGATTAGCCCCCCAGGTGCAGCACAATGCAGTCAGTCTTCGGGAACCGCGTGATGATCCGTCCAAGCACTAATCGAGCCAATCTCCAAACAGGCAACGATACAATGGTTTAAATGGTTTATTCGGAGTTTATTAGGGGTTGAGGTTCGCAATGTCGCTGAATGCCAGCGAACAAATGTATAATGTGCCAATATGGCCGCAATTGCACCATTTATCGTTCAACTTATTATTAAATATAGACTTGAATTCGATGTGCCAATCTTAGTTTGGTGGGCCATAATGGCCCGATTCTTCGACTCCTTCGCCTTCCGCGAACCTCGTGAGCATCCTGTAAAGTGTTCGGCGAGGCACCCCGAGTAGCCGGGCCGCCTCTGCCTTGTTGCCCCCGGTCTCGCTCAATACCTGCAAGACGTAGCCTCGGGTCACCACCGCGAGCGTGGGTCGGTCCGCGGGATGCCCCGCGGAAGCGCGGGCGGCGATGGCCCCTCCGGTGAGCTTCTCGGGAAGATCCGTGACCTCGACCACCGAACCCTGCGCAAGGGCGACCGCCCGCTCGACCACGTTCACGAGTTCGCGAACGTTTCCCGGCCAGGGGTAGGCGCGGAGGATCGCCACGGCCTCGGGCGTGAATCCGCGGATCGGACGGTTCGCCTCCTCGCCGAAGACGGTGAGATAATGCGTCGCGATGAGCGGGATGTCCTCCAGCCGCTCGCGCAGCGGTGGGACCTTGAGAGTCACCACGTTGAGTCGGTAGTAAAGATCATCGCGGAACTGTCCGGCGCGCACGAGCCCGTCCAGATCCCGGTGCGTCGCCGCAACGACGCGAACGTCGATGGGGATCATCTCGGTGCCCCCGACCGGCTTCACCTCCTGCTCCTGAAGCACTCTCAGGAGTTTCGCCTGCATGGAGAGGGACATGTCGCCGATTTCATCGAGGAACAGCGTGCTGTGGTTGGCCTCGAGGAAGAGTCCGGGACGCCGTTCCGTTGCCCCCGTGAACGCGCCCCTCACGTGGCCGAAGAGCTCGCTCTCCAGCACTCCCTCGGAGAAACTCATGCAGTTCACGGCGATGAACGGGCGCCCGCGGCGCGGGCTGTTCAGGTGGATCGTTCGCGCGATCAGCTCTTTCCCGACGCCGCTCTCGCCTTGGATCAAGACCGAGCTCTTCGTCTCTGCAACGCGGGAGACGAGTTTGAAGAGCTCCACCATGCCGGGAGAGGACCCGACGATGTTCTCGACTCGTGTCGATTCGGCCGCATCTTCCGCGCTGATCCGCCGCTCGTCCAGGAGCCGCCGCCTTTGCATTGCGCGTTCCACGCAGCGGCGCACGACGTCCAGTTCGAAGGGCTTGCGCACGTAGTCGTACGCGCCCTCGTGCATGGCCATGATCGCGGTTTCCACGGTGCTGAACGCCGTGACGAGGATCACCGTCAAATTGGGGTCGACCTTCTTCAGGCGGCGGAGGACTTCGATGCCGTCGATGTCGGGAAGGCGAACGTCGCTCAGCACGACGTCGAAGCTGCGTTCCTGCGCCAGCCGGACGGCTTCGGAGCCCCATGCGGCGACGATGACCTCGTAGCCTTCGCGCTCGAAGACCTCCTGCAGCAATCCGGCCGAGCCGGGGTCGTCGTCCACGACCAGCATGGATAGGTGGCGGCGATTCATGATACGGAGCTAGGGGTTGAGATAGACTTCCTCCGAGTCGTCATTGTACCCGACGAGTTCGGCGTATCGGCCCCAGTCGATCACCGTCTCGAGGAGGCGCTCCGAGTCCTCCTCCGGCAGGAAGAGCGCGAACGCCTCCAGGAAGACGTCCCGATCCGCCCTTCCCTCCTCGGTCCGCTGGAGCATTTGGAGCACGCTGCCGAATATCGGTAGCTTGCGTATCTGCTCGCGAATCAGTTCCTTTCGCTTCAAGATCGACGACTTGAGCACCTTGCGCCCAAGATCGGTCACGGCCACGTCCCCGCCGGGAGTGTCGACCAGCCCAAGAATCTCCGCGGCCTTGATCACCTGGAGGATTTGGCCGAATTCGTAGTTCACTTCCCGGGCGAGCCGGTAAACGTCCTCTCGGCCGCCCACGTCCTCGACGACCTTGACCAGCCCGACGACGGTGTTCAGATCCACTTGCGGTATCGGATGAATCGTCATCTCACCCTCTAGACGATCAAACTGAAGATCTGATCGGTTACTTCGATGAACCGCGGGTCGCGGCGGCTGCGCGGGCGCTCCAGGTCGATGCGAATATCTGCGGCGACCCGCGCCGGATGGGACGTCAAGACAACGACGCGGTCGGCCATCGCCACCGCTTCCTCCACGATGTGCGTCACCATGAGCACCGAATTCCCCGGAAAAGACTCGTCCTGCCAGAGCAGGAGCACTTCGTCGCGCAGGTTCGCCGAGGAGAGCGCGTCGAGCGCCGAGAACGGCTCGTCCATGAGCAGGAGCTCGGGCTCCACGGCGAGCGCGCGGGCGAGTCCCACGCGCTGCTTCATCCCGCGCGAAAGCTCGCGCGGATACGCCGCCTCGTATCCATCCAGACCCACCTTGTCGACGTACGTCTCGGCCCGCTTGACCCGGTCATCGCGTCCGACTCCGCGCGCCTCGAGCGCGAGTTCCACGTTGGCGCGCACCGAGAGCCATGGGAGGAGCGCGAAGCTCTGGAACACCATCGCGGTGTGCAGATTCACCCCGAGAAGCGGCTCGCCGCGGTAGCGCACGGCGCCTGCCCTCGGCCGCAAGAGCCCGCTGATGAGACGCAGAATCGTGGTCTTGCCGCAGCCCGAGGGTCCCACGAGGCAGACGAATTCGCCTTCCTGGATGGTGAGATTGAAACCGTCCAGGACCACAGCGTGGTGGCCCTCACCCTCGTAGCTGTACGAGACGCCGTCGAATTCAAGCAGCGGCGCCTGGATTCGCGGCTCCTCTCCCATATCATCACCCCTCAACGCGGAACCGGTCCGCGCTCAGCTCGAAGAGCGGCCGCCACACGAAGCGGTTCACGAGCGTGATCGTGAGGATCATCGCGGACAGGCCCACCAGAAGAAGGGATACGTCCCCCAATTCATAGGTAGCGCGGGAGAGGAGAGAACCCAGGCCCTTCGTGGAGTAGACCCGGCTCTGGTAGACGAAGTACTCGGAGATGATCAGTGAATTCCATCCGCCGCCCCAGGCGGTGATGCTCCCGGTGATGAGCGAGGAGAGTGACGCCGGGATGACGAGCTTGCGCAGGTACAGCGAGCGCGAAAGCCCCATCGAGCGGGTCGCCTCGGTCCATTCCGACGGAATCGCTCGAAACCCGGCGACGAGATTGAACAAAAGGTACCACTGCATGCCGGTCAGGGCAAGGAGCACCGCCGAGACCTCGCGCCCCGGCGCACTCTTCCCGAGGGTTGCCGCGAGGAGCGGAAAGAAGGCCGTGGCGGGGATCGCCGCCAGGATCTCGAAGGTCGGGATCAGGACGCGGCCCACTCTCGGCCGGTACACGATCAGGAGCGCGACCGGAATGGTCCAGACGAGGCATATGAGATATGCGGCGGACAATCGCAAGATCGAGAGCACCGTGACATACGGGATCGTCCGAACTTCCGAGGATGGCGGATGTGCGATCACCTGCAGCAGCAGAGCCCCGGCGCCGTACACCACGCCGATCGCCATCGCGGCCAGAAGACCCAAGCCGGCGAACCGTAGAACGCGGCGAGGGGCCCGGCGAGGGACGACGCGCAGGGTCGGCCGCCAGAAGCGCTCCAGCGCGCGGAAGATCCTGGGGCCGACCACGGAGAACACCTCTCGAAGGCCGCGCGTGGCAGCGGCGACCAGCTCCGAGTTCCAGATGCCGCTCCAGAGCTGGGCGAACGGCATCTCGCGCCGGATGGCGGCCTGCTCCGACGTGTCGATCTGAAAGCGCTCGGCCCACGTGATCAGCGGACGCCAGACGAAGAGATCGAGCGCGATGATGACCACCACCAGGACGAGAAGCCCAAGGGCAAAGAGCTGGAACGCCCCGGTCGCCGCCGAGCGCGACAGGAAGCTCCCGAGCCCCACCAGCTCGTAGTGCGCCGGGCCGATCGCGATGATTTCGCACGCGACGAGGAAGTACCAGCCGTTTGCCCAGGAGATCATGCTGTTGTAGAGGAGCTTCGGCGTGAGGATCGGGAGGTAGATCCGAAGCGCGCGCAGGAACGGCGGCACGTTGAACGCCTGACTCAATTCGTCCAGCTCCCGGGGCCGCGTCAACAGCGCCTCGTAGACGCCGAAGGCCATGTTCCACGCCTGGCACGTGATGAGGAGAAAGATCGAGGCGAACTCCACACCCCAATGCGAGCCGCGGAAGAGAGTCACGAAGAAAAGCACCGCAGCGGGGAAGAATCCCAGCACCGGCACCGACTGCAAGATGTCGAGCACGGGGACGATGATCGCGCGAGCGCGGCGGCTGAACGCCGCCCAGCTCCCGAAGCCGATCGCGAACACGAGGCAGATCAGGTACGAAGCGGTGAGACGAAGGACGGAGTACAGGGCCGCGAGCGGAAGCTGTCTCGCCTCGGGCGGCACCGGCGCAGGCAGACTGGGAAACTCGAGCCGGCCGCCGAGGAGCGGCCCGAGGATGATCGCGACGACAAAAACAAACGCGAGGCTGGGAAGGAACTTGAGGGGGCGCCGCGGCACCGGGATCATGAGCGCTCTGCCCGACTGTCCGGCCGTGGCACGCTAGGGAACGAACACCGTCTCGCCCGCCTGCTCCTCCGCGTGGTAGGAGCTTCGCACGAGCGGTCCCGAGGCGACCTGCCGGAATCCGAGTGCCAGGCCGTACTCCCGATAGTGGGCGAATTCCTCCGGTGCGGCGTAGCGCTCCAACGGAAGATGCGAGCTCGAGGGCGGAAGATACTGCCCCAGCGTCACCATCGAGCACCCGTGCGCCAGGAGGTCGCGCAGCAGTTCCTCGACCTCCTCGACCGTCTCTCCCACGCCGAGCATGATCCCGGACTTCGCGGGAATATCGGGTGTCTCGACCGAAACCCGGCGCAGGAGCGCGAGCGAACGATCGTAGCGGCCGGCGGGGCGAACCCGCGGGTAGAGACGCTTCACGGTCTCCATGTTGTGGTTCAAGACGTCGGGACGCGCGGCGAGCACGGCGCGGAGCGCATCCTGGTCTCCCAAGAAATCGGGAATCAGGACCTCCACCCTGGCGCTAGGAATCGCGGCCTTGATCTCGCGAATCGTCGCGGCGTAGTGCGACGCGCCTCCGTCCGGAAGCTCGTCGCGGTTCACCGACGTGACGACGATGTAGCGCAGGTTTAGCCGGCGTGCCGCGTCGGCCACGCGGCGCGGCTCCTCGGGATCGACCGGGAACGGCTTGCCGTTCCGGATGTCGCAAAAGGGGCAGGAGCGCGTGCATACGTTGCCCAGGATCAGGAACGTCGCCGTGTGCCGCGAGAAGCACTCGCCGATGTTGGGGCAGTTCGCGCTCTCGCAGACGGTGTGCAGGTCCAGCGTGCGCAGGATCGCCTTCGTTTCCAGGTACGGCTTCCCCGAGGGAATGCGCGCCTTGAGCCAGTCGGGACGGCGAAGCGGCGCGGGCAAAGGCGAGAGACGCTGGTAAGTGCGCAGCGGCTTCCGCCGCTCTCCGGCGTTCCTCCGCCGGTCCGACGGGAGGTGAAGGTCGAGCGGGATTCCGCTAGATGTGGATGGATCGGCCTTCGGCGCCAAGCATGGCCTCCATGGTGGCTTCGGAGAGCGTGGGGTGCGGGTGCACGACGTGGGCGAGCTCGAGCGCGGTCGCCTCGAAGTGACGCGCCACGACCGACTCGACGATCTGCTCGGTCGCGAGCACGCCGATGATGTGCACGCCCAGGATCTCCCCGGTCTCCGCATCGGCGACGGTCTTCACGAACCCGTCGCCCTGGCCCAAGATCACCGCCTTCGAGTTTGCGATGAACGGGAACTTGCCGACCCGGATCTGCCGGCCCGAGGCTTTGGCCTGCGCTTCGGTCAGACCGACACTGGCGACCTGCGGATGGCTGTAGGTGCAGTTCGGGATCGCGGCGTAGTTCAAGGGATGCGGGTTCTTCCCCGCGATCCGCTCCACCGCCACGACGCCTTCGTGCGAGGCCACATGGGCGAGCGCCGGAGTCGGAACGATGTCGCCTACGGCGAAGATGCCCGGGATATTGGTTTCCATGTATTCGTTCACGCGGACGAAGCCGCGCTCCACCGCGATCCCCAGCTCCTCCAGCCCGATTCCGTCCGTGCGGGGTTTTCTCCCCGCCGCCATGAGAACGCGCTCGGTGCGGAGGCGCTGGATCTGGCCCTGGACCTCGAACTCGGTCCATGCCTGTTCTCCCTCGACGCGGACGCTCTTGACGGACACGCCCACATTGACCTCCATCCCCTGCCGCGTAAATGAACGCAGGAGCGCGTCGGAGACCTCGGCGTCCTCCAGTGGAACGATCCGATTCTCCTTCTCGACGAGGATCACTCTGGAACCGAATGTGAGATAGATGGATGCGAACTCGACTCCGACCGCTCCCGCACCGATGACCAGGAGAGACTCGGGCACCCGATCCAGGCTCAGGATGTCGTCGCTCGAAAGTACGACGTGCCCGTCGACCGGCACCATCGGAAGCGACCCGACCTTGGAGCCGGTCGCGAGGACGATCGCCTTGGCCTTGACCTCGATGGCCGCCCCCGCCGAGTCCACGACCTCGATCCGGTCGCTCGCCACGAGGCGCCCCTGCCCCTTGATCACGGTGACCTTGCTCCTCTTGAGGAGCGACTCGGTGCCCATGAAGTTCTTCTTCACGACCCGGTCTTTCCGCTCCATCGCCGCCTTCAGATCGAGCGAGGCCTCCGAGACGCGCACACCGAACTCGCCCGCGCGCCGCGCGAGCTGGAGCACCTCGGCGGACTCGAGCAGCGCCTTGGTGGGAATGCAGCCCCAGTGGAGGCAGGTCCCACCGACCTTTTCCTTCTCGATGAGCGCGGTCTTGAGGCCCAGCTGCGCGGCGCGAATCGCGGCGACGTAGCCGCCGGGCCCGCCTCCCAGGATCGCGACATCATAGATTTCGTTGCTCACTCATTCCTCCTTGGAATCGCGCTCAGCGCCGCTACGGCCCGTCTCAGGACTTCGGCTTGTCCAGCGCGGCCCTGGCCCGGAAGATGGGCTCGAACAGATCGATCGGAACCGGGAATATCGTCGTGGAATTGTTTTCCGTGGCAATCTCGGCGAGCGTCTGGAGATAGCGGAGCTGCATCGCCAGAGGCTGGGTCGCGATGACCGCCGCGGCCTCGGTGAGCTTCTGCGACGCCTGGAGCTCGCCCTCGGCATTGATGACCTTGGCGCGGCGCTCCCGTTCGGCCTCGGCCTGGCGGGCAATCGCGCGCTGCATCTCCTGCGGCAGATCCACGTTCTTCACCTCGACCGTACTCACCTTGATACCCCATGGCTCGGTGTGCCGATCGATCACCATCTGAAGTTCCCGGTTGATCTTCTCGCGCTTCGAGAGAAGCTCGTCCAGGTCGGACTCGCCCAGCGTGCTCCGGAGCGTGGTTTGGGCTATCTGGGACGTGGCGTAGAGGTAATTCTCGACCTCCAGCACCGCACGGCTTGCGTCCAGCACTCGGAAGTAGATCACCGCGTTCACCTTCACGGAGACGTTGTCCTTGGTGATGATGTCCTGCGACGGGACTTCCATCGCGACGGTCCGAAGCTGCACCCGAACCATCTTGTCCACGATGGGAATAAGAAGTATGAGCCCGGGGCCCTTGGCGCCGACCGCGCGACCCAGTCGGAAGATGACGCCGCGCTCGTACTCTCTCAGCACCTTGATCGCGCTCGATAGAATGACGAGCCCCAGAAACAGCAGCACCAAGAACGTAATCGAGATCATCGTCCCCCCTCCCTAGGCCTTCTTGACCCGCAGCCGCATGCCGTCCACCTTCTCGACGACGACGGGCGTTCCCTTTTCGATCCGGTCATTCGATTCCGCCGCCCAGTACTCCCCGTGCACGAAGATCTGCCCCTCCTGTGCTCCCAGTTCGGTGATCGCGACTCCGCGCTCGCCGACCAGACCCTCCTGGCCGGTCACCGGCTTGCGCTTGAGCGCGCGATAGCCGGCTGTGACGATGAACGCGAAGAACAGCATCGTGAAAACGGCCACCGTCAGGATCACGGATAGCGAGATGCGCATGGCTCCTCCATTTCCGCTGACCAGGACGAGCGACCCGAGGATAAGCGAGACCACGCCGCCCACCGTGAGCATGCCGTGGCTTTGGACCTTCACCTCCGCCGCGAAGAGCAGCATCGCGAAGAGGATGAGAAAGACACCGGTCATGTTTACCGGCAGCGCCTGAAACGCGAGGAACGCCAGCAGAAGGCAAATTCCGCCCACGATCCCGGGCAGGATGGCACCCGGGTTCGAGAGTTCGAAGAGAATCCCGTAGAAGCCCAGCATGAAGAGGATGTAGGCGACGTTGGGGTCCAGGATCCGGCCCAGGAGCTGCTGGCGCCAGCTCGCCTCCACCTCATGTTGGACGGCATCTTTGGTATGAATCGTCCGCGCCAGTCCGGCCACGGTGACTTCCCGTCCGTCGATCTGGCGCAGGAGATCGTCCACGTTGCGCGCCGTGTAGTCCACAACGTGCAGCTTGAGCGCCTCGTCCTCGGGGAGCGAGCCCCCCTCGCGCACGGCCTTCTCCGCCCAGTCGGCGTTTCGACCGCGTTGCGCCGCGAGCGAGCGGATGTAGCTCACGGCGTCGTTCTGGACCTTGCGCGCCATATCCTTGTTGATGTCCTGCCCCCCCGCGCTCACAGGCGTCGCGGCGCCGATCGAGGTGCCAGGGGACATCGCGGAGATATGCGCGGCGTAGGCGATGAAGGTGCCGGCCGACGCCGCGCGGCCGCCCGAGGGCGCCACGTAGACCACGACCGGGACCTCGGAGATCAGGATGCGCTTGATGATGTCGCGCATCGCGCTGTCGAGCCCGCCGGGAGTGTCGAGCCGGATGATCAGCGCTTCGCGCCGGGCGGCTTCGGCGCGGTCGATCGCCTGGATGAAGACCTGCGCCGCAATCGGCTGGATCGCACCTTCGTACGTGAGGATGTCGATCTCGCGTTTGGCGGGTCGGCCGTCGGCGGCGGGCGCCTTCGCCCCGGCGGCAGGCCGGTCCTTGCCGAACGCGGGTGCTGCCACGAGCGCCGCGAGAAGAAGCGCCCCCGCGATGCGAACGACCCTGTTCAATGCCGATCCCGCGACGCCGGCACCCCTTCCGGCCGGCGGATGCGATTCTTCTCGTCGACCATCACGACGGTCGGAACGTGGCGCAGAAGCTCCTCCCGCTCCATCTCGGCGTACGTGAGAATGATCACGATGTCGCCGACGTGGGCGAGACGCGCCGCCGGACCGTTCAGGCACACGATTCCCGATCCGCGCTGGCCGCGGATCGCGTAGGTATCGAACCGCTCCCCGTTGTTCAGGTCCAGGATCTGGACCTTTTCGTGCGGCAGGATGTCGGCCGCGTCCATCAGGTCCGCGTCGATGGTGACGGAGCCCTCGTAGTTCAGATCCGCCTCGGTGACGGTGGCGCGGTGAATCTTGGATTTGAATGCAGTTAGGCGCACGCGAGCACAACCTCCCTTGCCGCGGCATAGTGCCGCTCGGGCGCCACGGCCGGCACGGCGCAGCCGGGGCCCAGGATGAACCTCGTCCCGCCCGAAGCCTCGATCGCGGCGCGGACTTCGGCCTGAACCGCTTCGGCGGAGCCCTGAACCATGGCCCTGTCGTGGTCGACTCCGGCGAGCAGCGTCTTCTGCGTGAGCGGACGGAGATCCGCGATCGACGGATTGGTCGGATCGTTTGACGCCCACGAAACGATCGCCACCGGGTAATCCAGATGCTCCTTCACGAAGGCCTTCGGGCCGCATACGTGCAGCGTGTTCATAGGTCCGCGCTTCGCTTCTTGAAGCACGCGGAGATCGTAGGGGCGCCCGAACTCCTCCACCAGCCCCTTGTCGATTCGTGTCGCGTTCCCCCAGTCGGTCGTCGCGAAGAAGATCCCCGCGCATCCGCGCTGCATCGTCTCGCGAACGAAAGCGGCGAAGGTCTCGGCGATGGCGCGCAGCGCCCCGTGCACGCGATCTCCGTGATGCCGGAGGTGCTCGACGAACATCGCGTCGTCGTTCACGAGATCCGCCGCGATCGAGAGTGGATTGAAGACGGTCATGAGCCAATCGATCTCACCCTGGACCTCGGCCGCGATCCGCTCCTCCGCATC
>Ga0315273_10009943_pt1 | contig 12101 bp, 9 predicted proteins | sample YL17G02_0_MG_FD_205753 | JGI IMG/M metagenome (GOLD analysis project Ga0315273, IMG submission 205753) | Sediment microbial communities from Yellowstone Lake, YNP, Wyoming, USA - YL17G02_0 | ecosystem: Environmental > Aquatic > Freshwater > Lake > Sediment | place: USA: Wyoming | collected... | reverse complement strand
TTGAGCCAGATGAGCGTATCGGTCAGGAATTCCTCTTGGGGCCCCGGCGGGAGCTGGAGGAGAGCGATTTCTGACGCCAGCGTGCCCAGCTCCGGGTCCTCGATGCTTCCGGTGAAGGCGGAGCTTCGTATATCAATATGGTTTTCCAGAGCAGAGTCAAGGGCTTTGTAATAATCCATGAACAGAGTCCCTTCAAGGTCTCCTATATCGAGGTTATCGAGTATCATCCGCGAGAACCGCGTATCCTCGAGGCCGAGCCGGAAAAGCATCTTCTGATACTTGTGCCTCAGACTCTCCTCTCCGGGAAGCTTCTCCGGAGCTTTCTCCTCCTTCCTCCGGGTCTTGAGCCCCGACCGCAAGGTGCTCACCGGAACATCGAATAGGCTCGATACCTCCTGGAGGTACAGCTCAAGTCGCACTCGATCCGAAACTGAGGAAAGAGTCTCAAGGAGATGCCTTATAACCTGGGTCTTCCGGTACGTGGTCCTCGTGCCGTCCAGGGCCTCCTTTTTCAAGAACGCAAAATAATCGGGAGCAGAGTGCATGTAGTTGCGCAACTCTTCTGCTCCCTTTTTTCTTACGAAACTGTCAGGGTCTTCCCCTTCAGGAAGTATGATAACGTTCGAGTCGAGCCCGACGATCACGAGCTCATCCGCAGCTCTGACCGATGCCCGGATTCCCGCCCGGTCTCCATCATTGATAATATATACACGATTGGCGTATCGTGCAAGGAGTCGACCCTGATCTTGTGTAAAAGATGTTCCACATACGGCACAGACATTGCGGAAACCATTCTTCCATAACATTAGATAATCCATGTAACCTTCTACTATTATAGCAGTTCCGCTCTTTCTTATCCCTTCCTTCGAATGGTTGAGCCCGTAAAGCATTTTCCCCTTGTAGTATATGGGGCTCTCCATGGTGTTGAGATATTTGGGCTCGGAATCATCCAGAACGCGCCCGGCAAGACCGACGAAACGGCTTGAAAGGGATTCAATCGGAAAAATGACCCTGTTCCTAAAATAGTCCCGGTAGCCGCTTCCCCCCCTGCTCTTCATGATGAGGTTGAGCTCGAGAAGAATGTCCCTGGGGATCCCCGCGTCCATGGCGGCCCGGTAGAAGGCATCCCAGCCGGATGGAGCGAATCCGAGAACGAACTCCTCAATGATCTCCGGATCGATCTCCCGCCGCTCGAGATACTTCCGTGCCGCCTCGGCGCCCTGAGCTTCGCCGAGCATTTTCGCGTAGAAGCGCGCGGCGAACTCGACCGCGCGATAGTACGGCTCGAGCTTCTCCTTGCGGTCTCCTCCCGCCGCATACCGGTTGACATCGACCCCGGCGTCCTTCGCGAGACGCTCGACCGCCTCGATGAAACCGACCCCCTCGTACTCCATGAGGAAATGGAATGCATTCCCCCCCTTGCCGCAGCCGAAGCAGTGGTAGATCTGCTTCTCGGGATTGACCATGAAGCTCGGAGTCTTCTCGCCGTGAAAGGGACAGAGCGCCTTGAAGTTGCGCCCCGCCTTCTTCAGATCAAGATAGGAGCCGATGAGCAGCACGATGTCGGTGCGCGAGCGTATATCCTCGATAACGTTTTGCGGGATCATCTCCGTGCCTCGCTCGAGCCTACTTGAGATCGACGATCGCCACGCCGTCGCCTCCGCGTGCCGGCTCTCCGGGGCGCACCCCCGAGACGCGCGGGTCCTTCCTGAGCATATCGTAGAGCGCCCGTTTCAGGATGCCTTTGCCGATGCCATGAATAACGGTCACCGTCCCGTACCCCTGGAGGACCGCCCGGTCGAGAAACGCATCCACTCGCTCGAGCGCCTCCACCTTCTCGAGCCCGCGCACGCTGATCTCATCGGCAACGGTCCCATGCGTCTCCATGGTCCATGAGACCTTGCGCTCGCGACGATCGCGCCCCTGCGTGCGGGACGCGTACAGATCCTCGATACCGGTCTCGACGCGAAGCCCTCCGTCGAGCTCCAGGAACGCACGCGACGCGTCGATGGAGATTATTCTCCCATCCTTACCGAGGCTCGCGATCTCAACCCACATGCCGGTTCGGAGATCGTCAGGACGAACGCGCGGATCGCTCTTCTTCGCGGAGAGCTTCTTCTCAAAATGCGCCCGTTTCTCCTCGACGCGCGCGTGCGCCTCGCGGATCGCATGACGTTCAGCCTGGGTCGTCTTTATTTCCCGGATCAGCTTCTCCATGTCGCGCCGTGTCGAGGTGACGATGTCGAGCGCTTCCGAATGGGCCTTGCCGATCAAATCGTCCCTGTCCGTCTTGAATCGGTCGAGCCGGTCCCGGTAGCTCTCGATGAGCTCGGCGAGAAGACTCTCCTTCTTAAGAAGCTCTTTGCGCTCCTCGACGACGAGACGTTCGGTCTTCTCGAGGTGCGCGAGCAGCTCCTCGAGACGGAGCGCGTCGCTCCCGAGGCACGCCATCGCGCGCTCGATGATGTCCCGCCGAAGGCCGAGGCGGCCCGCCATTTCGATTCCCCAGCTCCTGCCGGGCACGCCCATCCTGAGGGCGAAGAGCGGCTCGAGCCGATCGGGATCGAACTCGAGAGTCGCGTTGCGCGCGCCGGGAGTGCCGTGAGCCCAGCCCTTGAGCGACTTGAGGTGCGTCGTCACGATGACGCGCCCGCACGAACACATAAGGCTTTCGAGCGCGGCTTCCGCGAGCGCTGCCCCCTCCTCGGGATCGGTCCCGTCGCCGATCTCGTCTATGAGAACAAGCGACGACACGCTTGCGCCCTCGAGGATCCGATTGAGCCGCACGATCCGCGACGAGAATGTGCTGAGCGATTTCTCGATCGACTGGTCGTCCCCGATATCGACGAAGACCGCGTCATAGTATGGAATGACCGAGCCGTGCTCGCACGGGACGAGGAGCCCCGAGCGATCCATGAGGATAACGAGCCCGATCGTCTTGAGGGCGACCGTCTTGCCGCCCGCGTTCGGGCCGGAGATGACGAGCGCCTTAAGATCGCCGGGGCAGCTCACGTCGAGCGGTTTGACCGCTCTTCCCGATCCCTCCTCCGCGAAGCGCTTCTCGAGCAGAGGATGGCGCGCGCCCCGCAGCACGAGCAGTCCTTCCGGTCCGTGCTCCGGCATGATGCACCGGAACCGCCGCGCGAATCCCGCCTTCGACGACACGAGGTCGAGGGCGAGAAGCGCCTCCTGGTTCCCGAGAAGCGCGTCCTTCCTCCGAAAGACTTCCGTCGACAGCTCGAGAAGGACACGCATGACCTCGTCTCGCTCATCCTGAACGAGCGATTCGAGGCGATTGTTCTCTTCGACGAACTCGAGCGGCTCGACGTAAAGCGAAGCACCGCTCGCGCTCACCTGGTGCACGATGCCCTTGAGACGGCTCGCCTCCCCCCGGGGAAGCGAGACGACGTAGCGCTCGCCGCGGATCGTGACAAACTCGTATCCCTTCCCCCCGCCGATGCGGCTCGCGAGCTCGGAAAAATCCCGTCTGAGCCGGTTCCGCAAGGTCCCGAGCTCCTTGCGGAGCCGCGAGAGCTTCTCGCTCGCGCGATCGAGAACTTCGTAGTCCGTCCCGATAGCCCGCACGACGGCGGCTGTAAACTCGCCCTGAATCGCGAATGCGTTTCGATGCGCCGAGAGAAGCGGCAGCCGCTCCGCGTTGCCCGCCAGAAACCTGTTCACCTCCGAGGCCCTCGCCTCTGCGTTCGCGATCGCCGCGAGCTCCTCCCCGGTATACAGATGCCCCTCGGCCTTCGCCGCAGCCACGAGATCGTATCCGTCCCGCCAGCCCGAAAGCGGCACCTCACCGCCGCCCTCCATGAGCCGGATGAGCTCGATCGTTTCCTCCTGGAGACCGGCCGACCGGTCCGGGGAATCGCAGGGACGGCTCGCGCGAATCGCGCGCTTCGAACGCTCACTCCGGGCAAAGAGCGCGACGAGGTCGAGAACGGCGCCGAACTCGAGCTTCTCCGCAGTGTGCGCGAAATCTTCGAGCATCACGAGATCGCCCGCCTTGCCGTTTCGCTCTTTCATGCAAATTGATATACGCTGAGCGCGCTCACCGGGTTTCCCGTACCGGCCCCGCCTGGACAATGTCGCTCGAATCGACGCGGACCGGGGAACGCTTTATGAAAAAATGGTACACCCGGGGCAGCACGGGATGTACGGCCGCGGCGACTCGATTCGTCTCGAGCTTCTTCTTGAAACCGCCCGCGGCCGGAATGCTGAAAACGAGGACACAGACGAGGCTCACGAACAGAACGCCTTTCAAGGCGCCGAATACCGCCCCGCCGATCCGGTCGACGGGATTGAGAATGGTAACGCTCACAAACTTTTGGAGCACGAGGCCGATGAGGTGAAACACGAGCGCGACGATGATGAAAACGACCGCCGAGAAGAAGAAAAGAACGATCGGGTACGATATCCTCGTCGAGCCCTCGAACCGATGCGCGAGAAAATGCCCCATGTAGTATGCGCCAATGAACGCCGCGATGAGCCCTACAATCTCGAAGAGCTGTCGCACGAGCCCCCGGCGGATCCCGTCGACGAAGAAAAAAACGATAATGAGCGAAATAACGATCGTTATCACGGTGTCCATGCTCACCCTCGCGCCTTCTGGAGCAGCTCGGAAACAATGCGGTTGACGGCGGCGCCATCGACCTTGCCCTTGAAGCGCTTCAGCATCTCGCCCATGACGCGCCCCATGTCACGCGGCGTCGCGGCGCCGGTCTCGGCGATCACCCGCGAAGCTTCGCGGCGGATATCGTCGTCGCTCATCTGCTCCGGCAGGTACGAGAGCACGATGGCGAGCTCACCCTGCTCCTTCATGACAAGGTCCTCCCTCGACGCCTTCCGGAACTCCACGATGGATTCCTTGATCCGGCGGGCATAGCTCGCGACAACGGCGAGCTCTTTCTCGTCGGAAAGCTCCTCGCGCTCCTCAAGCTCGGCGTTCTTGAGCGCGCTGAGGATCATGCGCAGGGTGCTCACCCTCATCTTGTCCTGGGCCTTTACCGCGTTCTTGAGATCCTCCTGGATCTTGTGCGCAATGACATTTCCCGACATTGAGAACCCCCTTCCTCCGGCATCCGGAATCGCTTGAACGAAGTATACGTGCGACCCGTGCACCGTGTCAAGAAACGAGGGACTGTGGAGCCGCTCTATTTCCGAGAGGGACGGGAACAACCGCTCAAGAGCCGGTAGCAAAGGCAGATCGCCGCGGTTTCGCTCCGGAGTCTGAACGGGCCGAGAGAGAGCGGGACGGCCCCCTTCGAGACGAGCCTCTCCCGTTCGTCGGAGGTCAGCCCCCCCTCGGGACCGACGATCCCGAGAACGGGACCATCGCTCGCCTCCAAAACCCCCGTCGTCGTCCCTCCGGAAAGCCGCTCCGCGAGAAAGACGGCCGCGTACGAAGCGAGCCGTTCGATAAGCTCGTCGAGGCTCGCCGGCGCGGCGATTTCGGGGAAAAACGGCTGCCCCGACTGTTTGCACGAAGAGGCGATCTTACGCCGGATCCTGTCGATCTTCAGCCCGGACTCGTCCGCCGCCTCCCGCCAGAGCCCCCTCTCGGCAATGAACGGGATCAGTCTTCGAATGCCGAGCTCCGTGCATTTCTCGACGGCGAGGTCGAAGCGCGGGGCTTTAATGACGGCGAGCGCGATATCCACGGAAGCGCCTTCGTGCGCCCGCTCGCGGGAAAGCACCTCGAAGGAGACCTCCCGTGCGCCGACTTGCGCCACGCGCGCCTCGTACGTTACTCCCCGCCCGTCGAGGAGCTTGACGACATCGCCGGGACGCACCCGGGAAACCCGCACGCTGTGGTGAAACTCCGCCCCTCGCAGCACGATTATGCCGTCCTTCTCCGCATCCGGGGATACGATGAAGTACCGGTCGCTTTTACTGCGGTTCGATTTTCGTGCCGATGGCCGGAGGCTTTTCACGGGTCTTTTTCTCGAGCTCTTCGAAGGCGGTACGCTCTTCCCGGCTGAGGCTCCGCGGAGTCCAAGCGACGAGGCGCACGAGCTGGTCACCCCTGCCGTATGAATTGAGATGTGGAATTCCCTTTCCCTTGAGGCGAAGAATCTTGTGGGACTGGGTGCCGGCCGGGATCTTGATCGCCGCCGTGCCGTCGAGTGTCGGAATCTCGATGCGAGCGCCGAGCGCGAGCTGCGCAAAGCTCACGGGAAGATCGCTGAGGATGTCGTATCCGTGCCGCTCAAATACCTCGTCTTCGATTTCCTCGATGAGGATTATGAGATCTCCGGCCGGACCTCCGCGGGATCCCGCATCCCCCTGCCCGTCAAGCCTGATATAGTTTCCCGTCGCCACGCCCGCCGGAATCTTTACCTCGACATTCTTGCTCCCCTCCATCCCTCCCTCGCCGCCGCACGCGGGGCAGGGATCGCTGATGGGGGATCCTTCTCCCCGGCACGAAGGGCATGTCTTCACGTTTACGAACTGGCCGAACGGCGAACGTGAGACCTGACGAACCTCACCCGTCCCGTGGCAGGCCTGACAAGTCTCTCGCACGGAACCCTCCTTGGTCCCGCTCCCCTTGCACCGTGCGCAGGGAATCACCTTCGACACTTTGATTTTCTTGGTGATACCCGTCGCGATTTCCCGCAGGGTGAGACGGAGCCGCACCTGGAGGTCGTTGCCCCGCCCGGAGGAAGGACCCGCCCTCCGGCCCGCGCCCCCGCCGAAAAAGTCGTCGAGGCCGAAGCCGCCGAAATCGCGCATGAAGGCTCTCAGCGCGTCGCTCAGGTCGAAACCGCCCCCCGTGAACCCCTCGAAACCCTGGGGGCCGGGGCCCGAAACACCCCCGTGCCCGAACTCGTCGTACCGGGCGCGCTTTTCCTTTTCGCGGAGAACCTCGTAGGCTTCGGTCGCTTCCTTGAATTTTTCCTCGGCGTCTTTGTTGCCCGGGTTGCGGTCGGGATGGTGCTTAAGCGCGAGTTTCCGGTAGGCCTTCTTTATCTCATCGAGGGATGCGGAGCGTTCCACGCCGAGAATCTCGTAGTAATCCCTTTTTGCCATTCCTCCCCAAACTCACCGTGTTCGGCAGATGGCAGGTATGATTCTATCTACTTCGCGCCGTTAAAATCCTTGTTGGCGGTCGCATTATACATCAGTTCGGCGATCTTATACACTGCAACCGAGAGCCGTTCGATCGCCCTGCGAATATCGTCGGGCTCGGCGTCCCCGGTGGCGACGAGCTCCTTGAGGGACTTCAGCGATTCCTCGATCATCTGCCGGTCGTCCGCCGAGACGTTGTCGCCGTGGTCCTTGAGCGTCTGCTCGGCCGAATAGATGAGAACCTCCGCTTCGTTGCGGACCTTGACGACGCCGCGCTTGGTTTCGTCTTCCCCGGCGTGCGTCTCGGCGTCGCGGACCATGCGATCGACCTCATCCTGGCTCAGGCCGCTCGAGACCTTGACCTGTATCTTCTGCTCCTTGCCCGTGCCGAGGTCTTTTGCAGACACGTGGACGATGCCGTTCGCGTCGATATCGAAACTGACTTCGATCTGCGGGACGCCGCGCGGCGCGGTCGGAATGCCGACGAGGTCGAAACGAGCGAGCGTGCGGTTGTCCTTCGCCATCTCGCGCTCGCCCTGGACCACGTGGATGCTCACCGCGGGCTGGTTGTCGGTCGCCGTGGAGAAGATCTGGCCCCTCTGGCATGGAATCGCCGTATTGCGATCGATGAGCTTCGTCATGAGGCCGCCGAGCGTCTCGATGCCGAGACTGAGCGGGGTCACATCGAGCAGCAGGATCTCTTCGACCTGTCCCGAGAGAACGCCCGCCTGGATCGCCGCACCCATCGCGACGACCTCGTCGGGGTTGACCCCCTTGTGCGGCTCCTTCTTGAAGAAATCCTTCACAAATTTTCGAACGGCGGGCGCCCGCGTCGAGCCGCCGACGAGAATGACCTCGTCGATATCGCTGACGGTGAGGTTCGCGTCGCGGAGCGCCTGCTGACACGGCTCGAGGGTCCTCTGGATGAGCGGATGGACGAGCTTCTCCATCGTCGCCCTCGTGAGCACCATATCGAGGTGTTTGGGCCCGTCCTTGTCGGCGAATATGAACGGAAGGTTGATGTTCGTTTCGTGAACGGTCGACAGCTCGCATTTTGCCTTTTCCGCCGCCTCGCGGATACGCTGCATCGCCATGCGGTCCTTCGAAAGGTCGATCTTCGTCGACATCTTGAAATCGCCCACGATCCAATCCTGGATCGCACGGTCAAAATCGTCGCCTCCGAGCATCGTGTCGCCGCTCGTCGATTTTACCTGGTAGATTCCGTCGGAGAGCTCGAGGATCGAGATATCGAACGTTCCGCCCCCGAGGTCGTAGACCGCGATCTTTCCAACCTTTTTCTTCTCGAGTCCGTAGGAGAGAGCAGCGGCGGTCGGCTCGTTGACGATGCGGAGAACTTCGAGTCCGGCGATTTTTCCGGCATCCTTTGTCGCCTGTCGCTGCGCGTCGTTGAAGTACGCGGGAACCGTAATAACCGCCTGGGTGATCTCTTCACCGAGGAATTCGTCCGCGAACTGCTTGATCGCCCGCAGAATCATGGCCGATATCTCGGGAGGCTGGTAGCTCTTGTCCTTGAGCTGGATGAGGATCTCATCCTTCTTCCCCTGATTCACCACGTACGAAACGCGCTTTATCTCTTCCTGCGCCTCCGAGAACCGCCTTCCCATGAAGCGTTTGATCGAGTAAACGGTATTGTCGGGATTCGTGATCGCCTGCCGTTTCGCGAGATGACCGACGAGCCGCTCGTTGTTCTTCGCAATCGCAACGACCGACGGAGTCGTCCGGCCTCCATCCGAGTTGGGAATGATCACAGGCTCGTTGCCTTCGATGACTGCCACACACGAGTACGTCGTTCCGAGGTCGATTCCTATTACCTTTCCCATTATCAGTCCCTTTCAGATTGAGATATCATCCCGAAACCGGCTGTCCCTTTTTCCTCGACACGATCACGCGGGCGGGCCGCATGACCTGATCGTTCAGCATGTAGCCCCTCTGAATCACCTGCGCGACGTGTCCTTCCTCTATCTCACTTTCAATCTCACCGACCGCTTCGTGGAAAAGGGGGTCGAACTTCCGATTCAGGGCTTCGATCTCGCCGAGTCCGGCCTTCTTGAGAACGTCCATCAGGCCGACATGAATGAGCCTGATTCCCTCTTCAATTTGACTGTCCGCCCCGCCCAGGTTCGCAAATGCCCGATCGAAGTTATCAATGCCACCCACGATTTCCTTGATGAGATCAGCGTTCGCCGTCTTTTGAAGCAATTCCCATTCCCGTCGAGTCCGCTTCCGGTAATTTTCGAATTCGGCCGCCAGGCGAAGGAGTCTATCCTCTTTTGCAATAAGATCTTGCTTTGTTTTCTTGACCTCTTTATCGAGTTCCTGAAGCATGGTGTTCTTCCGGTGGACGAGCTCGAGCAATTCCTTGCGACTGGCCCTCTTTATTCGCTTTTGCACGGGCTCGCCGTCTTCCTCATAGGAAGCCGGTTTGGACGCGACATTCTCATCGGCCGTCACGGGCTCCGGAGCATCTCCTTCCGGCTCCGGTTTTTCCTCGGCGGGAGAATCGGCTGCGGGTGCGTTTTCAGGCTGGTCAGGGCTTTGGTCCCTCCCCGTCTCTTCCTTGGTGAGGTCCCATTCCTTTTCCTGTTCCAACGACTTCTCCTCCTCCAAGCTTCGATCACTCTTCAACGATATGAATATGCTGCAGCTCCTCGGCAGTTCTATCGAGGAGCGCGAAAACGAGCCGGTAGGACATTCGCGTGGGACCGAGCACGCCGAGGAGCCCGTCGCAATCGGCGGTTCTGAACTTCCGCGTCACGATCGCGAAATCCTCGAGCTCGCGCATCCTGTTTTCCTTCCCTATGGTGACCGAAACATCCGACGCGAGCCTGTTCTTGAGCACGCCGAGCATAATGCTTCTCTCGCCCATGAGGCGGACGAGATTCCCCAGAATCTTCGGATTGCTGAACTCCTGATTATCGATCAGTCTCTCTGTTCTTCGATAGTGGTATTTGAAGTCGTAGGGCCAGTTGAAGAGATATTCCGCCTCCTTCGAAACCGCCTCGGCTATCTCCCGCTCAGTACCCGCCGCCTCCCGCAAGAAGGCCTCGAGACGCTCGGGAGCACGGTCGAGGGGATAACCCGCAATACGCTCGTTGATCGTCTGAACCGCGCGATCGACGATGTGCGCGGGATAATCCTTGGAGAATTCCACATAGACCTTCCGCACCATGCCCGGAAGCAGGGTCAGCACGACGAGGCCGCCCCGCGCTTCGAGCTGCGCGATTTCAAATCGTTCGACCACGCTGCGCGAATGCATGATTCCCATCGAGAGCCCCATATAACTCGTGAGCTCGCCGAGGAGCTGAGACGTTATCGCCATGACATCGCGGAAATCGCTCCATTCCTGGCCGATCCTTCTTCGCACCCGCTCCGCGAGCGGTCTCTCGAGGGCGCTCACGGCCCCGAGCTCATCGACGTAAAGACGGTAACCCCCGTCGCTCGGCACCCTTCCCGCGGAAACGTGAGGTTTGTATAGAAACCCCAACTCTTCGAGGCGGTGAAGGACATTCCGGATGTGGGCCGTGCTCTCGGCGAGGCGATAGCGCGACTTGATCATCCGCGAGCTGACCGGCTCCCCCGTCTCGACGAAAAGATCGATGACGTCGCGCAAGATCCTTATTTCATCGATAGATATGAGGTTTCTTTCCACCATGTTTAGCACTCTCCATGCCCGACTGCTATCGTCCTACAAATGTAGGGATTCCGGGCAGGATTGTCAAGAAAGCGGTAAGCAAGGACGAAGCCAGATCGCCGATCAGCGGATGAGATCGCCGATCCGCGCGAAGCGGATCCAGTGCTTCTTGTAATCGAGCGAAAAGTAGAGGAAGAGCGCCTTGCCCCGGAGCAGCTTTTTGTCGAGGGGTCCCCAGTAACGCGAGTCAGCGCTATTGTCCCGGTTATCTCCGAGACAGACTATGTGCCCCTTGGGAACGATAAAGGGTCCGTAGTCGCGCACTCCTCCTTCTTTGTATTTCGCATAGGGTTCGGCTTTCTCGACCCCGTTGATGAAAAGATGCGTTCCCTTGAGCTCCACCGTCTGCCCTTCGACCGCGATGCACCGCTTGATATAGTCGGTCTTCTGGTCGCCGGGGAATTTGAAGATCACGATATCGCCGGGCTTCGGGTCCCGGAGCTTCGGAAAACGCCAGTCGACGAACGGCACCTTCGCCCCGAAGATGAACTTGTTCGCGAAGAGAAAATCCCCCTTGAGGAGCGTGTCCTCCATCGACTCCGAGGGAATGTGGTAGCTCTGTATGATGAGCGCGCGGACGATCAGGGCAAGGATAACGGCGGTAACGACGATCTCGACGTACTCATGCAGCTTCGATTTTCTCTTCGTGCCCTTTTCATCCTGATTCATCGGTACCTCCCGCCGTCATACGTGTGTATCATCAGTACGAAATTGAACGGTGAACTGTTCCGGGGATTCTACCAGCTTCGGCCGCATAGCGCAAACAGGGATTTTGCCGCTCAGTACGGAACCACGAAGCTTAGTCCGACGCCCTCATCCGTCGCACGCGGCTCCACCCGGAATCGCATATCGTCGAGATGCGCGTCGACGTACGCGTCGATCACGACCACGAGGAGTGCGGCGCTCGACCACCAGATCCAGTCGACGGAGCGCTCCCAATACTCCCTCACCCACCGGTCGTGGATGAGCCATTGGTACGAATCGACGGGGAAAGCGTCGCGGACGACCTTCTCCCGCTCCCAGTACCGCCGGTTCATGAGAACACCGCTCATATAATACGTCTCGGCCCCGAGCGCAATCGCAGCCTTGAGCGGTTTTTCGTTATAGATCTGGCCGAGCCCCGGCACGAGAAGCGCGCAGGCCATCGCAACGCGGCCGTTTTTCCGCTCGCGGTACTTCACGCCCGGTGCGAGCGTTCCCGTCTCGTCGCCGAGCACCCGCTTGAGCTCGTCCATCTTCCATACCGATTTCTTCTCGCTCCCGCCGAGAGTATCGGCGCGAACGGAATCGGCACGAACCGTATCGGCCCGGGCGC